>OLRK01000115.1_pt1 | contig 96390 bp, 147 predicted proteins | sample 1672911 | NCBI WGS metagenome assembly OLRK01 (sample SAMEA3136736, study PRJEB25190) | human gut metagenome | biome: human gut; feature: human-associated habitat; material: faeces | place: Austria | collected 2013
AGCAGTCGTTAAAACTACTACGCTATAAAAAGTCTAACTTTTGGGGGTCACATCATAACCAACTCTATAAGTATTATGTGTGGAGTCCAATGATTGTTTGGATAACTCCCTTGGATCATTTTTATGTTATGTGCCAACAAGACATAATAGTCAAGTCGGCACATAACGATATTTTCAGTTATGAAATTTTCTTATCTTTATGTAATTTCTTTATTTGCCTTTTGAAATAATCTGTAAATTTGACCGACAAACTTAATACTAAATCACTTCCGTCTAAAACAAGATTAGACTTAGATTGTTCACAGGGTATATATTTTGAAGTTACAATCAGTCCAGGAAATATCTTTAATTCGACATAATCACATTCGTCGCTAATTTTGTCCTTCACAACATCTTCTAATGTATTCAATACTTTGTATATTTCATCAGAAGAATATTCAATTCTTTGATTTATTTCATTTACTATATCTTTTTGATTATAATATTTTTTTTCTTCTTGTATCTAAATCATTCCCTTACAAACTTTCTAAACATAAGAGTAGGGAATGGGACTAATGAAATTAGTCGTTAATATACCCTCTCCTATGTAACATTAAAATCGCCCTCATATCAAGGGTGAAATCAATAGGTGTTCTGCACAATTTACCCTAAAAATTGCGAATTTTTGATAATTTCACTCGTAATCAAAGTCACTCTTTTGAATTATTTACTTTGCTTTTTACAACTCTATATCCAATTCCAAACAAACTTATATCATCACCGTCATCTTCTAATTGTAAAATTTCATCAGAAGATTGAATGATTGCATCCTTAAAACTATCGTTGCCACATAAATACAATATCTCTAACAATAAATTCTTAATTTGAACATTTTCTTTATCTTCTATTGAGAAAAGTAATCTATGTAATGTTGAAAAGCCAATAGTCTCGCTTTCGATATCTTGGACTAACATTTCTTTCAGTATACGGACTCGTTCAGCTTTATCCTCTCTCGATTCATTCTCCATTGCATATATAGTTTTACACTCATTAACATGCGATTTTAACAAACTATATATCTTATTGATTTGCTTTTGATTAACTCGGTTATTGCGAACTTTGGAATTATCCAATATTGAAACAAATGGAAGCCAATTTTTCTTATAAGAATTTTTAATTTTAAACCCATTAACAATAGTTTGCAAATAATCCATAGTTGTATGATACTTGCAATAATGTTTTTTGTCAGGATTGTAATAACCTTTTTGACGAGAGATGTGTGAAAAGAAATGAGGCATTTTTTTTCGTCCTTTAACTAGTGTTCCGTTCTCATCTTCTTCATATTCTCTAAAAATCGGCTCATATTTCTGACGAAGTTTATCAAGCTCTTTTGAATTATTTATAACAAATTCTTTCTTTGCAGAATCTATTTCCAATCCAGACATAATATCCAATTGGCAAATATCATAATATAATTCCTTAATTTCATCATAAGATGCACCATAATACATCCTGTTCCATAACAATGAATTAAGTTCTTGTGATAAATTTATAATTTCACCAATCTTATTAACAGACGTCTTAATATCTAAATCGGCTTGTTGTTCAGGTGTATAGTATCTTTTTACTTTTGTCGCCGACACGAAGGAGGTTGGTGTCTTAAACAAATGATAATTCTTTTGTGCTGCTTTAATGAGATATTTATTATCAGTTAACAGAATTGTATCACTATCGAAATCACAGCCTGACAATTTCTGTAAAACGTTTTCGTTTATTGAATTAATACAAACAATCTCGTTTGTTAAATTCAAATACTTATCAATCATTTCGCTTGATGTATTATACGGCAACCACACATTGCCGATTGTCACATGTGGACTTCGGCTACCCAATAAAGTCTGATTATACTCAAATCTTGTACTATGTATATTACCAACACCTAATTGACTAACACCTTCAAACTTGCCAATCGAATGTTGTAGCATTTCAATAGGATTCCCAAGTAGGGTAGAGTAGTTGCCATTGACATAAATATGACCATTCTTTAAATTCTTATAATATGAACGTAACAAGTCTTGTAAAAACTGTTGATAATATTTTGTTTCCGTGAAATTATCATTAATACACATCAAATTGTACACAACATCATTTTTACTTAACATTGGTTGTTTCAATGGTTTCATTTCTTCTATATCAGGATATTTGATATAATATCTTACAACTTCCGGTCTATCCCTTAACATTTGAGCAAAGTCTAAAGAATCTTGTAAAAATTCCGAAACCTCATCTTTTGACATTTGCAATGTATTCAACAGTTGATAATGGGTTTGAACCAATCGACCACCAAAGAAATGTGTCTTTTTATCATGCTTTACTACACCAAAGTTAGGATATAAGTTATCCAACCAATTGTCCAAAGTGTCAAACTTCAAATATTTAATACTATTCGGAGTAGTAATTAACTTTACATCTTCAATTCTTTTAGCTCTTGTACGTCCATTTAATTGTGAAATATCAGTTATATTATTATCTTTAAACCATTGTTGAATATTACAATTAAAACAACAAGACTTAAACATTAGGTTTCTCAAAAGAACCATTCCATAATCCGAATAATCCCCAAACAATGATATATCCATAAGAGATTGTCCGTCCCAAATGCTATTGACAATTTCACAATTTTTTTCAGATGTAGTCAACCATCCATTTTCATCGTGTGTTTCAACGACGTTCTCTCTAAATATGCTATCATAATCATCTATGACCAATATATTCTCTGGACTAATAGGAAGAGTATCAATAATACTACTTGATGGTAAAGCAATATAACTTTCATATGCAGCCAAATCTATTTCTTGACCGTATTTCGGTTTTATTGTTCCTGAACTGAACTTCAAAATTGGTTTAAATAAGACTTCATCAATAAACAAACATTTTCCAACTCTCGCTGAACCGGTTGAGCGTTTCATTCGGCAATATTTTGTTCCATTGCACATAAAGCCCGTTTTATATAATTCCTTTCTCAATTGAGAATTTGTTTTAATTGTACGAGGTTCACCTTGTTTAACATATTGAAGATGAATCCAAAATGTATTTTTATCTTTTTTATCTCTTATTTTAACTTCTTTTGCTTTGAACGGTTTTGGTACTTCAATAGGTTTATGAATGTCTTCGTTTAATATAATTCCTACAATTTCACCATCTTGATTCTTCGCAATGCAATCTTGAAATATCAAATCATGATAATTATATCCAAATTTAACAAAGGTGTTTTTGTTCATCTGATTCCACTCTTTTACGGAGTATTTAAACGTGATATTAATAACTTTCGTAGTGTATTTGTGTTTCTTTATAGTAAAGCCAAAGTCATTTCGTCTATACTTTTTATAATAAATATTTAACAATTCAATCAAATCTAAGCTAAAGTCCAAAGAATTGATGAATTTTCTCAAATTATAATGCCCATCTTGAAGTTTTAAATTATATCCATCAGGGTCATTCTCGATATAATGTGATGCCAAGTATATATCTTTAGCATCAATGCTTGGTATGTAAAACTGTACTTCGTTTATAACCAATCATCACCTTTCGTATATTTATGATTCTTTATTTTTGTGATTTCTAATTACAGAAGTTTGCTTTTCTAAACTTCTATTGAAACTTTCATCTGACCTTATTCTGTCCGCAATGTCAGACAGGGTATGAAATTTTCGTGTATCTGTTTCAAAATCTGATGAATAAATGTTTCCTGAAAATTCAGCAGGATCTGGTATGTATCTATCTGTGATCATGTGTTATTTGTATTTTCCTTTCTTAATTACATAATTTCTTGATTTTTACTTAGACAAATGATATAATTATAATTGTCTAGATATTTTTTTGCGTTGTTTGCCATATTCCTCCTGCCGGATAAAGGAGGAACTTAATGACGATATGTCGAGACATATTATATTTGATATTGCAAATCCTAAGATTTGCTAACAATCATATTTATATAACATTATTGATTCTATGCATATTTACAATGTTTCTGATTATTTGCAAATTTCATCACAGAAATAACACAGACGGGACTTGCAATATCGAATATAATTACGGTGACATTCACTTTTCTTTTAAGTACAAGTGTCGTCACTAAGAAGGGAGTCTCCGTATTATTTACGGAGGTTTTCTTTGGTTGTTGGAATAGGGAATAGAGGATACATTTATATATTCTCCTTGCATTTTGCAAAAAGAACGAAATTATGATATAATCTTCCTACTGGGCAGTGCCGAATGCGATACATTTTAGATGTATATAAGTCATGAGCCAATTTAGTTGGAGTAAACACCCAGTAGAAAGAATATGGCAAGTGGTTGCCATATGGCAGAGGACAAAATTTGTTTGACTTTTTCCGCACCGCAGGACGGTGCAAGAAATCTCATCGTTTAGCCGCTCATATTGTCGGTTGTCTTACATTGGTTGTTTTAGTATTCATTGTACTGTACTTTGGATTTAAAATAACCTCACAATTTATAGACAATGGAAAATATAATGAAATCTCAATCCGCCTATTCGGAATTGTTCAGATTGAAGGTTCACGATAAGATAAAGATTCAAGAGCTGTTTAATAGGGAATGGCTCTTTTTTATTTTAAGAATTTTGCCCTCTAAATATATATTCTCTCTTTAAAATGAGAAAATAACGAAATTAATGTATTGTGTTCACTTATGTTACACATCACCGCCTTTCTGAAATTTTTAATGTTGTAGTTATTCGTCAAAGAATTAGTCATTCATATGTTCTCTTAATTTTTCCACTACACGTTGCCAATATCTTTCCCATTCTAAATTGCCAGCAATAGTAAGATTTCGAGGAGTATGAGATTCTTTCTTTTGTGAATCTAAAATCAATCTTGCAATATCTACACTTGAATATTCTCTGTTTAGCAGAAAACTTTTTAGGTTACTTATTTTTATCCAAGCCTCACTCCGTAAAACAATAGAAGACCAATTATCATCATACACAAACTTTTTCCCACTTGGTGTTTGATTGAAATATTTCTTTAGATAATAAGCAACTGGTTTGCCCAAATCATTTGTGGGTGGCTGCCATATTGGTGAAAAATAATCTGTATGTTTTACATATACATCATTCTCCTTTAGGAAAAGAGATGATTTATTTTTCTTGGGAATATAATCTACACTACATAATTGTTTAATTCCTTTAAGTTCCTTGGGTTTGGTTAATTTTGGTTCTCCAAAACGTCTAAACTGAATAACTGAATAATCTATATATGAAGATAACAACAAATTATAAACTTTATCAGGATCTGTACAAGTCCAACCTATTGGCATTATAAGTTGTCCATGATAATCTTGATAATCTGCATATTCATAATACACACCATCACTTTCGTCTTTTGATATTCTCACATATATACAACCGGATGGAGTTATGTGTTTGTAAATCTCTCTGTGTCTATAGTCATATCCGATAAAATCTCCCGTTTTAATATAATCTATATATTTCATATACGACATATCTGTATCTCGTTCTATTGAAACAACTGATTTATCATTAAAACAGGGGATGGGGAGAGTGTCTTTTGTGTTTGCGTAAAGTCTCATAATTGTATCATCTGAAAATGTCACTTTGTATCTATTCATTTAGTTTTCCTTTCTTAATATATTATTCTCCGTGAGGAAACGAATTTTGATTAATCTTTATAATTGCCGGTCAACTCACCAAAAGATTCAACATTGTAAATTTGCAACATTTTATAAATCGCCCATTCAATCTCTTGTTCATAACCCTCTTTATTAAGGACATATATATTGGGAGTATTTTGTGGTGGTTGAGAGGGGTCTGGTTGAATACTTCCGACTTCTTTTTTTATAAGAAGTGGTTGTTTATCATCAACATTAGAAGTCAAATATGAAAGACATTGATTAAGCGTATCTTTAGACATTGACAAATCTTTAGCCATAGATTGCATACTTCTCCAAAACGCTTCAGGTCGAGTTTCGGGATTATACATAATTTCCTCATTGTCGTTTTTCTTTGGACGGATATATATGTATGAGTTGATATAAAGAAATGCCATTAATATATTCTCTTTATTAATACTCGATTCGCCCATCATTATAAAATCCAATTGAGATGAAGTGATTTTTGAAAAATTTTCAGTTGCATCGAAATTTTCTGGAATGATTTTGATTTCTATTCCCGTATCATATCCAATAGAATCTAAATCTTGCTTTACTTCAATCATTTTATTGTTAATCATATATTCCAATACATCCAAAATATCATGAAAAGCTTTGGGTTTTCGTTTTGTAGTCTTATAACCATAAAACTCTAATATTTTTCGTATGGTTATCCAGCTAAAATCTTCGTATGACCTATATCTGTCTATGAGAATATACGTAATGTAAAATTTTCGACTTATTCCGTATTTTGTTTTTATATTTCCTTGTACATAATCATTGGGGAAACGAGTAAAATATTCTGATTTAGTATTCATGAATTTTCTCCTTTGTTTAATATTCTATAGTTTGGTGATAAACCTACGAGAGTTCGGGAAAGGCTACTTTCATATACGTCAATTTTTTTGAAATGTGAATTTTGAGGCTACATCCGTGTACGTCAACTGAACTGAAAGAAGATATACAACAGTTTAAGAAGACAGACTATTACGAGTGGAATTTCGCATAGCTCAATTCTCACTCGTTGAATTACATTTTTTGTTGTGTTATGTCTTGTATGAAATAGTCTTTTTTAAATCTTATCTTATTGAATTAAATCTTATCTTCTATATATGTTATTCTCTGTTTAATCGGAGGTCTATCAAATAATGTTTCTCTCTTAAAGTTTTTGATTTGTTCTTCTGTTTGTAATCCATATTTAATCAGACTACTATCTATAAGTAATGTTAGTGCATCTCTTAGTTGAGTATGATGTTCTATTGCGTCCATTGGATAACATTCATCTTTGAGTAAATTATTTTCATAGCAATAATCTTCATGAATTTGATTTATATCTACGTCATATGTATCTTCAAGTTCTTTATAGATATTTGAATACAACTCACTTCTCGTGCAATCAAAGTATTCCATAAGCATTTTGTATTTAGGAGCAATCTTCTTATACCATGCTGATGGATACCTTCTTGCTGATAAATAACGATTAGTTTGAGTTTGTTCTATCTTTTCTAATCTTTCAGTTATAGGTTGTAATGCAACGGTTATTGCATTTGAGATACTTTCAGCTAAGAATTCAGCGTTTATATCATTCGTAGACTTCTTATCTATGAATACAGATGCTAATACATCTGCACATTTGTCGTCAACTACCCACAAGTTAAAACTTGTTGGGCTTGTAGCTCGATTAGACTTTACAATTACATTTAAGGGTGTAATTGCTTATTCCAAAGCATAAACTACCTATCAGGACTAGAGCCAGCCCCTAAAATTCTTTTCCCCTCTGCTAATATATTCTTAGCAGCATTGATGTCCCTATCATGATGAACGCCACACTTAGGACACGTCCATTCTCTTATATGTAATGGTTTCTTTCCAGTAACACAACCACAATTTGAACATATTTGACTGGACGGATACCAAGTATCGATTTTCACAATAGTTCTTCCTTTATTCTTTGCTTTATATTCCAACATATTAACAAACATAGACCATCCAACATCTGCAATAGATAATGCCAAATGATGATTTTTCATCAAACCTTTTACATTAAGATCTTCCAAAGATATAACTTGGTTCTCGATAGTAAGTTTGTGAGATACTTTATGTAAATAATCTTTTCGTTGGTTTGCAATATGTTGATGTAATTTAGCAACTCTTAATTTCTGTCTATTATAGTTATTACTTCCTCTCGTCATTTTACTTAACTTTCTCTGTTCCTTTTTTAGTTTAGAAAAATTTTTTCGTAATGACTGTAATATAGGGAACTTAGTTCCGTCAGAACAAATCGCTAAATCAGTTAATCCTAAGTCAATTCCTATCTCTTTATCAACTTTTGGTAATGTTTCATCAACTTCATCTCCTTTCCAAAGTATAGAAACATAAAACTCATTGGCAGGTGTCATAGAAATAGTGCAAGATTTTGCAATTCCAGTTTTATGTCTATGATTGACTATTTTAACTTTTCCTAATTTCGGCAATTTAATAGTCCAGTCGTCCATAGGAAAACCTTTAGCAGTCATAGTTTTGTAACTATTTTTAGGACACTTTTTACTTTTGTATTTGGGAAATCCTTTATTTGGTTGTTTGAAAAACCCCGAAAAAGCTGATTGTAAATCAATCTGAGTAAAACATAATGCTTGTCCATCAACTTCTTTTAACCATTCATATTCCTTTTTATACGAAGCAGGTGTATTTATTTTGCTTTTCTTGTTTTCTTTATAATATTTGATATTATCAAAAAGTGCTTGATTCCAATACCATCTACAACATCCAAAAGTCTTTATTATCAAATGTTTTTGTTCTTCCGTTGGAAAACATCTAACTTTATATGCTTTTATCATTCTCGTCTCCCTTGATATAATATTCTCTCTTTATTTCTATTATCTTTTGCAATTCATTCCATTAGCTTTAGCCAATGGAATTCCTGATTTTTTATTTTAGAGAAGATACATCTTCTTGTAATTTGATTACTGTTTGAGTGAGAACAGTGATTGCTTCGGCTAATGGTTGAGTATTTATTGATGTAGATTGTAATTTTTGTGTTGCTATTTTTAATCCTTGTTCACAAGCAATAAAATATTGTTTGGCTTGCTCGTGTTTTTCAGTATTACCGGTCATTGATAGTTTCTTTGCAAAATCTGATGTAAGTTTATAATCGGTTCTTGGTTTTGGATTCTTTGGTTTGTTTCGTTCACTTTCTACTGTGAACGGGAAGTAATCAATATTTTTTGTAGCAAATTTATTGTTTTTAATATTCCTTCTACACCAATCTGAAAAATGAGCTGGATGTAATTCTAAGAATGAATATAATTGACTTGCTGTTGTCATTCCATTTTCATCAATTTTTAATGCAATTTCGATTGGTGTTTGTGTTGATGCGTCTACTTGATTATTGGTTGTTTTTAATTCTAAATTTTTCTTTCTCATAATTTTTGTCCTCTTTTTGATTTGTAATTTATTTTTTGGTTATATGTATATATTCTCTTTTTGTTTTCTCTTTTGTATCATGTTTTTTGGATTAGGGAATAGTTCAAAAAAATTATTGACTATATTAACAATATCTATTGAGGATATTCTCCATTGAAATAAAAATGATGAATGATTTTAATTTTATGCACAAAAAAAAGACACTCGAAAGTGTCTTATATTATAATATTATTGTTCTTTAATATTTTCAGCCATTAACCAATTAGATTCAGGTTTTGCAATAAGTCTTGCATCTGTATATGCCATTTGCATAGAAAGACAAGTTGTTGCTTGATAATATCCACTTTTCATTAAATCCAAAACTAAAGCTACATCAGGATTATCATCTTTTCCAAAACATAAAGGAACAAGAAGTTGTATTTTGTTTTGATAATAGTGGGGAACGGCTAATTTATAGTTTGCAATTACTTTTTGTATGGCGGTATCTATAACTCCTTTAAGAGTTTCAAGTGGACGTTCACTATTCTTTATTGAATTGGGCAATCTATTTGATGTGTCCAAATCGTCAAGAATATGTTTATAATTTTTATTGACCTTTAAATGTCAGTTAAATACAAGTCTTGATGGATCAGAAAAATAATCGGCTCTTTCAGGGAATTCTTCTACAATATCCAATATTCCTAATTCATAAGTATCTTTAAATCCTTTAAAATACCATCTTGATGCCGCTATCGATTCATTTCGGTTTAATTCACCGTATGCGTATATTGGCTCATAATAATGAGAAAATAGTCCAGTATTAAATACACAATATGAATCAGTCTCAATTATTTTATCTTCTTCTTGGAGTTTGTTAAATGTGTATTTTAAATAATTTTTTAAAATAGAATAGTCATCTTCGTCTTCAAAACTCCATTTCTCAGGGAGGGCTTTTTCTGCAAGTTCTTTAATTTTTGCGTTGTAATCTCCCCAATACATATAATCGTAAATATCTATAGTTTCCATGTCACAAACTTCTCCTTTATTATACTTTTTACATATTATATCATAATCGTCAGCATTTGAAAAGGATTTTTCTGTTTTTATTATGTGACTGATTTCAAATTGTGAAAAATGTTTTTGGTAATATTCTGCCCAATAATTGTTGATTAATAATTGAGGTTTGATATTTATGTAATTGTATAATTTATTTTCGGCGATTTCACGAATTTTGTTTCCGTGAGAAGTATTAATTATAATCGTGCCGGTATAGCCTGTTTTAGGGTTTGTAATTTGTATTTCATATTTATTCATGTAAAAGCCTCCTTGATTTTTGATTATATATGTATATTCTCTTTTTACACAACAAGATAAAGTATCAAAATTCATTTTTGTCAGATTTTCTTTGCAAATTTGACTGAGTTTCTTCCTATCTATATAGCGTTTTATGTATGAGGTAGGATGTATATTTATATTCTCTGTTTAGGTGATTGATAGGAATTTTTAGACAATAAAAAAGAGCTATAATGAAATATGGCTCTATTGTCGAAGTCGGTGTAAAATTTTTAAGTGTTAAAAATGTTGGTTCGGTGAAAGATGAGATGAGTTGGGTGGATTTGATATGATTTTTGCTTGAAATATAAGGGGTTTTGTGATGTGATAAAGGTTAGATTTTAAAATGCGAGATGAGTTGTTTCTGATAAAAGTAATGTGAGTTCGTTAAAGGGTGGGTTTTATTGGAGATTTTGTGTTTTGGGATTGGAAGGTGTGAAAATGGGGTGAAAATGGGTGGGTTTAGAGACGGTAGTGAATTTAAAATTTGATAGATTTTTGTTGGGAAATTCATCGAACTTGCTATCGAACGACTTGCCGATTAGAGGGTGTTGGTTTGGGGAGAGGGGAAGTAGTGATTTTTGTAGGTGGGGGTTGAAAATTTTAGGTGTCGTGTGAATAGAACTGCTATGGCGATTATTTTAAGGGATTTTTGCGTTTCAAATGTAAACATATCCCCCTTTGATTGTATTTTATCCGTCAAAAAAGCAACCTAAAAAACATTAAAAAGTAGTGTAATATACATATATTACACTGTTTTAATTGTATTGTATTTGTATTTTTTTTGAATAATAATAGTTATCGCCGTATCCGTTGATTTTCTGTTATGCCGTCAATAAAAATCAAGAGTTTGTTAAGTGTTTTGTGTTCGTTTTATCTGCATTGATTTTTTGTTATCCTAAAAATTTTTAATTATACAAAATCTAACACCAAACCAAACCACCAAACCATCCCAACATAACAATTTACTATAAAAAACAACCAAAATCAACACTACCGCATAATTACATCCATTGCACAAAATCTAACTATTATATTATTCCGTCATTGTATTCCGTCCGTAACCTCAACCGCTCAATCATTATCAGATTTTAGATCATTATCAATCAAACTCAAAACATAACTGTTAATACTTGTAAATCCATTTTCTTGGGAATGTTTTTTTATAATATCGTATTTTTCATTAAAAACAGTACAAGCAATTTTTTTTCGTTTTTGGTTGTATCGTTTTTGTGCTGTTGGGTTATATGTACTTTTTTTGTTCCATCCGTCATAAAAAATCAATCCTTCATAAAGTTTTTTAAAATATTTTATCAATCATTATCAATATAAAAATTTTTTTCGTCAAGGTCTTTTTTGATTAATGATTTCAAATATGAATTAGCACTCTGCCCGCTACATTCTAAGAATTGCTTTAAACGTTTCCCGTCGGTTATATCAGTAGGATAATATTTGACGGCAAATAATATTGTTTTTGCGTTGTATCGTTTTTGTGCCTCTGCATTATATGTACTTTTTTTCCCGGTATCCATTATTAACCCTCCTTTTTTTATATTATAGTACATAAAAAATAATTTGTCAAACACCTAAAAAAATAACAAATCATATGTGCAATATATACAAACAGCATAATAGATATACCTATTATATTATGCAGTATTTAACTAATTAAAATAGATATATCTATTGACAAATAGATTAATCTATGCTATAATATATTTAAAGATAAGGGATAGGAACAAAACAAACTTATCTAATATATACAAAGTCTATTCACTTGTAGACTAAAGTACCTTGACAAGTAAATATATACATCTACATCTCATTTTAACTTGATTTTATCATTATAAAATGTTAAAATAAAAACACCAAAAAAATAATAAAAAGGGGTGTTAGAAATGGGAGATGATAACATGAATAATGTTGAGTTAATCAAATTTTCGGTTGAAGAATTTTCAAGATTGCAAACATATATGCAAGCGATAGAAAAAACTTCAAAAGCTTATGAGCTGATGAAAGTCCGATACATAGAATTGAAAGTGATTTTACAGGCTTCAGGCGTAAACTTAAATGACATTGACATATTAAAAGAATAACATTAAATATTATCAAGAATTAAAATAGTGTAGATGTATATTTTACTTATATATCTACACTATTTTTTTATTATTAAAAATTAAGTGTCGGAATCGTCAGGAACAAACTCGATAATATCGGTAATACCAACTTTAAAATAATTACATAATCTATCAATCACTTCAAGAGATACATATTTATTACCATTCATGCGGTTAAGTGTTCCCTTACTGATAATACCAGCATTTAAAACATCGGATTTTTTTAATCCTTTGTCAATTAATAATTTTAAAAATGGTTTGTAATTTATCATGTTATACACCTTCTTAATAATTTTTATTAAGTATAACATATTAAACTCCAAAAGTCAAATATCAAAAAAAAGTATAACAAGTTATACTAAAAGTATTGACAAATAAAGTACAATATGTTATACTTATATTAAAGAAAGAGATAAAAAAGTATAACAAGTTAGTCAATAGACTAAAAGACAGTTTCAAAAATTGTCTACAATATTAAAATTTTTAGTATTGTAAAGAGTTTTTGAAACTCTACAAATTAAATAAAAGCGGACTATAACCGCTCTATAAAATTAATATCAGGATGCCGACACCTGATAAAAAACGGCAGGTGATGACGTACACCAACGCACAAAAAATACGTTGTGAGTCGCTCAACAAAACAAGTTTTTATTTTTTGACGATGCACTTAAAAAGTTTACAAGTGCAACAGATAAAACAAATGTAACATATTACAACAACTGCAAATGCGAAAATGTAATAATTTACACTTAACATACATCTGTTAATACCTTGTAAAATATCGGGTATCGCTCCAGCGTGTAAAGCCTGGTTTCAATGTTTTTAAGTGTATCAGTGAGAAAATAAAAAGAGAATAAAACAAGGGAGATGTTAAAAATGAAGATAGAAAAAATAGATTTAAGATATTCCGATATTATTACAGATGTTATTGATAACGTTAATAATATTAGAATGAGAGTAGTTAAGTATAACAATAAATTGTATTATCATCAAATGTATAACGGTGAAGTAGTACAATGTTTTGAATTGAAAAGTAACTAAAAAAATAATCAAACAATGAAAGGAAGTAATTAAAATGCTAAAAATATTTATATCTAATCTAAAAGAATACAACAACGGAAAAATCATCGGTGAGTGGGTAAGCTTGCCTTGTGAAGGACTTGAAGAAGTTCTTGACAAAATAAGCAACAGCGGCAAAGATGAACTGTTTATATCTGATTATGAAACAGATATAAGTGGGTTGAAAGTTTCTGAATATGATAATATTTTAGAATTAAATAGCATTGCAGAAGAAATTGATAACTTGTCGGATGATGAAGTTATCGCACTTCAAGCATACTTGGAAGAGTATAATATGGAACAAGCACTGGAAGAAGTACGTCAAGGCAATTATAGAATTTATTACGATTGCGACAACATGGAAGATGTCGCATATCAAGTTGTTAATGATTGCGGACTACTTGATGGAGTGCCTGAAGAAGTTAAAATATATTTTGACTATGAAGCATACGGGAGAGATATGGAGATTAATGGAACATTTATTCAAATTGATAATAGTTTTGTAGAATTATATTAATAAGGAGGGTTTTAATAATGACAACATATAATTTTAACTTATCAAATTATCACCTAAGCGAAAACACTTGTAGGATTGCAAATTTAAACTTTATAGAAGAAACCACGAACAGAAACGGCGAGTATATGTTACGTGGTCTTTGGGCATCAGATTTATGTTATCAATTTGCGAAGAAGTGTAAGTTTACTTTGGTTCAGGTGGACGGATACAGTGCTTATGCTTATTCAGATGAGCAAATGGCAATATTTACATATTGTGAAAGGGATATAACATTGACACCTTATACAAATAAAGAAGATTACGAAAAAGCAAAGGAGAATACAATTAAATTTTATAAAGAGGAGTATTAATATAAGAAGTTGTTTCGGCAACTATAAACAGGATTTTAAGCCGGAAGCGTTCAGGCGGTGCAATAGTGCCGCTTGAGGTAATCAAACAATGAAAGGAAGTTTTTATTATGAAAAAATATGTATGTTCAAAATGCGGAGGTAACTGCATGGGTTGCTTCTATACTGACTTGTGCGACAAGTGGCTTGATATTGCCCCGTATGAGCCGTATTATGAGGTGTCAGACCATGCCTCTATGGCTCTATGTGAGGGAAGGCACGCAATCCCTCAGGCGGTGGACGGTGCTATTTTTAATACTGTTATCAATCCACTTGATGTGGAAGGCTTGCAGTCGGAAGCGTACAACAAGTTAAAAGCTCTTGACATCAAGTCGCTTGACTTGTACGTTACGGGCTTGACAGTAGCTCTTGTGTCAGTACTGAATGCTTGTCGTCAACTTGGTATAGTGGTAACACTGTACCATTATGACCGCGAAGAGGATAACTATTATCCACAGCAGGTCTTGTAAAAGGAGGACTATAAAATGACAAGAGATGAAGTATTGAAAAAAGTACAAGATTATATTGTATCTAATATCAATAACATTAAATTTGTTGTTGAATTTGAGGACGGAAGGCATCCATCAACTTTGCAAGATTTTATTAAAGCAATGGAATTTGCAAAGTTAAAAGAATTACAAGACTTCTTCAAGAGTAAATCTTTATTTTTTGAAGATGGATATATTAAAGTAATAAAGAGGTAAAAGACGATGCGATCAGTTAAAGAATATTTAATAAATTGTATTATTGAGCTATTCAATATATTTGATTATATTGACTCAAAAATACAGTAACATTAATAAATAGTTAGAGGGTACTATATAAAACTATATAGTGCCTTTTATACGGAGGATTTTATTATGAATTACGGAACACTTGCAAAAATGAAAAAAGAGTTTGATACATATACAAATGGTAATAAAAAGAAAATCATTTATAATTTTAATATGCTAAAAATGGAAGGCTTGACAGATAGAGTCATAGAACAACTCAAAGAGGAAGTTTACAATAACGATGCCGCTATGCTTACAAATAGAGATACCTATTTAAACAAAGCAGTTGATACTGTAAATAATTGTTTGTTATCTGTAAATATGTATTTTAAAGTTGTAAGCGTGTATAATGCAAAAACCGGTAAGCGACTTTACATTTACAAGGAAGTTATCGGATATGAAATAAGTAAATATTTATTTAATCGTAACGGAGTTATACCAAAAAACGCTTGTCCCGATGAAGTCATTACAAAAGGAAGTATAAGGCATCCATATTATAGTCGAGTAATAGAAGATGTTGAAATATAACAGTAAATATTTAAGAGTGAAAAGGAGATATAAAAATGATATACGATTATAACCACTACAACGATCCTAAAAAGGGCAACAAGCATATATACGCTTTTGGTGAGCGTTACGAAAGTATAGAGTATTGCGGGTTTATACACGCAGATACCAAAAGACAAGCACAAACTGTACTTAACGCACATAACAGAAAATGGGATGATTATGGCTGTATATTGTTAGACTATACAGAGGAAGAATGTAAGGCAGAGATTGAGCGAAGAGCGAAAAAGAAAGGGAGGGAATAGCTATGTATATAGCAATAGCAAGACATGAGAATATAGCGGCTTACAAGGCTTTAAGGCTGGCAGGAATTGAGCCGACAGAAGCAAACATGAGAAGATACATAGAGTGTGAGTACCTCTCTTTTGAGGTAAAAGCGGATGGGAAATATTACTGTTGTTACAATGACGGATTACAGAGTATATCCGTTGAAGTATCAACTTTGAAAGCAAATTAATTATAATATTGAGATAAGAAAAGGAGAATAAAATCATGTGCAGAAGTTTTGAAGTTATAAGTGGAAAGAAGAATAAAGGGGATAAAGGATTACTAAAAGGACTAACTAAAATGTATCGTGATGCAAAATATAGTGTTGCAATTATTCCGATACCTGTTGAGCTATTAGAAATTGATACAAGGTATCAAACAGAAGTAAGAACAGATAGAAGTCTAATGTACCTTGTGAATAACTGGGATGAAAATAAATTATTGCCTTTAATCGGTGTTCCGCACTGGGAAGAAGGCAAAGTATACCTTGTAGACGGTTACGGCAGATGGGTAGCAAGTCAGATGGTAGACAAAGAAAAATACACCGATTTACAAGTGTTGCTAATTCTCAATGCACCAAACAACGCAGAGGAACGGCTTGAATTTGAAGCCGAGATGTATGCTTATCAAAACAAGCAAGTTGCAAGGATGACTGCAATTCAAAAGCATGGTGCGATGGTAGTGTTACACGATAAAGCAACAGAACGACTTGAAAAGCTAAAAGAAAAGTATGGATTTGAGTATGCGTCTTGTAAAGGCAATAGAAGTGCTTCTGTTTTGGGTTCATATTCTGTCACGCTTAACATATGCAATATTGATGATGGCAAAGCAGCTGAATTTATATTTGACATATGCAAGGGTGCAGGATTTGACCGTAAACCAAACGGATATTCAACAGGAATAATGAAGGTTTTACTGGATATGTACAAGCTATATTCTGAAGATAGAGATAAAGTGCAGAAGTATCTTATTAAGGAACTTAGAAAGATTACACCGTTATTATTAAAGGCAAGAGGTGTTGCAAAGTATCCATTTTTAGATTATAGACTTGCTATGTCTTTATATGTTGAAGATATGATCGTTGACAACTTAGGACTTGATCAGGCAAGAGAAGTTAAAGAAAATAGTACAAAACTTGTAATGATTAAAAAACGTAAAAATATTGCGTAAATGAATGGAGGGATAATATATGAGTATTTCGCAGATGGACTTGAAGCAAAAAGTCCGAGATTATATAAAGAGGGTTGGTATTCCAAAAACGACTTTTTGTAGCCGTATAGGTATCTCACCGAGCTACTTGTATAAATGGTTTAAAGGTGAAAAAGAGTTTTCGGATAGTTTGGTAAGTCGTATAAATAGTTACATAGACAAATTTTAGGAGTGAGGAAGGTGTTATATATGAGAACTTTGGAACATAGAGGGCAGAAGATAATCTGTCAATATATAAATGATAGTTTTTGTTGTGTTTTAATGGAGAAAAATATTAAGTATGATATTTTACCGATATTCAGTGAAAAGTATATTATTTATAAATATGCGATTGACGGTGTTGTAAAATATGCAATGGAAGAGTTAAAAGGTAGCTATGTTTATATCGTATTACAAGTACCGGAGGACGGCTGGGATGCTTTATATAACACTGTATTACATGGAGAACATAAAACGTCAAGACTTAAAATGTGCATTAATCATATATGCACCATAATCGACAACGAAATAAAGGATGTGAAATTTGCAGAAGGAACTTCATTGATTGAAATTATGGCTTATCCACAAAGAGAGTATACATCAAAAAAGTGGCAGAGAATAGCTTTATATTTGATTACTTGTGGTTATTGCAAAGAGAATATAGAAATTGATACTGACGGAGTAGATCCAAAATGGATAGAGAAAATTAAGGAGTATATATAAATGAGTATATCAGATGCAATATATAACAATATGTTAGAACAGAAGAAACAATCATTTTTGAGAAGCGAATATAAAAGTATAAGAACTTGCCCTCTAAAAGAAGTCAATGGACGTGTTGACAATTACACAGAGGACAAGCTAAAACATTGCTGAAAATGATGATATTTGATAGACAATAATTGAATGGAGGACTAATTATGACGAGAATTTTTAAAGATATATTTGGTAACACAGCTTGTATCACAAGAAGATTAGGTTTTCCATGTAGAGATGCAAAAAATAAAATATATGGTTACAAATTAACTTTATCAGCCGATTATAACGGTGGAGATGTGTATTTTGTAACTATTTATCCATCAGAAGAAGACGCTTTAAGACAATTACGAAAATTTAGTTGTAACACATGGCAAGAACAAACGAAATGACAATTTCAAGAGAGAAAATAAATGATGATTATTATGAATGATATTGTTGAAGAATTAGATAATATAGCAAATCAAAGACTTTAAGGAATGGGGATGATTAAAATGTTTGATAGGAATGGATTTATGAGTTGGCTTGAAGAAACATTTATAACGAATAGTTTTGGCAGAAATATTGTATCAGAAATTATTGAATATGCTTATGAACACCAAAACGTAAGTTTAGATCAGTTTGCATATTTTGTTAGTGATTTATTACCGGAGGTTGAATTTTTGGAAGTGGCAAGATTTTGTTCAGATGATATGCTGACAGACACTACATTAGTATTGTTAGAAAGGAAGGACGGTTGATTGATTATGGAATTGCACTTATATTATCTTGATAAAAATTGGAAACAACGTGGAGATTGTGCTCATAATTATAATCTTGTTGTTGATTTAGGCAACAAAACATACAAGATATATGTCAGTCCTTTTTATGGATATGAACGTTCAAGTGATATAGAGGTCAAAAGAAAATCGGATATTATGGATTATATTGAATATTTAAAAGAGAATGGGTTTGTGGATACTGATGAGATTTATTGTGGATAAAATAAGAGTTTCATGAGGAGGTTGGAGAAAAATTATGTATAGAAGTTATGAGAATCCATATGAATTAGAGCTGCAACTTAAAGAATTAAAACAACAATATTATGATGCAAAGGTTAGTAACGCTGATGATGACATACTGATTGATTTGAGTATAGAAATAAGTAGTTTAGAAGAACGTATTCATTTTGCTTGGCAAGATGATGAATATGAGAATGAAATATAACGAAACGATTGATTTGATTAAGGAGGAAAATATTATGTCACATTTTATTACATTGGTATTTACAAAAGAAAACGGAAGCACAGTTGAGGAATTGCTTGACCCATATGATGAAAACATTGTGTATGCTCCATATGTAAAGTATACACGAAAACAAGCAATAGCAAAAATAAGAAAAGAAATTGAGGACTATAAGAATGGACTTTATGCAAAGTATTTGTTAAATCCTCAAAAATATGAGGAAAATTGTAATAATGCAGAACATATTAATTATTTAAAAAATAAATTTCCAAAAAAATTGGAATGGACTGATGATGAATGTTATCAGGACATGAAAGGACGTTTTGATGAAGACATGATTAAACCAAATGGAGATTTATTATCTACTTATAACCCAAATTCAAAATGGGACTGGTATACTATCGGAGGAAGATGGAATAATTATCTCAAAACATTGTCCGGCGAAACTACAAATGAAAATTATGTATCCGAAATTAATTGGAAAGATATAACACCTTTTGCCTTTGTTACTCCTATTGGAGAATGGCACGAAAGAGGCGAAATGGGTTGGTGGGCTTGTGTTTCCAATGAAAAGACTAAAGATAATTGGAAATCAGAGTTTAAAGAATTTCTTGACAATTTAGATGAAGATACCATTGTAACAGTAGTTGATTGCCATATTTAAGTTTGGAGGTAATAGCTATGAAAATAACAAATATTAAATGGGATACGGACGGCGATAAAGAATTATTAAAAATATTACCAACAGAAATTGATATTACAGAAGAATTTGACTTTGAAGAATATGAAATTGATGGAGAGTTTGAGGAAGAGCAACTATTGGATGATATATCTGATTGGTTATCAGATACTTACGGATATTGTCATTTTGGATTTGAGATTGAGAGATAAAGGAAAGGTGAAGTATTATGACAGCAAAGAGGATGGAACAAAAGGTATATTAGATACTTGCGATGAGTTGACAATGAAGATTGATAAGTATTTAGGTAATTGATTAGGAGGTAATAGATATGAGCAATCAAAGAGTTAGAGTTACTGTCGAATTTGACATTGATACAGAAAGATGTAGACGATATGGTGTTACACCACGAGAAGTATTTCAATCACTTCAAGCTGATATGAGTGATGAAGTTGATGGAGCTACAATTTATACAAATCATCATAAATTAAACACATATTCTGACTTCGTATTAGGAACTGAGGCGAAAATTATATCTAAAGAATATGTGGGTGAGAATATTATAAATGCGACATTCGTTTCTGTTTGGGACGGAGGAACAGCAATAGAAACGGAATGTAAAATCAATACAAGCACACGAGAAGTATTTGATATTATTACAGTGGAGGCGGATGTTGATACGTTTGAACGTCAATATGTTGTCATTGATGGACAGGAATATGATGTTGTATGTGTAGACGAGGTTGAAGATGTGGGAGAGAATGAATATTGGTTTAAATAGAAGGTGAGTGTTATGCAAGAAACGAGGAATTTGACAAAAATGAAAAGGTATATGATACATATGAAAGATAGAGGGTTTGAATTTCAAACCAATTATGATATGAATACAGAGGAATTTTGGAATGATTTACAACATCATAGAGATCTCTGCATTAGCAGTGGTTGTTTTCATATTCCTCCGAAAATTGAAGATATTATATCAATAACATTTATTGATGAAATGTAGATTTTATACGGAATTTAAAAATAAATTTTGTTTATTGACTTTAATTTATGATATGTTATAATTATATTATAAATATAAAGTTTCAGAAAATAGATTAACTATTTTCATTGATATTAATATAGTTTTTTTATAAGAGTGATTAAACCCGAATAGGACTTAATCACTCTTTTTTTATTTTCTTTTTTACAGTATGAACTGTTTATATAAATTAAACAATGTAATTTTAAAAGGAGGAATTTTAATGGAAACAATAAAATGCCGAATAATTAAGGTAAATGATAATATGTGTAGAATTACTATAAGCGATTGTAGGAGTATATATAGAAATATTTCTGAAGGAGCTTGTATTTGTTCTATGGATGTTATGCTTGATCAAATAGAACATATTACAAATGAAATAAAAAAACTCGGTGGAAGAGCAGTATTTGTTTACGATTAAGTGAAAGGAGTTGAATTATAATGACTAATGAATTTGCAGAAATAGTAAATCGTTTAGCACGAGCAAAAAATTTTAAAGATGGTTCATTTTGCTTGATTACATCTGATCCTGATTCAGATAAAGTTATTGTTGAATTGAAGGGTGAACACAAAAACATTATTCAAGGTGTTGGAGACACTTTAAAGCATATTTTATCGCAAGTTAATGATAAGGATGCTGAAATAATCAAAGTATTCATTACTGATATTATTACTGAAGATGAAAAATCACGTTTCAAGTCAAATTAATGGAATAAAAGGGAGGAATATATTATGACAACGATTAATGATAAGAAAATATTTGTAATTAACGGTAGTGGTGGAGTAGGCAAAGATACATTCGTGCGATTTGTTAGCGAATTCTATTGCTGTTTAACAAATAAACAAGTTATTAATTATTCATCAGTAGATGAAATAAAAAGAATAGCTAAAAACATAGGATGGACAGGTTCAAAAACAGAAAGAGACAGAAAATTTTTATGTGATTTAAAATTAATTGTTTCTGAATATAATGATTTACCGTTTGTAGCTATGAGAGAAAAAGTTGATGTCTTTGAAAGTTCGGCTGATGAAAATATACTTTTTTTACATATAAGAGAACCGGAAGAAATAAAAAGAGCAGTACGAGAATTTAATGCAATAACAATCCTTGTAAAACGTGATAATATACTACATATTACATCAAATTCGGCTGATGACCAAGTGTTTAATTATGATTATGATATAGTTATTGACAATAATGGTACAGAAGCCGATTTAAAAGAAGTTGCAAATATATTTGTTACCGATGTTTTACAAAATAAAATAAGGATAAGATATATTGCTAAGGTTAGAGTTTTGAATTGAAATTTTAGATTGGAGTGGTTATATATAAAAGTAGAAACAAAAGCAATAATACAGGAAGTTCCGGTATATATAGCAGATGACGGAACATAATTTAATACAGAAGCAGAGTGTAGAGATTACGAGGTAAAGAACGAGATGAAACCAAAAATTGAAAAGGCAGAAAAATTGCGTATCATAAAATTAGACAATGTAATGCCTTTAATTGATGAAGAACTAAACGAGGACCATACCTATATATGGTATAAGTTGACAAATGAAAATGATTTCAGAATTGTTAATGAGGCATATATAGGTAGTAGTTGGGATTTTACTGAGCCTTTAAAATATCCTTCAATAATGTGCGTAGAATCATATATGGAGGAATATTATGGAGAAGCCTATAGTTATCTTTTATCCGAATGTAAACAAGCAGCGGAAAAGTTTTGGAAACAGATGGGATATAAAGTGACGATTGAGAAGGAGGATTAATATTATGAACACAGACAAATTAGAACAATATCTTGACGAATTATCGGACGGAACGGATTTTTCATTTGGAATATCAGAAGTAACAGATGAAACGATTGAGTTGTATATGCAAGGTGATAATCCTTGTTGTGAGGATTGGCGTAATGAAATTATAATAGATAATCCAACGACAAAAAAAGAATTAACTAAAATTTTGGCTAATGAGATATGGACACTCTATGAGGTTTTTGATGTAGAAGAAGAAACATATCTTATGTTGGAGGCAAAGAGAAATGGGTTTTCGGGAGTGCCTGATGTGGTTGCCCTTGTACATAATGAAGAATATAAAGAGAACGCATTAAAAAAATTTGCTGAAAAGTTACAAAATTTGTACAATAATTTAGACAAAGAGGAAACAGATACAATGAATAAGGAACAATTTTTTGAGTATATTCACGAGAATTTCAACATTGACGGTACAAGTCAAAGATTAATTTGGAATATCCTTAGTTACATAGAAGCAAATTATCCTGAAGAAAATGAACAGTATAATGCGTTGGTTTCATTACTTGATGGTACTATTGAATTGGAAGATAGAGAATTGAAAAAAGTGTATATGTAGATTGGAGTGATTTAATGAAAACTATATGGATTGCAGTATACAAAGATACAATAAGTCGCAAAAATATTGCCGACAATAATATTTCTTATGTTAAAGTAACAAGAGATTTTGCAAAAAAATATTGGGAAGAAAGGCAGTCGGAATATTACACCACATTTGACGAATTTTTGGACAACTATACTTGTGATGACACGGTGGATTTTTACAAATATGCGAAAGAACACGATGCAATTATTGAAATTAAAAATATATGATTTGAAAGGCGAGGGAAATTATTATGAAGCGTGATTTAGTAGATGAATTATATAAAACGGCGTATAAATGATATAGAGAAAAATATCCAAACAAAGATTTTGTATCTATTCCAAATTTTTTAGATTCACTTTGGTTTAGTATTGAAGGTGAACTTAATAGAAATGGATATAATGCTGCAAAGAAATATGTCGAAGAAGCAGAGTTAATTGTATTAAAGTAAATGAAACGATGATTTACTGTGGAAAGCGAGAAATATTATGGATAAATTAGAACAGGCAATGCAAAGTGAAGACTTTTGGGTTGAGCTTGCAGATACATCATTTGGTAAGGTCATACTTCATGGTAAAAATACGAACAGTATTGGATACAATGAGTATTATGAGGTATCAAGCGAGATTAATACGGACGGAGATTTTGCTATTACTTTCTTTAAAACTTATGAAAAAATGAAAAAATGGTTTGATGACTGGCAGGGTGAAGGATTTTACAATTACCTTGTTAAATTATATGAAAAGCAATTAAACCAATGAATCGGAAATTTCATGGTTCTAAATAGAATTATTCTTTTCAGTAACAAACGAGAGGGAGATATTGTTTGTCATATGGGCGAATATTGGTTCTATTTCTACAACGGAAAGTTATTTTCTGATACATTAACACCGGAAAATTTGAGAGAAACTGTTGGAATTTTTGAACTAGCAGAAATGATAATCAATGCGATTACTGATTTAGACGATAATGAATACGCATATTATTGTGATATTCTTGGATTTTAAAATAGAATTGGAGGGCGATTTTATGATTAAATTTATAGAAAAAGAAAGATATTATGATGATAGTTCATATACAGGAAGTTGCTATTATTACCCTACATATATGGTAAAAGATGGAGAAGAATTCTTTGTATTCAATCGAAGAGAGCCTGACGATGAATGGAAGATAAAAGAGGACAAAGCAAGAAAGAATCAGTTGATAGAAAATGAAGGGAAATATTTTAAGTTTAACGGATTTTATAATAATCCACTAGAAATGTTAAAGGAGATTATTGAAAGAAGACATCATTTTACAACACCAAAGGACATGTACTATGGTGATTTAGATATACATAGATATATAGATTTCCATGGTAATAGAAATGAAGTTAGTGCAGCTTTCCATTATAGAATTTATGATATAGAGTTAGCACGTATAATTCAAAAAGTTGTCAAGCTAATCAATAGTGAAGATTGGAACATGGCAAAAGCAATATTGAATAAAAAATAATGAAAAGCACATTTTAAGGAGGAATGACAAATGAATAAATTGTATCCATCGGATTTTAATGTATCTGAAAGTAATCCAAATGGTGTTTGGGTTAGATTAAACGAAATTAACGATATGATAGCTTGTGGAGCGTTGCAAGTTGATGATGATAAATTGAAGGAATATCATTGTGATACAAGAGTTAAGTTAGCCGATGAAGTTTGATTAAAGAAAGGAAGTTTGAAAATGTGCAAAAAATACAGTGAGAGTGAGTACCTTTGTGCGGTACAGCATTTCAACTGCAATATGCAGAAGATTGAGGTTGAGAAGAACGTAAAATACATTAGTACAGTAACTCCGCTTAATGAGTATGACCTTTTAGGCGGTTATGAAAAGGATGTAGTCTACTTGGTTATCCCACATAATCAAGAGGACATTAATTGTCTAAACATAATAAACGGCTATTTCTTAAAGTATTGTGAACCTCTTTTTGAGGACGAGAATATCGGACAGGTAGTGATAGCTGTAATTCATTGCAGTTATTACTCAAAGGACATTACAGAGGATTGCTTTGGGGTAGACTTCAATCTTCTATCAAAATACACCACCGAAGTTACATCAGAGTTAGAGGAATTGAATAAGTTTGCCACAAAAGAGATTGCACAACAGATAGAAAAGTGCAATAAAAGTAAGGCAAAGAAAAAAGTATTCAAGTTGGTACAGAGCTACTTTGAGGAGTGTGAAAGAAATGGTTGGCACGACTTTGAGATGTGGTGTGAGGACAACATAGACAATGACATTGAAAAAATACTTGTTAAAAAAGTCGCAAATGAAGTAACACATATCGGCGATTGGCTATTTGAATAAAAGGAGATTATGATGAATAATTGGAAAACATTAAAAGAAGAAACACCGACAGAGTGTTCTATTTGCTTAATCACGGTAAATGGCAATGTAACTTTGGCAACATACTCGGAGGGCGAATTTATTCAACATGGAAACGATGAGCGACATTATAACAGCGTGTCGGCTTGGCAATATACAGACCCGCCGTATAATAATGCTAAAAGTAAGTTTGAAGGGGCTATGGACTACCTTAGAAATGACTTTGAAAATATCAAAAAATATACGGAAGGTGAATTAGAATTTAGTCTTTTAGGTGGTACATCTGGTGATGAAATATTTGTTGTAATGCCGAGATGTACGGCTGATTTAGACTGTATAAACACTATTCACAGATACTTAAATGGCTATACAAAAGTAAGTAACAATGATATAGGGAAAATACTCGTATTAAAACTTGCACCTCCCGATGAAAATATAAAGCAATATGCCCATTGGGAAGTATATTATTTATACGATATAATATGTAATAATACTGACAAGCTAATGGCAATTATGGATACATTAATTCAAAAAAATTTGAAAAGGAGAATGAATAATGAGCAGAATATTTGAAGTACCAACAAAACCATGGGATGATTATAAATTATATAATCATACAACCATTACTATTAATCCGGGCGTAACCGTGCTAACTGGTTGCAATGGAACTGGAAAAAGCACATTGATGAGGCTTATGAAGGAACAGCTCGAAAGGGAAGAAATACCAGTGTATCTATATGATAATCTTCACGATGGTGGTGGACATTCTATGCAAATGTTCCTAAATAACGGGCAAATAGCAGAACTTGCAACAATGGCTTGTTCTTCAGAAGGCGAAAAAATAAATCAAAACATAGGTCAAACAACCGTACGCTTAGGTGGTTTTGTACGAAAGAACTCTAATCATGATGAGTTGTGGATAATGTTTGATGCAATAGATAGTGGATACAGTATTGATAATATTGTAGAACTGAAAAGGGATTTGTTGCAAACAATTCTAAAAGATTGTGCAAGCCGTAACCAAACAGTTTATATTATAATTTCTGCAAATTCGTATGAAATGGTAGCCGGTGAAAGCTGCTTAGACGTGTGGAGTGGTGATTATATATCATTTGATAATTATGATGAGTATAAGAAGTATATTATAAAAACACGTACAAGAAAAGATAAAAGATATGTATAACGAAAGTCGGATTTCAAGGAGGTAGCAAAATGTATAGGGTGGAATGGATAGATAGTGAAGGAGATATACGAACGATTAAAGGATTCAAAACAAATGTAGAAGCAAGGGAATATATTAATCAAATGAGTAAATACTTTGATAAATTTGCATATCCAGAAGTGTTTTGGGATAATGAATAGAGGAGGACTAAGAAATGAAAATAAACATAATATATAACTTATACCATGATGGTGATTTTCGCATAGAAAATCCAGAAGAAATTAATTGCCAGAAAATTAATGATTGGGAGTATGCAGGAACAAAAGAATTTAAAGCAGGTGATGAATGTGAGGTTAGGAGAGAAGCAAGAGAATTCTTGGAGGAATTCTTGTGTGAACATCTGAGGGTTGGAGCCTCTCATTATTGGATACTTGGAGATTTTTGCACGATGATAGATTCATTAATCGAGTTTATCGAAGATTACGAATCGGGCAATGTTATGAAAGTAAAAAGATTGTCGGGCAATTATGAGGGTACGGAAATAATTGTTAAGATTGAGGAGGATTAATATGGAACAGTGGGACGAGGAAGAAGTATGGAATGCAATTTCAGTTATATCTTCAATACGAGCAAAATGCAGTTTGTTTAAGAGAGAACAACGTTCTAAATATCATGCATGTAGTATGGCAATAAGAGCCTTGCGCGAGGTTATCGGTGATTCAGCGACCATGGATAAAGTAACTGATAGCAGTTTAATATATGAATTAGATAGCAGAGGTTATAATGTAGATAATTTGATTGAAATTTTACATAAGATTAAGTCTTGAAAGTGATAGAGACTCGCAATCCGATAGGTCTTTAGCATAGCGGTAAAGAATCATATAAAACAGAGAATATACAAACGGAAGGAGGTGTTAAGTAAATGTTAAAAGCTTATAAATACAGATTATATCCGAGCAAGCAACAAGAAGAACAAATTCAGAAAACATTTGGATGTTGTAGATTTGTACATAACCGAACATTATCTTATAGGAAAGAAATGTATGAAACGAAAAAAGAATCTATGAATAAATTTGCTTGCAATAACAAAGTAATATCTGATTGTGGCTGGTATGAGCTAACAAGACAATTAGCATATAAAGCTGATTGGAATAATCGCCAGTATATTAAGATTGGGAAATTTGTTCCAAGCAGTCAAACTTGTAGTTGCTGTGGTTTTATCAATGCAGAGACTAAAGATTTATCAGTCAGAGAATGGACATGCCCTAAGTGTGGTGTTCATCACGATAGGGACATCAATGCTGCTAAGAATATTCTTAATGAAGGATTGAGACTGTTAGAGAAAACAGTTTAGTAATATATAAGTACGGTAGGAACTATCTGAATTTACGCTTGTGGAGTTAGTAGGTTACGACGACGTTGAAGCAAGAAGCCATGAAGTCTTTAGCTTCGTGGTGGTTCACAGCAAGGTTTCAAGTCCTTTATATGGGGGCATAAAGGGTGTAGAATGTATGTATAAAAAAATATCACAGAAATTTGTTTAAAAATAGCAAATGGTGGTATATATTAAATGAAAGGTAAATATAGAAAGAGGAGGGATTACTCATGATGGATTTATTGGAAAGCTTTGGTGTTGGGCTATTAGTATGTTTGGGTATAGGTCTTGCATATTTTGTGATTAAAATTATACCATACTTACTATTTGGATTTGATGATACAGATGATAACAAATAATTCACAATGTAAATAAAGAAAGGAAGTAATTTGAAATGGAACTTTTATTAACAATAGGTATGATAATCGGAGCATATATCTTATGTCATCTTGACGGATGGAGATCGGATAATCGAATGACTCCACCGGGATATGAACATGATTATAACAAGGCAAATTATGACCTTGTTACGAAGGGAAAGCAATATTATTATCAACAGCATTTACAAGGCAAATATGATAAAAAGATAGACGATAAAAACAAACATTGATATATTTTACACTAAGAAGATACTTGTTATAGCGAGTATCTTCTTTTTGTGTACGGAGAATATATTATTGAGGACGGTGAAGTTGATGTGTTATAAGATTGAAGCTCAAAAGAAGTTGGAGTTAAAGTTAAATGAAAAGCTACAAGATGTTCCGAATATCATTAAGGACTTTTTGATAACTTTTAAAAGTAGTCGGACGAAAAATGTTAATTGGTCTTGTATTAAAGATATGTTTGAATTTTTTTTGAAAAACAATATAATACAGAAGGATAGTATATCAAATATCGATGCAGATGATTTGAAACAAATATTGCCGATAGATATAACAAAATATCTGAATAGTTTGACTAATACTCACCAAATGTCAAGTATTACAACGCAAAAAGCAATTATTAGTAGTTTTTGGACATACCTTGAATCAAGAAGAGTGTGTGAAAGTAATATTGTCTATAAAGTACCGAAAAAATTATACAAAGTGGAGAAATCTAATATAGACACCACTGTAAAAATACCGACACAAGAAGAACTTGATAGGTTTGAAAGAAACGTAAAAAGAATTCCTAATAAATTCACATCGTGTAGAAATTTAACTATTATTAAGTTGTTTTGTGGAAGTGGTATACGTTCAGAAGAATTAATAGGGTTAGATATGAAAGATGTATTTTTAGAGGTAGAGTCGCCTTATATAATGGTATGGGGTAAGGGGAAAAAGCAGGTGCAAGATAAAGTTCCTTTGTCTTATGAGGCAATAGACTCCTTGACTAAATATTTTAGGAAACGAAAGTTATTTATCGAAGAAAAAAGAAAACAAAATAAAAATGTAGACGAAACTCCAGTATTTATTTCAAATGCAGGCAAGAGGATAAGTAAAAGTGCTATTGATGATTTTTTTAAACGATATAGCAATGAAACAATTACACCCCATATGTTGCGTCATTGGTGTGGCTCATGGTTATATGAAGATACCAAAAATATTGAGTTGGTACGTAAAGTTTTGCGTCATAAGAATGTGGCAACAACCGTAGCGCATTATGTTCATGTTGCTGACAATGACGTTGATTCGGCGGTCAAGATGTTGCGTACAGATAGACAAAATGTTGGACAATGTAATCAATTAAATCTTGAGGACAAAATCTTAGCTATTTTTAAGGCGAAGATTATGCCGAATTTGTTGAGTATGTTAATTAATAGTGAGGGAAACACGAAAGAAAATTTCGATGATAAGATTATGAATGTCATTCAACAACAATTTACAGGGTTGATGTAATGATATATTTAGAGGAATTATTAGAAGATGGAACAACTATAATTGTTGCTGAAATCGAAAAAGAACTATAATATTGACGAAAAATATCTTCTTTGGTATAATAGATATATTATATTGTAAGGGAGATAATCAAATGTTCAATAATGAACAAGATTTTGAAGAATGGAGAGTAGATTGCTTAAACAAGGCAAAAGAAATTCTCACTATGGACAAAGAAAAAGAAAATAATCGGAGTAAAAAAATAGAGACGACAGCGAATTGACTGCCGCCTTTATTTTTTTTGTGTAATTTAATTTGATAATATTAATGCGAATGATACTATGTCAAGTATCACCGTAAGAATACAGACAGAAATCATTATATTAAAAATCATTTTTGGTTTAATTAATTTGTTATGTAAATAATTCCAATATTCTTCTGCGTAAGCTATTGGAATTTCTGCAAATAAGGATAAATCTTTAGCATTTTTTAAATATGTAGGCAACTTGTTTTTTGGTGCGATTAAAAGACAAGCCATTAAATTTGCTTCTTGTTCTTCTTGTAGAGAATCGGAAGTATGTCCCAATACATAATGAGCAATCTCGTGGAATATGTAGAAACGCCAATACATAGACGTTTCATCAAAGTAAATTATATATGAAGGCACTTTACCTGATTCTTTGTAAAGAATAGCAGGAGAGGAGATTAACGGATTTGTACCGGCAAAATCTTCTACTGCTTGAGATCTCACTTTAAAAGATATTTGTAATTGAGTGCATAGTAAAAATGGATTACAAGGGAAACTTGTAAACTGTTTTGTATAGATTTGTGCAATATCCAATAATTGTTTAAAACTTCTCATCTTCGACACCTCTCATTGGCAAATGAGCCAATCCTTTCATATAAATTAATGCAAATTCTTTTGATTTTGAGTCTAAAAGATTCCATAATGATAGAACGTCTTGTTGTTCAGAGGACAAGACATTATTATCCACATTGTCCTCAATTCCAGCAAAAAATTGAGAAAGTGAAATATTTAGACCGTTACAGATTTTTATTAAATTATATATTGTCGGGACGTGTCTATGTTTAATCATATTATTGAGTGACGAATAAGGCATATCAGACATCTTTGCAAGTCTATATATAGACAGATTTCGTTGCTTGCAAATCTCCATAATGTGCTGGTTGACTATAAATTCATCCATAGAAATCTATTCCTTTACTAATAAGATTATATCTTATTATGTCACAAAAATGCAGATGTATTCTATGGCAATAATAGTGTTGAGTTTGGTAGTAAAAGAGTCACTACGCATGGTTACAAATAAAAAAAGCAATCCATTGAGGTTGCTTTTTAATATTGTTCAATCGCATTTTGAATTAAATCTAATATTGCATCAGGAATATTTTTTTCAGCGATTTGCTTTAACAAATTTTCTTTTTTTGCGGAGATATGTTCTCCGCCATACGCAAGGTAATTTTTATCTGATGGGTTGATTTTTAGAAGTTCATTTGGTGTCATATCAAAAACTCTACATAAAGATATGATGTTAGATAATTTTAAGTCGGTTATCGTTCCGTTTTCCCATTTGCTAATTGTACTTTTACCAACATTAATCAATTCGCCCAACTCGTCTAAAGATAGGTTTTGTGATAATCGTTTGTCTTTTATTATATTTCCGATATTTGACATAATAGTTCTCCTATATTACAAAAATATTACAAAAACAAAAAGCCATTGACAATAGAAAATGACTATGTTAATATATATGTGTCTTTAAGGAAACGAAATGTTAAATCTGTGTCTTTAAAGAAATGAATCTATAGTATTTAAACATCCCTCTCAGCGATTTTACGTACTAAACCAAATATACGAAGGCGAGTAACATCTTCACCTTCAAATCGTCTTGGTGCATACATCGGATTAAGCGATTGGAGTTCAATACTGTTTGGATCGTATATAACTCTTTTTATAACTCCGTTTTCGCCATCTATCATAACAACGGCATAACTACCATTGTCAACAGAAGTTTGGCAGCGGACAAGTACAATATCGCCTTCTTCAAATTTTGGGATCATACTATCACCTTTAACTTTAAGAAGAACGTGAGGTTCATCGCCACTTATCCATTTTTGAGGTACAAATCTTGTACCTATAACATCATTGTCTGCATAGACACCAAAACCAGCAGAAACTTCACCCAATATAGGAAGTTCAACCATTTGCTCGTTTTGGGTTTCACCTGTTAAATCATTGATTGAAACATTAAGACTTTTAGCAATAGCCGTTAAAGTTTCAATTTTGATGTTTGTTTTAGCTGTCATACTTGTGATTGTGTTCTTTCCAAGACCACTGATAACAGCGAGTTTACTTAAAGAGATGTTTTGCTCGTTCGCAATTCGTTTTATATTATCTATAATAGTTTGTGAATTGTGCATAAAATCCCTCCTAAAAGTTGTTTAAAAATCACAAAATCCCATCGCAGATTGATATTTGTATTGACTATCCCTCTGCAATGTGATAATATGATTGTGTTGGTTTTAAAAACTAAATATTTCTCACATCAATATCCCCATATTGAAATCCTTGAATAAAATGTGTTCCCCAACACGTTTTATTTGTAATGGATAAAAGAAATATCCTTGTTTTTTATGTGTTTATTATAGCACATTATAAGGGAAATGTCAATCATATTGACGTAAATTTTGTAAAGAAAATGTAATAAAAGAAAAGAAATTGTAACAAGAAAGGAAGTGATGAAAGTATGATTTCAATAATTCAAAAACCAGTCAGTTTTAAAATACGGCGTAAGTCAGATATTAAAACATTCAAAAATGTTTGTTTGTGTAATGGTTCAAAGTACATAATTAAAATCAATCCGAATTATATCTTCATGTTAGAGAAAACGGAGAATAATATAATAGGAACTATTAAACAAGGTGATTTATTCAATATTTTTAATCCCGAAATTCAGATTAATGTGGATGAATGGGTTTGGAAATTGCGAAAATATATTAATAAAAAATATTTTTCGTAGAGAATATTATATTGAGCGTTGAAATGAAACACTCACCTATACGGTTTATACTTTCCGAGCGGAAAGATAAAAAAGTAGTTTTGCTATGTATATGATAAAGGGAAAGGATGTGAAATGTATGTATCTAATTGGCTTGGCTATAACAGGTGTCGGCATTGGCATAGTGTTGGCATGTAAATTGCAAGATTATTAGTGAAGAATGATTATAAAAATTAGGACAAGGAGTGTAAAAGAGTGAATGATGATGAGAAAGAAACTTTAAGAAAATATTATCTTGACAATGAAATGAGAGAATTGAAAAAGATTGCTAATCCAATCATCAAGCAAAGAAACTTTCCTATGATGGAACATGATGATTTATATTCTGATGCAATGAAAGTTGTGGAGGAAAGTCTTGCGAGTTATGACGAAAACAGAAATTGTTCGTTTAAAACATTTCTTGTTGGGAATATTAAACGTTCATTTTATGATTACAGAAAAAAGGGCAATCAATGGAAACGACGTAATCTTGAAACTGAAAACGGCAAATTGAAAAAAGATGAGAATGGGCATACAATTCCTATTCAAAATGTTTCATTGGATGCCGAAACAGAAGATGGGATTAGTTTGGCTGAAAAAATTCCTTATATAGAGAATAATAATGATGAGGAATTATCGGACAACGCACAAGAATATTTAAAATCTCTTAGCCCAACGCAACGAGAAATAGCCAGTTTGATTATGGACGGCTATCAATTAAAAGACATACAAAAAATGTTGGACATTTCGGATAAACGCTGGAATAAAACAGTGACAGATATGAGAAGTTTTAGTAAAAAAAATATAATAAGAAAAGATACGACAATTAAGGAGGATAAACATATGGTATTAGCAAATACAACACAAACTTTTGAAAAAAGCAAAAATACAGATTTAAGCATTGGTTCAATTATTAAAAAAATGAATAAGCAAACTATTCGTTTTGACCACCCACTACAAAGAGAGTCAGATCAATGGACGTCTATCATGCAATCTAATCTAATTTCTGATATTTTGCAAGGAAATCCTATTCCTGCCTTGGTATTTGCAGAGGAGATAATCAATTATATTCCGATTATATGGGATTTGGACGGTAAACAAAGATGTACTACTGCACAAAAGTTCTTTGAAGACGGGTTTAAGATTTCAAAGAAGGTAAGAAGAAATATCATTACATATAGTGAAATTTTAAAAGATAAAAACGGTGTAAATATTTTGGATGAGAATGGAAATCTACAATGTGAAATAAAGAAATTTGATATTATAGGAAAGAAGTATTCAGATTTACCGGAAGAGCTACAAGAGAAATTTGTTGATTATTCATTCAAGATTACGAAGTATTTAAATTGTAGCAAAGAAGATATTGCTTATCATATAGCAAGATACAATGAAGGTCGTGCTATGACGGCACAACAAAAGGGCATCATTGAATTAGGCGAACACTTTGCATTGTCAGCAAAACAAATTTCTGCTATGCCATTGTTTAAAGAATTGAGTAGTTTTACAACCAAAGAAACCAAGAATGGTACATCTGACAGAGTTGTCGTAGAAAGTGTTATGCTGATTAATTTTAAGGATGATTGGAAAAAAGACCAATCAGTGATGTGTGAGTATGTAAAAAATAATGCAAACGATGATATGTTTGATGAAGTTGAAGATTTGATAGACTGTCTTGAAAACATTCACAACGATGAGTTTTATGAATTATTTGATTCAAAAAATACATTTTTGTGGCTTGCGGCATTCAGAAATTTTAAGGAACTTACTAATTATGAAGTAGACGATACAAAGTTTGCAGACTTTTTGATTGAATTCAATAAAACATTGCAATACAAAGAAGTTAACGGCGAAAGCTTTTATGATTTGTGCATTGATAAAGAAACTGGAAAGAATAGAGCAACGAAAGACAAATATATTGTTTTACCAAAATTCAACAAGCTTCTATATTTAATGAAAGAATTTTTAGGCATTGAAGATAACGAGTCATCATCAAATGAAGAAAATGTTAAAATGACAACTGAAAATAAAAATATTCTTAAAGAAGAAAATATTGAAAGTGATGTTTGCGACAATACTCCAAACAGTGTACAGGAAATAGAGAATAATATATTAGAAGGAATTGAGCAAGAAGATATAGAATTTTACGAAACAATGATTGAGGACGTGTTGCCAAGTAATTCCGAACTGGCACAAAAAGCACACGACGAATTAGTTAAGCTGATAGATTATTCTTGTGAAAAAGATTACGATATGGCGTTAGAAAAATGGTTAAAAACGATAGACAAAAGTGTATTAATTTCGAACAATAAAACAGAGAACTATAATAATATGAAGAAACTTTTCATTGAGTATATGCTTAATCAAGAAAAGAATGTGGCGTAAAGGAGAGTGATACAAATGATATTTATAACAGGAGACACGCATGGAGATTGGAAAAATAGGTTTAAACCTGAATGTTTCCCAATAGGACAAAGTTTAAATCGAAGTGATTATGTCATAGTTTGTGGCGACTTTGGTTATTGGCACGATACGGATATTGAAAGAAATAACCTTGATTGGCTTGAAAGTCAACCATGGACTACATTATTTGTAGACGGAAACCATAGTAACTTTGACCGACTAAAGAAATTGTCGGTTGAAGAATGGAACGGAGGAAAAGTACATAAAATCCGTCCACATATAATTCACTTGATGAGAGGACAAGTGTTTACTATTGATGGTAAGAAATTTTTTACTTTCGGTGGAGCACAATCTCATGATATTCGAGATGGTATATTGGAAACTGATGACCCGAGAATTGCGGAATGGCAATATGATTATTGCAAAATGTTTCGTATAAACCACATATCCTGGTGGCAAGAAGAATTGCCTTCCCAAAAGGAAATGGACGAAGGTATTGAAAATTTAGTTAAATACGGTAATAAGGTGGATTATATTATAACACATTGTCCACCAACAAAGACTTTAGATGTAATGAATATGAGTAGAGGTTTCTTTGATAAATTGAAATCGGATAGATTAACAAATTATCTTCAAGAAATTCAACAAGATGTCCAATATAGTAATTGGTATTGTGGACATATGCACGAGAATAATCGTTATAAAGATAATATAACTGTTTTGTATCATAACATTATAGAGATTGGTGGCGATGCTCAATGATATATGTAATCACGAATGGAGAACAATACATTAGAACCAATCCAAACGGGAGATTGGCATGGTCGGGTAATCCGACTTTAGCCAACTCGTTTGAGACCTTCCCAGCTGCATTGGGTTTCTTAAAGACTAAAAGAGTACAAAATTTCTTGAAAGGGAATTCAAGAAGAAGTCGTGTTGTCGAATTGACAGATGGTTATATGCCCGTTGAAAAACCAGAGAATTGTTGTGAAGAAAATTTAAATGATGTTGATGATATTAAATCAATGGACATAGACAGATTGTTAAAGACACCTCATTTACCAGATGAATATAATCCATATACTTACTATGGAGATGCTGAATTGGATTTGGAGAATATAGCGAATGTATTGCAATCAGCGAACAAAATACTTTCAAATTTAGATAGATATTATGAAAGTATAAAATATCTTGAAAGAGAAATGGATTTAAGAATTTTTGATATCAGACATACTCTTGTAGAGGATGAAACAAAACTGAGTGGTGTTGCAATGCAACGTGGAGGATATTATGGACAACAAGTAGATCAATATAGAAAAAAGATTAAACGAAATAGACTTATTCTTGAGTTAATTAAAGATGACATAAATAAAATTAAAGATAAAAACTTATCAAACGAAATACATAAGATTATGACTACGCCACATAAACCAAGAAGAATATCTAAGAGTTTATTTATAGATTATTGTAATGGAAAGTACAGAAAGGAGAAAAAACATGAAACAAAAAGAGTATCAAAAACTATTAGAACTGGTGTGCAATAAACAAGACAGCTTATTGGCACATGGATTGTGGGATAGTGAAGAATACAAGTTGATGGAACATCTTAAAGTCAAACTAAAGAAGAAAACAAAAAAGAAATAAGGAGAATATAACTATGAAAGAAGTATTAATGTTACTATTGGCTATGATAATAGGTTTCGCCGGTGGGACAGGAATGTTTGCATTGATTTTGCATTATTGTAATGGCAACGAAAAATCTGTTTCAACGGAGAGTGATGATATTGACGAACGTGTAGAAAGATGTGGTGAAAGTTTTCAAGGTTTGTCAAATGCTTTTAAAACGATGGGAGAAAGTTTTAATAAAGGTATTGTCAAATTTGTAGGTGATAGCGATAAGATGACGGAAGAAGAATTTAAGCAAGCGTTGAGAAAAAAGAAAGGAATGTGATTAATTATGATACAGATGTATAGAGCTAAAGCGATAGAAACAGGAGAATGGATAATAGGATATATTTTTAGAGGATATAGAGATAAAGATGTAAAAGAGAAAGTATTTATTGTTCCTGAGAATTATATTGAGACATATTCGGTTGACGAAGATACTGACCATTTAACTATGAAAGTCGTTGAAGTTGACAAGGCTACTATTTGTGAAAATTCAAGTATCGTAGACCGTCTTAATGATGATATATATGAATGGGATATTGTCAAGTGTGTAACTGGAAGTAAAGGATTGTATCTTGTGCGTTATGGCGATTATAGCTTTTGTGGAGGTGATTATTTTGGATGGTATCTTGAGGGGAGAGATTCAACTATGGGCATGCCTTTTACAAGACCTATAACATCAGAATGCTATATTATAGGGAATGTATTTGACAATGAAGATGTTGCAAATCAGTTATGTCTGGGCGATTTGTCAGAAGAATATTTATGTGAACGAAACAACATAGATTATAGGTTTTTCATGATATGATATAAAAAAAGAAAGGAATGTGATTAATATGAGTACACCGATAATCAACCCTTGGGCAATATATTTGATTAATGTGTGTGATAATTTGCAATTTATTTCACTTATAGCTACATTTATAGCGATAACAGCCGTTATTCTTATTGGAGTTGCGTGGGCTCTTGACAAAGATAATTGTTGTGATGAAGAAGATGTAAAGGCAATACGACAATATTATATGGAATGGATTAAAATACCTGCCATTGTATTGATATGCAGTTTGGTATTCGGTATTGTATTGCCAACTGAAAAGACCTGCTATACAATGCTTGTTACTTCTCAATTAACAGAGGAGAATATCCATAATGTTGGTGACAATGCAAAAGAGGTTATAGATTACATATTTGAGAAGATAGAAGAAGTGCAATCTACGGATGAAGAATAAGGTCATTGTGATAACAAGCATAAATAAATGTACTGAAATGCTTTGAAAGGTAGGAAGAATAATGGGATTAAAAGAGATGAAAAATAAATTTGAAAAACGTATTAAGACTTGTAAGGAAGAGTTAGAAAGTGCTACTGATATAGGTAGAGCAAAATTTTATTCGGCTGAGATATATGGAGTAATAGAATTAGGCTTTGATTTAGGGCTCATAGATGGTTGTGAATATTCGAAATTAGCACGTGAATCTTTACGTCTTCTTCAAAAACAAGTTGATGTTATTCTACATCGGCAGGAAGATACAGAAGCAAAGAAACATCAGAACATACCTATTGAAGGTTGTGATTTTTCTATCCGTGCATATCACTGTTTAAAGTGGGCAGGCATAAATACGCTTGGTGACATTAAAAGTATTGAACAGTTGAGAAAAGTAAGAAATTTAGGCAGTGAATGCTGCCAAGAAGTTGTGGATAAGTTACACGAATATGGGATTGAGATAACAGGAGAAGTGTGAGGTATGAATAAGTGAAATACGAATTGACAGATGAAACAATTGAATGTGACGGTAGAAAATTACATCGCATAAGAGCGTTGAAAGATATTATAACATCTTCTGGTAAAATAGTTAAGAAAGGTGATCTCGGAGGGTGGATTGCATACGAAAGCAATCTGAGTCCGTGTGGTAACTCGTGGGTAGATGATAACGCATGTGTATATGATTACGCATGGATAGACGACAATGCTTACGTAAGAATATCTTGTATTGGTTGAGTTAGCTAAAATCCATTTTGGAATTAAGGAGGAACAGTAATGAAAGTAGAGTTGAAAGTGAACGGCAAAACCGTTCAAGTTGAAATGACAGAGGAGCAGTTAAAAGAACTGGGAGTAATTAAGGAACGAAGCCGAACAGGCTATGAGAGAGTTAAAAAAGGTGAGATGTATTATGTAATTGATACAGAATACAATAGTATGTTGAAAATTACAGAGTTTAATGACCAAAGGGATGAGCAATGTTATAACATAGGCAATTATTACAATGATATGATAATTACCGAGAACAACGCTCGCGCAGATAGGTTATTGCGTTGTTTAAGACAGTGGCAGGCGGCAAATGACAAGGCTATTTCTATATCTGATTGGGAAAATGATAAAATCAATAAATATTGTATTGCATATAATTATAGTTTAAATGAATTAAACACAGGAATGGAACGGAAATTAAGACGACCAAATACTATATATTTCTCAACATTCCAAAAAACAGAGGAAGCTATTGAAGTATTCAGAGATGAGCTACTATGGTATTTTACGAAATATCAACAACGTCTTGATGAAGAACAAGGAGAGTGAACAAATGGGATATTACAGAGTGCGTAAAAATTGGAACAATGGTAAATGGGATAGTTCACAAATTTGTGCATATACGGACAAACAAAAAGCTATTCAAGAATGCACAGAAGAAAGGGTTCAACAGGGATATAAAGTGTTTGACCCAGATGGTAAAGTAGTCTATCCAATTACATTGGAAAAGCAAACAAAGGTATTGAAGAACGATGGTGTTATTCCTGATGACGAAATTGAATATTGGAATGACATATTTAATAGGAAGAAACTCGTTCACTTGGATGATTTAAATGTGATTATTAACCGATATTCTGAACTGTTAAATAAGAATGAAACAAAGATAGTTTCACATAATGGAATTTGTATGTTGAGAGTACCATCAAATAGATTCCAAATTAAATTGGTTGATAAATCAAAGAGCAACTTGGACGAAGATACATATTTTAATCTTGGTTATTTTGCAAACTTCAAAGAGGACGGAATTTTCTTTACTTTGCCAGTGGCAAACCTTGTAGCCAACACAGATGAAAACACACTTTCATCGCCATGTTTGAAATATTTGAAGGAACGAAAAGTCAAGGATAATAAGGTTTATTTCTATGCAAGTCAAAATGCGTCTGATCAGTTTAAAACAAAAGACGTGTCTACATTGATTATTTGTAATGACAATACAGTTTTTATTGATAAGTACAACAGTTTATATGATGAAGATGTTAAATATGCCGTTTCGGGTGCGCCGATTATAATTGATGGATTTAGAGCAACGACAGAATATTTGGACGAAGGTTGGGATAATTCAATAGTTAGACCAACTGTTCACGGATTTTTGGGTATCAAAGACAATTATATTTATTATTTTTACATTGAAACGAAGACCTCGAATTGTATCACAAGTGGAGAGGTTTACGACAAAATTAAAGACTGTGGATTTTCAGATGTTATTAAAGTTGATGGCGGTGGAAGCTTCTATTGTAAAATCAATGGAGAAATTCAAAAGAGTACAAGTGAGAATAGACAAATTAATAACATTGGTGTTGTGATGTAAGGGGAATAAGGTAGTATAAATGAGCGATGATATAGAATTGGTCAATGCTGGCGAGTATCTCAACAAATTATGTGCTGATATGAGTGCATCAAAATCATACTATTACGATATTCAATATACACTTTCGACAACATTATTGGAATATCGGTTAAAACATAGCTTGACCTCAAAAGATATGGCAAGTTATTTGGAAGTAAGTCCTTCAATGCTATCCAATTATGAAAGTGGTGATTATGATTTTTCTCTTTCTCAAATTTGTGATATATGTGAAAAATTAAATCTAAAACTTAACCTTTCGATTGCCGAAAATTAAACACAAAGGAGAATATTGTTATGATAACAAAAACTATGAAATTGTCGGATATAAAGATTTCGGATGCGTTTGCAAGAACTCATGTATCTGAAAGAAAACTACAGAAATGTAGAGATTATTTTGATGTATTTGAAAAAGCCGACCGAGATATTGTACTTTCTTCAAATAATATTTTGATTGATGGATATATTATGTATCTCGTTTATAAGGAGAATAATATAGAGGAAGTTGAAGTCAAGGTAAAATCTACTTATAGAGATTATCCAACGACTTATATCTATGGCAAACACGTCAATGGTAGTAATAAAGTGTATGTTTGGAGAATTCCGCATGATAGAAAATACAATTGGGATAAATTTATTACGCTGATTGAACCTGGCGATATTATTTTGTGTAGAACAAAGTATGGCACACAAGCAATATCGGTTGCCGACATTCAAGTTTACGATAAATGTCCTGTAAATTATAGTGTCAAGAAAGTGGCTTGTTCATTATTTTGGAAAGTGACAGCATCAGCAGAAATGAGGGAGCGAGATTATTCATGTTCTGATAATACAAAAGAAATTGATAAAAATTTGAAAGATACATTGCAGAATTTAAAAGAATTAAGTGATGAATCAGCTTTGTACTCAACTTCTAATTTGATGAGAGAACTACACATTATTAGAAATGGATATGAAAAAGGAGAATAAATATATGAGCAGATGGACACATGTGGCGGCAATATTTAGAATAGACAGTATAGGTGAGATTTCTGACAATGAGATTATCGAACAGTTTGGAAGAACAGTTGATTGGGGAGAGATGGCAGATTTTGATTATGACGATTCTGACGAATGGATTCAACAAGAGTTTCTTCCAATGGGTAGCGAAGGCAGTCTTCAAATGAGCATTTGGCATAATCCTATTAAAAATGAGATGGCATCTACTACAGTTTCGGTATTCGGAGATTTGAGAGATTGTGGTGGGAGTGATGATATTGAAAAGCTGGAGCAATGGTTTGCCAAGTGTTGTGAGAATAATTGGACAAGACAGGCAGTTATGCAAGTTATAGATGAATACTGTGATAAGCCAACAATTTTTCAATATATACAGAACTAATTGAAACGGCAGTTTTAAGGCGAAGGAAAGGAGAACAATAAATGAAAATAGGAATAACAGGTCATAGAAATCAAAGACTGAATCTACCAGAGGATGAAAATGATAGTGCGTGGAGACCAATTAAACGCTGGCTTATCTTAGAACTAAATAAATTTAAGGAACTTTGTACGCTTTCGAATGAGCCATTGGAACTATATTGTGGAATGGCTTCAGGGAGCGATATTGTATTTGCACTCGTTGGTAGGCTGCTTAAATTACGTTACTCAGATAATGTTAAGTTACATTGTGTTCTTCCGTGTAAAGATTACAATTCAACTCATGAATATTTTGATTATATAAAATCAAAATCAGATGAATGGGTAGAGCTTTCTGATAAGTTTTATAAAGGATGTGACAATGTAAGAGACCAATACATTGTCGATCATGCTGATATTATATTTGCAATTTGGGACGGTAATAAATCTGGCGGAGTGTGGTCAACTATTCGCAAGGCTCAAAAGGCAGGGAAAAAGATTATTTATTGTCCAAAAGAATTACTTAAATGTAAGAATTGATTATAAATTATATAGTACAAAAGAAAGGATATATAATATGGAAAAGATATTAGTTGTAGTAGATATGCAAAATGACTTTATAGATGGATCACTTGGTACAGAGGAAGCACGAAATATTGTTGAGCCTGTTTGTGAAAAAATTAAAAAATTTGATGGAGTAATATTTCTGACATTAGATACGCACTCAGATGATTATCTTGAAACCCTTGAGGGTAAATATTTACCAGTCGAACATTGTATTAGAAATACAGAAGGTTGGTTACTAAATTCGTCAGTAAGAGAAACAATAAAATCTAAACTTTATGGTCATGTAGAGAAAAATACGTTTGCTGATAAAGGTCTTGTAGAAGTAATGTCCCATTGGATAAGGAAAAGAAGAAACACCTCAATAGAAATTGTAGGATTATGTTCAGACATATGTGTGATATCAAATGCTCTAATGTTGAGAAGTGCTTTCCCTGACACTGAAATAACAGTAGATGCTTCTTGTTGTGCCGGAGTTACACCAGAAAAACATAAGGCTGCGATGGAAGTTATGAAGAGTTGTCAAATTAATGTGATTGGAGAATAAATATGGACAAGTATATGAGTGTAATAACCAATTTTGGGTGTCATTATTCATGCCCATATTGTATTGTAAAAAACAATAATCTTCATATTTCTAAGACTACACTTGATGGGTTGAATTTGTTAAAGAAAAAGATAGAAGATAATAAGTGTAATTGGGTCTCTATCTCTGGTGGAGGAGATCCATTATGGAATTTTGAAAATCACATTGATTGGTACAAGAGATTTTTTGAAATAACAGAGGGTATCAATATTGAATTGCATACAAGCATGCCGAATGTAGATGGAGTTCCTTATCTGTTTTTTGAGAGAGTAGTATATCATTTACATGATTTCGAGCAATTAAAAACAATCAAACGGAATCATAGTGGGCAGATTGTCAGAGTTGTTTTTGTAGTTACAGAACGGTTTACAAAAGATTTAATAGATAAGATTGCAACTTATTGTCATGATTCAGATAATATTGATGAATTAAGTTTTAGACAAATGATGGATAATCACTATGAAGAAACTGATTATTGTAGAGAATATTTAAAAGAAGGACACCAAAAGCGTTGGTGGTATATTGAGCAAAATGATTACAATTTATACTATTGCGAAAATGAAGTTTATACAGAGTACAGAAAGATTGGAGAATAAATATGATTAAAATTAATGGAGATATTGTAACAATTAATAAATTCCCTGATGGGACACCGAGAATAAATATTGATGTGAATAGTATCGAAGAATATAATTATGACGGTTCGCCTTGTATTTGGCTTGATTGGATATATGAAAGCAATGATGAGATGTTTTATTTAATGTTGATAAAGAAACATCTCGAAAGATTTAAAACAAATGTGAATTACTATTTGAATCTTCCATATATTCCAAATGCTCGAATGGATAGAGTTAAAAATAATGACGAAGTATTTACTCTAAGATATTTTTGTGAATTTATTAACGGGTTAAACTTTTCGGGTGTCTATGTCTTAGATGCTCATAGTGATGTTTCTACGGCATTGCTTAATAATTGTTTTGAGGAAAATCCAAAGGAATATATTGAACAGGCAATTGCAAAAATTGGAGAGAGAAATCTTGTTCTTTATTTCCCAGATGCAGGGGCGGCAAAAAGATATTCTGATTTATTTCCTGAACTTCAATACTGTTATGGAGAAAAGAAACGAGATTGGAAAACTGGTAAAATTCTCGGATTAGACATCAGAACGAATGGAATTGATTTAGCTGATAAAGCCGTGTTAATGATTGATGACATTATTGCTTATGGTGGCTCGCTGTATTATAGTGCAGAAGAATTGAAGAAAAATGGTGTAAAAGAAATTTACGCATATGCTACACATACAGAAAACTCAATTCTTGACAAAGAAAAAGGTACTTTAATTAAATCTTTGGAGAATAATACTGTGAACAGACTGTTTACGACAAATAGTTTGTTTAAGGGTAATCATGAAAAAATAACAGTTATGGAGGTCGAAGAATTATGAATAATACAATGGCGTTGCTACTATCAGACACTTATAAACAGTGCCACTCGCGAATGTATCCCAAAGGATTAACTAAGCTAGTATCATATTGGGTGCCTCGAAGATCAATGTTAGAGAACAGAAACAAGATGGTTTTCTTTGGATTACAGGCATTTATCAAAGAATATTTAATGGGATATTTCCAAGAAAATTTCTTCGATTTGCCAGAAGATGAAATGGTGTCTCTTTACACTGATTCAATGGATATACAGATTGGTAAGGACAATTATGATTTAGACAAGATTGTCCAATTGCATAGATTAGGATATTTACCACTAGAGATAAGAGCTTTGTCAGAAGGAACACTTGTACCAATGGGAGTTCCATGCATTGAGATTACAAATACAAATGATGATTTTGCTTGGCTTGTACAGTGGATTGAATGTATCCTACAGGTTGAACTATGGAAACCTTGTTGCCATGCAACAATCGGTCATATGTATCGTGAGATTGCGGATTATTGGTACGATAAAACAACTGATGGATTGTCGGGAGACGTGGCTTGTGCGGACTTTGGGATGAGAGGAATGTCTTGTATGGATGAAGCTGTAAGATGTTCAGCTTCGTGGCTACTTTCGTTCAATAAAACATCAACAATTCCGGCGATTAACTATATAGATAAATATTATAATGCTGATTGTAAAAAGAACGGAATTGGATTAGGTGCTGTATCGACAGAACATTCTGTTATGGGTGCAAATTTCTCTATTGACGGAGATGAAATTACATTCGTGAAGAGACTTTTGACTGAACTTTATCCAAATACATCATTTAGTATGGTCTCAGATACATATGATTATTGGAATATGATAAATAATATTCTTCCGCAATGTAAAGAAGAAATTATGAATCATAATGGTAAACTTCTGGTTCGTCCTGATAGTGGTGATATTGTAGAAATTTCAGTTAAAACAGTTGAAAGACTATGGGATATCTTTGGTGGCTCTATAAATAGTAAAGGATATAAAGAGTTAAACCCTCATATAGGAATCATTTACGGTGATGGCTGTACCCTTTCTAATGTAGAAACAATTTGGAGAGAGTTGGAGAAACGTGGATTTGCAGCCAATAATATTGCTTATGGTGTAGGAGCTTTTTGTTTTACGGCAATTATGGAGAATGGAAAGATGATAGTTGCTACGAGAGATACTTTTGGAATTGCTATGAAAGCAACTTATGGAGTAATTGATGGTAAGAAATTAATGATTTTCAAAGACCCAAAGACAGATATAACTCATCTAAAGAAATCTCATAAAGGTTGTTGTAAAGTCTATTATGAAGACGGCGAATTAAAATGTCAAGACCAATTACTTGAAATGAGTGATGACAGTTTGCTTACTACTGTATTTAAAAATGGAGAATTGATAAGAGAGGATTCCTTTATGGATATCAGAAATAGAATGTACGGAGGAAAATAAAATGGATTTTTATCTTCAAGCTAATAATTCTTATAATAGACTAGAAGAAGAGTTTAAGAAATATGGAAAACTCATCTTTTGCGTAGATTTTGATGATACGATTTATGATTTTCATAAAAAGGGTAGAACATATGAAAATGTTATTCACCTTTTGCAAAGATGGGAGAACTATTCAGAAGTAATTATCTTTACTGGCAACGGCGAAGATAAATATGAGATGATTGAAAAATATCTGAATGATAATCACATTAAATATAGAGGTATCAATTGTGATGCTTCGGTTACATTTTCAGGAAGAAAAATTTATGCCAATGTTTATATTGATGATAGAGGAGGACTAATTCAGGTATATCATGAACTATTGACATTAATTGAGAAAATCGAAAAGGGAGAGATTACACATGAATAATTTTGATGCAAAGAAAGTAAAGAATGAGATTGTACAGTGGATTAAGGATTGGTTTAATGAGAATGGTAAGGGATGTTGTGCAGTGGTAGGCATTTCGGGCGGTAAAGATTCTTCTGTTGTAGCCGCATTATGTGTTGAAGCTCTTGGAAAGGATAGGGTATTTGGAGTTCTTATGCCACAAGGTGAGCAGTCAGACATTGATTTTTCTTATAAGCTTGTTAGACATTTAGATATCAATAATTGCATTGTAAATATTGGCGATACGATTTCCACATTGACAAATGAAGTAAAACCAAAGTTGAACAATCAATGGTCGAAACAAACATCTACGAATCTGCCGGCGAGAATTAGAATGGCTACACTTTATGCTGTGTCTCAAACCATTAATGGACGAGTGGCAAATACTTGTAACCTTTCAGAAACTCTTTTATCTTGGGAAACCAGATGGGGAGACGCTGTTGGAGATTTTTCACCATTGAGTGATTTGACGGTTGAAGAAGTTAAAGCTATTGGTTTTGAACTTGGATTACCAAAAGAATTAATTGAAAAAGTTCCGTCCGATGGCTTGTGTGGAAGTACAGATGAAGATGCTCTAGGATTTAAGTATTCTGTAATGGACAAGTATATTAGAACAGGTGAAATTGATAATACGGATATTAAAAATATAATAGATGAAAGAGTAAAGAAGTATCAATTTAAAAGAATGCCAATTCCGTATTTTTCAACAGGATTGAAAAGATACGTTGATTAATGTTGGCTGATTAATTATAGAGTTAAATTATTGTTTTTAACGGAGAATTTCTATTATGGAAGAAATAAAAATTGACTGTGTTTATAATTATAAAGGATCAACACATTCATACCTGACTGTACGCATTATGGATGTCAATAATTTTGAGATATATTCATCTCATGGAGAACTCATTGAAAAATTACATGATGTGGCAGATTGTTTTTATATTTTGTATTTGGTATCAATAGGGGAATATCCACGAAAGGAAGTATCATTATGAGTTTTACAAAAACACTTCCAATAAATACAGGAACATTTGTTATTGTTCAAGTAGGAAATACTAAGAGATTGGGTACGGTGGTTTGTTATCAATGTGTTACAGAGGAGGACGAAGAAGATATGGTTATGGTTTCTGGGTACAAAGAAAGTTGGTGTGGAGAATATTTACTTAGTGAAGTGAAAATTGCAACGGATGAAGAAATTAGGCATATATGAAAGGGAGAAAATGATATGTTATTAAGTGAAATTGCAGAAAAGATTATAGAAAAAGATCCGGAAGATTTCTTGAGATATGCTGTTGAGGTTGGTAATAGAGAAAAGTCCTATGAGGATTCTTTAATCAATCCATTAATAGATCATTACTTGTACAATGAATTAAATTTATGTTCTTGTGGATCACCTGATACCACTTTGGAAGTCATTCGAAGATATCTTCATATTCGGAAAGAATGGAAGGATTTAAGTTATGATGAGGTGCAAGAAAGATATAAAACGGAATTGCATATAGACACCGAAGATTATGAGCAGTATGGAGTATTTCAATTCATGGCATATGAAATAGACAGTCTTGGGTTTACAGATCATGGTAGTAGTATTGGCTACTGTTGGTTGACTGAAAGGGGCGAGATGTTTCTTACAGTGTTGGATGCATGGAGTCAACATAATAAGGAGAATTAATTATGAATAATGATATATTCGGAGGATTTATGGCAATATACATAATTGTATCTGCTTTATATTCATTTACTTTACTACGATTTAGTGATACTGATGATTTAAGAATACTTGGGTTTAATATATGGCAGAATGTATTCAAAGAATTATTTTTTTATAAAAATGCATTTGGAATTATTATCGGTATTATTTGTTTTATATTACAATTTACATCTTTGGTGTTTTGTTTAATAGGGCAAGTAGTGGTTTGGATAATGTATGGTTTTATATGGCTTTACAGAAAGGGTGAAAAGAAATGAAACTAACTCATAGATATGATAATGATCCAGAATTAAACGAATATCTTTCTCATGAGTATCACTGCAAATTAACCAAAGAACTTAATGAATTGGCTGGGTTTGATAAGAAAATGATTGATGAATATGACTATGGACATTATATATTGGCAACGGAATCTGATATGGAACACAGGCTATTATACATAAGAATTCCAGGCGGAACGGTTGGCAATATATTTTTGGACAAGACGGAGAATATTATTACGAAGATAACAATTGATAAGGATTATGTCGTAGATTCGTATCCTGAGAATGTTCAAGAATATGTTCAGAAATATGTTGGAGAGAAAATTGAAATAGGAGATTGAAAATTATGAAATGCGTGTTTCAATTTTCATCAATAGAAAATGTGTTTTATAATAAAATTAATTATAAAAAGCACCTTGTTCCTTTTCGATTTACAAAATTAGTGGGATTGGATAATGCTTATTTGTCCTGGTGATCGTTTCTTACTTTTTCAATTAATGTTACCAAACAAATTATTAACATGATCAATTGAATAATGTCACTGTTCGACATAGCATTATCACCTTCTTTATATATAAAATATTAATCTACTTCGGATAGGTGCAGATATTATTATATAATATTTTTGTCGAAATGTCAATAATTTAGTAAATTAATTTTATATAATAGGAGAGAATTAATCATATGTGGGAAGATATTTTAGCTAAATTAACAAAGTTGTCCAAAGAGCAACTCATTTATATCATCGAACAATACCGTAGGGCAACACTTAGAATGAGTAACGCCCTTGTGAGAGAAAGTATGTGTGATATCCATTCAACGGACGCTTGTGATATTATACGAGATTGTTTACAGGATTGTGATTTTATTCGTACTCGTGAATTGGCTGCCTATGTAGATATGAAGCTTGGCAAAATTTCCAGCGAAGAATATAGGGACGTATTGTTGGGGAAAGATGACGATTAAATATTACTGTCAAGGAGAATAAATAATACGTATTAATGCAAACTAATAGTTTGGGCAGTGATAGGAGGATAAATCGAATGAGCGAAAAATTAAAAAAATCTTTTAAGCGAGGGGATGTTGTATATTGGTGTCATAGATCGGGGCATGAGTTTTCCGTACATTGGGGTATGGTAGACGAACAATTTTCTGATGCTGTAATAGTTGATTATTTAGTGCCAAGAGAAAGGAGATTGGTAAACGGTATTCCAATTGATAAATTTGAATCGGAATATAGATACAAAAAGCTTCCAAAGGGTTGGTCAAGCAAGGATAAACTCTTTAATATTACATATGATCCGTTAAGTAAAAAAGAATTAGAGTTTAAACTAAAAATAGATAATCCTCAATCAATCAAAGAAGCTTATGAAATGGGCTATTTAGTAAAAGACAACACCGTTTTTCACGGAAGAATCGAAGAAGATATAACTAAAGAAGGTTTTCGTATTATAAAAAAATATGATTATCGAGATTATCACATAGACCATGTGTCAATTGTTTCCCCTAAATTATATTTCAAATATGATGAAGCTAAAAAAGTAGTTGATGAAAATATTGCTGAATTTAAAAGACAAGCGTCTTTAACTGATTATGAATGGGCAGTGGAGAAAATTGATAATATATTAGGAAGATGGAAGTTTTTAAACGGTGCGACAAATGAGGATGTAGAAATTTATCGAAATTGGATTTTATCACTAAAAAACGTAGAAGATGTCGATGTAAGGATATGGCAGAATAATATTCAATGGAAGTATTGGAAGAACAAAAGATGGAACAATATTGAACTATGATAGAGGGGATAATTTATGAATGTTTATGGCGAAGAAATGATTCTTATAAAAAATAATGATGGGACATATAGAATAGAGGTACATAATTGTCCTTTTAAAGATTTGAATGGAGAAGAAATTAATGGCACAACAATATTTCCAAGAGTATTAAAAGATGATAAAAATTCATTTGTACCTGTAAATGAATCACCGGAATCCACAATTTGTGAAGTGATTTTGGACGAATAAATAAAAAGGAGAATAAACTTATGAAAAAGAAAATTTGCGTAGCATTGGCAATTATGGCAACATTGAGTTTGGCAGGTTGTCAAGCAACAACAAGAAAATGGGGTGGATCTACAACTATTGAATTAGATCCAAATCTGAAATTAGAGGAAATAACGTGGAAAGATGATTCGTTGTGGTATCTTACACGTCCAATGACAAAGGATGATGTTGCAGAAACGCATACATTTAAAGAGTCGTCTAACTTGGGAATCATTCAAGGCACGGTGACAGTTATAGAGACAAAAGAATGAAAACCTGATTTCAAGGAGAATATTGTAATGGTTAAAGATATAAAAGATAGAGACGAAAAATATGAATTAATAAAAACATGTTTCGATCTTGGAGGCAAACCATATATAAAAATTTGTTGTCCATGTTGTGATAATTTAACAGAAGGAAGCTATCAAGTGATTACAGATATTCCTAAAAAATTATATTGCTCTCAATGTGGAGCAGAAATTATACAGCCAATTCAATTTGCTAAAGTTTTATTTAAGTTTAAATAAAAAGAGAATGTATATATGAATACAATTATATTCAATGAAGATGATTGTAATCAATTATAAGGAGGAATTTAAAATGAAAGGTTATAAAGTATTTAATTCAAATTGGACATGTAGAGGTTATCAATATGAAATTGGAAAGACTTATGAGATAGCAGAAAGTCCAAAGTGTTGTAAGGTGGGTTTTCATTTTTGTGAAAGACTGGCAGATTGTTTTAATTATTATTCATTTGACCCAAACAATAAGGTAGCTGAAATTGAGGCAATAGGAGAAATTGATTTTGATGATACGAACTCTAAGTGTTGCACAAATAAGATAGTTATTTTAAAAGAATTGAAGTGGAGTGAAGTGTTGGATATGTGTAACAGCGGAAAAGGAAATTCTGGATATTGTAACAGCGGAGATTATAACAGCGGATATTGTAACAGCGGAAATTGTAACAGCGGATATTGTAACAGCGGAAATCGTAACAGCGGAGATTATAACAGCGGAGATTATAACAGTGGATATTGTAACAGCGGAGATTATAACAGTGGATATTGTAACAGCGGAAATCGTAACAGCGGAGATCGTAACAGCGGATATTATAATAGCGGAAATCGTAACAGCGGAGCTTATAACAGCGGAGCTTATAACAGCGGAGATTATAACAGTGGATATTGTAATACAAATTCACCTAAAGTGAGAATGTTTAATCATGAAACTGAATTTGATTTTAATGATGAGCCAATAGTTAGATTTAACAAGATTTTATTTGGTTGTCCTCAATCATATGAATATTCAGATTTTATTGACAAAAGCGAAATGAGTGAAGAAGAAATTATTAGACACCCTGAATGTGAAACTATTGGTGGATATATCAAAACAATAATAGTTGAAGCTGACAAGCAAAAATGGTGGGATGAAAATGTTAGCGATGATGATAAAGAATTTATTAAGTCATTACCATATTTTGATGCTGATATATTTTATGAATGTGTTGGCGTGAGAGTTTAATTATAAGGAGGAATTATTATGAGTTTGTTGTGTGATAGAGCGAAAAACAAACTAGATAAAAGTAAAAGAAAATATAAAGAATGTCCGCAATCAAAATTTCCGGATCGAGAAGCAGAATTGTTTTGTGAAAATTGCGGACACTCTTTAGGAAAAAAAGATGTTTTAATTATTGATTTGGAAACAGTGAAGTATTGTTCAAAATGTATTGAAAAATACATAAAAGAGACACCGTTTGACATTCCTGATGGTACGGTGGTTAAAGACTTTGGCGATTCTGTTTATTTAAAATATAAAAGTGGTGGTTATATAGAACAAACAGTTCTAAAGGATTGTTATTTTAACACAAAGGGGAGGTATATTAAAGTAAAAGGCAAAAGAGTATATATTTAAGCTTGAAATTTTGCTTTCATTTTGATTTTTAAACAGAGAATAATTTAATGTAGTATTTACTACGTCTTTGGGCTGTTCACCCGATAATTCAATTTTAGATCCCTTTATGTGGTCGCGAACACTGAGGGAATAACCAATTTACAATAAGAAGAAAGGAAAACAGTAAACTCCGGAATAAAAAGATTGTACAATCTCTGTAGGTAAAAAATTTGAACACAGAGAAAAATAATTCATTAGAAAATTTAACAGTTATTGAACTTTGTAGTGGCATTGGAGCACAGATGAAAGGTATAAATAATACTCACTTGTTCAATGCTAATATGATTGCAACAGCAGATTTGGATAAAGAAGTAGTAGTCAGTTACGCTGCAATACATTGTGGCTTAACCACTGATATGATAGAAAATTATGCAGATTATCCGAGTAAAGAAATGATGGTCAAAGAACTAACAGATAAAAGACTTGGATATGATTTTAAGAAAGACAAACCATATGATTGGCAAAAATTATCGCGAAGAAAAGATAAAACAAAAGGGATTGAAAAATATTGGTTAGCAGATTATCTATCACATAATCTTGGAGATATGATGCAAATAGAATCCCTTCCATATAGCGATTTACTTACATACTCGACACCCTGCACTGATCTTTCAATCGCCGGCAAACAAGAAGGTCTAAAATGGACTTGCCAAGATTGTGAGTGTGAATATAATCCATCAGAATTAGATGTTGATACTCGTTATACTTGCCCTAATTGTGGAGGTCATAATATTAAATCAACTCGTTCAGGTTTGTTGTATGAAGTTGAACGACTTCTTGTAATGGCAAAAGAGAATAATACATTGCCAAAATATTTACTTATGGAAAATGTCGATGCTCTTATATCGAAAAAATACATTGATAGCTTTAAGGATTGGATTGCTAGACTTGATAATCTTGGATACAATTCGTATTATCAAACAATTAATGCGAAAAATACAGGTATTCCACAAAATCGTAATAGAATTTTTTGTATATCAATTCGTAAAGATATTGATACAAAGTTATTTACATTTCCAAAACCATTTGATACAGGAATCAGATTAAAGGATTTATTAGAAACAGATAAAGATGTTTTGGAAAAATATTTTTTATCTGATGAGGTACAACAAAGACTTCAAATTACTGACCCAACATTTGAGAAGAATGTTATTGGGACGACCAAACCTGAATTTCGAACCATAGGTCAGAGAGATTTAGTTTATAAGGAAGGCTCGATTATGGGTGCACTGGTGGCAACAGATTATAAACAACCTAAACAGATTTTTGCAGATTCAAATAATATTAAAAGACTTTTTAATATTTATGGAGAAGACAAGGGTACTGGATTTGCAGGAAATGTTTGGGATAAAGAATACATTTCTCCAACTATTACAACCTGTCAAGGGGGTAATAGACAACCTATGATTGAAGAAGATAAACATAATTTTAGAATGGTAAGAAAACTTACTCCTAAAGAAGCACATAGGCTTATGGGTTTTGATGACATTGATTATGAAAGATGTAAGGCGGTCGGTATGTCAGATTCTCAAGGATATAAACAGTCGGGAAATAGTATTGTAACAACTGTCATTTCATTATTAGCAGAACACCTTTATAAAGCTCAGTACGATAATACATATGTTTGTACCGATGAGAAAATGATAAATTTTCAGAAATCGCAAGCGGATTAAATCTTGCTTGCGGTAATCAAACTGTCAATGAATTGATTTTTGTTGGCGGTATAGATAGTAATATGTGGCTTGATAATGGTAAACAATTATCAAGAAATTTTAAACAAGGATATAGAGTATATAGTAGCGAAGGCATTGCTTGTTCAATTACATCTAATGGCGGTGGATTCGGTGCATGCACTGGATTATACTTGATGTGATTGAATGAAACATTTCAAAGGAAGAATTTAGGAGTAAATTATGAATGATTTTCACAAAATAGGAAGTTTCATTAAACTAAAAATGATGGAACAGAATAAGAGCATTCAATCGTTGGCTGAAGAAAGCGGATATTCTACAAAAGATATCGGAAAAATTTTAGACGGAAGATTGTTTTTATCTCCAAAACAAATAGAAGAAATAGCTGGTATTTTAGATTTGGACATTAGTGAAATGATTAATTGTATAGATGTAGATTCAACGAATATTATAATTGGGGTTATTATAGCCGTGATGAAAGAAACGGAAGATTATTTTGGTCAAGCTTGTTGTCTACGTTAAAAGAGTGTATGGGAAGCCGATATAGTGAAGAAGATTGGTTTGCTAATATGGGCTTTTATGATAAATATATACTTGTAGACGGAGCAAGACAAAAAGATATAGTTAATCTACCTGAAATGGATTGTTATGTATGTATTTTGCCTGACGGAACAGCAATTGCACGAGCGTCTTGGAATGGTACAAGCTTTGTTGAAGATAAGGATTTCGATAGAAAACATAAAGAAGCATTAGGTGCAAATATGGACGGCTTTATTACAGTTCTTGATGTTCATGATTAAAACAAGGGCTGATTTAAAAGAGGTAACTCAATTTACACAGACAGAGAATAGATAACTAGGAGGTAGAGAAAATGAAAAGACAAATTAGAAGAAATATATTTGAAACCAATTCATCAAGTATGCACTCTCTTACTGTAATGAAAAGAGATGAACATTATTCGCCAGAAGAATTTTTAGATGGCTTTTATTTGGGAGATGATGGAATATGGAGTCCTTGGGACGATGATTTAGAATTTGGTAGAAGCCCATTTAGAGCATTAGGAAATTTTCATGATAAATGGTTATATGCTTGTGCGTCTTTAGTGGACGAATATAATGATGATACATATAAAGAACTTGAGCAAATTGCATTAAAATATGTTCCAGGTTTAAAGAAAATCGAAATTCCTATGAGGTCGGATTTTGTTTATAACAAAGATTATCCAGATTATAGCAACGATGAATTTGTGCAAGAATATGGGAAAACAGAAGATGAATTAAATGAATATTTTAATCAAAAAGGTGAAAAATGGGGAGTCGATTCAATTGATTATTATGAGAATAAAGGACGATTCTATTTTGAAGAACCATATACGGGTTACGTTGATGAAAATATATTGGGTGGATTCCTTGAAAGAGAGAATATATCTTTAGAGGAATATTTGACTAATAAAAAATATGTAGTTATTCAAGACGGTGATGAAACTTGCTATTGGAATGCTATGAAGAAAACTGGATTGGTAAATATGGATATTATCGATTATGAGTATCCAAAAGAATAATATAAGGAGAATAAAAATATATGAAAAGACAGATTAGACGTGGAGTTTTTGAAACAAATTCATCGAGCACTCATTCATTAACAATGTGTAGTGAGGAAGAATTTGAACAATGGAAGAATGGTAAAGTCCTATTCGATGAGAATGGCGAAACCTTCGTAAAAGCAAGTGAACTATCAAATAAAGATAAGGAATATGCAGCTCAAGAGTATGAGGATAATAAAGATGAGTATTCAAAAGATTGGTCAGAATTATCAGAGACTGCGAAAGAAAGATATTATACAAAATATGCAAAAGAGAATGATCTTATAGATGAAGATGCGAAAACTTATGATGAATGGAATGACGACTATGGACTTGAAACTTTCGTAGATAAATATACAACTAAAAGCGGAGACAGAGTTGTTGCGTTTGGTAAATACGGATATGATGGTTAATTAAGATTCAAAACATTATAGTGAATGAAAAGTATGAAGGATATTTAGGAGGTAAAAATGAAGATTTTAGGGAGTTACACGAATGGAAATTTTAGAACTGCTATATTTGAAGATGGAACAAAAATAAGAGAAACAAATGATGATGAGTTTCAAGCTGCCTTTGCAGAAAATATGGATATAAAAATAACAAATTATTGTGATATGGGTTGCCCGTTCTGTCATGAAGGAAGTACAACAGACGGCAAGTTTGGAGATATTATGAATGAAAAATTCATTGATACCTTGCATCCATATCAAGAAGTTGCACTCGGCGGTGGAGATGCCACAAGTCATCCTGATTTAATTCCATTTTTGCAAAAGTTAAAAGATAGAAAAGTCATTGTAAATATGACAGTAAATCAGATTCATTTTGAGAGGAAACAAGAACTGATAAAGAAACTTGTAGACGAAAAACTCATATATGGTTTGGGAATTTCACTTGTAACTCCCACAGAAAATTTTATTAAACTCGTTAAACAATATCCTAATGCAGTTATTCATGTAATCAACGGCGTATTGAAGCCATCCGATATGCAAGCATTGGAGAATAATAATTTGAAGATTTTGATTTTGGGATACAAGCATTTAAGACGTGGTGATGATTTTTATGATATAGACCATGAGAATATTGAAATTAGACAAAGCTGGTTGTATGAAAATCTTTCGAATATTATTGAAAAGTTTAATGTTGTTAGTTTTGATAATTTAGCCATTGAACAATTAAATGCGCGAAGATTAATACCGGACGAAGAATGGAATGAGTTCTATATGGGTGACGATGGTACAATGACCTATTATATCGACATGGTAGAACGAAAATTTGCAAAAAGTTCAACGGCTGCGTTTGATAAAAGATATGATTTGTTAGATTCTGTTGATGAAATGTTTGAGCAAATAATATCTCAACAGAGTTAAAGACAAAATAACAAGAAACAGTTCAAATAGAGAATATTAAATAAAGAGGATAAAGATTATGGGATTTTTTAGAAACATTAACTGTATAAGAAAAGTGATTTGTGATATTCGGTGGGATATGACTGTTATCAGAGATCAATTAAAAATAATTAATGAAACTATAATTGATAAGCCTGAAGATTCAGATAGAGTAAAGTTGCTTGAAGAACAAGTTGATTGCCTTATCAAAAATAAGTTTGAAGATGGAAAAGCATACGATTCGATTGTTCTTATACCATCTAAAAAAATGAGCGACATGGGTCAAATGCCAATGATTATACATCGTGGTGAAAAGATTAATATGGATAATATGACTTCATTCAATTTGTCGTGGAGTTATGGTGATGGTGCAATTCTTACAACCGAAAAGGAGTAATGTTATGGATATTATATATACAGGCGATGGAGGATATATTTTGAAAATAAATGTAACTTACCGAGTAGATGCGAGAAATATTATACAAGCAAAACAAGAATTTCTTCAATTTCTTTCTACAGATTTTGATAGAGCAGTCGATAAAAAGCTGGGTGATTACGGTTTTGATTCGGAGAATATAAATAGATGAAAACAATGTTTCAAAGGGAGAGTGTTGCGACATGATGAAGGGCGATAAGATAAAATTGAAAAAGGGAATAGGTACACTTAGACATATTGGTGCAATATGCGAAGTGACTGATGTGTCAGAAGACGGCATAATTTCTTTTAGATACAAAAATAAATATGAAGGCTGTATCTCAGAAGATGTGTGTATGAAATATTTCACTACATTGCATAAATGGACAGAATGGGAATATGGTGTATGGACGAATTATTCAATTGGTAATAGACAGCCGTTTACATTTTGGTATAGATACAATGGTAAAACGGTTCAGGTAAAACATAAAGAATACAAAGCGAAAGCAAGTTGCCATAAAGATGATAAATTTGATATAGATGTTGGTTTATCTATTGCCGTAAAAAGGCTGATGATAAAAATATTAACAAACCAAATAGGACATCAAATAGATATAATGAAATTGAATAATTTTTGCAACCAATTACAAATGGGAGCTTGAATAAACTTTTCAAAGGATAAAACGGAGAATGTATAGGTAGAAGAATAAAGTATTTAAGGAGAATAATATGGCAGAAAGAGCATTAGCACACATAGAAAAAATTGAATGGGTTAGACCAATTGAGGGCGCAGACAACATTGAACTCATTGGTGTTTTGGGTTGGATATGTATAGCAAAGAAAAATGAATTTAAAGTAGGAGATTTAGCTGTTTATATTGAGATTGACAGTAAGTGCCCAAGTAACGATGAGAGATTTTCTTTCTTGGCAAAAAAGAAGTTTAAAATCAAGACTATGAAACTTGGAAAATTTAATGTGATTTCTCAAGGATTAGCACTTCCAATTTCTCTTTTCCCTGAATTACACGATAAGAAGATAGGTGATGATGTAACCAAACAATTAAAAATTACATATGCATCAGAGGATGATATTGCAAGAAAATCTAATAAAATTGATCCGAATGCAAAGTATAAATCTATGGCACAACGCAATCCTAAACTTTTTTCTAAACCGATTATCAGAAAGATGATGAAATACAATATAGGACGTAAAATTTTATTCTTAATATTTGGGCGAAAGAAGGATAATCCAAAGAAGTTCCCAAACTGGATTGTAAAAACTGATGAAACGAGAATTGAAAACGCTCCATTTTATCTTCAGAGCACAAATAAATGGGTTAAGACAGAAAAATTGGACGGCACATCTTGTACTTTTGCAGTTGATAGATTAAAAAAGAATAAGTTTGATTTTATTGTATGTAGTAGAAATGTGAGACAAGCAGATAGAGATCAAACATGTTATCATCAATCGAATATTTATTGGGAATTAGCTGATAAATACAATATTGAGCCGATATTAACTATTTTTGCAATGGAGAATAATTATAATAGAGTGGTTTTGCAAGGTGAAGGCGTTGGATTAGTTCAAGGCAATCCATATAAATTTACAGAGAATAAATTATATGTATTTAACCTTATCATTGATGGGATCAGACTTGGAACAATTGAAATGGCTGAATTTTGTGAGAAATATGGATTAACAAATGTACCAATTATTGATACAGATTATACACTACCTCAAACAATGGAAGAAATGAAATTAGAAGCCGATGGTTATAGCCAATTAAATCCTAAAGTTAAAAGAGAAGGCTTTGTATATAGAAGTATTGATGGTCAACAGAGCTTTAAAAATGTAAGTCGTGAATATTTGTTGAAACATAATGGATAAGGAGAATATTACTAATGAGTAAACCAAAACTATATGTTATGTGTGGTCTGTCCGGAAGTGGTAAATCTACTATTGCAAAACAGATTGCAAATGATAATCCCGGTACAGTTGTTATATCAACTGATATGATACGAGAACAATTAACCGGCGAAATCGGAGACCAATCTCAGAATGATGAAGTCTTTGAAATTTTTCATACACTAATCCGAAAGCGTTTGGAGAATAAATACAATGTGATAGCTGATGCAACAAATATTACAATAAAAGCTCGCCGGGCAATTCTAAATAAGGTTAACGGATTAGACATAGAAAAGATTTGTTACATAATACCGAAACCATTCGAGTGGTGTCAACAAGATAATAAAAATAGACCACACCCTGTTCCCGATGAAGTGTTGGAAAAGCAAATTAGAAGATTTGAAATCCCTTTCATTGAGGAAGGGTGGAGCAAGATTATTATTCATGATGAATTTAAAAATCATGTGAGAAATTTGGTTAATGAAATAGCTTATATGGGAGATTTCGACCAAAAGAATCCTCATCACACAATGGATTTGTACAAGCATTGTTTAAATACTAAGAAATTAATGAAAGAAAAGGGTTATGAAAATCCTTGGCTGGGCGGTGCGATGATGCATGACTTAGGTAAATTGTCAACTCAAACATTTGATGATCTTGGCATAGCTCATTACTTTGACCATCACGCATACGGTTCGTATTTTGTATTGAGTCGAATACCTCAAAATTTAGAAGTATTAGACGTATGTTTCCTTATCAATTATCATATGTTGCCGTTTAGTTGGGAAAGTGAAAAAACGAAACAACGCTGGCGAAAAAGATTCGGAGAATATAAGTATAAGATGCTTATGGATTTTCATGAATGCGATATACAGAGGTGACAAAGGAAATATATGAGTAAAGAGTTATCTAATAGAGAACAAAAGTTTCGGGATGAGTATATGGATATTTTGTATCAGGCTATAAGGAAAGAGCATCCTCCTGGGAAATACCTTCTCTTAGACAAGGACGATTTAAGGAAATTGACGGAACTGTTTAAAAGAGTTTATCAAGAAGGAGAATATATTGATATGAATGATATTAAAGAATTTCTTACAAAAGAACATAAAGAATTTATTCATAAGAAAATTGTAAAAACAATTGAGGATATGGACTTTACTTCTATAATAGAAGATTTTATCAATGATGAATTGGATTATGTCAAATGCAATGCTAATGTTGATGCATTCTTAGAAAATCAGATTATAGAAATTATACGTCAGCATTTAGTTAAGAGTGGTTTGTTAAAGGAGAATAATTAAGCATGAGGGTGATAATATAAGTAAAATATATACAAAAGAATCGTTGGTTCAGCTTTTAAGAGACGTATATAATAAATGCCAACATCCAATTTCTTTTAGTGATATTCAAAATTTTTCTAAAACACCAACTTATACAGTATTTACGAAGTATGGTGGGTGGAAGCATTTGTGCGAAGAATATAATATTATATATATAGATAGGAAAAAGGTTAAAACAACATCTAAAAATAAGGGAGTAACCAGAGTCGGAGAAGAAAGAAAAGACAAAAATGGATGTATTACAAAAATTGTAAAGTATAACAATGCAAATGATATCATTATCCAATTTCAAGATGAGTATAAAGCGAAACTTCATACTACATATAGAAATTGGATAATGAATAACTATTTTAATCCTTATGATAAAAGGATTTTTAACAAAGGGTGTATCGGTAATGCCGTTTCTAAAATAAATGGCATAAAAAAGGATTCGTATAAAGTATGGTATGCAATGTTACAAAGATGTTATTCAGAATGTTATAAATCTAAGCCTACATATGTAGAATGTTTCGTATGCAAAGAGTGGTTAGTTTATGAGAATTTTGAAAAATGGTACAATAATAATATTTATGTTTTTAATAACGAACAAATGATGCTTGACAAAGATATTTTATATAAAGGAAACAAAATATATGACGAAAAACATTGTGTATTTGTTCCACAAAGTATAAATAAATTATTTACTAAAAGACAGCTTCATAGAGGAAAATGTCCAATAGGGGTAATTTTTGATAAAAGGAATGATACATATATAGCACAATGTAACGCTGACAATAAAAGGGTATATCTTGGTACATATTCTAATCCGAATGACGCATTTGCCGAATATAAGAAATTTAAAGAAAATCAAATTAAAATTGTAGCTGACCGATATAAAAATCAAATTCCAAATAAGTTATACAAGGCAATGTATGAATATAAAGTTGATATTACTGATTGAAAATTAAATTTCAACGGCAAGAAAAACCATATATAGTAGCTTCGAGATGATATCGACTACTATATATAGTATATAAAAAATAGACAATCAACAAATTTTGGTCGAGGAGTTGATTGCCTATATAAAAGGATACTTCGTAATGGGATATGCCATTAGTCTGTACTTTTATATTCTAACATAATTTTGCAGAAATATCAAGTATTATTTTTATCATTTTGTTTGGGTGGGATTTAGCATACCCTTGGACTATTTGTGTCCATAAACCACTGTTCATATAGTTCACATAAATTTAATTCTATGTTCCGTCCATTTGGGCGTTCAGATAGATTTTATTACGTTAATTTTTATTTCAAGGAGGATTTTATTTTAATGGCTGAAACAAAGAAAAAGGGAAGATTATTTGATTTACCAGAAACAAAGGGTGCATTCCAACTAAAGGGAATTGTATCTGGAATGGAAAAGGATACAGCATTTAAGGAAATTAAAACTAAGAGCGGCAAGCCGATGAGAATGCTTAACTTTGGTGCGAGCTATCTTGATGGAGAAACATTATATGTAAACATTCAAGGTATGGAACAAGAGAACGTTTATTTCTCTAAGAGAGCTGAGAAGAAGGGCGAAAAAGCAGACACCGTAAAAGTACCTTGGGTCGAGAGATATTCTTATAATCGCGAGGGATACCGTATGATTGGCAAGAATATTGGCGTTAAGAAGAAGGTTGATTCTGAGGGTAAAACAGTTAACGATAAGAAGATTCTAACAGACTTTGATGCTTGTAAGGAAGTTAAGGAAAATTTAAGGGACGGCGCAAGCGTATTTATTCGTGGAAGTCTTGATTATAGCAGCTTTACAGATGATAAGGGCAATAAGCGAACATCAACAAAGCTTGTTCCAAATCAAATTTCACTTTGCTCGGATATTGACTTTGATAGTGAGAAGTTTGAAAAGCAGAACGATTTTAACCAAGTAATTATCTTTATGGGAATTGAACAAGAAAAGGATGATAATGAGAAACCGACTGGCAGATTTGTTGTTCTTGCAAAGATTGTTACATATAGCAATATTGAAGATGTTCAGTTCATTATTGTGGACAAGGCACTTGCGAATAAGTTTAAGAAGTCTTTGAATCCGTACAATGCGATTAAGGTAAATGGTCATATGGTATCTTCGACTCAGACAGAAACGGTTGTAGCGGACGATGATGTTTGGGGAGAAGAAGATAGATTGGACAAGGTGGCTGCTCCTACAAAAAGAGAGTTCATTATTACGGGAGCAAAGGGTTCATCAATTGATAAAACTATTTACACAGAACAGAATGTAACAGAAGCTATCGCAAAGATTAAAAATGCCAATAAGGCAGAAGAAAATTTCGGTGATGACTCAAATGATGATTGGGGAGACGGAACAGACTTTGACGATGGTGATGATGAAGCATGGGATTAATTCTCGCATTAAAAAAATAATCAAATGGAACGCCAGCAATGGCGTTCCAATCAATCAATATTTAGGAATTATGGAGGAATTATTTAATGGCAAAAGCAAGAAAAGCGTCAGTAACAGAAAGTAAGTTAGGAATGATATTATACGGAAAACCGTTTACAGGAAAATCGACTATGGCGATGCAGTTAGCATATTTTAAACGCCCAGATGGGAAGCCTTTTAGACTATTGTATCTTGACCCCGAGTCTGGTTCAATTGATGATTATCTGGGCGATTTAAGCTCAAATGGTGTTAATCTTGAGAATATTTATATTGTTTATACACAGTCGCTTGGTGAAGTAAGACAGTATATTGCAAAGGTCAAGAATAACGAAGATTTTTATGAGTTGGATGATGATGGTAATGAAACAGATGAAGTTGTAGTAGATGCAGACGGTGAGCCGTTTAGAGCTGATGCCATTGTTGTTGATGGCACTACAATTCTTAATTTGACAACAAAACAAGGCTTAGTTGAGTTTTCAAAGAAAAGAAATAAAGTTAAAGCAGATAAGGATGGTCTTGTAGGCGATGCCAGACTTGTAAAAATAGAAGGCGCAGGTATGGAGTTGAAGGATTATCAAACAGTCAATTTTAAGGGACAAGATTTAATCCTTGATTTGATGTCATCTGGCGTTCATTATATTGTAACGGCAAGAGAAGCTGATGAAAAAGAAACAATTAAATTGGCTGATGGAACAACTCAAAGTGTAGTTACAGGAAGAAAGATTCCTGATGGTTTCAAAGGAATGGATCATAATGTTAAAACTGAAATTCGTATGTTCAGGAATGAGGACGGAACAGTTTGTGCATGGGTTGAAAAAGATAGAACGCATGTACATGATGATTGTATTATTATTGAAGACCCAACATTAGTTGATTGGCAGGCGGTTATCGATAAAACAGCAGGAAAATCAAAGTTTGTATTAAAAAATGACTTAACAAAGGCTGTTGATATTGAGCAAGATATTTATAAAAAAGAAATTCTTGGTCAGGTTGGTGAACCAGCAGATGATGATACTACTGGAAACGATGAGAGTATTAATATTGAAGCAATTAAGAAAGAAATCATCGCCAAAAGAAACGCATTACCACCAATGGAAAAGAAAGCAATGAAGGAAAAACTTGAGGCGGCAGGACTTCCTACGGCATATAAGAATGTAACCGACGCCGAAATTCTTAATAAGGTATTGGCAATGTTTAATTAATATAATATTTTCGTACCTAAACCATCATTTTTTTTGGTGGTTTAGGTAGATTGGAGGAGGAAATGACACGATTGGTACAAAATAAAAAGAATATTATGACTCCAAGACCAAGTTGTTTTTGTTGCAAGTCGCCGTTAGATGTTTGTAGGAATCAAGGTGATAACAATCTTCTCTATTTTGACAAGCATTTATATCATAAAGACTGTTTTATAGATATGAATAAAATTAAGAAAAAATGTTATTTTTGTTCTCAAGATATTGACGTAGATGAAAATGAATGTGAAATAGTTTATTATGATAAACATTACTATCACAAAAATTGCTTTATTCAATGGTGTCATGCAACAAAAACTCCTTCTCGAAAACGTATAATGGCTTTGGCGAATTTGGAAAAATATCTAGATGAAGGAAAACAAAATACATTAAGTCTTCTTGAAAAAAAACATATAAGCAAAAGCAATATTGAGCAATTTTCAAAGAATGCAGAAAAGTATATTTTACAATGGTTTGATGAATCTGACTTATGTGCATTTTTAAGAGAAGAATATGATACTGGTACATTACCTTGGATAAAAATTAAGAAGGTCATTAATGGTACTGATGATAGATTAGATACTCCAATTCCTGCAATAGAGTTGTTGGATATGTGGCAGAGAAAAATAGATTATATAAGAAGAGCAAATCAAAAACTAATATCGAAATCAGACAGAGAAATTAGTCCAACTGCATTAATCTTATATGGTTTATCTATTTTAATCAATAAGTATGATAGTTATTTACGATGGAAAGAAAAGAAAAAAATACTTGAAGCTGAGAAAGAACAACAAACATCTCAAAATCTTGTCGGTCAATCAATTGGGTATTCTAATGTGTCGAAAGATAGCAGCGTTGATAATACAGATGATATATCAGATTTAGTAGATGATATTTTCGGATAGGAGAGAGATTTTGAATAATGAAAGCGAACTAAAAGATTGCAATATACAGAGTGAAATATGTTTCGTAGGAGCTTTAGCCAGAGATTTAGATTTGATTGTTAATTATAGTACATTTATGAGAAGTAAATATGACTTTTCTGATTCTGTAACAAAATTCTTTTATGATAATCTTGAAACTTATTATCTTACATTTTCACAAACATTAGATGAGACAAAAATGAATGTGTTTATGAGTCAAAACGAAGAACGTCTTAATCTTTATAAGCAATATAAAGGTTGGAAAACACTTCAAAGATATATGACTCTTGCTGATGAAAACGATATAAAAAATTATTTTAATACAGTAAAAAAATATTCATTAATTAGAGAATATGGTCGAAATGGATTCCCTGTTGAAAAAATATTGTCTCATAGAAATTTTGATAAAATGTCACCTAATGATATTTATAGAATTATTCGCACAAAGGCAGATAAAATCAATACAGTGATTAATGTCGGTGAAGAAGCAGTTGAGCTTACCAATAAAAATTCAGCTCAAATAGATAAATACTTGGAAAAACCAAACTTTGGATTGCCGTTTCCTTGGTATATGTATAATGAATATTATCTTGGTCTTAGAGAAACAAAAGTTTTATTTGAAGGGTTTCTTTCAAATGAGGGCAAGACAAGAAAGCTTATTTTGTTAGCCGCTTATGTAGCTCTTGTGCAAGATGAAAACTTTTTTCTTATGAGTAATGAAATGGACGAGGAAGATCTTCGTAGTTGTTTAATTACTACAGTTATCAATAATAAAGAGTTTCAAGATTTACATGGAGTATATATAACTAAGCCAGAAAAAGAGATAGTATTAGGTGTTTATCATGATAATGACGGAAACATTATCAGACGAAAAATTGACGACGACGGTGTATATATTGAAAGCAATGACGAGTACATAAAACGAATAAAAGACACATCGGATGAATATTGGAATGTAAAAAAAGTTACAGACTGGATTGATAGTAGCGACCGAAAAGGTAAGGTTATGTTTAAAGATGTTGGTGATGACTATAGCTCAGAAAGAATTGAATTTGAATTGCGTAAGGCAAAAATGGTTCAAAATATAAAATATTATGGTTATGATACATTGAAGGGATATAACACAGATGATTGGTCGCAAATCAAACAATTTGCTACTAAACTGAAAGAACTTACAAAAGAATTGCGTATGAGTGGATATGCCGTATTTCAACTAAGTGACGAAACTGTGTTTACAGATATTTTTAGTCTTAGTAGTAATAATATTGCAAATGCAAAACAAATCAAGCATGTAGCTGATATTTTAAATATTGGCAAAAAGCTGAATAAAGAAGAATACCACAAGTACCAAATGGTATTAGAGTGTGGTTCTTGGGGAGAAGTTAATGCAGAAAATTTGGATTTAAACAAACAATATTTTTGCATAAAACCAGACAAGAATAGAGCTGGTAGTAAGGATAAAATTATGTTATTTGAGATAGATTTGAATCTAAACGTGTGGAAAAATATAGGCTATATCATAAAGAAAACCAAAGATACTAATTGATTGGAGGCGGCAACTTGGATACAAGAGAATTAAAGAATTACATATATGAAAATAATTATTCGGAACAAATATTAGAGTCCATTGGTTGCCATCACATTAAGTATCATTCAGTTGGAGCATATTGGACAGCCGGCAATCCTGATGGGGATAATAAAGGAGCAATCATTTTATATAACAATGAATCTCTTATCTGTTTAAATAAAACTCGACAGATGATAAAAGGTAATAGGCAAACAGATATTATTGATCTTGTATGCTATGTTAAAGACCTTACATTCCCAGAAGGATTAAGGGCAATATGCTCGGAAATAGGAATATCCTATTATCATGACTTTGAAGAAGATATTCCTGATAGTTTTAAAATACTGAAAATGTTAGAAGATATGGATTCAAATATATCGGAAGAAAAAGAAAAGCCATTGCAGCCTATTTCAGAAAATATACTTTCATATTATAAACCGTATGTGAACGATTTGTTTTATGAAGACTATATTGATTATGAAACACAAAGAGAATTTGAAATAGGATTTGATGAAGAAACCAACCGATACACAATTCCTATTCGTTCTGAATTGGGAGATTTAGTTGGTGTAAAAGCAAGATATTTTGATAGAAAAGTGCCTGATGGAATGAACAAGTATATTTATTTAGAACCATGTGCAAAGTCGAAAATTATATATGGATTGTATAAAACGCTTCCTTACATAAAAAGAGCAGGACGCATTTATGTGGGTGAGGCGGAAAAATTTGTAGAGCAAGCATGGAGTTATGGATATCGAAATACTGGTGGTACGGGCGGAAAGGAATTATCGCAATATCAGATTGATTTGCTTGTTAGGTTGGGAGTAGATATAATTTTTTGCTTTGATAAAGATGTAACCAAAGAAGAATTAGAAGAATTGGCAGAAAGATTTCCAGAAGGTGTTCCACTCTACTACATGTTTGATGAGGATAATGTTCTAAATGAAAAAGAATCACCGACTGATAAACCTGTAAGTTGGGAGCATATGGTTAAAAATAATATATACAGATTAAGATAAGAAGGTGTGTATTTGAAATACAGATTGTATGAAAATAGCAATAATAATACTTCCAATGTATTAGCGGAAGTTTTGAAAAATAGAGGGATTAATGACTATGAAAATTATCTCAACTTAAATGAAAGTGTTTTAATTTCGTATGAGAAATTGGAGAATATAAATAAAGCAGTAGAATTATTTATGAAACACTTTAACAATAAAGATAAAATTGAGATACTTGTAGATGAAGATCCAGACGGATTTTGTTCGGCAGCTATGATATATTCATATATCAAAAAGATGGATGATAATTATCCTGTTGAGTACATATTGCATACAAGGGCAAAGGCACATGGTTTAGATGATGACATTGTAATACCTGATGATACAAAGTTATTGGTTATTCCTGATGCCGGGACAAATGATACAGAGCAATGTCAGGAACTTTCTGAAAAAGGCATTGATGTACTTATTCTCGACCATCATGAATCAGAAGAAAAAAATCCATATGCTTTGATTGTAAACAATCAGATGAGCAAGAATTACTCTAACAAGGATTTTTGTGGAGCAGGAGTGGTGTACAAGTTTTTGCAAGCATTAGACACTGAAACTTGGAATGAGTTTGCAGATGATTATTTAGACTTATGTGCATTAGCAAATATTAGTGATGTTATGGATATGCGTTCATTTGAAACAAGATACATCACAAATCTTGGATTACTCAATATTAAAAATAAATGTTTTCAGTCACTCATTAAAGCACAAGATTACAGTATGAACGGCAAAGTTAATATCCATAATATTCAATGGTATATAACTCCTATCTTAAACGGAATGATAAGGATTGGGTCGGCTGACGAAAAAGAGTTATTATTTAGAGCCTTTATTGAAACGGATGAATTCTTTGAATATAAAAAAAGAGCTACTAAAAATAGACCGTCAGAAACAATTCAAGAAAGCATTTATGATAGAGCTGCCAGACTTTGCAAAAACGCAAAGGCTCGACAAGATAAAATGAAAGAGAAAGGTGTAAAGGCTATTTCAGAAGTAATAGATGAACTTCCTCTAGATGATAAGGTCATTATGGTTGATGTATCGGACTTACTTGATAGTGGACTAACAGGCGTTGTAGCAATTAAAATTGCAGAACAATATAACAAGCCTTGTATTCTACTACAAAAACATTTTGATAAAAAGACAAGAATGATAGTATTCGGTGGTAGTGCAAGGAATATTGATAATAGTCCAATTGACAGCTTTAAGGATATTGTTAATTCTACAGGTATTGTCAATGGTAAAGGTCACGCTAATGCTTTTGGTATTGTAAATTTGCCAATTGATGATAAAGAAAAAGCAATAAGTATGATGAATAATATTCTTAAGGATACTGAATATGATTCTACATATTGTGTAGATTTTATCTTGGATATTGAGCATATTACAATCTCATTAATTATTAAGTTGTCACAATTTGAAGATATTATATGTCAAGGAATTAATGAACCAATGCTTGCAATAGAGAATATATCATTAACAAGAGATTGTTTTGAGGTATTCGGTAAAAACGAAGATACTATCAGTTTTATGGTAAATGATATTAAATATATTCAGTTTAAATGTAAGAATGGTAATCAGTTATATGATTTTTTGCAAAACGCTTGGGACGATAATGATAGCATTACATTTAATATTGTTGGAAAGCCTTCAATAAATGAATATAACGGCGTTAGAACACCTCAGATTATAATTGAGGACGTGGAGGTTATTAATACAAGTGGCAATAATGAAGATGACGATTGGTAGGAGGTAAATTATGTATAGTTCATTACATAATCATGATTTTTATTCATTGTTGGATGGTTATGGAAGCCCAAAGGAAATGTTGGACAGAGCCAAGGAGATAGGATTAAACGCATATGCTATAACAAATCACGGCAACGCATATGCTCATATATACTACGACCTTATAAAAAAAGACTATCCAGAAATTAAAGTAATTTACGGATGTGAGTTGTATGAATGCGAAGATATAGCAATCAAGGATAAGGACAATAAATACTTTCATTTAATCTGTTTAATAAGAAATGAACAAGGTAGAAAGGACTTGAATAAAGTCATTACAAAAAGTAATTTTGAAGGGTTTTATTTTAAACCACGATGTACCATAGAGGATATAAAACCGTATGCCGAAAATTTTGTCATTTCATCTGCTTGCCTAGCAAGTAAATTAGCAAGAGAATCAGATTTTGAAAAATGCGTTGAATATATCAATGAATATAAAGAAGCATTTCCGTATTTCTTTCTTGAAATGCAGTCGCATTCACATCAAGACCAATGTTTATATAATCAGAAAATATTAGAACTGTCAAAACGAACAAATACTCCATTTATTATTACAACTGATAGTCATGCACCAAAAAAAGAAGATTTGTATTATCAGGACAAGCTTATTCAAATTGGTAGAAAAAGCACCAACAACGATAAAAATGCAATTGAAAATAGCGAAGTGTATGAAGGTTGTTATATGCAGTCAGAGCAAGAAATACATGAGTGTATGGACGTACAAATTGGATATGACAATGTATGTATTGGTCTGGAAAATACTAATAAAGTAGCAGATTTGATTGACGAAGTTAATATGCCATTTCAAAAACCTCAGTTGCCAACATTTCCGTTACCAAAAGGCTATAAAGATAATAATGATTTTTTATGGCATTTAGTCAACCAAGGATGGGAGGATAGAGGATACGATAAACTTGGTGAAGCTGAACAAAAAATCAGAAAAGAACGACTTAATTATGAAATGGAGATTATTCATTCAATGGGATTTGATGGATATTTCTTATTTGTTTGGGACTTTATCAAAGCGGCAGAGAAACTGGGCATTGAAGTAGGTAAGGGAAGAGGAAGTGCAGCAGGGTCATTAGTTTGTTATTGTTGTCATATTACAGATATTGACCCGATAAAATACGGACTTATTTTTGAGCGTTTCTTAAATCCCGAACGTGTGGGACTTCCTGATATTGATACAGATGTTGGAAATAGAGATGCAATTATTGATTATCTTGTCGATAAATATGGCGAGGATAGGGTATGTCAAATTATCAACTATTCATACATTACACCAACAGTAGCAATTACAGATGTGGGAAAAATACTTGGGTTTCCATATCAACAAATGCAAAAACTTTCGCAAAAATTTACATTTGATAATTGGGATGACTGTATGAAGGCGAATCCTAAATTACTTATAGACAATCCACAGTATGTTGAATTATTTGATATTGCTCAACATTTAAGTGGACGAGTAAAAACCGTTTCTATTCATGCCGGTGGTATTGGCATTGTTGACACAACAATCAATGATTATATGCCAATGAAGATAGGAAGCAAGGGTGAACATGTAATTCAAGTTGATAAACACTATGTAGAAGATATTGGAATTGTTAAGTTTGACCTACTGGGTGTTGCAACACTTAATCTTGTAAAAGAAATTAAAGATGATTTACATTTGAATCCTTGGGACTATGATATTAATAATCCTGAGTTTGAGAATGATAGACCTACATATGAACTATTAGCAAGTGGCAAAACAAATGGTGTGTTTCAAGTCGAATCAGCCGGAATGAAAGATTTGTTGATTCGATTGAAACCAAAACTTGAACAGTTAGATTTTGAAGTTATATCTGTTGTTTTGGCTTTGTATAGACCTGATAGTATGGGGGTACTTGACGAATATGTTGAAATGGCAACTGGTGGAAGCAGACCATCATCTATTCATCCTGATATGGATGAAATTTTGAAAGATACAAATTATTGCATGATTTATCAAGAACAGCTTCTTGACATTGTAAAAAAATTTGGTGGCAGAACATATGGAGGGGCAGACTTGTTCCGTAAGGCAATCGGAAAAAAGATTGTTGAATTAGTACAAAAAGAATCGGAAATCCTTCGTAGTGAAATTGTAGCTAATGGTTATTCTAAGGATATTGCGGATAAGATAGCAGATGAATTATCGAAAAAGGGCGGATATTTGTTTAATAAGTCACATTCCTACAGTTATGCAGTTCTTTGTTTTGAAACCGCATGGTTTAAAGCACATTATCCAACCTATTTTTTTAAAGCTTTATTTAATCAAAACAAAGACAAGGCGGGAGCTATCAATAAGTACATACTTGATGCAAGGTATTTTAATGTGAACATTATGCCACCGAACATCAACCACTCTGGTATGAATTTCACGGTTGATAATGAAAAAGTTCTTTTTGGACTATCAGCAATTAGTGGTATTGGCGAATCGCTTTCTAAACAAATTATTGAGGAAAGAGAGAATAATGGTATATACAAATCTTTTAACGATTTGACTCAAAGGCTTGCTTTGGATAAGGCATCTGTCATAGCACTCATTAAATCTGGTGCAATTCCTTGTAAAAATAAACGTGAAAAACTTATATCATATCTCAAATCGGAGTACCAACCATTAAAGTTTTCAGAGGTTAAATCATTACCTACATATAAAAAACTTGAAGAAGATTGGGGAATAGATTTGAGCAAATATGTTATTCCTTCATCTGGAAGCCGAATTGTATATGATAAAGAAGCATTACTTTCTGAATATAACAGATTAAAAAAGATACAATTCAATGAAAATCAAAAAGTAAGATTTCAAAAGTATATAGATGAAAATCAAAAATATCTTGCAGATGAACAGTTTTGGGAATTTCAAACATTACAAGTTTTTATCAATGATAATCCATTTGATGCAGCTTATACATTTTTAACACCATTTGAAGAAATTTCTGATGGCGAGAAATGTACTTTAGTTGGTATTATTGCAAAAGTTCAAAAGAAGAAAGATAAAAATGGCAAGCAATTCGCATATATAAATATCTATTCAAGTTTTGGACTTGTAGAAGGAATTGTATGGCATAGTCAATTAAAAGAATATGAAGATTTAGTGAAAAAAGGACAGCAAGTCGCTATTCTTTGTAAGAAAGATAGTGAAGAAAAAGTAATTGTAGAAAAATTAAAGTCATATAGTAAGTGGCTTGAGAGTGTGAGAAAGAAAGGAGTATCAGTTTAAATTGGATCAGCTTATTACGGTTTTTAATATACTCTTTTAGAATATTGGATGGTGGTTTTTTGTATGGAGAATTATAAAATATATGTTCATATAAACAAAATTAATGGAAAGATTTACATAGGTCAAACAGGTCAAGAAAATGTCAAAGATCGTTGGGATAGTGGTTGGGGATATAAACAATGTGTCGCGTTTAATAATGCTATTAATAAATATGGTTGGAATAACTTTCAACATATAGTGTTAATAGATAGATTGACTTTAGAAATGGCGAATATTATAGAGGAAGAATTAATTAAAAAGTATAAAAGTACAAATAGCAAATATGGATATAATATTCGTTCAGGTGGTGAAAACTCTACATTGAGCGAGGAATCAAAAGAAAAAATAAGACAAAAAGCATTAGGTAGAAAAGCTTCAGAAGAGACGAAACAGAAAATAAAAGATCATTGGAAAATATACGGTCATCCGTTTAAAGGCAAACATCATACAGATGAGACAAAACAAAAAATAGCGATTGCAAATACCGGAAGATCTAAAACTGAACAAGAAATTGAAGATGCACATTATAGGACGCTTGGAGAGTTGAATCCGTTTTATGGGAAACACCATACAGAAGAAACAAAAGAAGTATTAAGTAATTTGGCAAAAGAAAGATATTTGGACGAGGATAATCCTTTTTACGGTAAATATCATACAAATGAATCTAAGAAGAAAATGTCAGAAGCTCATAAAAAAATACCAAAAGAAAAACATGGTAGGTATGGGAAGAAAAACTCAGAATCTACAATACGAGCAGTGCAAGAGGCTCATTATAAAGAAGTTGTTCAATATGATTTACAATATAAAGAGGTAGCAAGATATAAATCAGTAACAGAAACGGCAAAAATAATTGGCTGTTCAAAAAGTGCAATATCAAAGTGCTGTACAAGAGTGAATAAAACATGTCAAGGATACATTTTCCTATATGTCGAGGACATAGAAAAAGAAAGAGAGGTAAGTTGATTGTCTGATGATAATATTTACGAATTTAAAATTGTTGTAACATATGAAAAATATTATAATGATGATACAACTTGGGGAACTTATATTGCATATACAGAAGATGATATACCGTTTTTTACCAACGGTGAAGCAAATAAGTTCGATAATTCGGAAGAAAAAAAGAAATTTTGTAACATTGTTGGTAAGATGCAACAGTTATCTATTGGTGGAGAATATCAAATTAAAGCAAAATATGAATATAATAAGCAATATGGTCATCAATATAAACCATTATCAATATATGCTTTAGTTCCACAAACAAAAGAAATGCAATTATTATTTCTTAAAACAATAATCCCAGAGTGGATGGCAGAAAACCTTATCAACGAGTATCCCAACTTAGTAAATGATGTTGCAAATGGAACACTAAAAGAAATAGATTATTCGAAAATTAAAGGAGTTAGAGAAATTACTTGGAACAAAGTTAAAGAAAAAATAATCAATAATTATCTGATTTCTGATATTCTTATGCTTCTTAAACCATTAGGAGTTACATATACGATGATTAAGAAACTCCTGTCTGACGAACCAAATCCAGTATTATTAAAGAGAGAAATTGAAAAAAACCCATGGGTTTTAACTCGTGTGGACAATTTAGGATTCAAACGTGTCGATGACTTGGCATTGAAATTAAAACCAGAATTAATTGATTCAACGCAAAGATTGGTATCATTTATTCAATATTACTTTAAGGATTTAGGCGAAAGTAAAGGACATACCTGGTGTTCTGAGAAAATCCTGAGAACTGCGATTAGCAACAATGTTTACGAATGTAGTGATAAAGTTGATTGGCTTTTTGAAAATAATAACTTTCTTCATATTGTCAATGGACGTATCGGTCTAAAATACTATTATGATATTGAACAACAAATCTATCAATTAATTCTTGACAAGTCAAAGGTTGATACTACGATTAATATTTCTGATACAGCTATCGAATTGGCAATAAAACACGCAGAGGAAGAGCAAGGTTTTAATTATGTAGTTGAACAATTGGACACAATTCGTAAGAGTTTACATAGAACAGTCAGTTTAATAACCGGTAAGGCAGGCACAGGAAAAACATCAATTATGCGAGCAATTGTAAAAGCATATACGGAGAATAATTATATGATAACTGCTTCAGCTTTATCGGCAATGGCAGCTCAAAGAATTACAGAAGCAACAGAGTTCCCTGCAATGACAATTCATAGAACGCTTGGTTGCCAAGGCTTAAACAAATTTATACATGATAAGGATAATCATTTAATTACTGATGTCGCATTTCTTGATGAAGGAAGTATGGTAAATGCCAGTTTGTTTTTACATTGGCTTGAGGCGATAGGTAACAATACAAGGATTATTATTTCAGGAGACCACAAACAATTACCGCCCATAGGGTTTGGAAACGTGTTCTCCGATTTAGTCGAAATGCTTGACGATTCTATTGTAAGTAAGCTTATAAAACCTATGAGACAAGCTGAAAAGTCAGGTATTCTTGTAGATGCTAACAAAATTCGTGAGAATATTAATCCCATATCAGAGAAATTACAACCTCGCATTATCCATGGTGAATTACAAGATATGTATTATATGTTTCGTTCAAATAGGCAGTCACTTTTTAATATTGCAATCAAAACATTTCTTAAATCGGTAGAAACAGATGGGATTGAAAATGTTGTTATTGCAGTTCCTCGTAGAAAGGATTGTTTAAATAGTACAAACGAAATAAATAAGGTCATTCAAAATGAATTATTAGGAGACGTACAACAAAGTATTGAAGGATTTGAAACTAATTTTAAGCTTGGGGCAAAAGTTATGCAAACAGTTAATGACTATGATAAAAATGTTTTCAACGGTGAAATCGGATATATAACTCAAATTGGTGAAAGATATGAATCCAAGAAAAAAGAAGAATATTGTGTTGTAACATATTCGGATATATGCGGACATGACAAACTCATTGAATACACTAAAAAAGAATTAACTTCGCTATCTTTAGCATATGCAATGACTGTACATAAGTTACAAGGGGCTGGTCGAAAAACGGTCATTGGCATTATTGATAATACACACCATCAACTTTTGGATAATTGTATGTTATATACATTACTTACACGAGCAAAAAAGAGATGTTTGCTGTTAGCAGAACCAAGTGCATTTTTACAATGCATCCGTACAAGTCATAATCATAGAAATACTTGGCTTAAATCTCAAACAGAGAATAATTATATGGGCGAATGAGGTTATGATAATTTAAAGAAAATTTTGGAGGGATAAATGAATAAGATAAAAGTTTTTGAAAATTTATTAAATAAATTTGAAACAGAAGAAATTAAAAATTACTGTACAGATATGATTAAGGAAATCCCAGATTATATCTTTACAATTCCAAGTAGCACATCATTTAAATATCACAACAAGACACAGTGTCAACCTCATGGACAGATTTTTCATATTCTTATGTTTGCAGAAGTTATGAATTATATACTTGGGTTGGAGTATGTAAAAGAAAAAACAAATGAAAGACAAAGAGACTGCCTACGTTGCACTCCAATTTTTCATGATGCAGTCAAGTGTGGATTGAACGGCTCTCGATATACAGTCCATGAACATCCACTACTTGCCGGCGAATGGGTGAGGAATACAAATGTTGAGCACGATATAGATGCTAAAACGAAAGTCTATATCGCAAGATTATGTGAAAGCCATAGTGGTGAATGGACTTCTACCAAAAGAAGTAAAACTGTTTTACCAAAACCAGAAAATGATGAGCAATTTTTTGTACATATGTGTGATTATTTAGCAAGTAGGTCGAATCTTGATATGAGCTATTCTGATGAGGTTATTTCTACTTTGGGTGGAGTAGATATTCCAAAAGAAGAATTGCCTGATATTGATACATATATATTGACCTTTGGCAAACATAACGGTGAAAAATTGACAGATGTTGCTCACACTGACCCAAGTTATATCTCGTGGGCGAAAGAGAATATAACAAAAGAACCACTTAGAACTCTTTTGACAAAAATATAGGTGGTAATCATGGAGTGGTTTAAGAAGTGGCTAACGGATGGATTCACTAAAGTGCCGTTGTTGAGTATTAGTGTTAATCTAAAATTCTTCAAAAAATATGGATCAAAATATTCTTGTACTTGTCGAGTTAATAAGTTATTCAAGAATGATTGGTATATTAAAAGAACAATGGAAGATTTGTGTGAATATATAAGAAAAAATTATAATATGGAGGACTTGGAATGAAGAAATTTGCAACAGGGCAATAGAAAATTACATTGCGATTGGTAGGAAGGAGAATAAGTATATGTGGTTATTAAAGTTGCATTTTGCATTTTCAATATTGTGCATGATGACATTTTTTGGAGTTATGATGTTTTCGAAAGATGTTTTAAAACGGAATGGATATGTAGATGAGATTGAAGGTAAGAAAAACATTCGATATTATCTTAGGTGTATTCGATCATTTATTTCTCTTATCCTACTAATGTTTGTTCCTATTTTAAACATATCGGGCGTTATCATAATATTTCAAATGATAAGAATGTCAAAAGATGAGTTTATGGACTGGTAACAAGACAAATTTGAAGAATTTAAAAACCAAAAAAATGAATAACAATTGAAACTGAGATTTCAAAGGAATTTTTATACTATATATAGATGATATTTTAAATATAAACACAATATATAGTGGGTGAAAATGAGTAAAACATGACGGAGGTAGCAATGGGATACGAAATTAGAGATAAAATAAAAGAACCTACAACAATTACAGATATCGGCAACTTGAAAATAATAAACAAAAACGGTATGTATTATTTAGAGGTAGAATTTTTAGGAGAAACAGATACTTCTTTTGTCAAAGGTACGACTACATTGGAACTCCCAGTAGACATCAATAGACTGTCATTTACATTGGAGAGTCGAAATAATCCTTCATATATAACGGAACAATATTATATTGAGACAATGAACTTGGGTTTTGGAGATTTAGTATCTAAAGATGGGAAAATTGATTTTGAGATTGTAGGTGACAAAAGAAAGAATATGACTTTATCTGAAATAGAAGAAAAACTCGGTTACAAAATCAAACTTGTAAGTGAAAAGTAGGTGAAGTTATGAACCCATATGAAATAACATTTAGAGCATTATTAGGAACATTTTTGAAACATGGAATATGTGTTGAGAGAGTGAATGTAGGCGAAAATACTATTTACATTTCTCTTCCTAAAAATTCATATGTTCATGGACAAGGTTGTATCAAAAATATTGATGACCAAGCAAAAATAATCAAAAAGCTTCTTATTAATATAGGTATTCTTCCGTCTGACGGAAAAGTGAAATATCGAGGTACAAATGTTTGTTGGACGAAAGAGACGGGCAATGAAAATTTTATTAACAATATTGAATTGGTGTTAGGAGAATATTAAATATGAAGAAAAATAACAACAAAGTTGTTCTGCCAGTGGCATGTGAAAATCCGAATAATGTATCGGTTACAACTTTAAGCCTTAATCAAGTGGGTGTGAAAGTTTCCGATGACTTTGAGGGCGAAAAACCGATAAAGATAATTCTTACCTCAGTTGATAAAGATTGTGGGGTTTACTTTAAAATGTATTATGTTACGGATGACGGCAATATTTATCCAATGGAACAAGAGGATGAATGAGATTGTAAATAAAACTTTCATAGGGATTAGAGGAGAGTGAAAATAATGGGATGTCATACATCATTCAGTAGACCTATAACTGATAAAGAGTTTCAGTTAATGAAAGAATATGCTCCAATAGAAATATTTAATTTGACTGGCTCTTCAGAAGAAAATATGGAATTGGGATTAAACAATGAATTTTTATATAAGCAATTGATGAAATCGTTTGTTAAAAATATTCCATGTGTATATGGAAAGTATTGGTGGCAACTTGGTTATGGTGCAGGAAATCCACAACTATTAAATGGTTCAGCTTATATTTATGAGATACGAGGTCGTAGCGGATTGTTTGTCGATATCCCAGAATATGAAGATATTTTTAGAGTTAAACATTGTCCAAGAAAAGTAATTACAAACCGTAGGAATCTAAGACGTTGGATGCGTAAGGATTATTTTAAATTAACCAAAGAACAACTTGACAAGGTTTCAGAATTCTTTGAAAAATATCCCGACGGAGTGATTACATTTGGATAAGGATTAGGACACTTTATTAGGAAGGTAGTGTAACATATGAAATATAGTATTAAAACTACAAAGACTTTAAATGCAGATAATAATTTGAAATTTTCTGTCGGGCAGGATATTGCATTTATGATATATAATGAAAAATCAAATTGTCATAACCACTACATAGGTGAAATAACCGAAATAACAGAGAACACTATTACAATCAAAAATATCGAAGTTAATGGAGAAGATATTGACGGAGAAATGATTATTGATTTGCATTTAATTGAACCGGATAGTTGCGATTATGTTTATTTTGGTTAAGTGGCAAACTATAAAAAATGAAAAAGAAAGGATATGGCATAATAAATAAAAAGAACAGAACAACACAATATTAAGTATGGGTCAGATTTTTATAAATTCATAGATGAATATTGTTTTAAATCTAAGAATCTATATAATTATGCAAATTATATAATACGTCAAGAATTTATAAACAATGGAAAATGGATTCATTATAATGAATTATTTCGGTTAGTAAAAGAATCCAATCCATATAAGAATATTGGAAGTAATGTAGGTCAAGGAACATTGAGAATTCTTGATAAAATGTGGAAATCATTTTTTGTTGCTATTAAAGATTGGGCAAGACATCCAAATAAATATTTAGGAAGACCTAAAATTCCTAAATATAAAGCAAAAGGTGGAAGATTTGTTCTTTCTTTAGATAGCAATAAAGTAAAATTAAAGAATGGTTATGTATATTTTGCATGGAAACCATTCAAAAAATTTAATAACTTATTTAGAACTAATGCGAAAGATAGAATACTACAATGTCGATTTATTCCAAGATGTAGGGAATATATAATGGAAATTGTATACGAAATTGAAACACCTGATATTTCAAAAAATTCTGATAGGATAGCTGCTATTGACATGGGAGTTAATAATTTTATAACTATGGTAAACAACATTGGTGAAAATCCGATAGCTGTTAAAGGTGGAATTATTAAGTCAATTAATCAGTTTTATAATAAACAAAAGGCAAATATTCAATCAGAATTGAAGAAGGTAAATGATAAGGAATGGTCAAAGAAATTACAAAAATTTACGAATAAACGGTACGAAATGATTAAATATCAGATGCATTGTATTAGCAAATATGTAGTTGATTGGTGTGTTCTATATGGAATTGACACTTTAGTTGTAGGGTATAACAATGAATGGAAACAAAAGAAACAGGGTCTGCAAAATTTCACATATATTCCTTATGAACTGTTTATAAAAATGCTTTCATATAAGTGTGAGAATAATGGAATTAAGTTTATAGAGAATGAAGAATCATATACTTCTGGGACATCGTTTTTAGACAATGAAGATCCCATAAAAGAGAATTATAGAAAAGAACGTAGAGTATATAGAGGATTATTTATTGCGAATTGTGGAAAGAAAATAAATGCAGATGTAAATGGGGCATATCAAATTATGAAGAAGGTATTTCCAAAGATTTTTATCAATGGAATAAAGGGTGCAGGTTTACACCCAACGATTATAAACTTGGCTTGTGTTAAGTGAGTAACGTAAACGCGTGATAGAAACACGATGAATTGTGAGTTTCAAGAGGAGGTGAAATCATGAATTGCATGAGCAATAACTGTAAGAATATATATTCTTCTTATGCCGGGAAGTGTTGTTGTGCAATTACCGAACAAGAAGTCCCGGATTATAATGATTTGGATAATTGTAAACATTTTATGAAAGCTAAGACTTGTATTAATTGTAAGCATGCAATTGTAGAGGTATTTGAAAGCGGTCAGATTGATTGTGTTGATTATAGATGCCCATTTCAAGATAATAAATTCATATATAGTGACAACAATGTATTTGCAGAACATTTTTGTGATGTGCCTGAATGTAAAATAGGAAAATTTGAAGAGGAGAGATAAAATTATGGATAAAAATATAGAAACAAATTTGAAGGATTGGGTAAAAGCAAACTATAAACAATATGCTACTGGTTGGACATGGGAACGCTCAGAAGGAAATTTCCCAGATGTCTTTAATGACGGATATGATTGTGCAACTGCATGGGCTGCTTATGCCATCGGAACAATATTGGGAATGGAGTTGGAAGAACCAGAAAGATCCGATAAAGAAGATGATTATTAATAAGGAGAGAAAGATATGGCAAATTTCTACATGGATTTTGATTTAATAAAGAAATATCCAAATAAATACAACTTAACTCCATCGAAAATCGAAAAATTGAAGATATTGAATTGGGAAGAATTAAAAAAATATTCGCATTATGAGAGAAGAATTACGGACGGCGATGAATGGTGGTATCATTTTGAAGGTTGTAATTTGAACAATTATATATATAATGATTTTTCTAAATTTTGGATAGCTTTTAATAAAAGAAATAATAAAATTATTTGTGGGTTTACAACATATTTTGACTGTAAAGATTATATATTCAACGAATTTTATAAAATTAAGGATATTGAACAGGAACGCGATTTATATGTACAAATCAACACAATTAAATATTTGAATATGCTACTCGATAAAGGTATTTTAGGATTTGACGACCCAAAAAGTGAAATAGCAGACGAAAAACAAGAACTTGTTATAGTTCCAAGTCTTACAAGATTTACGGGAGACTTTTATGATGTAGATTATAGTACATATAAAAATATTATTTTAGACTCCATTAGAGTTAGCACAATCAATAAAAATAATAAAACCAAGGTTATTCCATTTGATATTAAAATCGGCGGAAAAGGTGGTTGTAGGATTATTCCAAGTGAACCGGCAGACGAATATTTAATGAGTTGTCAACGTGTAACAATGGGATATAAACTTGAAATGAATTTAGAAGATGAATGTGAAAGTTGAAAGAATTATTAGAAAGTTTGAAAAATGTAGAGATGAAAACAACTAACGAATTATGTTTTTCAAGGTTAGAAATTCATTAACTTGATTTTAATTCAATAGAGCAATTCTGCTCAAAATTTCCGGAACAAATAGAGAATATATTATCGTAGCTACAAAACAATATTTAGAAAGGATAAGAATGTTCACAGTGAGTAAACCTGCGCAGGTACTAATTAAAGGTGAACAAATTTGAAAAATACATACATAAAAAGTCCACTTAATTATGTGGGCGGCAAATACAAATTACTTCCACAGATTATTCCGTTATTCCCAGATAAGATTGACACATTTGTTGATTTGTTTGGAGGTGGTTTTAATGTCGGAATAAATGTAAATGCCAATCGTATTATTTATAACGACACTTGTGCACAAGTAGTTGATCTACTTAAACATTTTTATGCTCATGACTCAGAATATATTCATAGTCAAATAATAAAAACTATAACGGATTTTGAACTTAGTCGATCAGATATCAATGGATATGCAATGTATGGATGTGAATCGAGTAAGGGACTGGGCGAATATAATAAACCTAAATATTTTGAACTGCGAAAGGCTTATAATGCCAATCCTGATTGGATTAAATTTTATACACTTATAACATGTTCATTTAGCAATCAAATACGTTTTAATTCAAAGGGCGAATTTAATATGCCATATGGAAAGCGTGATTATAATATTTCTTTACAGAAAAAGCTTAAAGTATTTGTTGAAGAAATGGGAAAGAAAGAGATATTGTTTTTGAATAAAGATTTTAGAGATTACAATTTTAAAGTAGATAATTTTATATACGCCGATCCTCCATATTATAATTCAACAGCAACTTATAATGAAAATGGAGCTTGGTCAGAACAAGATGAAAAAGATTTATTGGATATGTTAGATAGTGTTGATAAAAACGGGAAATTTGCTCTCAGCAATAATCTTAAATATGATAACCCGTATTTAGATGAATGGAAAGATAAATATAATGTACATTATTTGAATGGTGATTACAGTAATTGTAACTATCATAAGATTGACAGAAGTAAAGATTGCGAAGTATTAATTACAAATTATTAAAGGTTATCAAAGAAAGAGTGAATTGAAATGGATAAATTAAGGGAGAAATTATATAAAGAAATGGAGAGTTGGGTTAGTGATTTGGTCGCTAACTCCGACTTGCCAAAACGTGAATTATTATCAGCTTATGCATATGAATATTGCATTAAGGACGAGTTCATTGATTTTTTCGATGGTTGTAATGATGAAGAATGGAATGATTATTATAATGACCTACTTCAAAAAGACAACACATTGGAATATCTATACGGAGAATATATGGAATGTGACACAGCTAATATACAAGATATCATTATTGATTTTATGTGTTTTGATAAGGGATATTATGAATTTGTAAACGAATAAATGTGAGAAGAATATTGACAAAGGAGGTTTTGCTTTGAAGAAAAGTATTCATCATATAGCTAATATAACGATGCCTATATTGATATCTGAAATGCCAGAAGGAGCAAAGGTTGAAGTTGTAGATTTGAACGAACCAACTGACACAGATCACCTACTTGAAGTAATTGATGCTCTTGCTTATCAACTTGCTTGCTATAAATATCCTCATCATAAAGTACACAACTCTGATGATAAAGAAGAAATTTTAACTGATGTGGGATTACATGATTACTTCAAACGAGAACTTGTCAAGGAAAGCTAAAAGAGGTGGACAAATGCCAATAAAAGAAGAAAATCTTATTCTTAGTTTGATTAATTCAGAAACAGGAGAAGAACTTTATCAAGTAGATGGACTGCAAAATATTTCTTTTAATAAGGAGTCAAAAACTAATTACGTATTCGATTATGAGAAAAAGACTTTACTTTCATTTGCAGATAGCCCTACATTTACCTTATCGTTTAATACTCCTATTGATACAAGTAATTTGATGTTATCATTGGGAGTTGATATTTCTAACGCACCAGATAAATACAATTTTCAGATTATAAAAGTCAAACAAACCCGTAAACATAAAAAGAAAAGAATAAATAAGAAATGGATTAAGCGATATGGATATAAACAGATATTGGTTGATTGTAAAGGGTGGAAGTTGAAAACACAGACAGATGGAACTTATGAATTTGTAAAATAAAAATAGAAGGAGAATATTAATATGGATAATTTAATATCATCAGATATTATGCCATCGGCACAAGAAGCAAAGCAGATGACGAAAGAAAGTATTAAGAATTTCAATAGTCAACAACTATCAGATATTTCACAAAAGATTACAAATGCAATTACTGATGGGGATTTTGCTATTGAATATAAAGACCATTTAGATGATAAAACATACAAAAAATTAAAAGAACTTGGCTATAAAATCGACATGATATCGTTAGTTCCTAAAATCTGTAGTATCAGTTGGTTGTAAAACAAATGAAAAAGATGTAATAAACGAGGAGGAATAATAACGCATTATGTTTGAAACAGAAAAATATGAATTATGGCATGGCGATTGTCTTGAATTAATGAAAAATATTCCTGATAAATCAGTTGATTGTATTATAACAGATTTACCATATGGCGTTACTGCCAAGAATAAATGGGATACTATAATTCCTTTCGAGCCGTTATGGCAACAATATAAGCGAATTTCAAAAGACAATACAGCTATTATTTTATTTGGACAAGATAAATTCACAGCAAAATGTATGCTGTCTAATGAAAAGATGCATAGATATAATCTTATTTGGAAGAAAGTGTTACCTACGGGATTTTTAAATGCAAATAGGATGCCATTAAGAGAACATGAAGATATAATGGTGTTTTATAAAAAATTACCTACATATAATCCTCAAAAAGTAAAAGGAAGTCCTTGTCATAAAAAGGGTAAGGTCGTTGGGAAAACGAACGATTCTCAATTGAAAAATAATAATTATGGCAATTTTAAATGTGTCGAAACAGAAGGAGATTTGAAATTTCCGACATCTGTTTTAGAATTTGCTAAGCCACATCCAAGTATCACGTGCCACCCAACCCAGAAAAGTGTAGAATTATTAGAATGGTTGGTAAAAACATACAGTAACGAAGGCGACATAATACTTGATTCTTGTATGGGTTCGGGGACTACTGGTATTGCATGTAAAAACCTAAATAGAAAGTTTATTGGTATTGAATTAGATGATAATTATTTTGAAGTGGCAAAAGAAAGAATATTAGGATGCTAAAATGAATGTTCGGTTTCAAAGGAAGAATATTAAAATTAGAAAGGAAATAAACAATATGCCAAATTGGTGCGAAGGAATGCTAAAGATTAGAGGTAAACAAGAAGATGTTTTTTGTCTATTAATAAATAATCTATCGGTTTGGAAGACAGTCTTGCAAAAAGAGCCCTCAATCAGTATAGTAGAAATTCCCGATGAAGATGGAATTAAAATAGACGTAAAAAATAAAACCATACATGTAAATAATCTGGCTTATATAAAGGGTACATGTAGAAATTTTGTAGAACCAAACGATATAGAAGTATATAAAGGTGTAGACGGCAATAGTTGTGTGGCTCTTGAATTTAAGGGCGCATGGACTATAAATAGTGAACCATATGTTAATTTATCAAGAAAGTATAATGTAGATATTAAAATTGAAGCATTTGAACGAGGCATGGAATTTAGCCAATTTATTCTTATCGAGAAAGGCGAATTAAAAGAAGATAAGGATATAAAATATGATGATTATGTATGGGATTGTGTAATGCCCAATTTGGGCGGCTGATGGCTTACAAAAATAAAGGAGGAAAACAAAATGTTCGCAGACCTTTTAAAATTTTTACATAATCAACGTGATTTTATTCTTATTGTGAAAGTAATCGTAACTTTCCCAGCCACTTCGGTATTTGAAAATGAAATTTGTAAACTTAGCGATAATGTACCTATGATAATAACAAAAAAGAGAAATGTGTTGGAGTGCTCATATGCATTTCTGTTCTACCCATCTTTATGTTGCAAAAAAGATTGTGGATTAACAGAATATCAAGAATTCGCTGTGAAAGCAGATGAACACAAGTACAATTGGGAAATAAACAAAATAGTGCAAAAATATAAAGAAAAGAACAATGTAAGTGAAGTTGCTTATAAGGTCGAATATGACGATTTTAGTTGGCAATTAGAGGAGGAGAGGATATCTAAATATGGGAAAAGTTTATGTGGTTGAAGAATTATTTTATGGTGAAAAAACTACTAAAGAGGTAAGAGCTGTATTTAAAAATCGTAAGAAAGCGGAAGAATATTGTTCTTGTCATATTGACTGTAGTATTAAAGAATGTAATTACAGTGATGATAAAACTTACACACCTTTCAATCGAGTTCTTATACAAGGCAAAATTAATGGTCAGTCATTTCCTAGCTATACATTTCAGCGTCTGTCAAAAGAGGATGATGATTCGGAAAGTAAAGAATTTGTATATGTTTTTCGAAAATTTAATGATACTAATTTAAATTTTGCAATAAACAAAATGCTTCCTGAGAATTATAACGAAGAAACAGTAAAATCAAAATATGAACAAATATTACAAGATATTATGAATATTAGTAAAATACAACTCGAAGAAATTCAGCTAGAAGGATTTGAACAAACAAGTGGTGGTCTTGATTCAACTCGGTTCAAATTGACAAAAATTATTGCTGAAAAGTTTAATATAAAATTTGAAGATTAAATAACGAAACTTTCGTTTCAAAGAAAGGAGAATGTATTATATGAGTTCAGAAGATAATTTCATAAAATCAGGAATAGACACAATTAAGATATTAACAATTATTTTTGTTGTATTAAAAGTGCTTGGATTAATACAGTGGTCATGGTTATGGGTATTTAGTCCAATATGGATTATGTGTGGTCTTGCATTGGTATATCTTGTTATTTTGGGGATTATAGCAATAATCATACATATACTCACATCATTAAAAAAGAAATAAGGAGAATACATAAAATGAAATTTGAAAATACATCAGTAATGAACTTCGAAAACAGTTTTAGAGGTTTAAGAAATCCACTTGAATCGTGGAGAAAGAATGATACGGTTGAAGAAAACGGCGAAGTTATAATCGGCGAAAACGATTTGAATCTTGCACAAAGACTTATAAAAGCAGGCAGTGAGCATCGTAAATTTATGCGGCAGATTTTTGTATCAGTTGATATTACTGCTCCGCTTTACTGGTGGAAGGAGTTTGATACCTATAAGGTTGGTACAACCGCGAACAGTACATCGACAATGCACAAACTTGCGTCAACACCTATTACTGCCGAGTGTTTTGAAATTGACGATTACAATTCAGATCTTGATTATGACGGCACAAAACTTGGTGATGTGATAGACAAGCATATAGAATTTTTGGAGAGTATGCGTGTAAAGTATCTTGAAACAAAGGATAAGGCATATTGGAAAGAACTTATCAGATGGTTGCCGTCAGCGTGGCAGCAGACAAGAACCGTTACAATGACATACGAAAATCTTTTGGCGATGTGTTCAAAAGGTCAGAGAAGATTTCACAAATTGACAGAATGGTCAAAGTCATTCATCGATTGGGCGAGAACACTTCCGTATGCACAGGAATTGATATTTCCTGATGAGGGGGAGAATATATAAATGTATGTTGTATTCTATGGTTGTGGAGGTTATAAAATCTTCCACACCAAAGAGGAGGCTTTAATTTTTTGCGAAAATTTAGGGATAACATGGATAGATAAGGTGGGTTAAATGAATAAAATAACACGAATGAAAGAATTAATTGCTGAATTAAATAATGCGGCAAATGCTTATTATAATACGGAAAAGCCGATAATGAGCGATGCGGAATTTGATTCAAAACTTGAAGATTTACGCTCATTGGAAGAAGAAACAAATATAACAATGGCAAATAGCCCAACACAAAAAGTTGGAACGGAAGTATTGGATAGTATCGCTAAAGTAGTACATAAGACACCAATGCTATCACTTAATAAATGCCACTCAGTCGAAGAAATTGAGAAGTTTGCAAATTATCGTCCCCTTGTTGCTTCTATAAAATTAGACGGTTTGTCGTGTAGATTGATTTATGAGAATGGTGACTTGGTAAGAGCTGAGTCAAGGGGCAATGGTATAGAAGGTAATGATATTACTCAGGCAGTAAAACAATTTCAAAATGTTCCGTTACATATTAATAAGGAAGGAACTTATGTTATTGATGGTGAGGCATTGATAACACTTGATGATTTCGCCAAGATAAATAAAGACGGACAATTTAAAAATAGTCGTAATCTTGCTGCCGGTACATTATCAAGTCTTGATACGTCAGTTGTAAAAGATAGACGATTGAGTTGGTTTGCGTGGGAAGTTATCGAAAATGATAATGCCGATGAAACGAACCTTTCATTCCATAATCAACTCGCAGAAGCAAGCGAATTAGGGTTTGATGTAGTTCCGTTTTTTGATGTTGTTTCGTTTGAAAATGTACATATGGACTATCAGGTAGTAATAGATAAAATGTTGGACATTGCGGAGCAAGAATACCTTCCACAAGATGGAGTTGTTTTTAAGTTTGATGATGTGCAATATGGTAAATCTCTTGGCAACACAAGCCACCATTTCAGAAATGGTATCGCCTTTAAGGTTAAGAATGATTCAGTAGAAACCACGTTGAAGAATATTGAATATACAATCGGCAAAACAGGAGTATTAACTCCAACAGCGGTATTTGAGCCAGTAGAAATTGAAGGTACTACTGTCGAAAGAGCAACTCTACATAATATATCAATAATGAAAGAATTATTAGGAAATCCTTGGATTGGTCAGAAAATCGGAGTATTTAAAGCAAATCTCATCGTTCCTGCTATTCGTTGGGGTGAAATAGATAACCACACTACAAGAAGACAATACATACCAATCCCAACACATTGTCCTATATGTCATCAACCGACTACAATCAAGAAGGACAATGACTCAGAAGTTTTGATTTGTACAAATGAATATTGTGAGGGAAAGTTATTAAAAAGACTGTCTCATGCAGTTTCAAAAAATGCTCTTAATATTGAAAACTTATCAGAAGCATCTCTAAAAAGATTTATTCAACTTGGATATATAAAGTCCATCAAAGATATTTATCATCTTGAAGATTTTAAAGAACAAATTCAATCTCTTGAAGGTTTTGGTCAAAAATCTGTCGAAAAGCTATTATCAGCAATTCAGAAAAGTAGAAATACGACATTGGCTCAATTTCTGTATTCATTAAGCATTCCGTTGCTGGGGAAAAGTGCAAGCAAAGATATTTCAAAAGTATGTGAAAATGATTTTAATATATTTGTGAATGTATTGTCAAACAAGGAGAGAAAAGCATTTACGCATATTGATGGTATTGGAATTGAGTTAGCTATGTCTATGACTGACTATTGGAACAAATATAATTTAGATATTTTAGATTTAGCAAATGAGTTCATTTTTGAAAAAGAAAAAGAGAATAGTACAGTAGATACACTTCAAGGTAAAAGTTTTTGTATTACCGGAAAGTTAATCAGCTACTCTAATCGTGCCGAATTAGTTAAAGAGATTAAAAGTCATGGTGGCAAAGTTGTAAGTTCTGTTACAAAAAAGACAGATTATTTAATCAACAATGATACCGAAAGTGTGTCGTTAAAAAATAAAACCGCTAAGAGTTTGGGTATTCCAATTATTAGCGAAGTCAAATTCAAACAAATGATAGAAGGAGAAAAATAATATGATTCATATTCAGAAAAGTAATGAGGGAATAGATATTCCAAAGAAAGATTTTGCCAGTATTAATATCTCTACTAATCTTTACTTTAACGGTAGAGAAATAAAGAGATACGTCAACAAAGTTTATATGAAGATTAAACCGTCCGATAATGTATTGTGCGAAGATGAACGCATTGACAGAGAAGATTGTATATATAAACTTGAAGAACTTAAAGATATTACATCAATTACTATTGACGGCGAAACTTATAAAGTACCATGGAAAGACAGTAAAAAGGAATACAACGTAAATGTATGGGAGGATACAAAGAAAAATGGTGATGAGGTTGAAATAACAATCTTTAAACCGATGGAGAAAAATAGAAAATGATTTATTCAAACAATGATCCAATGGCAATTTCAGCTATGGAGATTGCAAGGACAGGTAACTATGGAGAATATGATTATGATGATTCTCCGATAATTTGTCCGATTTGTAACGAAGAGGCAGAAGTATTATATAAGAATATATTCAATAATGAGATTGTTGGATGTAATGAATGTATAAAAGAAACTTATGAAAACGAATGAGAAAGGAATTTAAACAATGAGAAATTTAAGAAAAGTAATATGTGGAGTAATGGCAGTTGTATCAATGGCAACAGGAATGATAGGCGTAAGTGCAGACGAAACAAAGTGGGAAACACATTATGTTTCTGCTCAAAACGGTTTGAACTGTCGAATCAAGCCAAGCACAGAAGATAGTGAAATAATCAAGGTATTCCCAAAAGGAACTGAACTTCAAGTTATAGGTGTTGATGAAACAGGTAAGTGGTATGAAGTTTGGGACGGCGAAACTCAAGGATATTGCTATGGTACATATTTTGTTGATAATAAAGAAGATTTGGACAAACAAGAAGTTGCAAGTGATTCAAATGGTAAGACAAAAGGCAAATATCTTGGTAGATTTAAAATTACACATTATTGTCCATGTTATACGTGTAATGGCTCAAATAGTGGTCGTACTGCTTGGGCAGGACAAATTATTCCTGGTCAAACCATTGCAGTCGATTCGTCTGTAATTGGAAAGTTACAATGGGTGTACATAGATGGCTATGGTTATAGACGAGCCGAAGATTGCGGAGCTTTTGGAGGAAATCATATTGACGTAGCAGTACCAACTCATTCAATGGCATTAGACATGGGTGTTGTGTACAAAGATGTTTATCTTGCAGAATAAGAAAGGAGAATTTTAATAATTGGCAACTAAGGCACGATTAAGAGAACTTGCACACGCCGATTTGGAACGTGAATGTAGGGCATATAAAAGTAGAAGTGGGGAAGTCGTCATTCGACAGGCTTCTCCTGAAGAATTGAAAAAATACAGAGCAATAGCAAATATAACACGGGAAAGAAAGGGATTAAAATTACTATGATAGAAACGATTGTTTTAATAGATACAATGGAAAAAATTAAGAAGTTCAATGTAGCATGTCAACATCATATAGGTGATGTTACGGTTTGTAGTGGTAGAAATATTGCGGACGGCAAAGAATTATATAAGTATAGAATTGATGGTAAGTCAATACTTGGTTTGTATAGTCTTGATTTGTCTACTCCGGTTAAAGTTGAGATAGAAGGTGATATAGATGAAGAACTAAAATCAGTTATTAACGAAATGATAGCTTAATTTAAGGAGAAATGCGTATGACAAAAAACTTGTATTGTGTAGTTGGCGAAAGTGGCAGTGGTAAAGATACAATTGTAAATTATATGTGTAATCGGTATGGTTATACAAAAGTTATATCTAATACCACTCGTCCAATAAGAACAAATGATGAAAATGATAAGTTAAACCATATATTCTCGAATGTTGAACAATATCTAAAAGATAAAGAGAATAATGAAGTGGTAGCAGAAACTTTTTTTAATGGAAATGTTTATTGGGCGACAAAAACACAGGTCAATAATTCTGATTTTTATATTATAGATATAAAGGGGTTAAAATATCTACAAGATACATATAGAGACAGAAAAATTATCCCTATATATGTGGAAACAAATGAGGCGACTCGTAGACTTCGTATGGAGGAGCGAGGAGATAGTGAAGAAAAAATTGAAGAAAGAATCAAAAATGACAAAGAAGCTTTTGCAAATGCCAAGAATCAACAATGGGATTGCATTATACAAAATACGAGACATTCTGATTTAAGGGCGTTTGCTATGGATTTGGACGATATAATCAAGGAATATGAGTTAATGGAGGAATGATACGTTTGTTTAATGTAATTAAGAAAGATGGAACTGTCGAAGAATATAATGAACAAAAAATAATCAATGCTTGTAATAAGGCGGCAAGAAGGGCGATGTATGAATTTTCAGATGCCGATTATGCTACTATTTTAAATGATGTGTTGGTAAGAATAGAAGAAAACTATGATGATAATACCAATATTGAAATTTATGATATGCATAATATAGTTGAATCTGTTCTTGAAGAAGATTTCCCGGCAGTCGCTAAAATGTATAAAGAATACAGAAATTACAAAAAAGATTTCGTACATATGATGGACAAAGTATATGAACGTAGCCAAACAATAAGATATATCGGTGATAAAAATAATGCCAATACAGACTCAGCATTGGTGGCAACAAAAAGAAGTCTAATATATAACGAACTAAGTGGTGAATTATACAAGAAGTTTTTTTTAACTCATGATGAAAAACAAGCAATGAAAGATGGATACATTTATATCCATGATAGAAGTGCAAGATTGGATTCATTTAACTGTGATTTATTTAGAGTGGGTGAAGTCATGCGTGGTGGTTTTGAAATGGGTAATATATGGTATAACGAACCCAATTATCTTGATACTGCATTTGATGTAATGGGAGATATTATATTATCTACCGCTGCACAACAGTATGGTGGATTCACCGTTCCCGAAGTGGACAAAATTTTAGAGCCATATGCAGAAAAATCATATGAAAAATACGTAGATGAGTTTTATAAAGTAGAACGTATAATTGATAATACTGATGGAGTAATAATAGATGCTTTCAGCGATGTAACATTTGAAAAAGAAGCTGAACAATATGCCATCAACAAAGTAAAAAGAGATTTTGAACAGGGTTGGCAAGGCATTGAAATGAAGTTAAATTCGGTTGGCTCAAGTCGAGGCGATTATCCCTTTGTTACGATGACATTAGGACTTGCAACGTCAAGATTCGGTAAAATGGCTTCAATTACTCTATTGCAAGTTCATTCGGAAGGACAAGGTAAGAAAGGATTTAAACGTCCCGTCTTATTCCCTAAAATAGTATTTTTGTATGATAAAAATCTTCATGGAGACGGAAGTGGAAAATATCCTTGTGCTGATGTTTTTAATGCTGGTATTGATTGTAGTAGTAAAACAATGTATCCTGATTGGTTATCTTTGACCGGCGAAGGATATGTACCAGAAATGTATAAGAAATATGGCAGAGTGGTTAGTCCGATGGGATGCCGGGCATTCTTATCCCCTTGGTACGAAAAGGGTGGTATGCACCCGTTAGATGAAAATGATAAACCTGTATTTGAAGGTCGTTGTAATCTAGGTGTTGTATCATTACATCTACCTATGATACTTGCCAAAGCTAGAAAAGAATCAAAAGACTTTTATGAAGTATTAGATTATTATCTTGAAATGATTAGAAATCTACATAAAAGAACATACGATTATATAGGAGAACTTCGTGCAAGTATAAACCCTGTAGCTTTTTGTGAAGGTGGTTTGTTGGGTGGACATTTAAAGCCAACAGATAAAATAAAATCTTTACTTCCACCTATGACCATGAGTTATGGTGTTACGGCTTTAAATGAGTTACAAAGATTATACAACGGTAAATCAATACGAGAAGATGGAGAATTTGCTCTTGAGGTTATGAAGTATATTAATGATTATACCAATAAAATCAAGGAAGAAGACCATATCCTTTATGCTATATACGGTACTCCAGCCGAGTCACTTTGCGGACTTCAAGTTGAGCAATTCCGTAAAATATATGGAATAGTCGAAAATGTGTCGGACAAACCATATGTAAGTAATTCATTCCACTGCCATGTATCAGAACAAATGTCACCGATAGAGAAGCAAGACAAAGAAGAAAGATTTTGGGATTTGTTTAATGGTGGCAAGATACAGTATTGTAGATATAATTTAGGCTATAATATTTTAGCAATAAAAACTCTTGTATTAAGAGCTATGGAAAAAGGATTTTATGAAGGTGTTAATCTTGCAATGTGTTATTGTGAAGAATGCGGTTATCAACAAGTAGAAATGGATGAATGTCCTGAATGTGGTAGTAGCATGATTACTAAAATAGATCGCATGAATGGCTATTTAGGATTCACAAGAGTTCATGGCGAAACAAGATACAATGAAGCAAAAAATGCTGAAATTGCCGACAGAAAAAGTATGTAATGTTTTTCAAATTATGACAGACATAAAAACATACAACAGAATCAAAGACTTCATAGAAAGTCAATTTAAAGTGTATCTTACTCCGTATCAAGAAATGCTTCTACATTATTATCTTGATACGGAAGTTCAAGATAAATTATCTTCACTTTATGAAGATAGAAAATAAGACCCCATATTAAAATGAGGTCTTATCAATCAATTATGGAGCTCTAACTCAGCGTTAACTGAAGCTCCACTGATTTTCACAGTTGCATTATGATAATGCAAAATGGTGCTGAGAACCATCCCTGTAAATCTGATAATGCCTTTGAGTACAACGACTGTTAGGGCAAAAACAAATATCATTATTGCTATTAAAGCAATAAGCTGTTCAGGGCTGTTACACTGCACTGCAATGTTCAAAACATCTGACATTCAGTATCCTCTCTTTCTGTATACACTTACAAAACGGATTATGCTGAAACGAAGATGTGGTTTCGTAGCGTATACAAATATATTATATCAAAATTTGGATATTGATGTCAATGTTGGAACATTCAAAGAACAACGTAAAGGATATATACCTGCTATATCCGAACGGGAGAAAGGAATTTAATGGTAGTAACGAAAGGAAAAAGAACCGTAAGTTTAGTTTTAGGAAGTTTATTTTTTGCGACAAGCATGATTAATTCATATGCGATACCAAATATAAACGAAAATGTGACGAATGACATAAGTGATGTGTGGTCAGTTCACTATACAACACAAGTCATTGAGAAAGCATTAAAGCCAACTCCGTCACCAACACCTGAACCAACCCCAAGTCCTACACCGACGCCAACACCCTTAAATCAAAAAGCAGTAGAAACTGCAAAACAATATTTAGGCGTTCCATATGTATGGGGAGGAACAACACCAAATGGGTTTGATTGTAGTGGACTTGTTCAATATGTTTATGGACAAATAGGTGTAAATATTAGCCGAACAACCTACACTCAAGTCAATGAAGGAAGATATGTGTCACGAGATGAATTGCTTGCTGGTGATTTAGTATTTTTCGGTGATAGTTCATCTCCACATCATGTAGGAATGTACATAGGAGACGGAATGATGATTCACGCTCCTCAAACAGGTGACGTAGTAAAAATTGCAAGCTTGTCAGCAAGAAGTGATTATGCTACGGCACGAAGAATAGTTGAATAAGACAGAAAGGAAGAATGATAAAAAACATGATAGCAACTTTTAATTCAATTCTTCTCATTATAGCTATTGCGTTGATACTGGTTCATTATTTTTTAGATAAACCAGAAAACAATCGGGATATAGCTATTTTGAAGAAAGTAACCAAAGACCAATTTATAAACGATATGAAAGCCACTTTTGGTACAAAGTATGACTATCAACAGCTTTCAGACTATTATGACCTTTTAAAGCCTCCTACAAGGGCTACAAAGGGCTCTGCTGGCTATGATTTTGAAAGTCCAATTTCATTTGAATTAAAGCCTGGAGAAACTATAAAAATACCGACAGGTATCAGAGCAATAATAAATGAAAATTGGGTGTTGAAGATATATTCGAGAAGTAGTTTGGGATTTAAGTATCGCTTATGGTTGGATAACCTTACAGGAATAATCGACAGCGATTATTCAAACAGTGATAATGAGGGTCATATATTTATCAAAGTGACAAACAATTCGCTTGAAGATAAAATTGTAAGAATCAATCGTGGTGACAAATTTGCACAGGGCATTTTTGTGCAGTATGGAACTGTGATTGATGATGATGTCGTTGAAGAGAGAAACGGTGGCTTTGGAAGTACAAATAAGTAAATTATTTTATACA
>OLRK01000120.1_pt1 | contig 95030 bp, 84 predicted proteins | sample 1672911 | NCBI WGS metagenome assembly OLRK01 (sample SAMEA3136736, study PRJEB25190) | human gut metagenome | biome: human gut; feature: human-associated habitat; material: faeces | place: Austria | collected 2013
TTTCTTTCCTGAAAAAAACATATAATTTTTGTAACATAATATTTCCTTTCCGGTCCTCTTGGCTATCGTATGTGGCAGAAAAAAGAATCTAAACTGGAACTGGCAGCCTCCATGATCCGGCAGGTTATGCCTGAATTTCAGGAAAAAAAGCAGGTTATTAAAGGCCTTAAAACAGCTGATTCATCAACAAGTCTATCATTTATAAAGTTGTAAACTGGTGTATGGATATATACTGCTGTTAATTCATTGCGCCTGTACTGGTGAAATTAACATTATAGCTATAGCGGTAAGGGTCGCTGCCATACGTTTTAACATTGATATTATGATCAGTAAACGTCAGCACATATTTAATCTTCTCCATCGTTGAGGGAACTTCTGAATAGCACGCGGTTCCGTTTGCAACCGCTGTATTCGCAGAAGTAAATTTCGCTTTCTCTGCCGTAAGAAGAATCACACGTCCGGACTTGATGTGGTCGAACTTAAAGGTTACTTCCTTGTCTGTTACATCTGTAATTTCAAGCGAACAGCCGAGCCATGGACGGCTTGCGTCATTGTCAGAAGCAAAATATTCACCTAAAAAGCTCGCAGGACCGGAGGTCGGTTTTGCTTTCAGCTGAAATGTCTTACGCTGATCCGGATCGATCATACGGGTAATAATTGCGGTTACTTCTGCACGGGTAACATATCCTTTCGGATTAAAATGTCCGTATGCCGTATTGCCGGTCAGAATGCCTGCACGGTAAAGCATATAGATGCGGTTGGAGATCTCATCGAAAGACTCGTCTTCGGTATAAATTTTATTTTCGGTCAAATCAAGGATTTGTCCATCCGGCACATTATTAATAGCGGTATATGCAGAATCCGGCAGCGCCTTGCTGATCCAGTATGCGAAATGCCAGCGCTGCTCATTATCCATGCCACCGAAAATACTGTCTCGATAACTGCTGTCAATATACTGTTCTACATAATAATAGTACTTATCAGTCCAGCTCGATGGATTTTGCACTTCGACGATTTCATTGTGATGGTATGCCGCATGAATGCGCGCCAGAAAAACAGTCAGTTGATCGGTAGTTAAATTCTGATCGGGTGAAAATTTAGACGCGCTCGTACCGGCAGTAATCCCAAGTTCATAAGCCGATTTGACCGAATTGTAATACCATGCTGTTGAGGGCACATCCGTAAACTGATCGGAGTAAGTACGCGTATTGTTGAAGCCATCAAGCAGTGCGCCTGCCGCCGGAATACTTCCGACCGCCATAACAGCCGCCATGGCAATGGAGATCAGTCTTTTTTTCATTTTCATACCCCTTATCCTGTTTCGTGTAAATGTAAATTCATTATATCCTATCCATGTATTGAATGCAATGAGAATAGTAAATAGTAGGAAACTGTGGTATAATCAGGTTATATTCGGGACTTTCGTCCAAAAGGGGAGAAAAAGTGTGAACAGGCATGAAAATCAAACGATGAAAATATTCGGCAAGCGGCTGACCGCTGGTCTGCTTGGTGCAGCATTGGTGATGAGCATGCCGTTTGCAGCCGCGCTGACACAGAAGAACATCACGGTTGGACGCGGTGTAACGATTTATGTGGATGACCGGAAGCTCAATCCGGGTGACGCCAACGGCAATTCGGTAGAGCCAATGCTGTATAATGGTACGACTTATCTGCCGATTCGCGCGGTATCTGCGGCGCTCAATGTGCCGATCGCATGGGATGGAACGACGTCCAGTGCGTATCTCGGTGAGCATAAGGTGGATCAGAATGCGGTAAACCGTGCGAAAGCGTATGTTTCGGTCATCGAACAGCTGCAGAGCAAATATGGCAAGCGCGCTGCCAGCGGCAGTATTATAAGCGGTCTGGTGACGGCTACGCTGATTGATTTTGACGGTGACGGAAACGAAGAACTGCTTTGTGTTTGCAATACGAAGGAGAAAAACGCTAAGGGAACGAATAAGCACAGCACCTATATGGTTTATCACTGGGATGGCAGTAAAGCAAATTGCATTGCACAGCACGAGGTAATTAGTCCTTTTTCTCAGAATGATCCGGATTATTTCAAGAGAACCATTAATATTGGTGAACGCGATGGGAAAAAGTACCTGTTTTGGGAAGCCAATGGCTCCAAAGTCGGAGAAGATGATGTCGGTCTTATCAGTCTGGTTGAAACCGTAGTGGACGGGCAATGGAAAGTCACTTGGGGTTTACGAGAAAATGAGGACTGGGGAGATAATGGACCGGTTGTGTGGATGACGGACTACACAACTGGCGAAAATATAGATGTCAGTGCAGGCTGGGTTGAACTGAACACATGGCAGGACGACATAAAAAACCAATATAATGTAACCGCTGACGGTCCAGATGCATGGAATATGTGTAACCCTTATGATAACCTGGCTCCCGCACCGGAAATCGCACTTTCCAAGCTGAAAGCTATCGCCAACTCGCAGTCGTCCATTCTGGGCGGCAAGGCCTCGGGCGAGTACAATGCGAAACGTCGAATGGAAAAGCTGGCTGTTGAAACCGGGGTTAAGGTCTATGTGAACGACAAGCAGATTGTTCCGACCGACGTCAACGGCAAGACGGTTGACGTGCTGCTTTACAAGGGCACGACCTATCTGCCGGTCCGCGCCGTTGCAAATGCACTCGATCAGGCTGTTGCGTGGGATGGCGCGAGCTACAGCGTATACATCGGCAGTCACAAGGACGTATAAGATTCAGGAGGTCTCTGTATGCCCTCAGAGGTAGAATGGACAGTCAATGATCCGACTGTAGTAACCTACGATCCAGTAAATAGCGCTGTCAGTTCGGCGAGCCGGAAAAATAAAGGAGCCTCCATCGCCGTGCGTGGAAGCTCCTTTGGGGTAAAGTAGGGTGATATGATTTTCAACAACTGAGATCTGAAAAACAAACAGGAGGAGACGGATATTTGTTTATCCGGTCATGAAGATTGGGTAAATACACGCTGATCGCTGGAGCGGTTTCATACCTGCTGTCTCAGACAGTGTATTCACGTATCACAGGCTTGCGGCAATATTCCAAATAACCTGCAGGGCATTCTTCACCGCGAGTAATACGTTTCGTACGTCCTCCTCTTTATCGCGATATGCCATGTCGCGACAATCCTTAATCGTTCCGTCGATGGGATCAAATCCCATCGTCCAGATGTCAGTATAAGGACTATCCACGGAAATTGATCTCTCAATGCCAACCTGATTCAGGCTGAAAAACTGGTTGGGCGCCAGTGCTTTCATGCGTTCATATACACCGTATCCATTTGCACCGTTGGCTTCGGTAAACGTCAGGAGCAGCGTTGTCAGGGCATATTCCATCGTTGCTGCTGCACGTTCATTGCCCAGTTCACGCGCCCGTTTGTTCAATGGCTTAATCAGTGTCATGTACGGCAGCACGCTGCCGAGCAGCTCACCGCCATTCTCTTTGGCGATAGCGGGCAGATATTCTGCCGCATATTCCAAAAGCGCATAAACTGCGTTTACATCCGCTTCCGTGCAGCCGAGGTTCTCCGCTTTTTCCAACAGAGATACCAGCAGAATCACCATAGATTTTACGCCGTTCTCCGGCAGAGTACCTGTCGACAGCACTGCAAGCGCCTTTGACGCTTCAACATCTTCCGGACTGGCGTTTTTTACGATCTCTCCCATGGACATCGTAAGCTTACAGGTGCCTGCGGCATCCCGGTATTGAATCCACTTTCCATTGCCATAAGCACAGGCGGCAATATCTCTCAGCTTGAACAGTCCGCTTTTCAGCGACTGCTCTGCTGCAATCGTGCGGGGCATTCGTTTCAGCATAATATAACTGTATCTCCTTTCCTGAGTTTACGGTTCTACATTCGTTCTGCGCAGTTCATCCTGCACTTCGTGAATATCCAATTCCAGCGGCTTCTTGTTCTGCGCAACACACATCGCGGCAACAATACCCATAGCATGCCCCATATTCATTACAATCGGCATTACGCGATAGCTGGAGTGTGCCTTATGCGTACCCGAAATATTGCGTCCGTTCAGCAGAATACCCTCCACCGTCTTTGGTACAAAGCAGCGCAGTGGGATCGTATACGGCTTCGGCTGCTTGAACGCCTTGTATTCACCATTGGCATCCAGTCCGGCGCCTTCTACATTATGCAGATCAAAGAAGAAATTCGACTTGGTAACTACCCAGTCTTCAAAGGTACGAGCCTGCGCAATATCCTGCTCATTCAGCTGATAATTCGCCTCAAACCGGCGGGTTTCACGCACACCGATCACATCGGCACTGTCGATCAGATAACAGCCTTCATATCCCGGCACATGGCGGCGCAGAAATGCAATAATCTCGGGAAGCTGCTTTCTGCATACGTATTCAGCACGATTCAGATCTCTTGCATTTGTGCCGTCCACATCGGTCATATTGCTCATGTTGACTGTGACAACGCCGGGGAGCGACGAAGGATACAGCAGGATATGACCTGCCGGAGAGGGTAATTCCTGACGACCGAGTGTCTGCAGATCGCCTTCCGGCAGCTGGACCGTATCCTCAAAGCCCCAGAAGAACATGGCACGATCCATATCTACGCCGGCAACCTTGAACATGATCGTCATCGGCTGCATACCGCCGTCCGTCGAGCGTCCCTTTTCAAACGGAACGCCCGCACGTGCGGCCACATCGCCGTCGCCGGTCGAATCGATCACCATTTTGCTCAGGATCGCTTCCCGGCCGGATTTGCTCTCTGTGATTACACCCGCAACGCGGTTTCCCTCCATAATGACATCGCTGAAGCCTGTGTACAGCTGTACATTAACGCCGGCCTCCACCAGCATATCCAGCATCAGAATACGCAGTTTTTCCGGATTGATGACCTGCTCCGCTTCACAGTCGCGTGCCTTTTCGCGCAGCTCTTCAAAGCAGCCGCCGTCCTGTCTGCCGGTCCAATGACTCATAATGCCCGTGGTTGCTACACCGCCGACCGCGCCGTATTGCTCGATCAGCATCGTTTTGCGTCCCATGCGTGCTGCGTGCAGGGCGGCGCCGAAACCTGCGGGGCCGCCACCTACAACAAGGACTTCCGTTTCTGCCGCAACCGGGATCTCCCGGCTCGGCTCAGTATAATACTTCATCTGAAACTCCTTTTTAATTTAACTCTGTTTTTTGCTTTTTTCTGTCCTTTGCTGCCTTGTAGAAGAACATTCCAATCGAAAGCACAGCCAGCGCAAGGAACAACAGGCTGAACGGCCGTGTTACGAAGATGGACAGAGAATTGCCAGACATTACCATCGAGTTGCGGAAATTCGTTTCCACCAGATCACCAAGAACTACGCCAAGGATGATCGGTACAACACCGAATCCAAGCTTGCGCAGCAGGAACGAAAATGCGCCGATGATGACCGCCAGAAGTACCTGAAATGTGCTGGCTTCGCTCGAATAGACACCGGTAATGCAGTAAACAATGATGATTGCGCTCATCAGCTCATAAGGAATGCGTGTGATATTGGCATACAGCGGGGTAAACACACGACCGATAATCAGCATCAGGATATTGATAACGACAAGACCAATCATAATGCCGTACAGAATATCGCTGTGCTCCTTGAACATGGAGGGACCGGGCACCATGCCTTGCAGCATAAATGCACCCAGAAGAATTGCCGTACAACCGTCACCGGGCACGCCCAGTGTTGTAAGCGGAATCAATGTAGAACCGGTCGTTGCATTATTGGCAGACTCGGTTGCGGAAACGCCTTCGATCTCGCCGTGACCGAAATGATCACGGTATTTGGAGGTCTTTTTCGCCTGATCGTAGCTGATAAAGGCTGCAATGCCGCCGCCTGTACCCGGGATAGCACCCACAATCGTACCAATCACCGAAGAGATCGTCATTGTTTTGAGGCAGCGCTTGAGCTCTGCCCATGACAGCTTCTCATGGTCCAGCTTCAAATGCTGCTTACGCGTTGCATCTGTACGCGGATTATAATCCGAGCGGCTGAGCAATTCGGCAATTGCGAACAGACCGACCAGCGTAACGATCAGCGGGATACCGGCGCCCAGTCGACGGACACCAAAGGTAAACCGAAGCGTACCGCTGACCGAATCCTGTCCCAGCAGTGCAATGAAAATACCGATCAGGCCGCCGAGCAGACCCTTGATGATATTGCCGTTCGAGATGCTTGCAATAATAGACAATCCAAACACTGCGATGCAGAAATACTCCGGAGGGCCAAACATCTGCGTGAAATGTGCAATGCTCGGTGCAGCAAACAGCAATACCAGCGCACTGAACAGGCCACCGAAAAACGAGGCATACAGCGCCATCGTCAGAGCCTTCAGCGGCTTGCCCTGCTGCGTCAGCGGATAACCATCCAGCACAGTCGCTGCGCTCGAGGGCGTACCCGGTGTATTGATCAAAATTGCAGTAATGGAGCCACCGTATGTGCCGCCGCAATACAAGCCAAGCAGCAGAAGCATCGCCGGGATCGGATCCATACTGTATGTAATCGGCAGGCACAGGATGATCGCAATATCCGCAGTCAAACCCGGAATGGCACCGATAATGATACCTGCCAGCAGACCGATGAAAATTGCAATGAAGCTCTCTGCCGAGGCCATCAGCGCCAAACCGGTCATCAAGTTATCTAACATATGCGCTTCCTCCTTCTTATGGCAGAGTCACGCTCATTGCCTGAAATGCAAAGTACGCAACGATTACATTTGCACTGGCAATCGCATAGAACCACCATTTTCTCGTACCGAAATACAGCAGAATGCCATTGGCAAGCAGCAGCGAGGAAATGATAAATCCAATATGCGGAAGCAGCAGCGCGTATGCGATCAGCATGGCAATATAGATTATCGGTTTCAGCCGCAGCAGATTTTCTTTGGTGAAAATGGCTCCTGAAATCGTGTATTCGGTCTTTTCCTTGGACAGGATACCCTGCACCAGCAGGATCACGCTGCAAAGTATCATGCCGCGGATCAGAAGCGTCGGAACTGTTGCAGCAGTCACCGCGCTGGTTTCAAACGTCCGGATCTGCGATGGTATCAGAATATGCAGGGCAACAGAAACGATCAGAAACAGAACGCCTGTTATCATATTCGAATTTAGCTTTACTTTCAATCTTGTCACCTCTCACATCAGATTAAAAGGCAATACCGCATAATTTTCGCAAAGCACCGCGGCAGTGCGACCGGAGCCTGCACAAGGAGCCGCGGCAGCGCGACCGGAGCCTGCGCAAGGAGCCGCGGCAGCGCGACCGGAGCCTGCGCAAGGAGCCGCGGCAGCGCGACCGGAGCCTGCGCAAGGAGCCGCGGCAGCGCGACCGGAGCCTGCGCAAGGAACCGCCGCTTTCATTGTGCGGTATTGCCTTAAACAGACCAGCCTGTTACTTGAGCATCTCCACGTATTTGTCCATGCTGTCCATCTGATCCTCGATAAACTTCGTCACTTCGTCACCCTTGGCATCCCACAGCGGATAACCCATCTCGTCCATAAAACCGGTGAACTTGGAATCGGCATATACGTCATCGAGCATTGCATTCAGTTTGTCTACAATCTCCTGCGGAACGTCCGAGCGAACAGCCAGACAGTCCATGCCGGCAAATTCAACATCAACATCCCAGTCCTTGATGGACTTTACTTCACCGTACGGAGTCTGAACCGCTTCCGGATAGAAAGTTGCGACCGCCTGGACCGTACCCTCTTCCTGATGCGAGTAGTATGCCGGAGGCGTACCCAGACCGCAGTCTACCTGACCGGAAACCACTGCATTGATCGATTCTGCCTCGCTGCCCATAACGACCGGCTCCGCCTCGATACCAAGCGCCTTGAACATTGCAGAAGAAACAACGTACTGGTCACCGCCCGGGCCGGAAGAAGTTGCATACGTGATCTTATGCGTTTTGCCGTAGTTGATCAGATCATCAAACGTCTTCATGCCGGATTTCTGCGGATTAGTGAGGATCATCAGTGCAACCTGACGCATACCGCGCAGCATAGTGAAATTAGAAAGCTCATAGGATACATCGATGTACTTCGGAGTCAACGAAAATAACGGACCGTTGGCGACGACCATAGTATAACCGTCCGCATCCGCATCCATGGCATCCATCATGCCGATGGTGCCGGAAGCGCCTGTGTGATTTTCTACAATGATCGGCTGATCAAAATAATTCTTGGCCACCTCCGAGATCTTGCGGGAGATGACATCGGCACCGCCGCCGACACCCCACGGACAAATGATTGTTACCGGACCATTCGGGTAATCATCCGCACTTGCCGCAGCACCGCCGCCCTTTGCAGTGGCACCGCCGCAGCCCGTCAGACCTGCCAGCAGCATGGAACCTGCCATCAGCATAGCCATCAATTTTTTTCCTTTCATTTGCTTTTCCTTCTTTCTTTTTATAATTGAAACGCTTTTCCGCGTTTGCATACGTATTCAATTGCGGAGAATAAAAGAATTATTCTCCTGCTGAGGGACAGAATGTGTCTCGGATGATCAATTTGCTGTCCAGTATATACCGGTAGGTATCCGGCAGTTTGTTCGATGCCATTGCCATGACCCATTCTACTGTTAAATTGATAATCCTGTCATAATCTACTGCCACAGTGGTTAAATGCGGCGTAAACCAGTTGCCCATCGGGATATTATCCGAACCAATCAGAGCCACATCATCCGGCACCTGAATGCCCTGCTCGCGCAGTGCTTCCAGCGCGCCTAATGCCATCATATCGTTCTGCGCAAAACACGCTGTACCCGGCTGGAACAGTTCAATATGCTCCAAAACCTGCTGCGTAGCCTGCTTCAGGTTGTAATCTGCATGCAGAATGTGCGTATCTGGCAGCTTATGCCCATGCTGATGCAAAACACGTGCAAAAGCTTCATGTTTATGTATAACGTCGATTCGATCCTGCGGTCCGATAATTTCCACAAATCGTGTGTAGCCAGCTTCGCAAAACGCCTTGCCGACCAGACCGCCAATCTGTGAATGGCTCGGTGCGATCATATACGACTCATTCAGTGATTCATTCGTATCGTAAATATAGATAAATGGAATTTTTGTTTCATACAGCAGGCTTTTGACTCGCTCACTCACCTGCGGTCGGTTAAAGATCAGGGCATCAAACCGTCGATTGCTGATACTCTTCTCGATGGAAAAAAACTCACCGTATTTCCCTTCATCGAACACCGGCACCAGATCCAGCCCTTCCTTTACGAGCTGCATACGTATGCGATAGTAAATGTCACTTTGAATATAATGGTTTGCAAAGCCGGTAAAATCCTCTGAGAATACATATCCGATCACACCGGTGCGGTTGGTTTTTAACCCCCGTGCGTTAGTGTTAAACTGAAAGGAGTATTCTTCCGCCAGCTTTTTGACTCTTGCCTTGGTTTCTTCTGAAACCAGCGGACTGTCATTCAGGCAACGGGAAACCGTTGATTGCGACACACCAGCTAATTTGGCAAGTTCGACGGAAGTAATTGTTTTCAACTGTTTTCACCTCTTTGCATACGTATGAATTGCTTGTCTTATATATAGCATATTTGCAAAATAAACACAATAGCCAAACGAAAATTTGCAATTATTTCGTTAGTATTATCCAAATTCTCATAGCTGTTTTTAGTACTCTTGCTTGTACTGAAACCAGACCGGACCCTGTTCGAGCTTCAGGAGCACTTTCCCCTTACGGCAGCAAAAATCAACTGATCTCCACGCCTGCCGCTGCCCAATAAACCCGAAGCACAGACTGCTTTTTCAGTCTGTGCTCCGGGTTTTGTTTATTGAGAAGAAAAGGTGTGGTATAGTCTGACAAGCAACGGATTTGCTGGTGCAAATCCAGCTTGACGGGGTGGAAGCCCCGTGCCCCCCGTTTTTTCAGCCGCACGGCAGTTTTACAAGAGGGACGGAAACGTGCTGCTTACTCCATCCACGGGTCGATAACGACCTTCATACTTTCGCGGGTCATGCTGGTCTTGACAGCCTGCTCTGCCTGCGCCAGCGGGAAGCGATGGCTGAACAGACGCTCCCACGGGAAGGTATCCTTGTGACGCAGCATTATTTCCATCACGGTTTTATACTTATTATGCGTGTGGTTCGTCATGCCGACGATACGCAGCTTGCGCGAATTGAGATAAACGGCCACGGTATACTCTTACTTTTATCGTCTGTATTGCCGGTAAATTGTCCGTATATCCTGTATTTCATAACAGAATTTCATCATGAAGTTAAAAAGTCACAAAGCTATAACTTTGTGACTTTTTAACTTTAATATTTCCGGAAGTTACGCAAAAAACTGATCGAGTGCCTGCCGTACCAGCTCGGACATATCGCAGTCGCGGTGGAAGGCTGCCGCCTTGAGCTGCTTATGCTGCTCCGGGCGCAGACGCACGGTCACCTGCACGGTGGAGGCTTTCTTCTTTTCCGCAGTCGGCGCGGCAGCGGTTTCCTGTGCCGGCTGCGGCTCCTCGTCCTTGCGGCCGATCATATTCTTGAACATTTCCTCTGCGCTGAGTCTTGCCATTACTGTTTCCTCTCCTTCTCCACAAACTCCTTGACGAAATTCAGACAGTCATTCACAAAATTCCGGCTGGCCTCGGAAACGCGCTCGCCCTTGGTCTGTGCCTTGCTCTCGATGTAGTCGAACACGTTCTCCTGCACAGCCTGCGCTTCCTTGATGATCACGTTGCTGCGGATGGTCGTGCGGTAAACATCCGCGCCCATGTAGTCCGCGATCTTCTCGGTCAGCTCCTGAATGGTCTTGGTGACACGGGTGCGCTCGGTGCGCGTGAGCAGCACGCCGTCGATCCTGAGCGCCGGATTGGTGTATTTCTTCACCGACTTGTAAGTATCATACAGCTGAGTGATGCCGGACGCTGCAAAGGTCTCCGCCATGGTCGGGATGAGCAGATAGTCGGCAGCCGTCAGGGCGTTCACGGTCAGCAGACCAAGCGACGGCGGGCAGTCGATGAGGATGTAATCATACGCTTCCGCAACGCCGGTCTGCTCGTCGCGCAGCTTCTCGCGGAGCGTCATCTCTTTGCCGACGTTGTGCAGCTCCTGCTCAATGCCCGCAAGGATGGTGTTCGCCGGAATGATATCGCAGCTGGGCGTGTGCTGGATGGCCTCCCGCGCCGAGACCGTGCCCTTCATGACCTCGTACATGGTTGCGCTGTCCTGATTTTCGGCAGCTACCGACATCGACAGGTTGCCCTGCGGGTCACAGTCGATCGTCAGCACGCTGAAGCCCTGCTTTTTCAGACCGGCCGCCAGAATGCCGGTCGTTGTGGTTTTCGCCACGCCGCCTTTCTGGTTGGCCAGTGCAAATATCGCAGACATGTTCTCCACCTCTTTCAACTTTATAAAGTTATAACTGTTTAACGTTACTCTTATTATATACCTGTGCAGTTATAACGTCAAGACTGTGTAACTTTATAACGTTATCTCTTTCTATAAGTTCAGAGATTCGTTCAGATCGTGTATTTTTCACTCTTTTCTCTCCTTTTCTATCAGGAAGATTGAGTAGTGAAGTTTGAATAAAGAAGTTTTAGTAGGTAAGGATTTTAGTATATCAGCCTGTTTTGCATCTGCTCAAAAAGCATCTTGTCTTTCAGCATACTGCCTGTAAACAGAGTACCCTGTAAAATCAGGGTAATGGTATGGCAGACAAAGAAAAATGACGGCTTTTTTGCCGTCATCGGTGTTTGGGGATGGAAATATGATTTTCCGGGCACGACCATAAGCCATGAGGTCAATCATGGCTTAAAAGGTTATTCGGTTTCCTGCGAATGGCGTTTTGCTTTTACGCGCTCGAGCCACGCCAGTTCCCAGTCGGCCAGCGGCTGCTCGGGTGTGCCGGTGCTGACTGGCTCGGCCTGCGAAGGCTGCAGCAGCTTCTGATGGTAGGTATACAGGGAAGTCTGTAAGTATGCAACCGGGTTGTCGATGCGGCCGAAGTCGATCGTGACGCTGTTCAGGAAGCGTTTTATGCTTTCCTGAGAAATACAGCGGGAGACCTGTTCACGGTTTTCCTTCGTAACTTCAGCGCCCTTGATGAACAGCTTGTCTGCGTACTTGATGTTGCAGACTGCCGTCACGACCGTTCCGGTCAGCTCGCTGCCGAACTGACGGCGGAGCGCGTCGGCGTTGATCTGCTGCTCGATCTGCCTGCGCAGCCTGCGGCGGACGGCACGCGGCTTGTCCTTTTTGTTAACACACACGTTTTTACGGATGCGGGAAACCTGCGTTTTGATCTTCGCAAGGAAGCCGTCGATCGTGGCTACGGTGGAGACAGAGCCGTCGATGTGGTAATTGGTCAGATACGGCGTTTCCAGATCGGGTGTTTCGCAGAGCTTATATTCGTAGGTCCAGTGATTCTCCTGACCGGAAGGGAAACGGTGCTGCTTGAGCAGACCGGAAATCTTGAAGCGCTTCCAGAGCATCGAGAAATGTTTTACTTTTTCCATGCAGAACGCGCGGATTCCCTCGGGACGGAGAACGAAGTCGGGAATCTTCATCAGATGGCTGACAAGGGCGAACAGTCCCTTGCTGGCAAGGGAAATGGTCTTGTCGCGCAGGACCGAGGTGGAAATGTTGGTGTAGTCGCGCTGCGCACCGGAAATACAGGCAACATCACCGTTCGGGCGGTCGATGGACGGGGAATAGACGAAGTCCACCGGTTCGGACGGGTGCTGCATCAGGTTGTAGACATGACAGAACGCACCATTTTCCGCCTGGGAGAAATAGTGCTGCAGGTATCCCTTTTGCTTGAGCTCCTTCCACGCCGCATTCAGCAGGTAGGCGCTGTCCGAGCAGGCATAGCCGAGACGGCGCTTGCTGAGCGCGAAATCCGGCAGGCCGACAAAAGACTTGATGACGGCAAACAGACCCTTCGCCTCGAGAGAAAGCGTTCTGTCGCGCAGAACTTCGTTGTAGATTGTGGTGTAGCCGGCTGCGGACATTGCTTTCCCTCCTTTCCGATGATCGATTTTTGCAGAAGAAACAAAAAATCGTCTGATGCTCTCACACCAGACGATTGAAAAACCATGTCTAAATTCGTATCAAAAATCGAAAATTCGTAATGTTGCACAAGTAAAATGTGCCGTGTTAAGCAGAAAAATTGATTTTTGTCGAAAAACGCGCGTCTTATTGACATAACCGCTTGTTGAATGTATAATGATTATACAGTAAGCGGTATGCGCCATTTGGCGCGTTACTGGTCTCAGGCTAGTGAGATCTTACCGCCCGCTGGTGTTGGTCGCACCAAGTGGCGGATACCGTTTATCAAAGAGCTGATGTTTCCTAGGCATCGGCTCTTTTGTTTTTCCTGTAATTAAGAATACCATGGGAAATAAGGAATGTCAATCTTAATCAGGTGAAGTTGAAAAATACTCGGAAGAGTTGGTTTTTTTAGAATGAATCCGGGTTTTCCGGATATACTTGCAATGCCGCCTGATATGCGGTATACTATCGGTAGGCAAAAGGAAATCAGTATATCCATACTGAACAGCGAAAAGCCCCGGAGGTCACGACTCCGGGGCTTTTCTTATCTTTGGGGAGCAGGCAGATCAAACCTGAGGATGGCTACCAGCTTACTTTCTGTCCATCCATTTGCAGATGTAGTAGGCTACTACGCTTGCCGCAACAGAGAGTATAAAGGAAATCAGCCAATCCATGCTGAACACCCCCTTCCTCTACCTGTATGGGGGTGGTAGCCTGTACAGTATACCATGGATGTCGGATTGCAGCAAGGAAAGACGTATTTTGCACTTCTCAGAATAAAAATGGGATATACGCGCGGCGCTTGATCCATGCCGCGCAAACGGTCTCTTTCTTATCTGCGGCTGCCCGCAGCCGACCGGCATTTCCTCAATCAGCCGCTTGGATGGGGTGATACGCAGGATGTTTTAAAATGAAAAGTCCTAAGATGTCCGGAGCATTTTATTCCGGATGTCTTAGGATTTTTATTTTATACAGTTATAACGTTGAAAAGTTACAAAGTTATAATGTCATAACGTCATAACGCTATAACGTTAGACTGCGATGCATTTCTATTTTGGCATATATTATACTTGTATACTTGACGATTCTAAATGTATTCTTATACATTGAATTACAATATTGTGGATTTTGTATTCACCCACCTCGCTGTGACCAGCAAATCTGTGCAGGATAAGTGTCTGTTGATCCAGAAGGGGTTTGATGCGGCATGGCGAAAGAAAGTCATCCAGTTCCAGACACCGATTTTTTCTCTGGGCACAAAGGGCCAATGGATCATGCGCTTTGACGATGCCATTGCCGATGCGCTGGAGCTGGGACCGCTGCGTCAAGACAAAGTATCGCTCTCACCAGAACTGGAGGAGCGGATTCAGAAGATCACGCCAAAGGGGATGCCGTCGGAGGTGATTCCAACACTGATCTGCTACTATAAGGCCAACAAGCCGGAGGACTCTGACTGGGTGGTGTTGCCTGTGGCCAACTTCGATGCTTTCTTTGGAAACACCAGTTTGGGACGAAAATATCTGAAAATGGTCACGCAGGAGATCATGGAGCGGTCTGATTCCGGCTATGGTGTATGCCGGTATCGGGTCAGAAAAGAATATTTGATGCCCTGACCAAAAGATGCGACTGGTTCCTCAGAGCCAGCCACATCTTATTATGGACCATAGGGTTTTATGTGAAAACCAACAAGAAGCGACACAGAAAAACCCTGTAAAGGCCAAGTCGGCCTTTACAGGGTGTCCGATTCGACAAAGTATGCAATTATTCGTTGTCGCGTTAGATACCGACAAGAGGTATGCGAAAAATAGTTTACAGGCTCTGGTCAAATAATATCAGCCGACAATAGAAACCTGCTCAAAAGCTGTCTCTAAATGCTAAAAGAAATATAAAAATGAAAAAGTAAACATCAGGTCGACCAGTATTTACGGTACTTTTGAGGAGAGACGCCAACAAGTCGGAGAAACGTGTGATGAAATTGATTCGCATTACTAAATCCGATCAACATGGCGATCTGTGTTACAGTCAAATTTGTTTCGATCAGAAGCGATTGTGCGTCACCAATACGTCGATGAGCGACATACTGCATAGGAGAAAGATTATAAATGTCTTTGAAAACGTGAGACACATGATAATGACTGACGTGAAGGGCATCTGCCATTGATTTGAGCGAAAGGGAATCATCCTGGTAATGCTCATCGAGATATTGCTTGATGTCCTCGAACAGCGCCTGAGAGTTTTTATCGATCGGAGGGTGAAGAGCGCCTTGTTTTTTGATCGCGCTATGCACCTTGATCAAATAAATACGAAGCAAATAGTTTGCGATCTCAGCACTCTGACTGTCTGTGCGCAGTGTATAGTCATACATCAACGTACAGAGTATGCGCAGTTCGTCGAAGTTGCCTCCGGAAGAAAACATGGAGGCGTACCCCGGCGGAACCAACTCATTGACCGCCTGTCCGGGGAAGCAGACATTTGTCGCGGTGCAGCTGAAAAGACGAATCCCCTCTGTGGAGGCGCGCTCATGCAGACATCCAGCATTGAACACTAATACATCACCGACGGAAGCGTAGTATTCCTTGCCATTGATTCTATGGAGACCGGCGCCTTCGTCAATTAACAATATTTCCAACGAATCCCTATGCTGATGAGGAGAACGGAGCATGAAAGAAGGCTGGTCTTCCTCCAGGCCAACAGAAACCAATTGAGGGCTTCCGGTTAGGCTGTGCTGAAAAGGCAGTGAATTATTGGCAAAAATCATAGTATCTCCTATTTCCTAATCAAAGAAAAGCAAAGCAATACTGTGGTACTGTGGTCAATCCCAGAGAATTCAAAGTGAAGTAACATTTTTATTGTAGCATACAGGATTTGTATTTGCAAGCGACTGAAAGTTAAAGTAAACGCGAAAAGTAAACGCGATAAGTCAAGAAATATACTCACTCGATTCCCTGGGAATTGTTTCGACGTGGAGAAGTAATAAATGTGATCCGCAAGATTCCACACAATATTTTCCGTTCACAACCATATACCTGCTGGATAACCGAAAAATCACACAATTAACGACAATACAAAAAAGTCGATTTACTTTATCATAAATGTGTAAGAAATGCACAACCAGTCCTCAAGCAAAACAACAGCGTGAAAATTAAAGGCCCGTTTGCATACATAAAAGTTTTGTGTTCCGATCGGGCTTGAAATTTCACATAAACTGCACAACACGAAAACGGAGGAAAAAAGTATGGCAATCAAAAAGACGATCGATGAAAAGCTGAAAGTAAAAGCGCTGTTCCTGAATCTGGAGCATGAAGGTCCTAATCCGGAGAATGCTCAGGATCTGGATGCTAACTCCGCATACGAAGGTCCCTGCCGCCTGGGTACGGGTGAGCAGCTGACCCATTCTTTCGACCAGAAGTCTGGTGCGGAGAAGTTCAAGGTATTCAAGAAGACCCTGGAGACCTATCCCGACTTTGTCGAGTTTGTGAATCCTCAGTATACTTACTGGACCGACGCGTTCAACTATAAGCATGAGCTGTATGATGAGCTGAAGGACGAGCTGAATGAGTGCGATTTGCTTGTCAGCGAGGGCGTTCTGAACTACTATCCCACCCTGCAGCTGGCAAAGAAGTCCGGTATCACCTCTGCGGCTTACGGCTGCTGCAGCACGGACTATCCGGCCGGCGCACGTCTGGAAGGCATGGAGGCCTATGCTTATATCGACCATGAGGATGCAAAGCGCCATATGGGTCTGCTCCGTGCAAAGAAGGCTCTGAAAAAGACCCGCGTACTGTATGTACTGAAGGACACTGTACTCCCCTTCGGTTCCCAGAGCAATATCGATCCCGGCGTGCTCAACCGCGGCAATCCCAATCTCGGTGTGGATGTACGCTTTGTAAACTGGCAGGAGCTGCTGAATGTCTGTGAGAATCTGACCGATGAAGAGAAGAAGATCGCAAACGACAAGGCCAAGGAACTGATTGCAAACGCAAAGACCTGCTCCATGACCGAAGAGAACGTCACCAAGTCCTGCTATCTGTGGGTAGGTGTCAAGCGTCTGCTTGAAAAGTACGGCTGCAATGCTTTCACCATGCCCTGCCATGAGGTTTGCGCAACCCGCGCATTCAATGACCGTCTGCAGTTCACCCCCTGCCTGTGCCATTCGCTGCTGAAGGAAGAGGGTATTCCGTCCGCTTGTGAGCTGGATTTGAATGCGCTGCTCTCTATCGATCTTCTGATGAACCTGACCGGTTCCGCACCGCATATGGGCAATAGCGGTCCCTTCTTCCTGCCTGATAAGCTGGACTTCTCTGTTCCAAACGGTCTGCCGATCGTTCCTGAGGTTCAAGGCGTAGAAAATATTTACTACACCTTCCACGCGGTACAGACCCGTAAGATGCGCGGCATTAACGAGCCCATGCAGGAATATCAGATCAACTCCTTTACTCATGCCGGTTGGGGTGCAACGATCAGCCACGACTTCGATGAGGATCGCGGCGAGAAGATCACGATGGTTCGCTTCAGCCCGGATGCCAAGAAGATGCTGGTCATCCGCGGTGAGATCGTTGCCGGCGCAGGCCGTGATGATATCGGCTGCGGCATCGGTTTCTACTGGAAGTGTGCGGATTCTCGCGATGCGTTCGAAAAGCAGAGCGATTTTGGTCATCACCTGACCTGGGTATATGGCGATTATTCCAAGGAGCTCAAGGAAATCGGCAAGATGCTGAACGTTGAGGTTGTACTTGCGTAAGTTAACTTCGCAAAAAGAGCAGTACCTGGACCAATGACTATGAGGGGAACTGCCTAAAACCGGCGGTTCCCCTTTATTGCAAAACAGGAGCGTGAATTTATTGTGATCGACATTCAAGGCAAACTGCAGCGCGCTGTTGAACGTTCCCAGCACAGAGGATATGCGGAGCAGATCATCCGGCGGTTTTGCGCGCCAACGGCGCTTCAGCCGTCAGACGCTGACGCAATCATACTCGATTATATCAGCTATAAATTCATGCTGGAAAGAGAGCAGCTGCAGATTACGGATGACCTGATCGACCTGGCAAAGCGCAGTGTCTCACAGGCGATTAAAACCAGGGAGATCAAGTGGGATCAGAAGGATTGCCATGGTACGACCGAATCTATGACAAAGAAGATCCTGTTGGTTACCTCCATCGAGAAAAACCTGGACATCAAAATCGACAAAAAAGCTTATATGCAGCTTGATACCGCACAGGATCTCAGGAACATTGTATGTTCCCTGCTTGCGGATAAAGCAATGTAATTTAACGAATCGTGTTTAGCTGTGTTGGTAGAATAGCTGTTTCCTGGCCTGCTATGCAGCACAGCAGAAAGGCGTGGTCAAATGTATGACGTGAATATGATCCGACAGGATTTCCCCATTCTGCAGGAGCGGGTATATGGACGGCCACTGGTATATTTGGATAACGCCGCAACTACGCAGAAGCCCAAATGTGTGATCAATGCAATCGCATATGCATATATGCATGAAAATGGAAACGTCCACCGCGGGAACCACTTCCTCAGCAATTGCGCGACTCAGCGATATGAAGAAGCTCGTGCTGGAATCAGCCGGTTTATTCATGCACATCATGCCAATGAGATCGTTTTTACCAGAGGAGCCACAGAAGGACTGAACTTGGTTGCCAGTACATATGGCGAAATGGTTTTGCGCGAGGGCGATATCGTGCTTGTTTCTGAAATGGAGCATCACTCTAATCTGGTGCCATGGCAGGCACTGTGCAAAAGAAAGAACGCAGAACTGAAGATCATCCCCTTTCTTGACAGCGGCGAGCTTGATTTAGAGACTTATGCGCAAATGCTGTCCGATCGAGTGCGCATCGTTTCGGTAGCCCACGTATCCAATGCGCTCGGAACGGTACATCCGGTGAAAAAAATCACGGATCTGGCACATTCCTGCGGAGCAGCGGTCGTTATTGACGGAACACAGGCTGTGCAACATATGCAGATCGACGTTGCGGCGTTGGATTGCGATTTTTACTGTTTTTCCGGACACAAAATGTACGGTCCGATCGGTATTGGCGTTTTGTACGGAAAACAGGAACACCTCGCAGAAATGCCGCCCTATCAGTACGGCGGCGAAATGGTTGACAAAGTCGGTCTTTATGATGCAACCTTTGAAAACGCTCCGTTGCGATTTGAAGCCGGAACTCCAAACTATATCGGTGCGATCGCACTGCATGAGGCCGTTCGCTATATAGAAAGGATCGGTATTGAGCAGATCGCAGCACATGAAAAATCTCTGCTGGAGTACACATTGCAGCACCTGCGCAAGATCCCGGGTGTACACGTTCTCGGCGGACAGGCACCTATGGCAGGGCTTGTATCCTTCCGGGTCGATGATATCCATGCATACGATCTGGCGGTTTTATTGGATAAACTGGGCATTGCGATCCGATCCGGCAGCCATTGCGCACAAACGGTAATGGCGCACTATGGCATTGAAGGCACGGCACGGCTCTCTCTTGCTTGTTATAATACTTGCTCTGAAATCGACGCGTTTTGTGAATCCATGCCGCGGATCTGCAATCGGCTGCAGAAAGTGAGATAACAGTATGACTATTGCGGAACAGCAGAAGGAATACAGCAACCAGTTCGCTCAACTGGACTGGTTTGAAAAATACGAATTCTTTCTGGATCTGGCTGGTGAAATGCCTGCATTGCCAGACTCGGACAGAAGAGATGAAAATCGCGTCCACGGATGCCAGACAAACGCTTGGATCATCGCAGAGCAAAAAGAGGGAAATGTATATTATTCCGTTGATAGCGATGCGCTGATCGTCAAGGGAATGCTGGGACTGATGGCAGATATTCTTTCCGGGCATTCGCCTGACGAAATCGTACACGCCGACTGGTTTTTCTGGAAAACTGCAGGCATTGCGGAAAATCTGGATGCAGGACGTACAAACGGGATTCACGCCGCACATCGCAGAATGTGTGAGCTGGCGGCAGTGGATTAAAGAGGAACTGAAGCTCGTAGAAGACACTTTGGACGAAACAGTCCGCAAAATAGACAGAGAGGAAAACAGAGAGGAAAGATTATTGTGAAAGAGAACATTAGGCAGGAAATGAACACCCACACGGTCGGTGTTGCCGGTGACGTGAAAGTCAGTCTGAAGGAAAAGTTCTGCTACGCGATCGGCGATCCGGCCTGCAACGTTGTGTTTGCTTTGACGACCACGCTGCTGACCTTCTTCTACACCGACTACATCGGCGTCTCGGCCGGAACCATCGGTCTGATCATGCTGATCTCCCGTATTTTTGACGGCGGTTCGGACGTTCTGATGGGTATCATCACGGACCGCACCCATTCCAAGCATGGCAAGGCACGTCCCTGGATCCTGTGGATGACCATTCCGTATGTAATCACGGCGATTGCACTGTTTATGATCCCGGCCGGTGCCTCCGACATGGTCAAGGCGATCTATATTTTCGTTACCTATAACCTGGTCAACACGGTCGTTTATACTGCGCTGACCCTGCCTTACGGCACGCTGGCCTCCCTGATGACCCGCAACCAGCACGAGCGAGAGATCACCAACATCCTGCGCATGGGCGTTTCTCCGTTCGGCCGTATCCTGACCACCTCCTGCACGCTGCCGCTCGTAAAGCTGCTGGGCGATGACCAGCGCGCATGGATCATTTCCACCGCAGTATTCTGCATCATCGCAATGGTGATGCTGTTTACCTGCTTCCTTGCTACCAAGGAGCGCGTCAAGGTCGAGGCTGCTGCACAGGAAAAGGTTCCTGTCGGCAAGAGCCTGAAGGCCCTGTTTGTCAACAAGTACTGGGCACTGGCGATGGCTCTCTGGGGTATGCTGTCTGTCTACTCCACCGTCATCGGTACCGACCTGACCTACTACTGCAAGTACATTCTGGGCAATGACCTGTATATGAGCCCGATCTACACCGCAGAGCAGGTCCCTATGGTCGTCATCATCTTCCTGATGCCGCTCGGCCTCAAGAAGTTCGGCAAGCGCAATATGGCGCTGGCAGGTGCGATCCTTGTGGTTCTGGGTCAGCTCCTGTTCTTCATCAACCCCTATTCGTTTGAGCTTGCAATGGTTTCCGCAGTCATCAAGGGCATCGGTCAGGCACCGCTGTTCGGCGCGATCTTCTCCCTGATCGCCGACTCCATCGAGTACGGTCAGTGGAAGACCCACCTCCGCATCGAGGGCATGATCTATTCCGCAGCATCTGTCGGTTCCAAATTGGGAGCAGGTCTGGCTAGCGCACTGCTCGGCATGATCCTCGACAACGCAGGCTACAACGGTCTGGCAGCTGCGCAGTCCGCGACCGCGATCAGCGCGATCTCCAACATCTTTATGTATGGTCCGATCATCGTCTGGGGCATTACCGCACTGTTCCTGTATCTGTGGAAGCTGGAGAAGCAGTATCCCTCTATCATGGAGGAGCTGGCAGCGCGCGAAGCGCGCGGTGAGTTGTAATCCCCGTTTCATTAGATGCAGAGCATACTGCAGATAACCGCAAATCAATAGATATAGATAAGGAGAATGAAAAATGATTAACGGCGAGAGAATTGTTGAAAAGCCAATTCGCTGGGCGATGATCGGCGGTGGCAGAGGCAGCCAGATCGGTTATATTCATCGCTCGGCTGCACTGCGTGATGCCAACTTTGAACTGGTTGCAGGTGCATTTGACGTAGACCCGGTTCGCGGTAAGGACTTCGGCGTAAATGTTCATGTAGATCCGGAACGCTGCTATCCGGACTACAAGACACTGATCGCAGAGGAAGCGAAACGACCGGATGGCGTTCAGGCTGTTTCGATTGCCACCCCGAACTTTACCCACTTTGAAATTGCAAAGGCTGCTTTGGAAGCTGGCTTACATGTCTACTGTGAAAAGCCGCTGTGTTTTACCACGGCTGAAGCTGAGGAATTGGAAGCGCTGGTTAAAAAGACCGGTAAGGTGATGTTTATCTCCTATGGTTACTCTGGTCACCAGATGATCGAGCAGGCTCGCCAGATGGTTGCGAGAGGTGATCTCGGCAAGATCCGTATCATCAATATGCAGTTCGCGCACGGCGGCAACAATGTAGCGGTTGAAAAAAAGGCGGAGTCTCAGGCCTGGCGCGTCGACCCGAAGAAGGCTGGCCCGGCATTCTCCATGGGTGATGTCGGAACGCATATGCTGTACCTGACCGAAGCAATCTGTCCGGCACTGCACATCAAGCGGCTCATGTGTACCAAGCAGTCCTTCGTGGAGGGCAGAACGCTCGAAGACAACGCTATGTCTATCATGGAATATGATAACGGTGCGGTTGGCTATATCTGGTCCAGCGGCGTAAATGCCGGTGAGCAGTTTGGTTTCCGTATTCGTATCGTAGGCGAAAAGGCTTCTGTGGCTTGGGACGCAGAAAAACCGAACTACCTCTCCTATGAGGTTCAGGGCGAATCTCCGCGTATGCTGAGCAGAGGCAACGGCTATCTGTATGCAGAAGCTCTGGCGGACGATCGCATCGGCGGCGGCCATCCGGAGGGGCTGTTCGAGGCTTGGAGCAACCTGTACACCCGCTTTGCCGAGGCCATCGACAAAAACGAAAAGGGTGAAGCGATCGACTTCTGGTATCCGGATATCCATGCAGGCGTTTTGGGCGTAAAATGGGTCGAAAAGTGCGTAGAATCTGCAAACAATGACTCCGCATGGGTAGAATTTTGAGCTGAATTACAACACAACCGAGGCGAAAAGGAGAATTATCATGAGTATTGATCCGAAAGATTTTGATATGCCGGTAGCTTCGTTCAACCCGAATCCTATGAAGCTTGGTCTGTTCACTGACGGCCTGCCGGATATGCCGTTCGAGCAGGTGCTGGACGAAGCAGTCAAGATGGGTATTCAGGTGCTGGAAATTGCAACGGGCGGTTATTCCTGCGCGCCCCATCTGGATATGGAAAAACTGTTGCATAGTGCAGAAGCGCGCAAAGAATTCATGCATGCCATTGAGAGCCGCGGCCTTGAACTGTATGCACTAAACTGCTCGGCGAACGCCCTTGGCCCCGGCGAGCGCTGGGCCAGACATGCGCCGGATGTGATGAACACCTTCCGTCTGGCTGAGATGCTGGGTGTTAAGCACATCGTGTCCCAGTCCGGCCTGCCGGCGGGCAGCCCGAACGACGAGACTCTCAACTGGGTTACGCATACCTTCCCGCCCGAGATGATGGACGTGCTGAAGTACCAGTGGGACGTGGCTATTGACTTTTGGAGCAAAGCGGCCGATCTGGCGAAGTCCTGTGGCGTGGAGACCATTGCGTTAGAAAATCACCCGATGAATCTTGTGTACAACGTACCAACCGTGCTCAAGCTGCGTGAGGCGGTGGGTGACATCATTGGCCTCAACCTCGACCCAAGCCACGTGTTCTTTATGGGCGGCGATCCGATCATGATGGCCCGCAAGCTGTGCGAGAAAAAGGCGGTCTACCATGTGCACGGCAAGGATTCCCGCATCAATCCCCACATCAAGGGGCTGGACTGCTACGAGCAGGGCATTTACAACGGCCCGGCGGTCAACCGTTCGTGGAACTATGTCGCGGTCGGCTATGGTCACGACGCACTGTGGTGGAAGACTTTCTTCGCTACCTTGGCCGAGGGCGATTACCATGGACCAGTGTCCATCGAGGTCGAAGACCCGCTCATGCCGGACAATCTTGTCGCGATTCAGAAATCTGCGGCCTTCCTGCATGAGACTATGCTCAAGTGATCAGAAAAGGAGCGAAGTTATATGAAAATTGCATTTGATGGCAGCGCTTTCTGGGAGACCGGTATGACCTATCAGGAGCAGTATGATACGGTTGCTCGCGCAGGCTACGAGTACATCAACCCTTACAACGCGGATTTTCCGGGCTTCTGGAAGCGTCCGAAGGCAACGAATGAAGAAGTTCTTTGGCACAAGAAGGCGATCGCGGATGCCGGTCTGAAGATCGCATCCCTGACTACCGGCTTCCGCTGGGCCGACCCGGATGAATTCGTCCGCGAATACGCGATCGACTGCTGGAAACGCATGATGGAGATCGCAGAGCTGATGGATGTCAAGGTGTTCAACACCGAGTTGGGTCCTGGACGCGATAACCCGGAGCTGCGTGAGGCAAAGCTGATGCGTTCGCTGGATGTCTTGGTGCCGATCCTCGAGGAGAAGGGGATGCGTCTGGATATTCAGGCACATCCCGATGACTTCTATGAATTCAACAACGATACTTACGACATTATTCGTTATTACGACAGTCCGGCGCTCGGCTATCTGTATTCGATCCCGCACACCTTCCACTATGACGGCGGCAAGGGCGACATCGAGAAGAATCTGAAGTATGCCCGTAAGCACCTGAAGCACATTCTGTTTGCAGATACCTACGATTATACCAAGTTGTTCCGATACAACGTCAATCCATCGCCGCTGTATGCAAATGGTTCGGTTCGCTGCCATGCGCACATTGGCCACCTTGGTGAAGGCGATATCGATTTCGACCGCATCTTCAAGACTCTGCGGGAGATCGGTTTTAACGAACAGGACGATACGATCGCGACTTTCAATCCGTTGGGCTTCCCGGAGAGAGCGATCTCTGACGGCACCCGCACCCGCGAGATCATTGAAAAAAATCTGGTTGGTGTGCCTAGCATTGCCGTGTCCGAACCGGAATCCTATGGATCCTACGCTCGATAATAGCACAATTTCTATACTTCAAAAAACAAATCTCATCCCCTGCTATCACCTCTTTTTCTCTCTTAATCTACTCTGTGGAAGGTGGATAGTGTCATACTATCCGCCGCCTGCAGGGAATGACTGATGCGAAAGGGATACAATATGGACTTTCCTATGTTTTTGTACTTCTTTTTCAGCGTCTGTATTGCCTTTGTTATCAAAGGCTTGGCAGGTTTCGGAGATCCTCTGATTTCAACCCCTCTTTTATCGGTTTTTTTGCCCAATAGCGTTATCACGCCAGGTCTGCTGCCGGTATCGTTGATTCTGAACGCTCGGATGGTTTGGAAAAACCGGATGCATTTCTCCAGCAAAGTTGTTCTTCCTGTCAGTGCCTTTGTGTTGCTGGGTATAATTCCGGGCACGCGATTACTGCGGTATGGCTCTCCGATGAAGCTGAAGCTATTGCTTGGACTGGTGATTGTTGGTTTGGGCATTGAAGTGTTGACTCGAAAAGCTGTTCCACAAGGAATAACTTCATTTTTTTCAGGAGCCCTTTTTGCGAACATTACTTGACGCGGTCCCGCCGTGCGGCTGAAAAAACGGGGGCACGGGGATTCCACCCGTCAAGCCGGATTTGCACCATCAAATCCGTTGCTTGTCAGATCATACCACACCTTTTCTTCTCAATAAACAAAACCCGGAGCACACAGCTGAATTTCAGGCTGTGTGCTCCGGGTTTTGCTGCTTGGATTGGCGTTCATAAAAATGTTCAAAAGTTTATGTCAGTTTTTGCGGTCAAAGGTTGTATCCCATTCGTGAGAGGTCTCTTCCTTTTTAGCAGGTAACAAATCATCAACCGGAAAACTGCTTTATTTATACTTCACTGCTCCATCTTCCTGACAGAAAAGAGTAAGAAATACACGGTCTGAATGAATTTCTGAATCAATAAAGAGATATAACGTTATAAAGTTACAACATCAAAAAGTTACAACTTTCCGCTCTGCTCACCCGCCAGATACCGTTTGAGCAGAAACGCGCAAAAGTATGGAAACGTATAAATATCATCACTGAACCCGACATTCCCGGCGGTAAATTTGATACCACAGTGAATATCCTCATACTTATCGCTGGTGATGAGCGTGCGCAGAGACTTGGCCGTACCTCTCTGAGCCTTGACCTCGACCGGGATGAGTTCGGATGCCGTGCGGACGAAGAAATCCTGCTCGAGCGTGGAATCCTCGCGCTTGTAGTAATACAGCTGATACCCGGCCTTGACGAGCGCTTCACCGACCACATTCTCATACAGTGCGCCCTTGTACACGCCGAGGTTTTTGTTGGCGCGCAAGTCCTCCTGCGCTTCCTCATCCAGCATGGCAACGAGCAGGCCGCTGTCCGCAAAATACAGCTTGTACTTTGTCTCGTCGTAATTGCCCTTGAGCGGCAGTTCCGGGAAATTCAGGCAGTAGCAGATGTTGACCATGCCGGCGTCGTTCAGCCACTCAATGCAGCCGCGGTAATCGCGGAAACGCGCGCCGGAGGCGACCTTGGAAATCTGGAATTTCTTATTATCACTGGCCAGCTGCACCGGGATGTGCTGAAACACGTTCAAAATGCGGGTCTGGTCCATGCCGTCCGCGTATTTGCGGATGTCCTCCCTGTAGTCCGCGATGAGCTGACGCTGGGTTTCGAGTGAGCCTTCAAACGTGCCCTTTTCGATGAACTCGCGGACAACAGCGGGCATGCCGCCGAGGATGCAGTAGTTGAGGAACAGCTCGCCGCAGACCGACAGTTCCAGTTCATTGAACGGCGTCAGCGTGCGCATGTGCGTCAGCATATCGTCAATAAAGGCATCGTCGTAGCCGCCGGCCCACAAAAATTCCTCAAAATCCAGTGAGAACATTTCGTAATCGGTCTTGTAGCCGACACTGTTACTCTCAATCTTGCGGTAGTTAAGACCGAGCATGGAACCGCTGCAAATGACGTCGAACCGACCGTCGATCTTGAAGAATTTGAGCGCGGTCGCAATGTCGGGAAACTCCTGCAGTTCATCGAAGAAAATCAGGGTTTCGCCCTCAATAAACCGCTTAGAAGGGTCGATACGCGAGATATTTTTGATGATATCCGCCGCTTTGTAGCCGTCCGCGGTGATCATTTTGTACTTTGGCTCCTCCACGAAGTTGATCGTGATAACGCTCGTGTAGTTCTCTGCGGCAAAGTGCTGAATGGATTCGGTCTTGCCGACCTGCCGCGGCCCTTTGACGATAAGCGGCTTTTTATCCGGATTTGCTTTCCATTCCGACAGAAAAGCGTCGATTTTGCGTTTTAGATAAAGCATTTGGGTTCACCTCTTATGAGGGTATTATACCCCGGCAGAGGAAGAAATGCAATTGTCTGCACAAAATGAAAGTGAGAATTTTCGGTTGATTCACATTTTATGAGTGAGTTATAACATATAAATCACATTTTATATTATCAAGATCGAGATATACACTGTATACAGCCAGTGAAAACAACTACCGTGATCAAAATAGATTTCCAGCATGGACGGCGGTGTAATGGTCTTTTCTCCTATAGCATTTGGCAATGGCAGCATAGTTTTCTCCAATCCGAGGCTATTACAGCATATTGATAAGATGAATCAGCAAAGTTATAATGCTTTATTTGTAAAGATCCTGCAGTGTTACCAGGCGAACCTCACCGCGCTCCTGTGCCTCGCGCAGTCCATCGGTAAAGCCGCCCTTAGAGAAGATATAGTAATGATAGGCATCACCTTTTCCCAATACGGATGCGTAATCCCGAAGCAGTTCCAGTTCATCCATACCGATCTTCTCGTTGCGATACTTGCAGGAGCCAATGATATACTCTTTGCCTGCAACAGGCGTTCCGACAATATCGATCTGTATCTGCTTTTTCTTTTTCGCGTCTGTGCCCCACCACTGACCGATCTCGCTCAGTTCGATCGGAAGGTTGTCCGCATAATACAGCAGATAGTCCTGGCACATCTTCTCAAAGATCAGTCCCATGTAATCAGAAAGATATTGCTTTACCGCATGCGGATAGGTCTTTGTGATTCGGCCGGAGTCGATCGCACTCATGTTGATCGGCACAAAACGATACCAGAATCGGAAAAAGTTGTCGGCCAGCATGTAGATCGTCTTCTTGCCCGGTTTCTCGGTAAGCGGCGTTTCCTTTCGGGCAATACCAAGATCGATCAGTGTTCTCAGGTATTTCGATACGACCGAGCTTTCCTCTCCGACTTTCATCTTGATGTCGTTCATGCGGGAAGCGCCTTCCGCGATCGCCTTGATGATCGCGTTATAGATAGCCGGCTCCCGTAATTCCTGCTTTAGCAGATTGGCCGGCTCCTCGTACAGGTAGCTGGAACGGTCAAAAAAGTTATCTAGCAAAGCCTCGTCTACGCTTTTCTTTACATCCAGCTTGTTGATATAGTGCGGAACACCGCCTGTAATGCCGTAAATCAGCGAATTATCTTCCTCGGATAAGTTTGGATGGAATACGGCGGTTTCTTTATAGTCCAGCGGCTCAATCTTGAACTGACCGGTTCTCCGGCCGTACAGCGGACTCTCCTGGCCCAGCACCTGGCTCTCCATAAAACTCATGGACGAGCCGCAGAGGATCAGAAACAGCTTGGAGTCGGTCCACTTATGGTCGATGATGTGCTGCAGCATGGCGGAAATGGCAGGCTTTGCTTTGGCAAGATAGGGATACTCGTCAATGACAAAGACAAGCCGCTTATCTTTTGAAAGTGCAGTCAGCTCATCCAGCGCGGCATCATACGAATGAAACTCCGGTGCAGACTCCATATCCGGCCGCTCAAAACTCATGATCGACTTGGAAAGCGCCTCCAGATTTTCCTTTCCTGTCGTATTGAGTGCGGAAAAGAAAATGGTCGGCTTGTCCTTGCAGAACTCGTTGATCAAGGCCGTTTTGCCAACACGCCGCCGGCCATAGATAACGATGCACTCAAAACGGTCATCGGCATAGCGTTTGTTCAGTTTTCTCAGCTCATCCTCACGGCAGTAGAATGGACGCATCTGTTCACCTCTGTATTATACTCGTAAGTTACTTTCTTATCGGTATAATAAATCCAATCGTCTGCAAAGTCAAGATTTATTCTCACCATTTCCTGATAAACTCATGTATGTTCAGCAACCGCAGTTTCTGATTATCTATCGTAAATCCGAATTATTCCACTCAAGAATCCGGCGAGTTCGATGCGGATGCGCAGGCGAAAGCACACCGAAAAGCTATCGAATATTCGCTGAAAGCTATTCCCGGGCAGCGATCGCGTACATCAATAAGATTTCCGACGATTTGGAAAAGTTTATTTTCGCCAAAATCGAAGCGCGAGTTGCGCAGAATAAAATCGGAGGTTAATGAGGAATGATGAAAGCAGCAGATTTCGCGGCGGCATGTAAGCGCACCGCGACGAACTACAAAACCGCTTACATGCTCGGTACGTTCGACTGGCCGGCGACCGCCGCGAACATTTCCCGGGCAATCAAGTCGAACGGCACTAACGCTGTGCGTCCTGCTTGGCAGTCCAAGGCGTACGGAATCCAGGATAAAGGCTTTCTTTTCGACTGTGTTGGACTGATTAAGGGTATCCTTTGGGGCTGGAACGGCAGTCTGACGGCCACCTACGGCGGTGGCAAGTATGCCTCGAACGGCGTTCCGGACGTTTCCGACAGCGGTATGATCGGCGTGTGCAGCGGTGTGAGCGCAGATTTCCGTAACATCCAGGTCGGAGAAGTCGTATGGCTGCCTAGCCACATCGGTGTGTATATCGGCGACGGTCTCGCTGTGGAGTGCACTCCGAGTTTTGCAGGCGGCTGCCAAATCACTGCCGTCGGAAATATCGGCACGAAGGCCGGTTATCCGACCCGCAAGTGGACGAAACACGGCAAACTCTCCTACGTTTCTTACAGCGCACAATCGTCCGCAACGACTGCGACTGCAACCGGCTTTAAGGTCGGAGATGTGGTTCATTTTGTCGGCGGAAAACATTATCCGAGCGCAACTGCAACGGCCGGAAATGTCGTCAAAGCAGGCAACGCAAAGATTACTGCTGTTTCCCAGATCGGCACGCACAAATACCACATCGTTCACACAGATAACGCAAGTACCGTTTACGGCTGGGTAGACGCCTCTACAATCGCTTCTGCGACTCAAGCGAAGAAATTACAAGGTGAACGCCCAAAGTGGCCTTAACGTGCGTTCCGGCGCCGGTACGGGCTATTCTAAGCTCAAGGCGCTGCCAAACGGTTCCGTTATCGCTATCTCAAAGCAATCGAACGGCTGGGGCTATGTGCCTGCTTGTGGCGGTTGGGTTTGTATGCAGTACGTTGTTGCTGTATAAGCATACACAACAAAGTACCATGTAGAGTAACAAACAAGCGCCGTCATATCCTGCTGCATCTCGGCGCTTGTTTACTTTTACACAACGAGCATACACAATAAGTAAGGTGATGATATATGAAGAAACTCAATAAGATTGATGTATACATTCTGTGTTTGTCTATATTTGTTCTTGCATTTATTGTTTGGTGTGTATACGAATTCCACATGTGTCGTGATGAACCGACAGCCTTAATCGCAATGGTTGGAGCCTATATTGTTGCGGAATTAGCATCTTTGGCGCGTATAAAGTGCGAAAAAGAACGCTCCAAGTCGGATGACGATTCCACCTGTGGATAAAAATAAAAATCTTGCATCTTATCCACAGGTGTGCTAAAATGAACTTGTGGATAACAAAAAAAGATCCCCAACACCTGCAAGTGTCGAGGATCTTGAGAGTCCAAGCTCTCCGCAAAAGGCTGCAACCTTTGCCGGAGATGCACCGCACGATCTTGCGGCACAGCGCTTTGCGCAGCTCTTGGAGCTATCAGTATAGTACCATAGCTGCATCGAAAAGTCAAGTGTAACGGGATCTGTGCGATCCCGTTTTTTTATTTTTCAAGGCATAAAAATTGGAGCCGATGTTGGCGCATCGACTCCAAGAGACTTGCACACAGCCCGAGTAGTGAATGGGTATATACAAGACGTATGACTTTTTTTGTACCTCTATTATATCACTAATTGATTTTTTGTGCAAGTCTTTGAGTGCCAATTTTTGAGCACGAGGAGGCTGCTTTTTTATGAAAAAAATCATTGTTGAGAAGACATTTCTGGAACATTCTTCCACCTTCGGACTGACAGCAAGTCATGTATGGGTGTACAGCCTGTTGAGAGCGCGCGTTCCTCTTTCCATTCGCTCTGGCTGGGTGGATCAGCGTGGCGCGTACGTCATCTACCCGGTGGACAAGCTGGCAGAGGCATCCGGCTTCAGCGCTCGCAAGGTACATAAGCTGCTGCACGATCTCGCTGCTGCGAAGCTGCTGACCATCGCTCCGACGCGTACGGCAAGTCGCCTGTACATCAAGCAGTGGCGCGCTCCTTCCTCTGTCGAACCGGTCGAGTATCTCCGCGAGGCAGGCTTTCCTGCTCTGCGAGAAATCAATCACAAGGTTTTCGCCGGCGCGTACGTTGAGATCGACCTCGATACAGGACGCGACCTTCCACTTCGCGTCCGTCTGCTTCATGCGCTGCTGAGCGACACGCTCGCTACTGAGAGCGGCCTCGTGTACCCGGATCGCCGCAAGCTGCAGGCGATGCTGAGCTGCGGTCATGCGACGCTTTCCGCCTGCTTCGCTCAACTTGGCCTGCGTGGCCTGATTGAGAGCGCTGGCAAGAGCTTCGGCGGAGCGGTTGCTTTTCGCCTCAACGGTCTAAATTCTGCAGACCAATCGTCTAAAAATTGCAGTGCATCCGTCCAAAATTTGCAGCTTCAATCGTCTAAAATTTGCAGCCAAGATAACCTCTCTGAGATAACCTCTTTTGAAGATAGCCCTCTTGGAGATAGCCTCACGCCTGCGGCGTGCGAGGCGAGCGCGAGAGTGGAGTGGAACAATCTTGCAGATGACGCTGCGGCTATCGCTCCTGCTGCTGATAAAGCAGAAATCGAAGTAGCAGTACGAGAGACTCGCAGACAGTACATGGCAGACATGCTTTCTACCAAGCCTACATACCGTGTCCGCGATGGCGTGTATGCCTCTCGCGAGCAGCTGATCGCCGCATACGAATCGATTACACACACGGTAATGGCTGTAACAGTCGCAAAGATTGCGGCTCATTGGCGCGATGTACGCGACGGTACGAGCTATCTCCGCAGCACGCTGATGAGTGCCGTAAGCAAGCACTCCGGCGAAGCATGGTACTATAGCCAGCAAATGGCTTGACCTCTGATACCATTTGTGATAGAGTATACACATAGAGCTTACACAACTTGAGGGGAGGAACAAGCCATGCAAATTCTAGCAATCGCAAATCAAAAGGGCGGCGTGGGAAAGACGACCACGGCCTGTGCCCTTGCTTACATTGCTGCGCAGGACGGAAAGCGCGTCCTGCTGATCGACGCAGACGCGCAGTGTAACAGCACTGATACGAGCCGTGCGCAGAGCGATGGCGTCAGCACGCTGTACGATCTCATCGTGAACAAGGACAACACCGACTGCGTGCAGCACACGGATTTCGGCTATGACATCATCGCTGGCGATCCGCTGCTCCGCGATGCGGACAAGCTCCTGAGCGGCTTCGCTGACGTATTCGTGCTCAGAGAGCAGCTGGAGGCAGCGCGTTTTCAGTATGACCTGATTATCATCGACACGCCTCCGGCGCTGGGAACGCTGCTTATGGCGTCCCTGACGGCAGCCACTAAGGTTCTCGTACCGATGACCGCTGACCGTTATTCTGCACAGGGCATCAGCCGTCTCGCTCGCAGTGTTGCCGACACGCAGAAGTACACTAACAAGGGTTTGGAGTGCTGCGGCGTCCTGCTGACGCGTAGGTCGAGACCCACGGTATTGTCCAGAGAAGTTGAAGCTGGCTTGCCGGATCTCGCCGCACAGCTCGGAACGATTGTGCTTAACACTGCAATCCGCGAGACTGTCCGTGTCCGCGAGGCACAGGCGGCTCGTAAGCCGTTGCTGGCATGGGATGAGAGCTGTACGGCGGCGCAGGATTATCGTGCGCTGTACGCAGAACTGACTGAGAAAGGAGCTTTGTGATGGCTAAGAACATTGCAAGTGAAAATATTTTTGATGGCCTTAAGGGCGCACCGGAGCCCGAGGTTGTCAAGCAGGAAGAAGCGCCTGTCGTTGAAGTTGCCAACAAGCCAGGCACGCAGGTTCTCGTGCAGCAGCCGGTTCGCGGAGAGAACCGTACTGTCCGCATGCAGCTCGTAGTTACCCCGAGTCTAAAAAAGAGGGTCAGCAAGGTAGCCAAGGAGGCCGGCGTCAGCATCAACGAGCTCGTAAATCAGCTGCTCGACCAGTATTGCGCTGGTGTGGAGGAGCCGAAATGACATACGATGACGAGGCTCGCCGTTACGCAGAGTTTCTCGGCAGCCGCCTGCGAGAAGAGTGCCGCAAATTCAAAATCTCGCAACAAGAGTTGGCAGATCGGCTCGGTGTAACGCCTGCTAGTGTGAACAAGTGGTTCACCGGAAAGAGTGTACCGAACCTTTGGATGGCTGTGCAGATCGCGGATATCCTCGATCTGCCGATGGATGAGATTTTTAACCCGAGACCGATTGCCATTGATTATATGATTCCGCTATCAGTAAGTATGGAATCGATTGAAAAATCCATAGACAAAATGTCAAAAGATCAAGTTCGCGGTTTGGCTTTGTTGCTCCGTGGATACGAAATAAAACGATAAGATTTAACGAGAAATCTGATAGAAAAGTATTGACGACACCTAGGAATAGGTGTATTATAAGAGCATAGAAAAGGCAGGACGCCGCCCCTCCACTTCGGTGGAAGGTACCCAAAGCCATCAAGCCAAAGGAAAGGAGACTCTCGCCGTGGATTCACTGCGGAGTGGAACCGGAGGAGACGGAGAGGTTTTGTCCATACAGATCTCGAAAGAGGCCATGCGTAAGTTTGTTTCCTAGTTAAAGCACGAGGTGACGCTTATGCGTGACCTCTTTTTTGTACCTTCACGAGTAGGGTGCTGGATTGCGTAAATTTCCAGCACAGCAGGCACGCGAAGACTAAATGTAGAAAAGAAGGGAGAGGATATCCATCAATAATAGCAAACTAAAATTACAATTCACACCTGAACAAAGGATATTAGTTGAAAACCATTGCTACTGCATCTTATTCGTTATAGAAGGGAAAACAAAAAAAGATCACGCGTACGATGGAATCGCTGAGCTGCTCAAAAGGTGAGAAGTTGTGAGCTACTGGAGCAGCATGAGAAAGTGTTCGCAGATATGCAAGATATTCGTCTGGAAAGTATTTCTACTGCGGCTCGAAGAATGGGACGGCGAGAGAATCCGAAGCTTATATTATACGGTGAAGTACACCTGTGCGAAGCATCTAGCTACATTAAAGTCTTTCGATTTTATGGTTGTCTGGTCGTTAGATTTATCTCCACATCACCACGGCTTGATACAGAAACTCTATATACTTACACAACCATCATACACAATGTGTGCAATGATAACTTGAACGAAAAGAGTAGACTCGCACATTGTAAGTATTTAGTGCGAATAATGCGTGATATAAATGAAGCGTTAACGAGTTACGGAGACTCCACCAAGCCGGTTCTCAAAGAGATCGTCCTGAAGTAGAATTTGTACGGAAATGTTCTCAAAACATATAAAGATCTTGCAAACAGAGCATAAACAATCGCATATGGTGTAACCGTTAAGCATTTCGAGGCTGTTGCTGATGCGTTCAGCTCGGCAGGTATACCCACACACCTCATGTCGACGCACAAAGCCCTTCAGCAGCATTAGAAGTGGAAAAATCCATATTTAGTGCAACGTAAACCTGATTCCCGATGGCATCAGTATTCCAGAGTGTAGCGTAATTCTGGATTTGAGACCAACTATGAGTCGCGTACTATATGTACAGCAGATGTGTAGATTAGCTGAAATTTCTTGAAACGATAAAGAGGAAAGAGAACCCCGGAGGTATCGTGTACAGCCCTAAAGTAATACTGTGGATTATGAGAATGGAAGAAACAAAGATTATGGCAGGTGTAGGAGAATATGCTGCTCAGTGGCGTTTTGAAAGCGTCTACTGGAATGTAATTGCGAATGGGCTCGCTGCCTAATTTCCTGGGGCGGTATAGCTCTCACAGATACAGTGCTACAATGCCGTATGTAACGGCTTACGTACTTTATTGAGATTCATGTCATCACCGGCAATCACAGTATAGGAGACACATTTGACGTTATGCAGTTCGGGAAATAGTCCGCCAACGGCAAGAAGTGGGCGTGCCTATCGGGGATCAACAACAACTTTTATAGTTCTCATCTACAAATAGTTTTGCCGATTCTACGCGCTTACAAGCAGACTGACATCATCTGAGCTGGTTGTATGGCACTCAAAGATGTTAGTGAAAAGTTCTCTCAGAAGATGTATCGCTTGCTATTTGAGAGCAATATTCCGTTTCGAGTTTATCAATGTTCGAGAGAGTACAAGGATATTTTTGAGTATTATGTAGACGGTGAAAACCTTAAATTTCTGCTGGATGGGTTGGTCGATGGAGCCCTCACACTGGCTAAAGCTGATGGTATTAACCAGATAAAATAGCTTACCGATCTGTGCCGTTCCGACTGTTATGAGAAGCGGAAATTTGAGGTTGCTGAGCTGTTCACAGAGTCTGTAAAGTTAGATCGCTGGGCAGCTGAGTTTCTGAAAGCGCTCAAGAAAGAGCGTACATCGGCTCCGTTCAAACACGATATTTCAGATGAGGTTTTCCGTAAACACAAGTGATTTTATAACAATCAGATCGATATGAAAGGGTGCAATGATGCGTATTGGGAAGACGTCTCTGACACGCAGTTACACAGTTACATCGATATAAATCTCGGCCTTTCCGATCGGCGGACGGATTGGCAGCATTGCAAAACTGGTGCGTACCTACTGCGTAATACGCTTTATGTTTGCAATAAAACTGGTATTCAATTTTGAAAATGGAACGCTAAAGTTCAAGTCTGAAATTCGTTTCAGCGAGAACTCAGCTGATAATCTTTACACCTATTTCTCGTGCCATATCCGTTCAACGCGTCAGCTCATTATAGAGATGGGAGCACTTTATCGAGACCGTTACAGATGGTGATAATCGCAAGATTGGCCTGTTCCAAGAAGTCGCAGGATACGTCCTGCAAGATACAAATAAAATACAGGTTGCCATGTTTCTAATTGGTGAAGACAATAACGGAAATCCAGTTTATATTGACATTCTAAAAGTCGTTTACTGCGAGAAGGCACTACAGTGGTATGGTTTGAGAAGCTCGATAAAGGCTTTTAGCTTGTACAAATTCTCAATATCTGTGGTAAGACAGACGGCAAAAACGACAGCTTTACGAGCAAACTCAAGCGTGTTGCTGCTGGTAATCTACTTAATGTTTAATACAAAGGACGTGACTTTTTTCTTTCATTTCACGCACGAAATTCTTGATTAGCCGCAGTGCTTTTTCTGAACTTGGATACATCAAATCGTTTCCTTCAACGGTGTGTGTTCAGCGAATTCTAACTGAATTTTGACATGGATTGAGAGTCGGATACGCTTAAATAAATATAGAGTGGACACAAGTTTGAGTGAAAAATTGCAGACGCCAGAGGCTTTTTGGGGAATCTTTTTATGGTGTTGTGAAGGGTATAAAATGCTCGAGTGTGTCGGCTATTTTACAAAAAACGATGAGGTCTAAGGGGGGGAAGAGTACTTCAAAGAAACACGGAATCCGTTGATTGTGTTCATTTGAGAGTGCCTAACGTCACTGGAAAATTTGCTTTCTGAGTCACAAGTCGATGAGAAATTTGCAACTACATAATGATATTATACATGGCTTTCCTTCAGAAAATTAAACGAGAAATTAGGGCGTATTGTCCGGATTATGAATGGTTATGATCGAGTAAAAGTCGTTTGAATTGGAGGGAAAAATGAGGATTTTTATGAAGATTGAACGCGCTATGGAAGTGTTCACATTGGGAATTTTGTATAGAATATTCTTAAGTGTTGGAGGGTTAATTGCCTTTAATATTAGCAGATGGAGTCTGTTTGAATGGCGGTGTCATAATAAAAATTAAGTGCTGAAATGTGGTGGAAGGATCATTACAATTAACACAAAATCGCTTTCATGTGGTGATACAAGATGCATAAAAAGACGTGTCGATTGTAGTCAAAACTGGTTTTTTTACTCGTCAGAAAATGTCGTTAGTCTCGCTTATGTTACGTTGGAAAGGATCATAGGAGAGGGGGGTAAAACGCAAATAAACAAAGGTTCGTTTTGGGGCTTTTCGGAGCGGTCAAAACGAACCTCTTATTTTTAGGTCAAAAGCCACGCACTGCCTACACTTTTGGCCATTCTGTAGTGTCTGATTTTGTACAGGGTATCAGTAGCGTGTACAAAATTATAGGAAAATCGAAGAGAAAGGTTAACAAGTCATCACAGGCAAGAAGTTTTGTAAGCATCTAATCAGCGACGAGGACTTTTATCAAACTCATAGGTGTGGTTGGAGATGTCGCAGAGAGATTTTGTGCAAACATGTTGAGGATTTTATCGACCGTATCGCAGAAGAATTTAAAACTAAAAGAGCAGAGTTAATTCTCTGCTCCGTTTCCTATTTCGATTCCAATTAGGTTTTTGATTTCGTCTTCGATTGGTTTTAATTTTTCGTTCTGATAATTTCGAATTGCGTTGATGCACTCTCGCTCCATTTGACCTGCCAGGCATCTAAAGCGCTCAAGCAATGCGTGTACTGCATCTTGATGGTAGCCTTCATATTCGTTGCGAACTTCTGATGGAATTCGACGATAGAAATCATTTGCGATTGTTTGTGCGATTGTTTCCTTCTTATCTATGTCGCCGCGATACGGTTTCAACTCACACAAACGGTTTTGCTCTGCGAGAAGTTGCTGCAGTCTCTCTTTGTACTCATCTGCATGCAGCACTGCGATATCGTCGAAATCATACGACTCGAGAATTTGAAATCCATCAGCACTTATTCGGCGCTTGCCAATGTCTCGCATTGGGTCGTAATCGAGTTCATAAGCCCACGCAGAGCCGTTGGGGATAATCAGCCAGCTCGCTGCGCGATATGATATTCGATCGTAGCTTTCGGTATACTGCGCGCGTACGAGCTTGCCCGACCCTTTCGTAAATGTCGCAATTCGCTTGTTCATTCGCGCAACAAATGTTGGCGATTTATCGCTCTCATAAGCGATAAACACTTCATCCTCTGTGTAGCGATATCGCTTTGATGGATGCCTAGGTGTCTTGACCTCTTTCTCGAACATGTAACGCCATGCTCGCTGTGTTTTGTCCCATTCGTTCCCGTGTTCCAACCAGATACCTTCATCGACATCCCTCACATAATCGAGAGAGATCCGCAGGACATAGCCGGTAAGCTCAGGAATACTTTTTGGAGCTGCAATGCAGCATGTTGGATGATACGCTTTTGCATCTTTGCTCTTAAGATATCGCGGAGAAATTGTTATCATTCGCTATCGTCCTTTTCTACATACTTACGGAGCTGCACGTCAACGCGATGTGCGAGTTCGACTGGAACTGCATTGTCAATCTGCTTATACTTCGCGCCGACACCACCTCGGAACGTCCAGTCATCGTCATGCGACAGCAGTCCACAGACATTCTCTGCCCAAAACATTTTCGGATGGGCTTCCTTCACGCAGCTCGCGAACTCATAAAACAGAGTGCCGTGTGTATCCTCAAAAACGAGCTTCTTTCCGGCATACGAAACCGCTTGGCACGGAAAGCTGTCGGTCACAATATCAATCTTTCCAATGTGCTGAGAAAAGTCCACATCTTTCACATCGGCGTTGATGACGTTCCACTGCGGACGGTTCTGCTTCAGTGTTTCGCAGCAAGTTAGGTTGATTTCCACATGAGTAAGCACGTGTATGCTGGCTTGTTCGAGGCATACAGCGATGTCTCTGGCTCCGGTGATCCCAAGTTTACGCGCGAGTTCTTTCTGCATGTTGATGCCCAGCGCACCATTGCCTCTTGCACGGCAATCCTGTTTATTCTGTACATTTGTTTTATTCACGGTTTTGTGCGAAAAAAGTATAACATAAAAAATCCGAGGGACCAACAGAATTGTTGCGATTTCAGCAAAATTGTGATACAATGCCCCACACAGGAGGAAACGCTTTATGCAAGGTTACTTGATCCACGTCTTGGAGTTTCGGGACGACGCCCACACGCGCCTGATGTACCATTATCAATATGGCTACACGGACAAAGCAAAAGCCATCGCAGCAGCACAGTTGATGTGGGAAAGATTTCAGCCGATGATGAAACGGCTGTCGGAGATCCAGATCAACTCGCACAAAATCCCAAACGACACGTCGCCCGACGAGCTTGTCGACGCTTTGGTCGAAGCCGAAATGGACGAAGGCGTGCCGAACTGCATCTGGAGTTCGCCGATATGAAAATATTTGAAATCGACAGCATGCATTACGCAAAAACATATGAAGACGCTGTAATCATCGCTATGTATCTTTTTAGCAAACTATCGCCTGAGGAGAAATGTCGCGCGCTGTACGACGACGAAGCTCCGCGCATCGAGATACACGAGGCTGAGCTGCATTTGGACAGTCTCACGGAAGACGACCTCTCTGCCGGAGGTGTACGCAGCATCACCGAAATTGACAACGTAAGCTCACTGGATCTCAAACTCATAGTTTTACACGCGGATGAGAGCGCGCTGGAAGTCGACGACGAGATATACGAGATGGTGCCGAGAATCCGTGAATATCGTCGCGACGATATGTACAATGCTGTTCGCCGCCTGCCGCTCGACATTGTAAAGACGCTCGGTGATGTAGGCACTCTTAAATACAACCTGGCAGACGACTCCTACTACTGCGTGCTGCCACGTTGCATACGGGTTGCATGCGACATGGCAGGCAACCCGGAAGGCGCGTGGGATATCAGAGCTAGGGAGATCCCTTTGCAGCTCGAGAGCTACGTTCACACCAAGAGCGGCGTATGGCTCCCGTTCGACGAAGCGATATCGCGCATGGATAGTGCACTCCTTGATGAAATACCCAAACGCCCTGAGACCGACCAGAGCTTGATCGACCGCTACGAGGCACTGTACGAGGAACGCTTTGGCAAGCCGTGGATACCGAAGGAGGCGGCAGACTGATGTTTGAGGTAAACGGAATTTTTACCTGGGGTTTTGAAGCAGCACATGGCATTGCTGTCGATCTATACAAGCTGAGCCATGAAGACATTCCCATCCATTACGTTCATATCAAGACCGATTTCGACACGGTTCTCAAGTATCTGCGTGAAGTTCCAGGTGTAGAAAATGCAATGCAAGCGACTCCGGAGCAGATCGAACAGATCATGCCGCGCATCAATTATGACGCATCCTTTGTTGTGAGTAGTGTTCCGGAGGAGCCTCGCATCATCCGCAATATAATGCATAACACAATTCATCGCCTGCCGGTGAGTATTCTTGAGCATTTTGACGAGGTGGAAATCGAGCCGTCATATGATTTCGGCATAGAGAGGTTTATTGGACGCTGCGGAGACCTTGTTGTTACGCTGGACGCTGGCGGACTCGATCCGGAAGTGTATGTGCGCTCGACAGGCGAGTCGTTGGATCTCAACCACTATCACACAATCAAGACCAGCAGCGGCGCATGGAAGACCGTCGAGGAGCTTCCGGGAGACGATGTTGCGGCTGTCCTTATAAGCGGCAACATACAGAGAGCGTTCACGCGGTACGAAAAATACTACCAGAGGCGTTACGGCCGCACTTGGAAATATTCCGAGGTGTAAACGTGTACGCAAGCTATCGTTATAATGGACAGTCGTTCAGCACGTTTCGTGATGCGCTGGACGCCGCCCAGGAGAAGTGGGAGAGTTTCACTCCGACCGAACGCGAGGGCTATCTGCGCGGTGCGTTTTACAGCCGCAGCTCCATCGACGAGCTGACCATCGACGACAGCGGCGAGATCCTGGACGCCAAGTCTGTTGCGATGATACCCCGCGACCTGATCCGCAAGGCCAGAGCCGCGCTCGATCAAACCGTCGCAGAGTTGCACCCTGCGCGCGTTGATTATCATTACACCAACAACTTCCGCGTGCTCTGCGCTGATTGTTATCTAGAGGATCCAGCGGTAGGCGCAGTCACCGTCTGCGTCACTATCGCAACCGCGAAAGTTCGGACAATTAAATAAGGCAATCACGTTCTCGAGAACGTGTACGCAAGTTTTTGCCACCCAAAAGTGTACGCAGCTTTTTGGGTGGCATTTTTATATTTTTCTATAAGAGTTCCTTTCAAACTGACGACCGCCGCCGATTGACTTCCAGAATGTGGCAGTTAGCGCAGACTAACCAGAGGTTTCGGCGGCGGATTTGGCGGCCGAAAAAGTTCGAATGTGCCTTCTGGGCGAGTTTAGGAAAACTTATACTTGACTATAATTATTCTGTGTGATAAATTATAGATAACAATAAGGCACGGCGATTCTGTCGATCAGCTCGGCGAGGCGTTCGCGTCAAGCCAAACACCTATTATTAGGTGCTCGCGGAGAGCACCGCAGAGGAGAAAAAACATGAAAAAGATAACCATCATCTACAACGATATCGATCAACAATACTATCGCACTGCTGCTGCTGCAATCGACGCAGCGCGCTGGGACTGGACGCATCACCTCACGCGCGACGAGCGCAAGCATTACTTGCGCTGGGGACGCAACGAGTACACTCTCGTTGAGCGCATGACGCTCGACGTGAGCGATGAGCTCGCAGAGCAGATCAGCAAGTGCAGCAGCGACGACGCGCTTGACAAGCTGCTGAGTAACAGCGAGGAGTTGCGCGACGCTATCGACGATCACGACTACTGCGCAGACGAGATCGTTTACGATCAGCTGCGCGATATCGTCGATGATGCTGACGCTGCACTCGACGCTGCGACTGACCAGATCTGCAAAACTGCTCGCTGCGAGTTGCAGAGTGTCACACCGACGCGCTGGACTGACGCGTACACGCGACGCGAGACGTGGCTCGACATCAAGACGTGCGATGACGAGAGCGAGACGCTCGTCTGCAGTGTAAGCGTAGACGAGCCGTCTAATCTGCGTCTCGAGGAGTACGACGATGCTTACAGCGTCGACGGCGCGCGCGCGCATCGCATTGTAGATCTGCTGTTAGCCGGGTATCGACACGTTTTTTTCGCGATGGACGAGGAGATTTACGAGGATCTCCGCACGGAGATCGCGCCGTGCAGCGCGCTGCGGTTTGCGAGCGAGTACCTCGACGCGCACAAGCGCAAGTTTGGCGAGGATTTCCAGATCAACTAAAGGGAGGATTTACCATGGAAAAATCAATTATTACGTCATCGGCGGTCAGTACGAGTATATCTGCTACGGCGGCACGCCTACCCTGATCGGCGCAAAGCGCCTCGCAAATCGCTGCGGGACGCTTTGGGACAACTGGCGTGGCTGGAACCTGCCGGCTATCTACCGTGCCGAGGACACGATTGAGGTTGAGTCTCGCAACGCGATCACCACGCCAGACGGCGTGCTTATCCGCATCCCGCGACTCGACGCGGTGCCGGTGTGGGTAGACGGACACGCGATTGAGGAGGTCTAATATCATGGCCAAAACTGTTAAACGTACACCGCGCGCGATCCTGCGCGCGGACTCCGACGGCATGACTCTGCGCAAACTCACTGCGCGCGTCATGTCTCAAGCTGACAATCAATCCCAGCTACCGATCTACGCGCAACAGCAGACCGAGCAGCTGATCGCTGCCCCCAAAATCCGGGAGACGAGATACCACGTTGTAGCGTGGATCACCGCAGCACGCAGGTTGCAAAACCTCGGCACACACTTCCCAGTTCGTACTGGAAATAATAGCCATAAAACAGGCTGCGAACCCAAGGATTTTTCTGATGGTGGCGTCCTAGACAGTTGCGTAGGCACGCTACGAGCAAGACTCTACCGGCGATTTCTGGGAGCTCAGCGATATCCTCGCACGCGAATCCGGAGACTTCCGGCTCCTTGATGGCGATGACGCGCCGAATTCGCAGTTTTTCCAGCTCACGCAGCAGCTGGTCGAGCACATCCTGTGGCGATGTTTCCTAATTTGTACCAAACACTGGAGCTGGACGAGCGAGATGCTCGACCGTTTTGCGATGACGTCAGACCTCATTGTTTGCTCTTCGCGCGTGTATAGCTGCTCGGCGCGGCAGGCGTACTACTGTGGATCATCTGGATTGTATGCACACCTTGGATATATCCCGTTGTAATGGTAGAAATTAAATCTACTGCTCCAGTGGGATCTTTTTACGGTCAATATATACTGCAACGATAAAGATTGCAAGTCGTTGGCGATGGTGGGAATTAAGTCGCAAACGTATGTACGAGCGAAAACGATTTTAGCAGTTGATAGGGGGACGAGCCGTTGTGCGCGTTTCTGCTTATATGTGTCAGACGGCATGGAGCGAATACAGCGTATTTGAGAGCGATGGCAGGCGGTTGTTTTCTGCAGGGGCTTCGTCGGAGCAGCCGTGAGTTGTTGTCAAACTCACTCGTAACGTGTCGGGTCTGCTGCATGTAGTCTGTGAGTTTGTAGGGAGCTGCTTTCAAGCTCACGGTACCTGCTGCGGCAGGTGGCAGGCGCGGAGATCCTGCCAGAGATCGTCGCTCACAAACTTACGCGCTGTGATAGGTCGGATGCAATAGCACGATAACTGCTGCGCTGTGTGCTGTCGGCATAGCGATTTTGAGTAGATAATTTTAACGCGCTAAAGTTACACCGGTAATGATGTAAATAATAATAACTTTGCACTACTATAGGTGTAACTTTTAGATGTCCGTAAACTCTTAAGTTTTCGGACGATTGCAGTGACGCGTGAACCCTGCCAGAGGAACAGTGAAATCCCGAGTTCATTCCCAATCTATCCATAAATACAGAAGTAGTGACACAAATTTTTTGATTTATATTTTCAAATGAAAAAGTTTTCGCATAAGAACTTAATAAAACAGCGTCATTTGCGCAACCTAATATTTTAGAAAAGTATGTTGATTATACATCTATTTAGATGTATAATTAAAGAAAAAGAAATATAAGGACAAAAATCATGAATATTCGGGATTGCTTCAAAGAGATATGCAGGGTCAAGCGGACTACGCTGTCTGAGCTTGGCGAGAACATGGGATATACTACGCGATATTTGACAAATGCGTTCGGTCGTAAGGGTGTAACACTGGAGACAGTGCTTAAGGCGGCAAACGCAGCGGACTATGAAGTTGTATTGCAGCCGAAGCGCCGCAGTGGCCGCCGCACACCGGATCAGTTCGTGATAGGGAGAGACGAATAATGAAAATTGGATATGGTAGAGTTTCGACGAAACACCAAGAGCGCTACGGCACATCGCTGGCAGAGCAAAAGAAAGAATTGACTGAAGCAGGCGCTGAAGTTGTTTACTGCGATGCCTACTCTGGTAAGACAATGCATCGTCCTGAGTTTGATAAGCTGATCTCGATGCTCAAGGAAGGCGATGAGCTGATCGTATGTAAGCTAGACCGTCTGGCGAGGACCGTATCTGAGGGTTCTGCGGTCATCCGTGACCTCGTAGCTCGAGGCGTGCGCGTAAACATCCTGAACATGGGCGTCGTTGATGACACGCCGATGGGCAAGATGATGGTTAACATGCTGCTGGCGTTCGCTGAGTTTGAAAGAGACACCATCGTTGAGCGTACGCAGACTGGCAAGGCAGCTGCTAAGGCTGCTAAGGGCGAAGCGTTCAAGGAAGGCCGTCCGGCTGCTGAGTTTGACAAAAGCAAGCTCAGAAAAGCTAAGAGCCTGCAAAGCGCAGGTAAGATAACTGCTGCTGAGGCTGCTAAGATGTGTGGCTTAAGCAGATCATCGTATTATAAATATTGTGCCGCTGTTTTGTAAAGAGCAGCGGCACTTGCTGTTTATGGAGATATCATATGGACATGGACAAGCTTCGACAGAATGCTAGCTGACTACGCAGCAGAGGAGCATGACTGGTTTCTTGCCAGGGAGGTAAGAACACGCAGGAGTGGGTGGCAGTTATTTAGTGTGCCATGCTTGTGCTAGCTCGTGCGAGTGATTTTGAGGCGTATATGCTGCACTGAATGAGAAAAATAAGAGTCATTTCGACTATAAATTCGATATAAGATTCAACACTGACTACCCTTGCTGCAGCAGTGCATTTTTCCACGCGGTTACGGTTTCTCTGGTGACGGCTTGTCCCTGCAACCAACAGTAGAAATTTTCTACGATCCGACTGTATTTTTCCTGTGTGGCCTGCGCGCGTTCTTCACGGACGAGCCATGTTTTGTAACCCGTGATCCTGTCTTTTGTCAGATAATAGTGTTCCATAATATCCTCCCATTTATAATAAAAGAGGGTGTATCCGCAGCGGTGGATGCACCCTCTCTTTGCTTAATTTTATTTTTCCTGTCTACGCTTCCTCTCTCGAATAAGCGTAGACTTGCTGATATCGGTGAGTTTTACAACCTATGCATACGAATACTCCTCAAGCAGCGCCATCGCATGGTCAAGCCGTTCATTATCGAACTTAGGTGGACGGCCTTCACGAAAGTCGGGAGGCGATGACTCTAGCAACTGCCTTGCGCTCCTGATAAGGGACATCGTGTATCGACATTACAGCAGCACTAAGGCTTTTTTCCACCAGTATATTGTAGAAATGCTGTCTATGATTCGGTTTTTGATGCATATTTCTTCGAAATTCTCTTCCGGTATGTTTCTGTATGCGGAGAGTTTACCCGTGATCTGCTCAATACCGGACAGTTCCTCATACCCGGCAGTTTTCGCTGCGCGCACCATGCTGCCGTTTTGGTCATGCGTAGTAAAGAAGTGGTGTTCATTGGAATATTTCAGGGTGATGAAATTCAATAAACATCTTGCCAGCGCCTTGGAACGGTATTCTATATGCGTAGCTAAAAAACTGATCTGTACTGCGTGCAGACCGGTGACAGGTGCTGTCTGCATTTTCTTATCAATAAAAGAGATCAGTTTATTATCTTCTTCGGTAAAGATACCCCAGCCGCAATAGTCGTTCTCTAGCTCCTGTTCTGCAATCTGTATGGGTGTGGTCTTCCACGACTTTTTCGGCATAAAAAAGGTGCTTCGGAACAAGATCCTTAACTGCTCGGCATCCTTGGCAGGATCGATCCGGCGCATATACAGAGAGGGATTCGTCACAATATGCAGTTCAACTGCTTCATCTCTATCGATAATATCAAGAACATATTGCTTATTCTCAGCTAAGGTATCGGCAGCTCTGAGGAGGTCGGCGGCAGTTTTTTTGACCTCTAACACTTCAGCAGAAGCAAAGGATAACTGTCTGACAGCGGACTGCACTTTTTTCAGGTCACTTTTCCAAAGTTCCCTATTTTCGAGCGTTTCCCAGACGTTGATCTTTTGCGTATCAGGTGATGGATTTGTCTTTAGCCTGCTGTAAATCTCCGGCGACCAGCTGGTAACAAGACGCAGTTTCTGTCCTCGGTCTTCGAACTGCTCCGGAAGATTTTTGCCATACAACATGGCTGCACGTTCCAGTATGTTTTTCGCGTTCTCATATGCACAGGCAAAATAATTGGCATCAAATGCTTCCAGCAGGAGTGTTGTTACACCTGCGCAGTCTATCTCGAAAAACTTTTCCAAAATAGCTGACGGCCGCCACAGAATCTGATTGCCGATCTTCGTCCAACGCAAAAATGTATTATAGCATTCTCTGTCATTTGTTCCGTTCCCGTCAAATGCATTGCGTGCGCTGTGTATCTGGCTGCTGATATTCTTTAGAAAGATTTGCAGCTGTTCCGCGAAATCAGGGATTTTCTGCATGAGCACCGGCAGCGCATATTCTACTGCACGGCAGAAATCCGCATTGAAATAGAAATACGGTCTTGCGTTTTCATCAAGCCAGGCGACTGCATGGGTTTTCTTCACGATACCGATACCGAGCAGTTTTTGCAGTGTATAGATTTTACAATCTGTTTGTTCAAAAAGACTCTCAAACATTTCGCGGGAAATGCTCGGAAGAAACGCCATAAAAGAGATAAAAAGCAATTCTTCATGCGTAAACGGGATGCGGGAGGAAAAATACAGACGGAAATACTGCTGTGCCAGCGTAGTCGTTCCGATCCCAAGACGATCGACCGTTCTTTCCTTAAGAAGCGCTAAGATCTCGCAAGGTAGCAAAAGCTCCTGCTGAGAGATATTCTGAACGATCTGGACGAAAATATCCGTGTTGTATTGTACCTCTTGAGCGATCTGCAAAAGGATATTTTCGTCATCGGATGTATGGATGATGCTGCCTGCATTTTCTTTCTCGAATATATATGCTGCATACCGGCATAATTCAGTGCCGGAGAAATGAGAGAGCTGGATGGCTTCGAAATACGCGTTTTCGTTAACGGCAATGCAGTTTGTATTTGAGATCAGTAAAACAGCGGTATCATGGGTCAGCAGCTGATGGATCATATCCATGTTATCGTGGATATTGTCCACATCATCCAATATCAGTACGTCGGGATAGGACGCGGGCGTGAGCTGGTGGCTTTCGAGCGTTTCTCGGATCGACAGATTATAATAAAGGTAAATAACGGAGTATTTTCTTTTCAGCCTCTCAAATATTTGTTTTGCCGTAAAGCTTTTTCCTACTCCGTTGGAGCCATATAGAAAGATCGCTTTTTGGCCTTTGTGTTTTATCAGGTCATTTGCGATTTTTTCTACCAGTCTGCGCCTGCTTTGGGACAGCGGATCTTCTGCTGCAGGCTGTATATCGCCTTTTGGGGAAGTTTCATATGTAATAGCTGCTAAAAATATCGGATACAGAATTTCGTAAAGATTTTTAGAGAAATCGGTTAAGTTACCGGAAGATACAAAAATAGTATCTCTCATTTTATGTGGTTCCTTTGGAGCGGACTCCTTGAATGTTTGTATTGCGGACTCCTTGAATGTTTGTATTTCGGCTGTTATCTGTTCATATTTCTCGGTATCTTTATGAGTGACGCTGTCATTCTCTAAATAGAACGTATTCAAAAATCTGGAAAAAGAATCTAAAAAATCATAAAGATGTGTGTTATATTTCTGCTCCTCAAAACACATTTCCTCTAAAGCGGAAATGATATACCAGGAAACGCACTTTGCTGGGATTTCAGGTCGCTGATTTTTCTCTTCTCTATTCCAATAGCCGGGTAATTCTTTTTTTCCGTTGATATAATCACTCAAAAATACCTTCCGGAGTGTATAGTAGGCATGGCCTTCGCTGACGACCAGTTGGTAATTCGATACCTTCTCATCAAAGCAAGAAAGTCTATTATTTTTCTTTTGCTTTGAATATTTATCCAGTTGATTGGGTTGTGAATGTTTATCCAGAATTTCTCTTGTAAAGATATAGTATTCAGACCGATTGCATAATGCCTTCATAATATCACGGAATGTATAAGGCATACCCATATGTATTTCACCTCACAAAAGATTGTTATAATCGCGAAAACTTTGTTATTATAACTACTATAATCCGTAATTTGCGGTATAATCTAACCATAGAAAACCTCCTGCGCAGGATAGTTTTTCTTGACTGGTAAAACAGGCATGAACTAAGGAGGTAAAAATTATGAAGAAACGTTTGGCTAGCCTTATGCTGGCGATGGCTCTCATGCTGGCAGGCAATGCAGGCGTAACTGCATCTGCTGTCGAGATTCGCGATTTGAAAATGGACTGCCCCTCCACCATCGTCGTGGACAAAACGGGCGTATTTCAGGTCGATCTTCCATTCTCCGGTCTGGGGATTGATTCCATCACCGTGGCCGCGGGAAAAAACGTGACGCCCAAGATTGTTAATGCTAACTGGCAGGCATTTCCGAAAACCTGTACTGCCAGAGTGCAGATCAGCGTCTCCGGCAATGGCAATTTTGATTTTATTATGCGGAGCAATGTAAAGGGCGAGATATTTAGGAGAAAATTCGATGTAAAAATGCAGAGCAGTTCCTCGGGAACAACCTATATAGTATCGCACGCGAAAGGCGTGAACGTGCGCACCGCTCCTGTTAATGGAAAAATCAAGAAAACATTGAGTAAAGGTCAAAAATTTACCGTTACAACGATAAACAAGAACTGGGGCTATTCTCCGGATTATTCCGCGTGGATTTGTTTAGACTATTGTCAAAAGGCGAATACCAGTTCGTCCTCTACATCGTCCAACTCGAAGGTAAATACCGGTAAGATCATCGAGTTTGCCCAAAAATACGCATATCTGAACGCTAAGTGGTTATGTGCTGAGTTTGTTTCTCGCGCACTGGCCGCAGGCAATGTAAACGTAGGGATAATAAAGGGGTGTGGCACACTGTACCGTACGCTGGAAAAAAGCAGCCAGTGCACAAAATATGAGCTGACTGTCAATAAAAATGGCAGAATTTATCCCACTGGCAGCAATAAGGGCAAGATCGCTCCGGGAGATGCACTGGTGATTTATTGCCAGCGATGCAAGATGTACCAGCACGCCCTATTGGCTGGTGACGTGACCAATGATGGAGTACGGGTCTACGCGCACAACCATCCTCATCGCAACGATATTTACAGTTCTTTCCAATACTGCTCCGACTGCGGCGGCGGGCACAACACGGTATATGTCTTTCACTTGAAATAAGCTGAAACAGAGTCTCTTAGAGGCTCTGTTTTATTTTCTTTGCCAGCCGTCCACATCATTAAAATAAGCTCCCCTTTATTTTAACATCAAATAAAGGGGAGCACAACCGCCGAGCAGGCAATAATCTGCCCGGGATGTTTTACATTTTTACAGAGCGAACGTGAGTCGGTGATGCGAATCCACTCGCCATCTTTGAATGCACACAGCTCTGCTTTCGGGTTGGCGTGCAGTTGCTTAGAAACATCTTTCTTTTTGCCGGTCTGAATATACAGCTTGCCTTCAAAAATATGTGCCGTGCCAAACGGACGTACACGCGGTTGATCGCCGTCTACGGTTGCCAGATAGTATGTTTCTGCTTCTTTTAAGAATTTTACGACTTCTTCCATTTTATGCCGAGCTTCTTTCAAGATTGTGGTTATCTATGTTTTTGATCTTCGAGGATCTAATCGGAGTATACCATAGCTGCCACTGTTTTTACAGACATTTTCTGCGCTGTACATCTGTGTATTCTAATTCCAATCTATGAACATCCTAAATACCGCTTGAGCAAAAACGCGCAAAAGTACGGGAACGTATAAATATCGTCGCTAAACCCGACATTACCGGCGGTAAATTTGATACCACAGTGAATATCCTCATACTTATCGCTGGTGATGAGCGTGCGCAGAGACTTGGCCGTACCTCTCTGAGCCTTGACCTCGACCGGGATGAGTTCGGATGCCGTGCGGACGAAGAAATCCTGCTCGAGCGTGGAATCCTCGCGCTTGTAGTAATACAGCTGATACCCGGCCTTGACGAGCGCTTCACCGACCACATTCTCATACAGTGCGCCCTTGTACACGCCGAGGTTTTTGTTGGCGCGCAAGTCCTCCTGCGCTTCCTCATCCAGCATGGCAACGAGCAGGCCGCTGTCCGCAAAATACAGCTTGTACTTTGTCTCGTCGTAATTGCCCTTGAGCGGCAGTTCCGGGAAATTCAGGCAGTAGCAGATGTTGACCATGCCGGCGTCGTTCAGCCACTCAATGCAGCCGCGGTAATCGCGGAAACGCGCGCCGGAGGCGACCTTGGAAATCTGGAATTTCTTATTATCACTGGCCAGCTGCACCGGGATGTGCTGAAACACGTTCAAAATGCGGGTCTGGTCCATGCCGTCCGCGTATTTGCGGATGTCCTCCCTGTAGTCCGCGATGAGCTGACGCTGGGTTTCGAGTGAGCCTTCAAACGTGCCCTTTTCGATGAACTCGCGGACAACAGCGGGCATGCCGCCGAGGATGCAGTAGTTGAGGAACAGCTCGCCGCAGACCGACAGTTCCAGTTCATTGAACGGCGTCAGCGTGCGCATGTGCGTCAGCATATCGTCAATAAAGGCATCGTCGTAGCCGCCGGCCCACAAAAATTCCTCAAAATCCAGTGAGAACATTTCGTAATCGGTCTTGTAGCCGACACTGTTACTCTCAATCTTGCGGTAGTTAAGACCGAGCATGGAACCGCTGCAAATGACGTCGAACCGACCGTCGATCTTGAAGAATTTGAGCGCGGTCGCAATGTCGGGAAACTCCTGCAGTTCATCGAAGAAAATCAGGGTTTCGCCCTCAATAAACCGCTTAGAAGGGTCGATACGCGAGATATTTTTGATGATATCCGCCGCTTTGTAGCCGTCCGCGGTGATCATTTTGTACTTTGGCTCCTCCACGAAGTTGATCGTGATAACGCTCGTGTAGTTCTCTGCGGCAAAGTGCTGAATGGATTCGGTCTTGCCGACCTGCCGCGGCCCTTTGACGATAAGCGGCTTTTTATCCGGATTTGCTTTCCATTCCGACAGAAAAGCGTCAATTTTGCGTTTTAGATAAAGCATTTGGGTTCACCTCCTATGAGGGTATTATACCCCGGCAGAGGAAGAAATGCAATTGCTCGCACAAAATGAAAGGGAGAATTTTTGATTGGTTCACATTTTATGAGCGAGTTATTACGGTTGAATCACATTTTCAAGGTTTCGCTGCCGTGCGGCAGAGGATGTGCAGTATCGGTTGAGTTGGTGCCGGTCTGTCTCAAAACCTTCAAGTATTGCTACCGGTTGCAAAACTCAGCGTCATAAGTTATAATGTAGGTATCAAAACCTATATTCAAAACTCGCGGTGTCAAAACCGGGAAAACGGGGGAATTTACATGACATTCGGCTACGCGAGAGTCTCGACCAAGACGCAGGCGCGCGACGGAAACAGTCTGGACGCGCAGCAGGCGGCGCTGACGGCGGCGGGCGCAGAAAAAATCTATACGGACACCTTCACCGGCACGAAGATCGAGCGCCCGGAGTTTGACAGGCTGCGCGCGCAGCTGCGAAAAGGCGATGTGCTCATCGTCACCAGGCTCGACCGCCTTGCGCGGTCGGTGTCGCAGGCGTCCGGCCTCATCACCGAGATGATCGACGAGGGCGTGACCATCAACGTGCTGAATCTCGGCATCCTGTCCAACGACTCGGTGAACACGCTGCTGCGCAACGTGCTGCTGTCGTTCGCGCAGTTCGAGCGCGACATGATCGTCCAGCGCACGCAGGCGGGCAAGGCGGTCGCGCGCGCCACCGACCCGAATTTCCGTGAGGGCCGCCCGCCCAAGTTCGATGCCGAGCAGCTCGACCACGCGATGGCGCTGCTCGCGGACCATTCCTACGCGCAGGTCGTAAAATTGACCGGCATCAGCAAGTCTACGCTCATCCGGGAGAGGAAGCGGCGGCAGACGTGACGCCGCGCGGCGCTATATACAATAAGGTATCCGTGCGAAGCGACGCAGACAAAACAACCGAGCGGCTGAAAATGCAGTCGCTCGGTTGTTTTGCGTATGATTCAGAGGTTTCCGCCGTCTTGATTATTTAGACCACGGAAACTGGATCGGAACCGGAAACCAGGGGTTGTGTCTTGTGCAGGTAACAGTAATGAACCAGATAAAATTTTCCAGGATACCAAAACGCTTGACGTAGACCCAAGTATTTAACGGACATCCGCGGCTGCGAGCACCTCCAACATGGTAGCGTACTGTGTAGACCAGATCTCCATCGGGTCCTGCTCGACCCAGCCTTCATGCGGATAATGCTGCGTCAGTTCGTGTTGACGGATGGCGAGAATATAAGGCGCGATTTTTCTTCGAAATTCAATCGAAAGCGTGGTCTCGATCCCGTAAAGTCGTTTCCTCAAGCCAGCATATCCGGGCGTTCGCCAATGACCTCGCGGTATCGAACCGGCGATACCCCCACCAGACGCTTGAACATCCGGTAAAAGTAATTGCGGTTGATCATGCCGACCCGACCGGCAATATCGCCCGCACTGTCCTCCGTTGTGCGGAGCAGATGCTGCGCTTCCCCGATCCGGCGGCGCACCATATACTGAATGGGCGGCAGGCCGAACTGCGCCTTGAACATATGGATCATGTGGCTGGTCGAAACGTGAAACCGATTGGTCAGCTCGGTCAGCGAAAGCTCCTCGGCAAAGCACAGGTTCAAATGCTGCAATACCTCGGTTGCAAGCGAGAATGCGGCATCCGGCGCACACAGCTCGAAGCCATGCGCCATAGGCGCCATCTGCATCAGCAGCGCCTCCAGAAGCGGTGTCCGGGCGGTAGCCGTGGTCTGTTCCGAGTAGAGCAGCAGCAGAAACGTCCATGCCGGTGTTCCCTGTAACTGCGGAAACTCAAACACCGCCTGTCCGTCATCCGCGGCGGAAAAGCCCAGCATCAGACAGGGTGCCTGTACGAACGGCAGCTCGTGACAGACATTCGGCGGCAGCAGCAGCGCGCCGCCGGGTTCGATCGGCAGACAGCGGTGCTCGGTCCGCAGAATGATCTTCTCTCCGTCCGCAGCAAGCGAAACAAACAGCACCCAATCCTCCGAGGCGCAAGGCAGATAGTTGCCGCCCTTGTCCTGCGGATGAATCACACATTGCTGCGTTAGAGTGTGTCTGAAAAACATTTTAAATTGTTTATTTTAACCAAATTAATATTGAGGCGATACAAATAAATCCCAAGTAGGTTGCAGCTAATTTGTCATAACGTGTAGCGATTCGTCGGAATGCTTTTAATTTCAGAAAATACTTTTCTACTAAATGGCGTTCTTTGTATAACCACCAATCACAATGACGTTCAAATTTAGCTCCCTTTCGGGATGGAATGGTTGGCTCTCCACCGCGGGCGTACACATAATCAAGTAATTTATTACTGTCATATCCTCGGTCAGCTAACACATTGCTTCCGTTTATTTCAATTTGATCGAGCAAAGGGATTGCATAATTGATATCATTACGCTGTCCCTCACTGATCATTAAATAAACTGGATATCCATAGGCATCTACTGCCGCATGGATTTTGGTGCTGGCTCCTCCACGGCTATGCCCGATTTCATTTGAAGGCCCCCTTTTTTTGCACCGGCACTATGCTGGTGCGCCTGGATAATAGAAGCATCAATGGATAATTCTTCCAATTCTGCTTCAAGACTTAAAATACGGAAAATATTATCAAGGATACCATCATCGATCCATTTTCGGAATCGGCTATAGACAGTTTTCCATGAACCATAACGTTCAGGAAGATCGCGCCAAGGTGCCCCACTACGTGCAAGCCATACAATTCCATTCATAATGATACGATTGTCTTTCCTTGGACGTCCTTGTTTTCCAGTATTTTCAGGAGGTAATAAAGGTTCAATGCGAAGCCATTCTTCATCAGTCAACTCATATCGTCTCAACATAGTGAACACCCCTTTTTCTTTATTTTATCATGAAAAAGGGAAATAAAACATGCGTTTTGTGCAATTTTTATTTTTCAGACACGCTCTAGAGGTCAGGTGTGGCAGAGCTCACAAAAAGGCAATAATGATGATGCTTTATTTATCATGCAAAAACGGAAATGATGTATAAAATTTTTCTACATGGCAATACTGTAAATACAAAGATATATTAGACAACCGCATATGCATTAATTCGACAGCAAAATTTTACATATCTATTTCTTAACAGAAAGATTTACTTTCCATAGACACAAGAATTTTTAAACTTGATTGAAAATTTGTGCAGTTTTGGAAATTTTTTATATTTATAGCTCTTAGACATTGACTTCAACTCGTAAAATTTCAAATCAAGTCAAGTACTTCCCTGAGATGAAATGACTTGAAATTATGAAACTTTCAATTAAGTCAAGCCCTCCCTGAGGAAAAGATGACTACAAATTATAAAAACGCAAATCAAGTCAAGCCTTCCCTGAAGGAAGGATGACTTCAAATCACAAAAACGCAAATCAAGTCAAGCATTTCCGCAAGATGAGATGACTTAAAATCATAAAATTTCCAATCAAGTCAAGCATTTCCGTAAGATGAGATGACTTAAAATCATAAAATTTCCAATCAAGTCAAGTACTTCCGCAAGATGAGATGACTTGAAATCATAAAATTCCCAATCAAGTCAAGCACTTCCGCAAGATGAGATGACTTGAAACCACAAAATTCCCAATCAAGTCAAGCCCTCCCCAAAGACAAGTTGACTTTAATTTATAAAAATCCCAAATCAAGTCATCTATTCCCCCAAAACACCTATCCCCTCAAACACCCATCCCCCCAAAAGGCTTCAATTCCTACAGGATATGAGAGGTAATGTAAAATGGTGTGTCTGACTCATTGATCTGAGTAAAAGGAGAAATATAACAATACTTATCAACAACATTTATTTGGTTACTGTTCACACACCACTATCCCGCGAGGTGTTTTGGCATGAATATGCCAAAATCCCGAGACATACAAGCCAAAATTCCATTGCCGCAGGCAATCTGGAATGAATTTTGGCTACGTTACTGTGAACGGAGTGAACAGTAACTTTATTTGCTTTATTATCCCTTCTGCACCTTTTATTAACTTGCTATTTATCGTACTAAATGATAAAATTTAAATATCTTACAGTTTTACGGCATAATATTTTGAAAAAACTGAAAACAAAGGAGAGGAAGCGATGGAAGAGAGAAATAACAGACTGCTGAATGCGAAGCTGAACAAGTATATTGTTCCGGGGATTATGATGTCTCTGGCGCTTCAGCTGGGAAATATCGTAGATACGATATTTGTAAGTAACCTGATCGGGGTGGAGGCAATGTCTGCAGTTACCCTGAGCCTGCCTGTGGAGACGATCGTTCAGCTGACAGGTTACTGCCTTGGTATCGGCGGTTCCATAGCAGTGGGAAACATGCTTGGCAAACGAGACAAAGAAGGAGCATCGAAATTGTTTTCTGCCACATTTATAGTAACACTTGTGGTGGGGATCATTTTTTCAATCTGCGCCCTTCCTGCAGCAGAACCTGTTGCCAGACTTCTGGTATCAGGTGACGGTGTCCTGACCGGTTATACCAGAGATTACATACGTGTAAGTATGCTGGGGGCACCGGTGATCGGAATTGGACTGATGATGGTCAATTACCTTGGGGTGGAGAATCATCCGGAGCTGGCATCAGCCTACCTTATCGCAGCCAATGTGATCAATCTTGTGCTGGACTATATATTCCTCAGATATACTCCGCTAGGAATTACAGGTGCATCCTTATCAACTGTTCTTGGTTTCCTGTTTGCAATGGGAATTTTTGTGCTTTATATCCGCTCTGATAAGCGAAACCTCCACCTGATCCTGCTAAAGCCGGGCGAACTTGGAATCACAAAGGAAGCAATCATCACAGGCGTGCCAATGCTGATCTTTATGGCAGCTAATTTTGTAAAGGCGCTTGGACTGAATACCATTATCATGAACCAGCTGGGCGAGGAAGGTATGGCAGTATTTACTGTCTGTGACAATGTGCTACTGATCGTCGAGATGCTTACAGGTGGAATCATCGGTGTGATCCCCAATGTGGCAGGAATCCTTTTCGGAGAGAAGGACTACGTGGGAATCCGGGTTCTCTGTAAAAAAATGCTGAAATACAGTTACATCCTGCTGGCTGTGATCTTTGTCCTTATTATGCTGTTTACCGAGGAAATCACTGTCATGTTCGGAAGCGGCGGTGGCGAGCTGGGCAGCCATATGGTCCAGGCGCTGCGTATCTTTGCTTTGTGTGTGGCACCTTATCTGTGGAATAAGTTTATTATCAGCTATTACGAGTCCATTGAGGAGACAGCCATTGCAAGCTTTGCCACATTTCTGGAGAATGCGGTGGTAGTTCTGCCTGCAACCCTGGTGGGAATCCTTGTATGGAAACAGATTGACGGAATCGGTATCGACGGAATTGCAGCAGGATTTGTTGCCACTGAGATCATAACTGCAGTTGCAGCCTGTATTTTCAGAAAAATCAGGCATAAGAATACAAGCTTTTATATTGTTCCTGACAAAAATCCGGGGATTAATCTGGATTTTTCCATTAAGAGTACCATGGAGGAAGCACAAACGGTTCATAAGAGGATCATAGAGTTCTGCCAGGAACAGGGAGCTTCTAAAAGCAAGGCAAATCTTGCCGCAGTGTGTGCGGAGGAAATGACTGTAAATATTATACGATTCGGGGGAAAAACCTCCAACTGGATCGACATTAACCTCTGTCTGGAGGATGATCTCTGCAGACTGAGGATCAGAGATAACGGTGTAAATTTCAACCCTCTGGAATATCAGTATGACAGTGAAGACTTTGATATACATGGGATTGAACTTGTCAAGAAGGTATCAAAATCCATGGATTATATTCGTGCGATTGATATGAATAATACCATAATATCTTTTTAGGAGGTACATGAAAATGAAAAATATTAATGAAAGGAACAATTTTGTTTTTGAGTTTCGGCCGGTAACAGAATTGTTCGAGGAACAGGTGAAGCTTCATCCTGAGAAATATGCAGTTGTCTCCGGCAAAGAGAGCTTCACTTATGCACAGCTCAATGAACGGGCTAACAGGATTGCCAATGCACTTGTGGAAAAAGGTGTCAGACGGGAGACCATCGTAGGTGTGGTTCTTGAGAGATGCTGTGATTTCTATGCAGTGCGACAGGGTATCCTGAAGGCAGGAGGCGCATTTGCAGTTGCCACACCGGATTATCCTGATGACAGGATCCGGTATATTTTTGAGGATTCAGGAGCTCCTTTTATTATCACAACAAAGGAGATCGCAGAGGAACGAAGGGAACTGTTTGCTAAGCTTCCCTGTACAGTACTTCTGATCGAGGAACTTCTGGAGAATGAGAATACAGAGAATCCTCAGGTAAAGATCGGGGAGCATGATCTTTGTTATTGTATCTATACTTCCGGTTCCACAGGCAAGCCCAAGGGTGTGCTGATCGAACATATCAACCTTGCCAATTTTGTAAATCCGAATTCGAAAAATGCGGAAACTTATGGTTATGTAAGCAGAGGAAGTGTATCTCTTTCCATGGCAGCCATGACCTTTGATGTGTCTGTTCTGGAGGAATTTCTGCCACTTACCAACGGGATGACTGCGGTGATCGCCTCTGATGAGGAGATTCTGAATCCTCTTATGCTGGGTGAGCTGATCGTCAGAAATAAAGTGGATATTATGACCACAACTCCTACTTACCTGTCCAATATGATCGATCTGCCCCAGCTTGAAAAAGCAGTTTCTCAGATTAAGGTGTTTGATGTAGGTGCAGAGGCTTTTCCTCCGGCTCTGTATGACAAGATTCGCAGAGTAAACCCGGATGCTTACATTATGAATGGTTATGGACCTACGGAAACTACCATCAGCTGTACCATGAAGGTAATTACGGACAGCAGAAACATTACCATTGGTACGCCTAACGGTAATGTGAAGGTATATATTGTAGATAAAGAGAATAAGATCCTTCCGGACGGAGAGACCGGAGAGCTTGTGATCGCAGGACTGGGCGTTGGCAGAGGTTATATGAATCTGCCGGATAAAACAGAGGCTGTATTCATTGATCTTAACGGAGAGAGAGCTTATAAGACCGGTGACCTTGCAAGGATCAGCCCTGAGGGTGAGATTGAATTTTTCGGAAGAATAGACAATCAGATCAAGCTTCGCGGTCTGAGGATTGAGCTTGGTGAGATCGAGGAGGTGATCAATTCCTATGAGGGAATCATTACCAGCATTACTCTGCCTGTAGATAACAAATTCCTCTGCTGCTATTTTATGGCTGACCGCCAGATCAATACAGAGGAGCTTTCTGCCTATGCATCAGAGTCCCTGGCTCATTATATGGTTCCTGAGGTTTTTGTCCAACTGGAAAAGATGCCTGTGACACAGAATGGCAAAATTGATAAGAAAGCACTGCCAAAGCCGGCTGCACAGCCAAAGAATCTGAAAGAACCCCAGACTCCTATGCAGAAGAAGATTTTTGAAATCGTTGCAGACGTTGTGGAGAATGATTTTTTTGGAACTGACACAAGTTTTTACAGGGCGGGGCTGTCTTCTATCAGTGCCATGAAGCTTTGTATTCTGATCTCAGAGGAATTCGGAGTGACTGTGAAAACCAGTGATATCCACGAAAACAATACGGTGGAGAAACTGGAAAAATATGTGATGCTTGCACCGAAGATCAGAACCTATGAAAAGAGAGAAGTTTACCCTCTTACCGGCTCCCAGAAGGGTATTTTTGCAGAGTGCATGAAGAATCCTGAGAGTACGGTATACAATATTCCGTTCCTGTTTGAACTGGAAAGCTCTGTTGACGTTCAGAAGCTGTCAGATGCCATTTCTCAGATGATCGCTGCACATCCGTATCTGCTGACAAAGGTTTATTTAAGTGACAGCGGAGAGATGGTGCAGAAGCCTTGTGAGGAAGCCTTTGTACCAGAGGTGGTCCGGACCACAAATGAGCAGTTTGAAAAGATAAAAGATGAGCTGGTGCGTCCCTTTAAGCTGGAAAAGGGACGGCTGTTCCGGGCGGGGATTTATGTGACAGAAGACAGGAAATATCTTTTTACAGATTTCCACCATATCCTGGCAGATGGTAATTCCTATGATATTATTTTTGAGGATATCGATCGGGCCTATCTGGGTGAGAAATTGGAGAAAGAATCCTACACAGGCTTTGATGCTGCCCTTGATGAAGAACAGCAGATGAAAGAGGGAAAATATAAGAAGGCCGAGAAATATTATGACAGTATTTTCGAGGGAATTGAGACAGAATCCCTGCCTCTTCCTGACTGCTCAGGAAAGACTCCTGAGAGAGGATATCTGTCGATGCCTGTGGACACCGGAGAGTCTCTGGTACTTTCTGCCTGCGAGAAGCTGGGGGTTACTCCAAACATTCTGTTTACAGGTGTATTCGGCATTCTCATGAGCAGATATTCCAATTCCGAGGAAAGTCTTTTTGCAACTATTTATAATGGAAGAAATGATTCCAGACTGGAGAATACAGTCTGCATGCTTGTAAAGACTCTGCCGGTTTACTGTTCCTGTGATCCGAAAGTCACCATACAGGCCTATATGACAGAGCTCTCTGAGCAGATTCTGTCTTCCATGGCAAATGATATTTTTCCGTTCTCTGATATCTGTGCAAAGTACGGGATTAATTCTGATCTGGTATTTGCATATCAGGCAGAGCTTGGGGATGATTTCCCGATCGGTGATACTGTTGCCAGGGGCCATGACCTTTCTCCGGATATGTCAAAGATGCCTCTGCTGATCCAGGTAAGAGAATACGATCATAAATATGTGCTTACTGCAGAATACCGCAGTGACATGTACAGTGAAGCCTTTGTACGTGGAATGCTGGAATCCTATGAGGCAGCTATGGATTCCCTGCTGAAAGCAAAATATATTTCGGAAGTTTCTGTTCTTTCCCAAAATGGAGCGGACAAAATTTCGGAATTTAATAATACTGCCTGCGAATATGACAGAAGTAAGACCATCGCTGATATGTTTGAGGAGCTGGTACAGACCATTCCTGACCATACGGCTGTGGTATTTAAGGATAAAAAATATACTTACAGAGAACTGGATGAGATCAGTGACAGACTTGGAAAATATATCGCATCCCAGGGAATTGGCAGTGAAGATGTTGTTTCCATTCTGATCCCCCGCTGTGAATATATGGCGATCGCACCGATGGGCGTGATAAAGGCAGGTGCAGCTTACCAGCCTCTGGATCCAACCTATCCCAGGGACCGCCTGATGTACATGATGGAGGATTCCTCTGCAAAGCTTCTCATTGTTGACAGAGAGCTTCTTCCTCTGGTAGACGGATATAAAGGACCGGTGCTGTTTACAGATCAGATCTGGCAGCTGGAGGATAGGGATGTTGTGCTTAAGAAGCCGCAGCTGCATGATCTGTTTATCCTTTTGTATACTTCCGGTTCCACAGGTGTGCCAAAGGGCTGTATGCTGGAATATGGAAATATTACTGCTTTCTGTCACTGGTTCAAGAGATATTATGGCATAGATTCGGAGTGCAGGATAGCTGCATATGCTTCCTTTGGTTTTGATGCCTGCATGATGGATATTTACGGTGCCATCACAAACGGTGCACAGCTTCACATTATTCCGGAGGAAATCCGTCTGGATTTCATTGGACTGCAGCGCTATTTTGAGGAAAATGGTATCACGCATTCCTTTATGACTACTCAGGTGGGAAGGCAGTTTGCGCTGGAGATGGATTGTAAGAGCCTGAGATATCTTTCTGTAGGAGGAGAGAAGCTGGTTCCATGTGAGCCGCCAAAAGATTATAAGTTTATCAATGCTTATGGACCTACAGAGGCGACTATTTTTACGACTGTATTTGAAGTGGACAAATATTATCCAAATGTCCCGATCGGAAAAGCACTTGACAATGTGAAGCTTTATATTACGGACAAGCTGGGGCATATGCTTCCTCCCGGTGCATGCGGAGAGCTGATGATCACCGGCTGGCAGGTTTCCAGAGGATATCTTAACAAGCCGGAAAAAACTGCCGAGGTCTATACAAAGAATCTTTATGATGATACACCGGGATACGAAGTGATGTATCATTCAGGTGATGTGGCAAGATTTCTTCCGGATGGAAATATCCAGATCATTGGCAGAAAGGATTCCCAGGTTAAGATCAGAGGTTTCAGGATTGAGCTTTCTGAGGTTGAGGAAGTGATCCGCAGATATGAGGGCATCAGGGATGCCACTGTAGTTGCCTTTGATGATCCAAATGGTGGAAAATATATTGCTGCCTATGTGGTATCGGACAGCACTGTTGATATCAATGCCCTGAATGATTTTATTAAAGAGACAAAGCCTGCCTATATGGTACCTGCAGTTACCATGCAGATTGACAAAATTCCTCTGAACCAGAACCAGAAGGTAAATAAAAAGGCTCTTCCTCTGCCTGAGAAAAAAGCAGCGGAGATCATTAAGCCTGAGAATGAGGTTCAGCAGATATTATTTGACTGTATCGCAGAGGTTCTGGGGTATACGGATTTTGGGATTACCACAGATATTTATGAGGCAGGTCTGACATCTATCACTGCCATTAAGCTGAATATCCTGATCTCCAAAGCCTTTGACATTGTGATCAAAACTTCAGATATTAAGAATCATCCTACTATCCGAATGATGGAGGAATTTGTAAAAACTGCGGGAAAAGAAAGCAAAAGGGAAGTACAGGAAAGTTATCCTCTTACCAACACTCAGGAGGGGATTTTCATTGAGTGTACTGCAAATATGGGTTCTACCATTTACAATATCCCGTATCTGTTAAAGCTTGATAACAAGGTGGATCTGGACAGACTGGCAGAAGCCATTGACAGTACTGTTGAGGCACATCCTTATCTGAAAACCCGTCTGTTTATGGATGACAACGGAAATGTACTTCAGAAACGAAACGATGGGCTCAGTTATAAAACACCGATTTTAAACGGAATGAACAGAGACACTCTGGTACGTCCATATATGTTGTTTAATGAACAGCTTTTCCGGTTTGAAATCTACAGAACCTGTGATGGCAATTATCTGTTCCTGGACCTTCACCACATTGTTGCCGATGGTACATCTCTGGCTATTATAATTAATGATATTAACAGAGCTTACAGCGGTGAGAAGCTGGAACCGGAAGGTTATACTTCCTATGATCTGGCACTGGATAACAGAGATGCCCTGGCAGGTGATATCTATAAAAATGCAGAGAATTATTATAAGTCAGTATTTGAACATGCAGGTGGAAGCATCAGCTTCTATCCGGACAAAAACGGTGCGGCTCCAACAGCAGAACTTTACCACAGAGAGACCAGATCCATTTCTGTGCAGGATGTGAAGGAATTCTGTAAAAAGCATGGAATTACGGAGAATGTATTCTTCATTTCCGCTTTTGGTATCACACTTGGAAAATATAATTTCAAAAAGGATGCTGTATTTACCACTATTTACCATGGAAGAAACGATTCCAGACTTTCGGAAACAGTGGGTATGCTGGTAAAAACACTCCCTGTTTTCTGCGATTTCTCAGGAACAGCCAAAGATTGCTTAAGCGGTGTACAGAAACAGCTGATCGATTCCATGAACAACGATATTTATCCTTTCTCACAGATCAGCCATGAGTTTGATATTAAGGCAGATGCCATGGTTATTTACCAGGGCGACAATTTTGCTTTTGACACCATTGGCGGGGAATATGCACAGGAGGAGCCTGTCAGCCTGAACATGGCAAAGGCACCGGTTTCTGTCAGCATTTCCATTGAAAAGAACAGATTTGTCTTTGAGATTGAGTACAGAGGAGATATGTACCATGAGGAAACTATCCGGTATCTGGCTGACAATCTGGAAACCACTGCAGAGGGAATCTTAAGGGAATGCGATCCGGCTGATATCCGGCTGATGTTTGAGGAAAAAACTCAGATGGAGGATATTCCGGAACATGCAGGAAAGACCTTCATAGATCTGTTTAAGGAGATGGCTGCCAGATATCCGGACAGACCGGCAGTGCGGGATGACTCCGGAGATTTTACTTACAGAGAGTTGGACAGAATGTCTGATTATATTGCTCAGAAGCTTACGGAAAACGGATTTGGCCCGGAACAGGCAGCAGGTATCCTGTGCGGCAGGACAAAAGAATATACAGTAGCCTATGTGGGTGTTATGAAGGCCGGCGGAGCCTATGTTCCTCTGGATCCGGAGTATCCACAGAGCAGAATTGAATATATGCTGAAGGATTCAGGAGCAAGAAATCTCCTTGTGATCGATCAGTATCAGAATCTTGTGGAATTTTATGACGGAAATGTGATCAGTCTGGACAGTGTGCCAGATGAGGCTGAGGATTTTGAACTTTCTGCAGAGCTTATTTCTCCGAAACCGGAGAACCTTGCCTATATGATCTATACCTCAGGCTCCACAGGAAAGCCAAAGGGTGTTATGATCGAGCACAGAAATCTGTTGAACCTGATCGAATATATCACACTGAGCAGAAATACTTCACCGGATGACATTGTGGCAGAGTTTGCGAGCTTCTGTTTCGATGCGTCAGTGATCGATCTGTTTGCACCTCTTACCGCAGGAGCAGTCCTGTATATTTTACCGGAGAGTATCCGTAAGGACGCCATTGCCATAAGCAGATATATAAAGGAAAAAGAGATCACCACCGTAACCTTCCCTACCCAGATGGGAGAACTGGTTACAGAACTTCTGGAGGATGCACCTGCTCTTAAATTTGTTACACTTGGCGGCGAGAAATTCAAGCATTACCGTAACCGTACCTATCAGATGATCAATGGCTACGGTCCTACAGAGAATACGGTTTCTTCCACAGAGTTTTTGGTAGACAGACAGTATGACAACATCCCGATCGGAAAATCACAGCGGAATGTGCGCAGCTACATTGTGGATGAGAATCTGAACCGGCTTCCGGTGGGTGCGTCCGGCGAACTTTGTCACGCAGGAAGGCAGATTGCCAGAGGATATCATAATCTTCCGGAAAAAACAGCATCTGTGTTTGTAGAAAATCCATTTGCTGTATGTGAGCAGGAAAGCCGTCTTTACAGGACCGGTGATATGGTCCGCATGAAAGGTGACGGAAATATTGAGTACATAGGCCGGATCGATTCACAGGTGAAGATCAGAGGATATCGTGTGGAGCTTGGTGAGATCGAAGGTGCCCTTCTGAAACATGAGCTGGTGAAAAATGCAGCCGTTACAGTAATTGAAAAGGGTGGAAATAAATATATCACAGCTTATTATACAGGAGAAGCCATCCCGGAGGATGAACTGAAGACCTTCCTGGAGCCGCTGATCCCGGATTATATGATGCCGTCTTTCTTTGTCAGCATTGAGGAAATGCCTGTGACACCGGGCGGTAAGATTGATAAAAAAGCACTGCCAATGCCGGAGGTAACCACGAACACTGCCAGCTATGTAGAGCCGGTTACTGCAGCTCAGAGAGCACTCTGTGAGATTTTTGAGAAAGCACTGGGAATTGAAAGAGTAGGGATTGAGGACAACTTCTTTGAGCTGGGCGGATCTTCCCTTACTGCATCCAAGGTTGCTGTTATGTGTCTGTCAAAGAATATTTCACTGGTATATGCGGATATTTTCAAATATCCTACTGTACGGGAACTTGCAGCTTTGGTTGATGATGACGGAGTTACAGAGGCTGCACAGAGCAAGAATGAATTTTCGGATTATAACTATAACAGGATCCAGAATGTGATCAGCGCAAATACAGAAGAAAATGCAGACCGGATCACAAAGGAAAAGCTGGGAGATATTATGGTCACAGGTGCCACAGGTTTCCTGGGGATCCATGTCCTTAAAGCATTCATTGACAATTATGACGGTAAGGTTTACTGTCTTGTACGTAAGGGCAAATATGAATCGTCTGAAAAGCGAATGATGAACATGCTGATGTACTATTTTGATGATCCATACAAAGAGCTGTTTGAAAGCCGTATTATCTGTGTGGATGGGGATATTACCTCAAAGGAACAGGTAACAGGATTTTCAGAATACAAATTCAGCACCATCATTAACTGCGCTGCCTGCGTAAAGCATTTTGCGGCTGATGATGTACTGGAAAGAATTAATGTGCAGGGTGTGGAAAATCTGATCGATTTCTGTAAGAATAACGGCCGCAGACTGATCCAGATTTCTACGGTTTCCGTTGCGGGAGAAGGTTCTGACGGTGTTCCGCCAATGTCCAGAGTTTTCTGTGAGAATGATCTGTACATCGGACAGAATATTACCAATGAATATATCCGTACCAAATTCCTGGCAGAGAGGGCGGTTCTGGAAGCAGTTTCCGAGGGACTGGACGGCAAGGTAGTCCGGGTAGGTAATCTGATGAGCCGAAACTCTGACGGTGAGTTCCAGATTAATTTCATTACCAATGGATTCCTTCGCAGCCTGAGAGGTTATGTGGCTGTAGGTAAATTCCCTATGGGCGGTATGCATGAGGTGGCAGAATTCTCACCGATTGATTCTACTGCGCTGGCAGTTCTGAGACTGGCTCAGACCGACCGGAGATTTACTGTATTCCATGCATGCAACAGCCATCATATTTATATGGCAGACCTGATCTACGCAATGCGCAGCTATGGATTCAGGATTGATATTGTAAGAGATGAGGAGTTTGAGGCAGCAGTGAAGGAATTTGCAAAGACCGGTCAGGATTCTGATGCGGTTTCCGGACTGATCGCCTATACCTCACATAATGAAAATGAAATCTATACCATTGATTACAGCAATCGTTTTACAGCACAGGTTCTGTACAGGCTGGATTATAAATGGCCGGTTACAGATGACAGATATCTGGAAAATGCAATTGCAGCACTTGACAGACTTACATTTTTTGATTGATTCAGGAGGGAAAATTACAATGGAAATTATCACAAAAACAGAAGGTAACAAAGCAACTATGGAAATCAGCGGATGGCTTGATACACAGACAGCTCCCCAGTTAGGGGAGGCTCTGTCCGGACTTGAAGACAGCATCACAAGTCTGGTATTTGATTTTACAAATCTGGAGTATATTTCATCTGCAGGCTTACGTCAGGTGATCGTAGCCTACAAAAAAATGGCTCAAAAGGATGGATTTAAGATCATCAATGTTTCTGATGAGGTTTACGATGTATTCAGCCTTACAGGGTTTGACAGCAAGATCGATATTCAGAAGAAGTAACTGTTGATCAGATGCAGAAATTATACAGGATCAATATTAATCATTTTGAGGATCCGCTTAAGAATGAAAGGCTTCTGGATCTGGTTGGGATCAGAAGAAGAGAAAAGGTCATCAGGTATCGTATGCCTGATGACCGCAAAAGAAGTCTGGGTGCAGGGATCATCATCAGAAAAATTCTCGATGAAAACGGGCTTACGGAAAGCTGCCTGAGATATTCTGACAATGAAAAGCCGGTTGTGGATGGCCTTTTTTTTAATGTATCTCATGCGGGGGACTATGTTGTGGGTGTGCTGTCAGACTGCGAAGTCGGGTGCGATATTGAGAAAAATGCCAATGCGCCTCTTGAGGTGGCAGAACATTATTTCTACCATTCAGAGCTTGCTTACATCAAGGCTGCGAAGAACAAAGATAAGGCGTTTTTTACGCTCTGGACATTAAAAGAAAGTTATATGAAAATGACAGGCAGAGGAATGAGCCTTCCTTTGGATTCTTTTGAAGTGGTTCCCACAGCAGATGGGTTTGTCCTCGGAAAATCCTCAGAAAGGCCATGCTTTTTTGAGACAATGGAATTTGACGGTTATATTTTCTCAGTCAGCAGTGAGAGGGCTTTTTCTCTTCACAATCCATTGGAAATTGCTTTTGACGATATTTATATATGATCACAGAGGATTTTTCAGACACGTTCTAGAGTTCCAATCAGACAGGAAAGCGTATATGTCAGATATTGCTTCTGCTGTACGGGAGAACTGAGGAAGGCATCGGAGCAGGTAAACCAGGTGTAACAGGTATTTCTGGTTGCTGCTTTCCGGTGTTTTCTGTCAATTCCGGATCCGAGAGATTTCGGGATAACCGTATCCTCCTCCGGGAGATAATAGTAATCCTTATAATTTGCATAGTATTGTTTCAGTTTCCCGTCAGTTGTTTTGATAATTAAATTGATTTCTTCGTCTTTTCCTGTCAGATAGAAGTCGGTGTTTCCATTGGAAAATTCCTGTGGCAGTGTGCAGGGGAGCTTCAGCTTCAGGATCAGGTTGTCTCCGTCAAATTCGCTGTATGTAACTTCATAATCTCCATCATAGATGCAAAGATATCCCAGCATATCAAAAATTCTTCCCAGTCCCAGCACATCCTCCAGGTTATGTCCAAGGATTTCATCAGCTGTAAAGGCATCTCTTTTTTTCAGAAAATCTTTGTAAAGTTTAATGCATTCCTTACCATTATCATAAATCCTGTCTTTGATCCCCAGAAATTCTTCCATGCAGGGCTGTTTCATGGCGGGCAGTTTTAAAAGTGACTTTAACGGTTTTAATATCAGGTAGAGATCCAGAGACTGTTTTCCTGTAAATGGAGAGGGGATTCCATATTTTTCATATCGTGCTTCCAGATAGGGCTGGTCAAATCGTTCTCCGTTGTAAGAAATCATCAAATTATATTGCTGAAGAAATTGTGAAAAAATTCTCAGAATTGTCTCTTCTTCACTGGCATTTTCGGCCATCCATTGATAAAAATACCAAGTTTCATCTTCAATTCCAACAGCTCCGATCAGGTATAAATACGTGGAATTTCTTGATAATCCGGTGGTTTCAATGTCGTAAAAAACAGGTGTAAAATTGTATTTTTGGAAGAATTTTCCGGTGAAAAATTTAACAGTCTCAAAGTCTGGAAACCCTTGTAAAATGGGCATTTTTTTAACAATCATGTTAATAATTTTTCCTTTCTGAAATTGTATTTAATTATACACAAGAAAATGAAATTTGGGTAGTGCTTTTTTTGAAAAAATGGTTTATATTATAAACAGGTTGATAAAAATGTACAAAAAAGTATATGGATTTTATCAAAAATAGAGCACTTTGGTGGTGCTTAATATATAAAAGGAGGGAACGAAATGGGAATTTTAACCTTTAAGGGTGGTGTTCATCCTTATGACGGAAAAGAATTATCCAAGAACAGTCCGGTAGTGAAATATCTGCCAAAGGGAGATATGGTATATCCTCTTTCCCAGCATATCGGTGCTCCGGCTGCAGCGATAGTTCAGAAGGGAGACCATGTGCTCGCAGGACAGAAGATCGCAGATGCTGCGGGGTTTGTCTCATCACCGATCCATTCGTCTGTTTCCGGTACGGTAAAAGGAATCGAACCGCGCCTGACAGCAACAGGTTCTATGGTCAATTCCATTATCATTGAGAATGACCAGCAGTATGAAAGTGTGGAATTTACTCCTGCACGTCTGGAAGATCTTTCGAAAGAGGAAATTCTGGCGAGAATTAAAGAAGGCGGAGTTGTGGGAATGGGCGGCGCCGGATTCCCCACACAGGTAAAGCTTGCGCCAAAGGAACCGGACAAGATCGATCATATCCTTGTAAACGGTGCCGAGTGTGAACCCTATCTTACCAGTGACTACAGAAGAATGCTGGATGACTCTGAGAAGCTGATCGAGGGCTTAAGAGTTATGCTGAAGCTCTTTGACAATGCGAAGGGATACATCTGTATTGAGGATAACAAGCCTGACTGTATTGCGAAACTGAAAGAAATGGTAAAAGATATTCCACGTATTGAAGTAGCAGAGCTGATGACCAAGTACCCACAGGGTGGTGAGCGTTTCCTGATCAAGGCTGTCACAGACAGAGAGATCAACTCTGCCATGCTTCCGGCAGATGCAGGATGCGTAGTTGACAACGTAGATACCGTAATTGCTGTTTATGAAGCCGTTATCCTTGGAAAACCTGTTATGGACCGTATCGTGACAGTAACAGGACAGGGGATTAAGAATCCGCAGAACTTTGATGTCCTTTCCGGAACAGATATGGCAGAGCTTATAGAAGCTGCCGGCGGACTGACAGACAATGTATCCAAAGTAATTTCAGGTGGTCCTATGATGGGATTTGCCATGTATGACACTCATGTACCATGTATTAAGACAAGCTCCGCATGTCTCTGCCTGGAGAAGGATGATGTGGCAGATGCCGAACAGACTGCATGCATTAACTGCGGCAGATGTGTAGGAGTCTGTCCCGGCCATGTCATTCCTGCAAGACTTGCAACCTTTGCAGAGCATGGTGACATGAAGAGCTTCCAGAAATTTGATGGTATGGAGTGCTGCGAATGTGGCTGCTGCAGTTATATCTGCCCTGCCAAGCGTCCGCTGACCCAGATGATCAAATCTATGCGTAAGATGGTTCTGGCAAGCCGTAAGAAAAAGTAAAAGGGGGACATCGTAATGGATCAGATGTTACATGTATCATCCAATCCCCATGTCCGGGATAAGATGACAACAAGCAAAATCATGCAGCTTGTGGCACTGGCGCTTCTGCCGACCACACTGTTTGGAATTTATAATTTTGGCCTTCGTGCCTTACTGGTAGTAGTGATCACCGTCGCTTCCAGTGTATTCTTTGAGTGGATTTATGACAAGCTGATGCATAAGAAGAACACAATTACAGACTTCAGTGCAGTTGTTACAGGTTTATTACTTGCATTAAATATGCCTGCATCAATTCCGCTCTGGATGCCTGTACTTGGCAGTGCATTTGCGATCATCGTTGTAAAACAGCTCTTCGGTGGTCTGGGACAGAACTTCATGAACCCGGCACTTGCAGGAAGATGTTTCCTGATGATCTCTTTCGCAGGAAAGATGACAGACTTCGCAGTAAGCGACAGCTTCAGAGGTGTGGTAGATACTGTATCCGGTGCAACTCCTCTGGCAGCTCTGAAACAGAATGGATTTACAGACAGTTCTGTATCTGTATTACATATGTTTATCGGTGATATCCAGGGAACTATCGGTGAGACTTCTGCCCTTGCGATCCTGATCGGAGCAGCAATCCTTCTGGTTTTCAAGGTGATCGATCTGAAGATTCCGCTTACCTATATTGGAAGTTTCGCAGTATTTGTAATCCTTTACATGCTTGGAACAGGCAAGGGATTTGACGTGAACTATCTGTTCAGCCACATCTTCGGCGGTGGTCTTATGCTTGGTGCATGGTTTATGGCTACAGACTATGTCACAACACCGATCACACCAAGAGGACAGTATGTATACGGTGTCTGTCTTGGTGTACTGACTGCGGTCTTCCGTCTCTTCGGCGGTTCCGCAGAGGGCGTATCTTATGCGATCATTTTCTGCAACCTGTTAGTTCCGATGATTGAACGTGTGACTCGTCACCCGGCATTTGGGAAAGGGGGCAAAAAGGCATGAGTAACAGAATTATCAAAGATACCATAGCCATTACAGTGATCACACTGGTGGCAGGACTTGCCCTTGGTGTAGTCCAGGATATTACAGCAGATCCTATTGCAAAGCAGGAAGCACAGGCGAAACAGGATGCGTATAAGGCAGTATTTGCAGATGCGGACAGCTTTGAGACAGTGGATGTGGATGCGGATGCCATGCAGTCTTATCTGGATGAGAACGGATATGCGGCACAGTCCATAGATGAGACTATGCTTGCCAAAGATGCTTCAGGCAATGAACTGGGATATGCATTTACAGTAACCACTTCCGAGGGTTACGGCGGAGATATCCAGTTTGCAATGGGTATCCAGGATGACGGTACCTTAAATGGAATTTCCATTCTTTCCATCGGTGAGACCGCAGGTCTTGGTATGAGAGCAAACACAGATGCATTTAAGGATCAGTTCAAAGATAAGAACGTAGACAAATTTGAATATACAAAGACCGGTGCCACAGCGGATGATCAGATCGATGCGTTAAGTGGTGCCACTATTACAACGAATGCCATGACAAACGGTGTTAATGCCGGATTATGTGCATTCCAGTATGAGAAAGGGGGAAATCAGTGATGAAACCAAACACACCTGCTGAACGTTTATATAACGGAATCATCAAAGAAAATCCTACCTTTGTACTGATGCTTGGTATGTGTCCTACACTGGCTATCACCACATCTGCAACCAATGGTATCGGAATGGGACTTACTACAACAGTGATCCTTGCAGCATCCAACTTAATGATCTCTCTTCTGAGAAACTTTATTCCGGACAGAGTGCGTATGCCTGCATTTATCGTAGTTGTTGCTTCCTTTGTAACAGTTGTACAGCTTCTTTTACAGGGATTTATTCCAAGCCTGTATGACTCCCTTGGAATCTATATTCCTCTGATTGTAGTTAACTGTATCATCCTTGGACGTGCAGAAGCATATGCATCCAAGAATAAACCGATTGCCTCTCTGTTTGATGGTATTGGTATGGGCCTTGGATTTACCTTAAGTATCACCTGTATCGGTGCAGTACGTGAGCTGATCGGCGCAGGTTCTCTGTTCGGACATCAGATTCTTCCTCTGGCAGATGCTGCAGCAGGTAAGGCAGGTTATGAACCGATTACAATCTTTATCCTGGCACCCGGAGCATTCTTTGTTCTGGCAGCGCTTTCTGCATTACAGAACAAATTCAAAATCGGTGCAGCCAAACGTGGCATTGATCCAAGCAATCCTGATTGCGGCGGAAGCTGTGCAGCCTGTGGCAATACCATGTGTAAGGGAAAAAGGGGGTAATGGATTATGAAAGAACTTTTGATCATACTTGTAAGCTCAGCGATTGTAAATAACGTAGTCCTCAGCCAGTTCCTTGGCCTCTGTCCTTTCCTTGGTGTTTCCAAGAGTGTTGAGACAGCAGCCGGCATGGGCGGTGCGATCATTTTCGTTATTACACTGTCATCTTTTGTGACAGGTATTATTTACAATGCTATCCTGGTTCCTACGAACCTGACTTATCTGCAGACTATCGTATTCATCCTGTTGATTGCGGCGCTGGTACAGTTTGTAGAGATGTTCCTTAAGAAGACAATGCCCTCCCTGTATCAGGCACTTGGTGTGTATCTTCCACTGATCACAACAAACTGTGCGGTTCTTGGTGTTGCCCTTACAAACGTGCAGAAAGAGTATAATGTTCTTCAGGGAACAGTGAACGGATTTGCAACAGCAGTGGGCTTTACTATTTCCATCGTGCTGATGGCTGGTATCCGTGAGAAAATCGCATACAATGACATTCCAAAATCCTTCCAGGGATTCCCTACAGTTCTGCTGACAGCCGGACTGATGGCAATTGCCTTCTTCGGATTTTCAGGACTGATTTAAGGAGGGGACTGGTATGAATATAGGAGCAATTATCGCGGCAACTGTACTGGTTGCGGCAGTAGGTCTTTTTATCGGTGTTTTCCTTGGTGTTGCCGGTAAGAAGTTTGCTGTGGAAGTGGATGAGAAGGAAGTTGCTGTTCGTGAGGCGCTTCCCGGTAATAACTGTGGTGGCTGTGGTTATCCCGGCTGTGATGGTCTGGCAGCAGCGATCGCCAAAGGTGAGGCACCTGTAAACGGATGTCCGGTAGGCGGTGAGCCTGTCGGAAAAGTAATCGCAGCGATCATGGGACAGGAAGTTGTGGAGACTGCCCGTCAGGTGGCGTATGTGAAGTGTGCGGGTACCTGTGAGAAGACGAAGGATAATTATGAGTATACAGGTGTGGAAGACTGTGAGATGATGGCTTTCATTCCCGGTGGTGGTGCGAAGTCCTGTACTTATGGATGCCTTGGTTTTGGAAGCTGCGTGAAGGCCTGTCCGTTTGGGGCGATTGATGTTGTGAACGGTGTGGCGGTTGTTGATAAGGAGGCTTGTAAGGCCTGCGGTAAGTGTGTTGCCAAGTGTCCGAAGCATCTGATCGAGCTTGTGCCCTATGAGCAGACTACGTTTGTGCAGTGTAGTTCTCATGCGAAAGGTAAGGCTGTTACTTCTGCGTGTGAGGTTGGCTGTATCGGATGTAAGAAGTGTGAGAAGACTTGCCCGAATGGGGCGATTACGGTTGATAATTTCTGTGCGCATATTGATTATAGTAAGTGTACGAATTGTGGGGCTTGTAAAGAGGTTTGTCCGAGACATATTATTCAGTAATGGGAGAAAGAACTGCTGTGTGAAGGCATGGCAGTTCTTTTTGTTCGATTAAGGGACGCGAATATATGTTTGCGTTATGGGGTGGGATGTGGTATGATGAATCGGAAGTGATGAATTTGGGACGGAGGATGTATCATGATTGCGTTTGTTCATGGAATGACTGTGGATATGACTGAGAACTCGGTGGTTGTTGAGGCCGGGGGGATTGGTTATGAGATATATATGACGGGGGCGGATTTGTCTGAGATTCGTATGGGGGAGGATGTGAAGGTCCATACTTATTTCAGTGTGAGAGAGGATGCCATGAAGCTGTATGGGTTCAGGGCTAAGGATGATCTGCAGATGTTTAAGCTGCTTCTTGGCGTGAATGGTGTGGGGCCGAAGGCTGCGCTGGGAGTTCTGGCGGGGATTACGGCGGATGAATTGAGGTTTGCAATTCTTTCGGATGATGTGAAGACGTTGTCGAAGGCTCCGGGTATCGGGAAGAAGACGGCTCAGAAGCTGATTCTTGAGCTGAAGGATAAGATGAAGCTGGAGGATGCGTTTGAATTGAAGCTGGCTCATGAGCAGGAGAGGGCAGCAGTGGGAGCCGGTGAGGTTTTGGATGGCAGGCAGGAGGCTGTTGAGGCTCTGGTTGCGCTGGGATACAGCAGTGCGGATGCGCTTCGTGCGGTGCGTAAGGTTACGGATGTGCCGCCGGATGATGTGGAAGGTCTTTTGAAGGCTGCACTGAAGAATTTTTAATTGAAGCAGGATTTCACGCTCTGGTAGATTGGATTGCCTGTATTGTTATAGAATTGTTATAGGTTAGGATGGGTAACAGATGGAGAAACGTATTATAACTACGGATGTGACGGAGGAGGATTTTTCTCTGGAGGGGAATCTCCGGCCACAGACGTTGGATGATTATATTGGTCAGGAGAAGACCAAGAGTACTTTGAAGGTTTATATAGAGGCTGCGAAGCAGAGGCATGATGCGTTGGATCATGTTTTGTTTTATGGTCCTCCGGGGCTTGGTAAGACTACTCTTTCGGGGATTATTGCCAATGAGATGGGGGTTCATATGAAGGTGACTTCCGGGCCGGCTATTGAGAAGCCGGGGGAGATGGCTGCGATCCTTAATAATCTGCAGGAGGGAGATATTCTGTTTGTGGATGAGATTCACCGCCTGAACAGGCAGGTGGAGGAGGTCCTTTATCCTGCTATGGAGGATTATGCTATTGATATTATGATCGGGAAGGGAGCTTCTGCCAGGTCTATACGTCTGGATCTGCCGAAGTTTACACTGGTGGGGGCGACTACCAGGGCAGGACTTCTGTCTGCACCTCTTCGTGACCGTTTTGGTGTGATGCATCATCTGGAGTTTTATACTCATGAGGAGCTTAAGACGATCATTATCCGTTCTGCTCAGGTTCTTGGAGTGGAGATTGATGAGAAGGGTGCGGCTGAGATTGCCAAGAGATCCAGGGGAACTCCGAGGCTTGCCAACCGTCTGCTGAAGAGGGTTCGTGATTTTGCGCAGGTGAAGTATGATGGACGGATTACTTATGATGTGGCGTGTTTTGCGCTGAATCTTCTGGAAGTGGATCAGTATGGTCTGGATAAGATTGACAGAAGGATTCTTCAGACTATGATCGTGAATTTTCAGGGTGGTCCTGTGGGACTGGAGACTCTGGCTGCGGCGATAGGGGAGGATTCCGGTACGCTGGAGGATGTGTATGAGCCTTATCTGCTGCAGAATGGGTTCCTGAACCGTACGCCGAGAGGACGTATGGCATCGGCGCTTGCGTATGAGCATCTGGGCTATCAGATGCCGGAGAAAAACTGAAGTTAAGGGCGTAAAAATATAAAAAGTAAAAGTTTTTTAAAAATTCCTATACATTTCGACTGCTTTCGAGTATAATGAAGTAAATGTCCGGGGTTCCGGGCAGATTGAAGGAAGATACAGGAGGCTCGTACGGATGGCGGTCAAAAATACAGCAAAGGTAATCATAGGTGGTAAGATTATTACGCTGGGAGGCTATGAATCGGAAGAATATTTTCAGAAAGTAGCATCCTATATAAATAAAAAGATGGATGAGTTAAGTGCTATGCCGGGTTACAGCAGACAGCCCATGGAGACCAAGCATACACTTATCAGCCTGAATATTACAGATGACTATTTTAAGGCAAAGAAACAGGCGGAGGTTTTTGAACAGGATTTACAGCAGAAGGATCAGGAGATGTATGATCTGAAGCATGAGCTGATCTCGCTTCGTATGCAGATTGAGGAAGCGCAGAAGCATGAACAGGAAGCCCTGGAACAGAAGAGCCTTCTGGAGGGAAAGAATAAGGAACTGGAAAAGCAGATTGATGAGCTGCTGAAATAACAGAGGGGGGATTACTTCGGTGATTTCCCCTTTATGATTTGTTTCATATGTATTCGATTTGAATATTATAGCAATGCTCATAAATAATGCATTTAAGATGACTGTTATAGAAAACGTGAGGTATAGAATTGAGAAGAGAAGAGATTGAACTTCTGGCACCTGCCGGTTCCTATGAGGGATTTGAGGCAGCGATCGGTGCAGGTGCAGATGCGGTTTATGTAGGGGGAGCAGCCTTTGGCGCGCGGGCCTATGCGAAGAATTTCGGAGAGGAAGAGCTTTTGCGTGCCATTGATACTGCTCATATCCATGGCAGGAAACTTTATCTGACAGTGAATACGCTGTTGAAGAACAGGGAACTGTCTGAACAGTTGTATGATTATCTGCTTCCATATTATAAGGAAGGTCTGGATGCGGTGATCGTTCAGGATATGGGTGTGTTTAAGATGATCAGGGAGATGTTTCCGGGTATGCATCTTCATGCCAGCACGCAGATGACTGTGACAGGTCCGGAGGGGATGAAGTTTCTGGAAGAACAGGGTGCTTCCAGAGTGGTAACTGCCAGAGAGCTTTCCCTTGAGGAAATCCGGAGGATGCATGAGACAAGTCCTATCGAGATTGAATCTTTTATCCATGGAGCTTTATGTTACAGTTATTCGGGACAGTGCCTGATGAGCAGTATCCTGGGTGGAAGAAGCGGTAACAGAGGAAGGTGTGCACAGCCTTGCCGTCTGCCTTACCAGACGGCACTTTGTTGCGGGGAAAATGGCAGACGGTCAGAGAAAAGGAAAGCGCAAGAACTATGTCCTCTGAGTCTGAAGGATATTTCTACGATAGAGATTCTTCCGCAGATTCTGGAGGCTGGTGTTACTTCTCTTAAGATAGAGGGCAGGATGAAGCAGCCGGGATATACAGCAGGGGTAACTTCTGTATATCGGAAGTACCTGGATCTTCTTTTTGAGAAGGGAGCTGAGAATTACAGGGTAGCAGAGGAAGATAAGAGATATCTGCTGGATCTGTTTAACAGGGGAGGTTCCTGTACCGGTTATTATCAGATGCAGAATGGTCCGTCCATGATGGCATTCAGCAATGAGAAGAAAACAGGAGATGTCAGTCCTGTATTAAGAAAAAAGAAAGAAAAAATTCAGGGAACATTCATTCTTTTTCCGGGAAGTCCTGCTATACTGGATGTGTCATGCAGGGGAATCCATGGATCTGCGTCTGTGGGTGAGGTACAGTATGCGCAGAACCAGCCGCTGACAGAGGAGCGCATCCGTTCACAGATGGAGAAGCTTGGAAATACAGAATATGAGTGGGAAAATCTGGAAATCCAGATGGATGAGAATATTTTTATCCCGATGAAAATGCTGAATGAGGCGAGAAGAGAGGCACTGGAATCTCTGGAAAATGAATTGCTCAAACCATATAAGAGAGAAGAAAATAATGGGAAGAAACGCTTATCAGAGGATGCCGGAAGAAAAGCAGATTCGCCAAAGCAGAAAAATCTTCCGATTTATATTTCCTGTGAAGAAAAATCCACTGCACTGGCGTTATATAAAAAAGAGGGGATACATGGAATGTATCTGAACGCTGATGCCATGGAGGTCTGCCTGGATGACTGTGTAAGCAGAGGAATGGAGATGTATCTGTCTCTTCCACATATTATGAGAGGTGAGATGCCCCGGGAACTTCTCACCAGGATCAGAGAGTGGATGGATAGAGGAATGACAGGATTTCTGGTAAGAAATCTGGAGACTTTTGCAGTTCTGCGAAAGGCAGGTCTGGCTGAGAAATGTGTTCTGGATCACAGTATGTATACATGGAATGATGAAGCTGCTGATTTCTGGAAAGATCAGAAAGTCCTCAGAAATACGGTACCGCTTGAGCTGAACGAAGGGGAAATCCGCCACAGAGATAACCGGGACAGCGAGATGCTGATCTATGGATATCTGCCTCTTATGATATCGGCCCAGTGTGTGCATAAAAATCTTTACGGATGTAATCATAAGGAAGAAGGGGTAACTTTAAAAGACCGTTACGATAAAGAATTTACGGCGAAATGTATATGTAACCCATGGAAAACTGAGAATACAGATTTCTGTATACCCTGCTATAATATCATTTACAACAGTATCCCTTACGGCCTGTTGAAAGAGAAATCACAGATAGACAGACTTGGTGTCTCTTCCCTGAGACTTGCATTTACCATTGAGAAGCCTCAGGATGCGGTGAAGATATATGAAGAGTTCAGAGATGTTTATCGTGATGGGAAGAATCCTCCGAAACGGGAATATACAAAGGGACATTTTAAAAGAGGAGCCGAGTAAGGCATATGATTAATGTAATTGTAGAATTATCCAAGTATGTGATCCTTACCCTGATGGTGATTTATACCTTTCACTGTTTCTATCTGGTGAAACAGCAGAGTGAGGAGGAGAGAAACGAATCGCTGCGCCAGCAGCTGATGCTTATCTTTTTTATGGATTTCACTGCGTTTCTGGTCATCTACCTGAAGACAGGTAAGTTTCAGGTCGTGTTGTTTTATATCGAAATGATGGCATTTTTTGCGGGAATCCAGATTTTGTACAGGATTTTTTATAAGAAAGCATCGATTTTACTGCTCAACAATATGTGCATGCTTCTCAGCGTAGGATTTATTATGCTGTGCAGGCTGGATGTTTCCACAGCTACCAGACAGCTGGTGATTGTGGCAGGCGTAAATGTGGTGGCATTGATCGTACCTGTCCTGATCAGGAAGATGAAATTTCTCAAGGACCTGACATGGGTTTATGCGGGAATCGGAATCGTTTTGCTGGCGGCGGTATTTGTGCTTGCAAAGACAAGCTATGGAGCAAAACTTTCCCTGATGGGAATCCAGCCTTCAGAGGCGATAAAGATTACATTTGTGTTCTTTATGGCGGCATTGCTGAGAAAAGGTGCTGATTTTTCAAAAGTGGTCCAGGCTACGGTAGTGGCGGGACTGCATGTGGGGATTCTTGTACTTTCCAGAGACCTTGGAAGTGCAGTGATCTTCTTTGCGGCATATCTTGTGATGATTTATGTGGCATCCAGAAATGTGGGATATCTGGCACTTGGTCTTGCAGGCGGATCTGCAGGGGCAGTTGTCGCATATCATCTGTTTGGCCATGTGCGTCAGAGAGTGACAGCCTGGAAGGATCCCATGGCGGTATATCAGAATGAAGGATACCAGATCGTCCAGTCACTGTTTGCCATTGGAACCGGCGGATGGTTTGGAATGGGATTGTGTCAGGGTTCGCCTGAGAAGATCCCTGTTGTCAAGAATGACTTTATATTCAGTGCAATCTGTGAGGAACTGGGTGGGATTTTTGCAATCTGCCTGATCCTGGTATGTATGAGTTTCTTTTTGATGATCGTAAATATTGCGCTTAAGATTAAGAAACCATTCTACAAACTGATCGCACTTGGACTTGGTACGGAATATGCATTTCAGGTATTTCTGACAATTGGCGGAGCAACGAAATTTATCCCTATGACAGGTGTAACTCTTCCTCTGGTCAGCTATGGAGGAAGTTCTGTCGCGTGTACAGTACTGATGCTGGCAATCATTCAGGGATTGTATATTTTGAGAGAAGATGAGGACGAAGAAATTGAGAGATATCGAAGAAAAGGAACGGCGCAGAGATTTGAAGAAGCGCCAGAAGCGCAAAGCCCGGGAGATTTCTGAAAAGAGAAGGCCCCGTAACAGAGAGTATACACTGGTATCCTGCTTTTTTGTGCTGATCTTTGTCAGTATGATCGGATATCTGATCTACTTTAATTATGCAAAGAGCGATGATTTTATCAATAGTCCCTATAATACAAGGCAGGATACTTTTTCAGACAGGGTTGTAAGAGGTAAGATCATATCTGCAGATGGGCAGGTGCTTGCCCAGACCAATGTTTACGAAGACGGAACAGAGGAACGTACTTATCCCTATGCAAATATGTTCGCTCATGTAGTCGGATATGACACTAATGGAAAAAGCGGACTGGAATCAGAGGCGAACTTCCAGCTTCTGACTTCTCATGAATTTTTCCTGAACCAGATGAAAAATGAGTTTAAGAATCAGAAAAATACGGGTGATTCTGTGATCACGACGTTAAACGCAGATCTTCAGTCAACTGCCTATAATGCACTTGGTGACAGGAGAGGGGCGGTTGTTGCCATAGAACCCTCTACAGGTAAGATTCTGGTGGAAATGAGCAGACCGGACTTTGACCCGAATACTATTTCCCAGAACTGGGACACACTGGTAAATGATTCCAATGACAGCAGTCTGTTGAACAGAGCTACAAACGGAGCCTATCCTCCGGGATCTACATTTAAGGTGGTAACTGCCCTGGACTATTTCAGAACCAAGAGCAGTCTGGAGGGATTTTCCTATCTCTGTGAGGGAAGTATTACCAAAGAAGATCACACGATCAGGTGCTATGGCGGAACTGTTCATGGGCAGGAAGATTTTTACAGTGCTTTTGCCAATTCCTGTAACAGTGCATTTGCAGAGATCGGAACCATGCTCGGAGGCAGTTCTCTGAAAAAAACAGCCGAGGATCTTCTTTTTAATAAGAGTCTTCCGCTTTCTTCCTATAAAAAGAGTACTTTTACATTAAATGGAAAATCTTCTGTTGCAGAGGTTATGCAGACTGCCATCGGACAGGGTAATACGTTGGTATCACCTATGCATATGGCGCTGATTACCAGTGCAATCGCCAATGGCGGGGAGCTCATGAAGCCTTATCTCATTGATTCTGTTGTAAGTTCAGACGGAGAGACAGTGAAGACAACAGAGCCGGAGAGCTATAAACGTCTGATGACAACAAATGAGGCGAATATCCTTGGAAAGCTTATGAAAGGTGTTGTGGAAAACGGAACCGCATCGGCTCTGAACGGAAGAGGATATACAGTGGCAGGCAAGACCGGATCAGCGGAATTTGATGAGAATGGTTCCAGTCATTCCTGGTTTATCGGTTATTCCAACGTGGATGATCCGGATCTGGTAGTTGCGATCATTGTTGAGAATGGCGGTACCGGAAGTGAAGCAGCAGTGCCCATCGCAGAGCAGATATTTGATGCGTATTATTATGATAAGCAATAATAAATTCCATGTTGCAGGCAATCTGGAATGAATTTTGGCTACGTTACTGTGAACGGAGTGAACAGTAACTAATTAATCGGTAATATGTTATGAAATGATATTTATAGCTTGCGGGTTTGGAAAAAAAGAGATATACTATACTCAGTTTATAATACCACGCAAAACAGGAGGGATTGCATTATGATAGAAGCAACGAGCTGTGGCGGTGTGGTAATTCATCGGGGTAAGATTCTTACTTTGTATAAATCTTACAGGAACCGTTATGAGGGCTGGGTATTGCCGAAAGGAACAGTGGAACCAGGCGAAACGCATGAACAGACAGCATTGCGGGAAGTGATGGAAGAGGCTGGAGTGCGTGCGACCATTGTGAAATACATCGGAAAGAGCCAATATAACTTTACCGTTCCGGAGGACGTGGTTTCCAAAGAGGTACACTGGTATCTTATGACTGCGGATAATTATCATAGTAAGCCCCAGAGAGAGGAGTTTTTTGTAGATTCCGGATATTATAAATTTCATGAGATCTATCATCTGCTGAGGTTTTCAAACGAGAAGCAGATCGTAGAGCGTGCTTATCAGGAATATTTGGAGATGAGAAGCAATGGACTCTGGGGAAAACAGCATAAGTATTATTAACGAGAGAACAGGGCTGTGTTTTTTTGCAACGCAGCCCGGTTTAAATTTTGGAGAAAATGGAAATACTGTAACTGAAGTGTTATAGAAACGGGAGAGGGTGTAAGATGCTGAAATGGCAGGAGAATTTTCTTGCAGGGGAATCTGTAAAGAATCCTGAGAAGATAAAAAAGAAACTGAACAGCGGAAAACCGGTTCTGGGCATTTATCTCCTTACTCTGTCAGAGAATCCTGTGAATCTGATGGATATTATTCCTGCAGCAATGCTGATACAAAAGAGCTTTTATGGAATCTGTCCGAAGATCATAGGAATGGCGAAGGGCAAAGAGGAAGCCCTGGAGATGGTGCGAAGTCTGATCGATGAAATGTACAGGGAAACGGGAACCTTCGCAACAGCTGAATATATAGAAAACAGGTGAGAATATGTTACATATTTTATGGCTGATCCTTAAATTTATACTGATCATCCTGGGAATTCTGCTGGGCCTTCTTTTACTGGCAATTCTTCTTGTACTGTTCTGTCCTGTAAGATATAAGGCATCAGCTGTCAAGGCAGAAGGTGGCTGGAAACAGACAGAGGGAGAGGGTATCGTAAGCTGGCTGTTTCATGGGATTTCGCTGAGAGCGGAATGGAAAGATCAGCAGATGGAGATATCCTTTCATCTGTTTGGAATTCCCGTAGACAAGTTGTTGAAAAAACGGCAGGAGAAGAGGGCTGTAACAAAGAAATCCGGGAAAAATCCGGAGAAATCCGGCGCAGAAAAGGTATCTGTATCCGGCACAGACGGAAACAGGGAAGAAGAGCATAAAAAATCAGTGGTTGATCACCCGAAATCAGAGAATATGGAGACTGAGGATCTGAAAACAGACAGAAATTCAGCTTCAGGTACATCTGCTGATACAGAGAGGATCAGAAACAGTCAGATATCCGGACAGCAGGAACTGAATGCAGATGATACAGATCGGAATAGTCTAAAGAAGAGGCAGTTTTTTATAAAAAGGATCTATGACCGGATCCGAAATATATTTCAGTCGATTCGTAAAAAACTGCAAAATATCCGCAGGACATTCGGGAAGATTAAGAAGAATGTGTCCTGGTGGAAGGCGTTTATAGAACATCCCAGAGTGACAGCTGCCAGAAAGCTTGTATGGAAACATGGAAAATTTTTGCTTAAGCATATTTTTCCTACAAGGATAGAAGGGCAGGTTACTTTTTCTTTTGAAGATCCGGCGCTGACAGGTGCGGCACTTGCTGTACTTGGGATGACAATTCCATTTCACAAAAATTATATACAGATCAATCCCCGTTTTGACAGTGAGAATTATCTGTATGGAAACATCAGGGCAAAAGGCAGGATCTACGGATTTGTTCCTGTGCGGGCAGCAGTGAGTATTTATTTCAATAAAAATATAAAATACGTTATAAAACGTTGGAAAACCAGGAGGGCATGACCATGGCAAATGAAAACAATTTTAAAGAAACCGTAAATTCATTATTCAAGGGAATGGACAGTTTTATTTCTGCGAAAACAGTGGTAGGAGAGGCAATCCATGTAGGCGATACGATCATTCTTCCTCTGATGGATGTATCTTTCGGTGTAGGTGCCGGTGCTTTTTCCGGAGAGAAGAAGGATAACGGCGGCGGCGGAATGGCAGGAAAGATGACTCCCTGTGCAGTGCTTGTAATCCAGAATGGAACAACAAAGCTGGTCAATGTGAAAAATCAGGATGGTCTCACCAAGATCCTTGATATGGTTCCGGATTTTGTAGACCGTTTTACCTCCGGAAAAGGTGACGAAGAATCTGTCGGCGAATCAGAAAAATAATTTTTGCATAGACTATAGCAAACCGATGAAAAAGGTGCAGAAGAATTGGAAAAGCTGTTCGGCTTTATGCTGTTTTTCATAGGGATTGGGATGATAATCGGGATGCTGATCGCAGAAAATGTGGTTCTGGTGGTTTCGGCCGGAGTTTTCCTGTTGTTGGGATATCATCTTTTCTGTCATTAACTTTACAGAAGATTGCGAATATCCCGTTTGACATATGAAATAAAAAAAGACTGTCAGCTCAGGCAGAATATTCGGTAAAGAATATCTGAACAGAGGGACAGTCTTTTTTGCAAAAAAATACCCCTGTTGCAACAGGGGTAATGGTGTTATTATGCTCTTTCTACTTTACCGGATCTTAAGCAAGAAGTACATACATATGTCTTTCTAGCTCCACCCTCAGCAGTCTTGATTTTAACGGATTTTACGTTAGATTTCCACATTTTATTGGATCTTCTATGTGAATGACTTACATTATTTCCGAAATGAGCAGCTTTCTCACAGATTGCACATTTAGCCATGATAGCACCTCCTTGACGCTTTATTGTTACTGTCGTGCTGTGTGCATAGCGTCTGAACAGTAACCTTGTGTTCAACAGATTACATTGTAACAGATGAATTGTGCTTTTGCAAGCAAAAAAAGGAAAAAACTCAAAAATTATATTTCTTTTTCTGTGAAAAGAGGTTATAATACACTTACATACAATAATGAGCATTGGAGGTAACCATATGAATGGACGTATAGATTCCGGATTAGGTCAGATCATAATTGACACAGATGTAATCGCAACCTACGCAGGAAGCGTTGCTGTAGAATGTTTTGGTATCGTGGGCATGGCTGCAGTCAGTATGAAGGACGGACTGGTAAAGCTTCTTGGAAAGAACAGCCTGAAACATGGCATCAGCGTCAGAATTACAGAGGACAATAAAATCCGCCTGAATTTCCATGTTATTGTGGCATATGGCGTGAATATAAGTACAATTGCAGACAACCTTGTCAGCAATGTCAAATATAAAGTCGAGGCCTTTACAGGAATGGAGATTGATAAGATCGATATTTATGTAGAAGGTGTACGCGCAATTGATTAGGATAGAGGAGGAACTTGTGGTGAATAACAAAACCATAGATGCCAGAATACTTTCCAGGATGTTTCTTGCAGGAGCCAAGAATCTGGAAGCTAAAAAAGAATGGATCAACGAACTGAACGTATTTCCGGTACCGGATGGAGATACAGGAACCAATATGACAATGACGATCATGGCAGCAGCAGCAGAAGTAGGTTCTCTGGGAGAGCCTGACATGGAGTCACTGGCCAAGGCGATTTCTTCCGGTTCCCTGCGCGGTGCAAGAGGTAACTCAGGTGTTATTCTTTCTCAGCTTCTGCGTGGCTTTACCAGAAGTGTTAAGAACAGTAAGGAACTGGATGCCATTGATATCGCGGCAGCCATGGAGAAAGGTGTGGAGACTGCATATAAGGCAGTCATGAAACCGAAGGAAGGAACAATCCTTACTGTTGCAAGAGAGGCTGCTGCCAAGGCTGTAGAGCTTGCGGAGACAGCAGAGGATTTGGATACATTTTTCCAGAGCGTGATCGCTCATGCGGAGGAAACTCTGGCAAAGACACCGGAGATGCTGCCGGTTCTGAAAGAAGCAGGAGTAGTGGATTCCGGTGGACAGGGACTTCTGGAAGTATACCATGGTGCATATGATGGTTTCCTTGGCAAGGAGATTGATTATACACAGTTTGACAAGGCAAAAGGTCCTGCTGTGACTAAGATCGATGCACAGACAGAGGCTGATATTAAATTTGGTTATTGTACAGAGTTTATTATTCTTCTGAACCAGCCGATGTCCGAGGAGACAGAGCATGAATTTAAGAAATTCCTGATGTCCCTTGGTGATTCTATTGTGCTTGTTGCAGATGACGAGATCGTGAAGGTTCATGTTCATACCAATCATCCCGGACAGGCTATTGAGAAAGCTCTTACCTTTGGTGCACTTTCACGTATGAAGATCGACAATATGCGTGAGGAGCATCAGGAGAAGCTTATAAAGGATGCCGAGAAAATGGCGAAAGAGCAGGCAGAACAGGAAGAAAAAGAAGAAGCAGCACAGCCGCCGAAGGAAGTTGGCTTTATTTCCGTATCTGTGGGAAAGGGAATGACAGAGATCTTTAAGGAATTGGGTGTGGATTACCTGATCGAGGGCGGTCAGACGATGAACCCGAGTACAGAGGATATGCTCAATGCCATTGCAAAAGTAAATGCAAAGACTATTTATATTTTCCCGAACAATAAGAATATTGTTCTTGCTGCAAACCAGGCAAGGGATCTTACTGAGGATAAAGAGATCGTGGTTGTGCCGACTAAGACCATTCCGCAGGGAATTACTGCCATGATCAGTTATGTGCCCGAGAAGAACAGTGCGGAGAATACTGAGGCTATGCTTCAGGCAATCGAACATGTGAAGACCGGACAGATCACGTATGCTGTGCGTGATACAAGGATTGATGATAAGGAGATCCATGAGGGTGATATGATGGGTATCGGTGATCATGGAATCCTGGCTGTTGGCAAGGACCGCATGGAAGTTGCCAAGGAGACAGTTGCCCAGATGGTGGATGATGAGTCTGAGGTGATCAGTATTTATTATGGTGCTGATACTGAGGAGGCTGAAGCTGAGGAGCTGGCAACGGTTCTGGAGGAGGCTTATCCGGAGTGTGATGTGGAACTGAATGCGGGTGGACAGCCGATTTATTATTATGTTATTTCTGTAGAGTAGGATAATAGAGTTTTTGAGAGAGATAAACGAATAGTTCATGTGATGAAAACGGGTATAGGCCATTGTTGAGGGTGGGTATATCCGTTTTCGTATTAAAAAGGGACGGCAGGAAAATTATTTGTTTTTGTGTGCGGTTTCGGGAACTAAGATATTCTAAGGTTCCGGAAATCTGCTAAGGGCATGAGCAGCCCTCTCAAACTCGCTCCGTTGCAAACTTCGCTCAGACAGTGAGACTGTCTGCTCATAACGCAGTTTTCCGGAACCTAAGAATATCTAAGATCCCTGCAAATGCACACAAAAACAAATAATTTTCCCGCCTGGCAGCTGGCTGGGCGGATGATATAGTCCGTTTTTACTTGATTATAACCGAATAATTGCTCTGCCGGATAGCCGGATACTTGATTTGGTTAAATTTATATTTGTGATGGATTTTTTAGAAAGGAAAAGGAGATAGATGTCGATATCTTTGAGAACCCTTAAGGGCGTGGGGGAGAAAACGGAAAAGTTATTTGCGAAAATAGGAGTTACGGATATGGAATCTCTTCTGAGTTATTATCCACGTAATTATGATGCGTATGAGGAGCCTGTTGAGATCCGGTCTCTGGAAGAGGGAGCTGTTGTGGCGATTTCTGTGGCGGTTATAACGGGTGTGTATGTGAATCAGGTGCGGAATCTTCAGGTGATCACAACCACTGTGGCAGATCTTACGGGGAAAATTTCTGTTACGTGGTTTAATGCACCGTATCTGCGCTCTGCAGTCAGGAAAGGCAGCAGGTTTGTTCTGCGGGGGCGTGTCGTCAGGAAGCAGGGGAAGCTGCAGATGGAGCACCCTGAGATTTTTACGCCTGCGGCTTATGAGGAGATTCTGCACAGTCTTCAGCCGATTTATGGACTGACTGCGGGGCTTTCTAATAAGACGATCGTGAAGCTGATCCATCAGGTGCTTGATGAGCAGAAGCTTCAGGCAGAGTATCTGGCAGATGAGTATAAGGAGAGGTATCACCTGGCAGACAGGAATTTTGCGATTCCTGCGATTCATTTTCCCAAAAATATGCAGGAGCTGTTAGCTGCAAGGAGAAGGTTGGTGTTTGACGAGTTTCTTCTTTTTATTCTTGCTGTGCAGTCTTTGAAGGAGAAGACGGAGGAAGCACCGAATACGTTTCCCATGCATCCGGTATGGACGACAGAGCAGATTATTGAAAGTCTGCCCTATGATCTGACAAAGGCGCAGTTGAATGTGTGGCATGAGATTGAGAGGGATTTAAGCGGCCAGGCTCTGATGTCCAGACTGGTTCAGGGAGATGTAGGAAGTGGTAAGACGATCCTTGCGTTTCTTGCAATGATCATGACTGTGGAGAATGGATATCAGGCAGTGCTTATGGCACCTACGGAGGTTCTTGCAAGGCAGCATTTTCAGGCAATGGAGAAATTGCTGCAGGAACAGAATATTGATTTTGGGCATCCGGTTTTGCTGACAGGATCAGATACTGCGAAGGAGAAAAGGGAAAAATATGCGCTGATCGCGTCAAAAGAGGCTAACCTGGTGATAGGAACGCATGCGCTGATTCAGGAAAAAGTGCAGTACAATAATCTTGGACTGGTTATTACAGATGAGCAGCATCGTTTTGGTGTGAAACAGAGGGAAGCACTGACTACTATGGGAAACCCGCCTAATGTGCTGGTGATGAGTGCTACACCGATTCCAAGGACGCTGGCGATCATTATATACGGGGATCTGGATATTTCAGTAATTGATGAACTTCCTGCGCAGAGACTTCCCATTAAAAATTGTGTGGTGGATACTTCTTACAGGCCGAAGGCTTATTCCTTTATGGAGAAGCAGATCCGTCAGGGACGGCAGGTTTATGTGATCTGTCCAATGGTGGAGGAGAGCGAAGGGATGGATGGGGAAAATGTGCTGGATTATACCCTGAAGCTTCGCAATGTTTTTTCGCCGGATATAAAGATTGCTTCTCTTCATGGAAAGATGAAAGCGAAAGAGAAGAATGTGATCATGGAGGCTTTTGCCGCAGGGGAAATTCAGATTCTGGTATCTACTACTGTAGTTGAGGTAGGAGTGAATGTGCCTAATGCTACAGTGATGATGGTGGAGAATGCCGAGCGTTTCGGGCTGGCACAGCTTCATCAGCTTCGCGGGCGTGTCGGTAGAGGGGAATATCAGTCATATTGCATTTTTATGCAGGGAAATGGTGCAAAAGAGATTTCTAAACGTCTGCAGATCCTGAATAAATCCAACGATGGATTTTATATTGCAGGAGAGGATCTGAAGCTTCGCGGTCCTGGTGATCTTTTTGGAATCCGACAGAGTGGTCTGCTGGAATTTAAACTGGGGGATATCTATCAGGATGCGGATATCCTGAAGGCTGCCAGTGAGACGGCCGCAGAGATTCTGTCCCTTGACGGGGATTTAAGCCTTCCGCAGAATGAGGAACTTCAGAGGAGACTTTTGGCATATATGAAGGAAGATCTGCAGAATCTAGGACTATAGAAAATGACGGATACAGAGTAAAAAATAATACTGTTCATGTTACTGTTCATAAGATGCCTAAATTATAAAAACAGAAAAACATTGCAAAAGCAGAAGATTCGTAGTATTCTATTTTCATAAAAGAATGTTACTGTTTATCATATTTTCGGTAACATAAGAATACCTGTAACTGTACAAAACTGAGCAGTTACGAATACTTATACCTTGTAAGGAGGCTAATCATATGGCAACAAAAGCAACTACAGCAGATCTCAACACATCCACTGCGAAGACAACCGAAGTTAAAGAGGCTCCTGCAAAGACAACTGCTGAAGAAGTAGCTGTAAATAAAGAAGCAAACAAGAAAGAAACTGCTGAAACAGAGACTGTAAAGAAAGAAACAACAGCAAAGAAACCGGCAGCAAGAAGAACAAGAAAGACTGCAGAAAAGAAATCAGCAGAAGCAGAGAAAGAAACCGAGAAGAAAGAAACAGCTAAAGCAGCAGACACTGTAGAAAAGAAACCGGCAGAAACAGAGAAAGAAGCCGAGAAAAAAGAGACAGCTAAAACAACAAAGACTGCTGCAAAACCAACAAAAACAACGAAAAGAACTACAAAGAAGGCCCCTGCTAAGACAGCTGAGAAACCGGCTGAAGAGACCGCTGCCGAGAAGAAGACAACAAGAAGAACCACTAAGAAAGAAGCAACAGCAGAAGTATATATTCAGTTCATGGGCAGAGAAGTATATACAAAAAATATTTTAAGTAATGTCAGAAGAATCTGGACAGACGAACTGGGTAAAAAGGAGAAAGATCTCAAAGATATTAAGATTTATATCAAACCTGAAGAGAACAAAGCATATTATGTAATTAACGGTGATATCACTGGTTCTGTGTGGATCTGACATATAAAAAATAAGAACAATTTTCAAATCTCAGGGCAATCACATAAATCAGTTACTTGAGAATGATCAGAATAATAAGTAATGAAGTAATCACAGACAGGTTTAATGACCTGTCAGGTTAAGACATTGAGAAACTCAGATGATAACATAAATTCATCTGAGTTTTTTGTGCTTTCGGTTATAAAAAAATTGAGACATACCTGCTACTTGACAAAATTTATCAGTTAGTATAAGCTATCTGCATAAGGTTATTGAGAAAAATCGGCTATAGTAATCCTCGTAAATAATGCATTTAAGACAGTTCAGCAGAGTGTGAAAGACAAGGAAGATATCTGCAGGCGTGCTGACGCACGGCAAAGATATCTGACGCAGGATTTCACACTCTGATGGGCTGGATTAAGATGCATTATTTACGAGGATTGCTATAATAACGACGATGATAACCAAATACAAATACAAAAGGTGAGCGACTGAAAATGACATTAAAAGATTTGGAAATCGGAAAAAGTGCTGTGATCACGTCGGTTGGCGGCAAGGGTGCCCTGCGTCAGCATTTCCTGGATATGGGTATGATTCCGGGAGCTGAGGTCACAGTCGTGAAGTTTGCACCCATGGGAGATCCCATGGAATTACAGGTACATGGATATGAACTGACATTAAGACTTGCGGAAGCAGAGCAGATAGAAATAGAACAGATCCCGAAGCGAAGCAGAAGTCACGCCGGAATAGAGGCTGTAAGCGACCTGGCACATCCGGGACTTGGAGAGGATGGAAAGTATCATTCCAGAGAAGATGAACATCCACTGCCTGAGGGAACTACACTGACGTACGCATTGGTGGGAAATCAGAACTGTGGAAAAACTACACTGTTTAACCAACTGACAGGTTCCAGTCAACATGTGGGAAACTTTCCAGGAGTAACGGTGGATCGTAAGACCGGTTCGATTAAAGGCCATCCGGATACAGAAATCACAGACCTTCCGGGAATTTATTCCATGTCCCCTTACAGCAGTGAGGAGATTGTCTCCAGAAATTTTGTCCTGGATGAGAAACCAAGTGCGATCATCAACATTGTGGATGCTACCAATATTGAGAGAAACCTGTATCTGACCATGCAGCTTCTGGAGATGGATATTCCTATGGTAGTTGCAATGAACATGATGGATGAAGTGCTGGGAAATCAGGGTTCTATAGATGTAAATAAGATGGAATCGCTGCTTGGAGTACCTGTAATCCCTATTTCCGCAGCAAAGAATGAAGGGGTTGATGAGCTGGTTGACCATGCGTTACATATAGCGAAATATCAGGAACATCCGCTGCGTCAGGATTTCTGTGATAAGAGTGACCATGATGGTGCAGTACACCGCTGTATTCATGCGGTCATGCACCTGATTGAGGATCATGCGGCGCAGGCTGATATTCCTACCCGTTTTGCAGCAACCAAGGCAATCGAGGGAGATCCGCTGATTCTTGAGAAGCTGAAGCTGGACACAAATGAGACGGAGATGCTGGAGCATATCGTACAGCAGATGGAAACAGAGCGTCAGGTTGACAGAAGCGCTGCGATCGCAGATATGCGTTTTGACTTTATTGAGCGTTTGTGTGAACAGACAGTTGTAAAGCCTAAAGAAAGCAAAGAAAGAATCCGAAGTGAGAAAATTGATAAGATTCTTACAGGAAAATATACAGCGATTCCCTGTTTCATCGAAATCATGGTATTGGTATTTTATCTTACCTTTAATGTGATCGGAGCGTGGCTTCAGGGGCTTCTGGAGATTGGAATTGATAAGGTTTCTGCGCTGGTAGAAGCAGCACTGACAGCAGCAAATGTAAACAGTGCCATGCATAGCCTGGTCATTGACGGTATTTTTACAGGTGTGGGAAGTGTACTCAGTTTTCTGCCGATTATCGTAACCCTGTTTTTCTTTCTGTCTCTTATGGAAGACAGCGGATACGTTGCACGTGTTGCTTTTGTGATGGACAAACTTCTGCGTAAGATCGGCCTTTCCGGAAGAAGCATTGTACCAATGCTGATCGGATTTGGATGTACGGTTCCGGCTGTTATGGCCACACGTACACTTACAAGTGAGCGTGACAGAAAGATGACGATTTTGCTGACTCCATTTATGAGCTGTACTGCGAAGCTGCCGATTTATTCTTTCTTTGTAAGTGCTTTTTTCCCGAAGAAGGGCGGATTTATTATGGCAGGTCTTTACCTGCTTGGAATTTTGGTGGGAATCCTGGCGGCATTTTTGTATAACAGAACTCTTTTCAAGGGAGATCCCGTACCGTTTGTCATGGAACTTCCCAATTACCGGCTGCCGGGAGCAAGGAATGTAGGTCAGCTTTTGTGGGAAAAAGCAAAAGATTTCCTGCAGAGAGCGTTTTCTATTATCCTGCTTGCATCAATGATCATCTGGTTCCTGCAGAGCTTTGATCTGCATTTAAATCTTGTAAAAGATTCTGCAGACAGTATTCTGGCAATGGTGGCGGGAGTCCTGGCACCTATATTTAAACCGATCGGATTGGGAGACTGGAGAATCTGTACAGCTCTTATCAGCGGATTTATGGCAAAAGAGAGCGTGGTATCTACTCTGGAAGTACTTTTCAGTGGAAATATTGCCTCTGTACTGACTCCGCTGGCAGCAGCATCCCTGCTGGTATTCAGTTTGCTCTATACACCATGTGTGGCGGCTATCGCTTCGATCAAACGTGAAATGGGCAGCAAATGGGCTGTTGGTGTTGTGGTATGGCAGTGTGTGATTGCCTGGGTGGCTGCGCTGATCGTACATCTGATAGGGATGATCTGATTTTATTAATTCGCTTTTATAGAAAAACCGATGGATTTGACTGTTTTCAGTCATCACCATCGGTTTTTTTCAGTTCCTCAACTGAGAGGCTTTTATCTGATTAGTACTGTCCGCCCTGGGAACCACTGGACATCTGTCTTTCCTGGGCTTCGATCATCTTTTTCATAATAATATCAGAACAACTTTCCCTGAATTTCCAGTTTGATGGGAGGTGCTCTGATTTTCTAGCAGAAAATTATATTACTATTTTTGATATGACAATCTCTTTATGGGTTTCATTATAGTACAGAAACCCTGAAAAAACTATAGAAATCTTACGAAATTGCTATAGTTTTTTAAAAAGAGACAGAAAAGAGACCAAAAGAGACAAAAAGAAAGAAGAGAAAAAAGAATCCTGTCAGAAAAATATCCCCCAAAATACACCAAAGAAAAAGCCACTGCTGAGGCGGGTGCTGCTCATTCTGGGAATCTTCGCAGCAATCATTTTTGGCATGATGTCATGCCTGGCACCGAAGATCAAAAACGTAACGATTGATGACTTGGATTGGGAAAGAACCATTGACATTGAAGAGGTTGTAACTCACAATGAAAGTGACTGGTCGCTGCCCGATGATGCGAGGCTGCAATATACAAAAAGTGAAATTCAATCCTACAAAGACGTTCTCGACCATTACGAGACAGTTACAGAAACCAAAACACGCAGTGTCATAGACCACTACGAAGAGAAGAGTTCTTATGTTGATCTTGGAAATGGATATTTTGAGGAGCAAACGGAAAGCGTTCCGGTATATACTGAGGAAACCTACACCGAAGATGTAGAAAAACCAGTCTACCGGAAGGAGCCTGTGTATGCTACAAAATATTACTATGAAATAGACAAATGGACGGTTGTCGATACTGCAAAAAGTTCCGGCAATGATCAGAACCCTTCCTGGCCGGAACCGAAACTTAAAGACGGACAGAGAACAGGAGCAGAAGAAGAGCATTATTTTGTGACCGCTACATATGAGAAAAAGAAGGGCAAGACCGAAACAGGAAGATATGAAATGGATTTTTCTCAATGGAAAGAACTTAAAAAAGGCGAAAAAATAGAATTAAAAATTGATGCTGCTGGATTCGCAGAGGTTAATCAAAAATAAGATATAGATATACCCGGAGGGATACTTCGAACCTTTATTAAACAAGGAGATTCATAGTTTTGGCGTGAGTATCCTTGTTTAATGCTTTTCTCATGTTATAAGGTAGCCCGCATCATTGCATTTGTGCAATGCCTGCAGGCAGATATTGCTCCGTTTATTATACATACGGAGAATAAAGAGGAGTACGAAGGGCGACTGGACAGCCCGGCACGACTGGAGCAGCTTTTCAGGGTAAAGCAGCGGCGGTTCTACAGAGAGACAGAACCAATGGTGGTTGATCAAGTATAAGAGATATTGCGGCGGGGAAACCCGTCGCTTTTCTGCTCCACTAACCCAGCATTATAGAAAGAGAAGATTGTTTTTCCGCGGAGAAAAGATATTACAGTTTTGCGCAGACAAGCTCATAAACTGTCTTCAGAAGTTCGTCTCCCCTGCGGCATTCTGAAACAAACGAAACGACTGCGTTTTTTTTCGGCAGGATCATAGAAATCTGGGAGTATTTTCCATCTGCCCGGAAAGAATTATATTCACCACGCCAGAAAAGATAACCATAGTATCCAACATCAGCTGCCTTTGTACTTTCTTCTATCCATTTCTCAGACAGTATCTGTTTTCCATTCCACTTGCCTTTATTAAGATAAAACAGTCCAAATTTGTGAAGTTCAGAAAGGGTCAGAAATAATCCGCCGGCTCCAAAACTGTTTCCAAGTGGATCAGTCTCCCATGTAGGACGTTTTATTCCAAGTTTGGAAAAAAGTCTGGGTGTAAGGTAAGAAACAAGATCGCAGCCGGAGCGTCTCTGTACAAGAATGCCTGCCAGATAGGGACCAACGTTATTATACACAAAATGCGTACCCGGCTTATACTTAAAGGGAATAGCCAGAGACATTTTTACCCAGTTATCTTCTTCATAGAATGGTCGTTGTTCTCCCATCAGACTACCCTTCTCCTGTCCAAGGCACATGGTAAGAAGATCACGAACAGTTGCTTCTTTCAGGTTCTCATCTATACACTCCGGCAAGTCACCTGAAAATGCTTCTGTTAGTTTTTCATTAAGATCGATCAGCCCTTCCTGAACAGCAAAGCCAACTGCACAGGATGTGAAACTCTTTGTTGCAGAATAAATATTCCTTCTGCATTCCGGTTCGCTGTACCACTCTGCTGCAAGTTCATTATCTTTTGAAATTTTGATTCCAAGAACATTATATTCTTTTGCTTTCTTAACAAAATCTGAAATATCCATAATATTTACACCCTTCTTGTCCTTAAATGTATTTTATTACTTTTATATTAACACAAAAATGGTGGATAAACCAGTTATTGCAGAAGGTGGTATATTACTATATTTCATCTTTAGACAAATTTCAATATTAAATATTGATTTTGTCTTTTTGTTATACCCGAATTTCAGTAAGACATTGCATCTTAATCACTCAATATTCCCTTTTTTATCATAATTAAATCCTTCTGCTGATATTTTCATCAATGCAGTATTGGCAAATTGCTTAAGTTAATGACATTGTGTATGAACCAATGGTATTTAGATAAATAAAGCATATTCCGGAGATTACTTGACATTTAAAAAG
>OLRK01000124.1_pt1 | contig 94060 bp, 76 predicted proteins | sample 1672911 | NCBI WGS metagenome assembly OLRK01 (sample SAMEA3136736, study PRJEB25190) | human gut metagenome | biome: human gut; feature: human-associated habitat; material: faeces | place: Austria | collected 2013
CGCGGGAGGCTTCCCGCCCCGCCGCCCTCGCGAGCGGCGCAAGGAAATACTTTACAGGGACTCGCATCCCCCGTCAAGCGGTTCACGAAATCTCGACAACTTCGCTTTCTCGCTCGACGGGCCGCCCGGACCGCCGGGGGCGCCGCCTTCCGCACTTCCGAAAAAGGCAGCCCGCATATGATACAGCTCCCGGGATTTCGCGCAAGGGGTTTTTTGAAAAATCTTTCATCCGCACGAATGGCCCCTGAGACAGCCGAAAATCCGTCGCAATACGTTATGCGTCGCCTCGTTTAATTGCCATGGCGGCCGTGGCCATATCCCTTACCAGCCCCCTGGCCATGTCCGTGGCCCTCGTAGGAATCGCCCTCCTGGCCGCTGTGGCATGCGTCGATGCGATCACGCAGCTGACGCATAGTCATAGAAGCACACTCCTCGAGCGTGTATGAGGGATCGAGGCTCATCAGCTCTTGGGCAGCCTGATAGCGACCAACGCCCAAACCCGCTGCAGCTGCCGCATCGCGAGTGGCGCTATCGGCACGGCGACAAGCATGTTCACAGGATGCAGAGGACAGCGCCTCGTCGCTTTGAGCAACAAGGCTCTCCCCCAAGCGATTGTTCTCAGAAACCACGTTGACATCAATAAACGCATCTTTCTCAGCATAAGAGCCGAATGCGTCACTCGACAGCAGCGCGCCGATGACGTCGCCGTAAGGGCGATTCAGCATATCAACAGCGCCGAGCACGACAGCGCCATCATCATTGAGCGCTTCGGCTTCAATCACGATACCGAACGTATTAACCGTAAGCTCAAGAGAGGGATTCACCTCAATGTCCACGAAAGCAGACGGCGCACGATACACGCCATAGGCACCGACGAGGGCAAGCGCGAGCAAAAGGCATGCGGCCCAAGCAGTGACGACACGTGCTCGCGGGCGACGCCGCAGGGAGGCGCGATGCACCTCAACAGAAGGAGCATCCGGCCGCCTCTTCCGCTCTTCCTCGAGAAGGGCCAGCGTGCGTCCGCGGAGCGCCTCGGAAGCATGCTGAGCATCGTAGGCCTCACGGATACGCTGCTCAAGATCGGTCATGAGAGGGCCTCCTTCAGCGTCTTTTTGCCGCGGGCAATCCAGGAATACACGGTATTCACGGGGACGTCGAGCATCGAGGCGATCTCCGGAGCCGTGTAGCCCTCGTACAGGGCAAGATACACGGGAGTGCGGGGAGGGTCATCGAGGTCGCTCATGGCATCGAGCACTTCTTTCACACGCGAATCGGGCTGAGCCTCCTCATCGCGGGACGCGAGCGATTCGAATGAGGTCTCATCAAGCGGCACATTCTTACTCGCAGCCGCCCGCCGCATATCGCGGCACGTGTTCGAAGCAACGCGAATCAACCACGCCTTGCGATGTTCCTCTTCACGAAACTGAACATCATCTGCGAGTGCGTATTTTAGAAATGAATTCTGGAACGCGTCCTCGGCATCCGCATGGCGACAAAGCGCCGTAAGGCAAACTCGCCACACGGTATCGCCATGACGCGCCATAGTCTCTTCTATGTCAGGGGCAGATCTCACGCACTCGCAGGGTTTGTTTAGCGAGCGCAGCCGTGACCGCCGCCATGGTGACGGCCATGGCCATGACCCTGGCCGTTCCCGCTGCCGTAGTTGTCGCAGACGCCATCGCCGTCGGCATCCACGTAGCCCGGGCAGTTCGCTCCAGCACCGGCGCAGTTGTCGCATATGCCGTCGCCGTCGGCATCCACATACCCAGAGCACGCGCCGTCTTGGTAGTTGTCGCAGACGCCATCGCCGTCGGCATCAGTGTAGCCGCGGCCATCACCGCGTGGAGCGGCCTTGGGCGCCGGTGCTTCCTGGGCCGGAGCCTCAGGGGCGACAGCGTCATCGGATGCGGAAGCGTCGCCATTGTCGGGCGCAGCCTTGCCGTTAGATCGCGGTGCGGCATAGCTGTCGCAGACGCCATCGCCGTCGGCATCAGTGTAGCCGGGGCACGCACCATTCTCATGCCGGTCGCACGCACCGTTGGCATTGCGGTCGGCGTAATTCGGACACGTCGCCGCAGCCGAACGGGAGCCGATCGCCATCGGCGACGACGGGGAAAGGGCGGCGAAAGCCACCGCCGGCACGCAAAGCGCCAACGCGAGCACCACGACAACAACGAAGGTAGACTTCTTCATAATTCAGGTTCCTCCTTGAGTTTTCTTCCGTCTCTGCAAGTAACACGATTCAGCCACGCGAATCCTTGCAACTTTTTTCATTTCTGGAAAAAACTCCTCTAAGCGGAAAACGCCGCTGGCACTCAGCCGGCAAACCTCAGCACACTTACGCCGGCCTCAAAAGCTACTCGAAGCGCACGAACTTCTTCTTCCCCACCTGCACCTCGGCGCCGGCGAGAACCTCGGGAGCCACGTTGTAGGCTTTGGGGGCAAGCGCCTCGCCGTTGACCTTCACGCCGCCGCCGTCGATAAGGCGACGCGCCTCGGAGGCGGTGCCAGCCACGCCGGCATCTACCAGAATCTTCGCCACATATACCAGGCCGTTCTCATCCGGCGTCAGATCGGGCGCGAAGATGGGGGCGTCGGCCGGGAAGCCGTGCTCCTTGAACTTGAGGTCGAAGTCGGCCTCGGCGGCCTCGGCGGCCACGTCGTCGTAGTAGGCGGCCACGATGTTGCGGGCGAGCGCGCGCTTCACCTTGTTGGGATGCAGCTCGTCAGCAGCCAGCCCTGCCTCGATACGGTCGATTTCGTCCACAGCCTCGGTGGAGGCGAGGCGGTAGTACTTCACCATGAGCTCGTCGGGAATGGACATGACCTTACCGAACATGTCGGCCGCTTCGTCAGTGAGCCCGATGTAGTTGCCGTAGCTCTTCGACATCTTCTTCACGCCATCGGTGCCCTCGAGCAGAGGCAGCGTGAGGCAGACCTGGGGCTCCATGCCCATTTTCTCCATGAGCTCGCGGCCGGCGAGCAAGTTGAACAGCTGGTCGGTGCCGCCGAGCTCCACATCGGCCTTGATGACCACGGAGTCGTAAGCCTGCATGACCGGGTACAGGAACTCGTGCAAGCTGATGGACTGCCCTGACGTGTAACGGTTGTGGAAGTCGTCGCGTTCCAAGATGCGGGCCACCGTGAAATTCGCGAGAAGCTTCAGGAGCGACTCCATGTTCAAATCGAGAATCCACTCGGAGTTGTAGCGCAGCACGGTCTTCTCAGGATCGAGGATCTTGAATGCCTGGTCAACGTAGGTCTGCGCGTTCTCCTGAATCTTCTCGCGCGAGAGCTGCGGGCGCGTGGTGTTGCGCCCGGACGGGTCCCCGATGAGCGCCGTGCCGTCGCCGATGATGAGTGTCACCTGATGCCCCAGATCCTGGAACTGGCGCAGCTTGCGCAGGGGCACCGCATGGCCCAGATGGATATCGGGGGCTGTCGGATCGACGCCGAGCTTCACGTTCAGCGGCACGCCGCGCTTGAGCTTCTCCAGGAGCGCCGATTCGGGCACGATCTGCGCCGTACCGGATTTGATAATGTGCAGTTGTTCCTCAGGAGTAAGCATGATGCCTCCGCTTTCCAGATGTCGTACCCGCCAAAACGTTATATAAGTTGATGCCTTATGAAGTCGATGACTTATACAACTCATAAAGTCGATGACTTATATGAGTGTTGGAATTCTAGCACAAGGACTGCGCTACATTTCCTCGGCTCGTTCGATGTAATCAGCCATTCCGGGGACGGTGAAAGCAACATAGCCCCGCTCCGGCGCGTAAATGAGGCCATCGCGAAGCGCCCAAACGGCACCATCTGCGGCTATCACGCAGCGCGATACCCCAAGTTTCGCCTCCTACTCCGCCTCAACACCGCGAAAGACGCGAGCGCAAGCATCACACCTACCGGCACAATAATTTTGGCATCATCTCCCGTTTGGGCAAGCTGCGAGCCTCGGGCATCTTCTTCCCGCGCAGCATAGTCACCCGCACTGCGGTTGTCAGCGCTCTCATCGTCGCTGTAAGCCACGTTATCGCGTGCCTGTGCACCAGACCCCTCGAGGCTACTATCACTTATCCCTGGCTCGGTCGCGCTCGGCTCGGATGCGGATCCGCCATTTTCTCCACCTCCGGGCTTCTGGCCCTCCTCGCATCCTGGCTCATTGCCACCCCCATTGCCTTCACCCGTTTCTCCTCCTGGTTTCTGGTCGTTGGGGTTTTTCTCTTCGGGGTTTTCTTGTTCCGACGCAATCGTGTCCTCGTCGACAAACTGCATCTGAGTTGTCTCAACCTCTTTTGGCGAATCAGCTCCTGCATCATTCAATTGCAGAGCTGGCGAAGAACCAGACAAAAGAACATCCAACGAAAAGCCCTCTGCAAGACTTAATGGCTTCGCAGCATCCACCACAAGCACCTTTCCCAAGCCAGCATCGACGGTTCGTGCACTTACATCCATATCTTGAAGGGATCCCGAAGCAGTTACCTTTGCGATACCAGCAGAAACATATACCCTAAGGTTTTCCGACTCCGTATGACTGCCATGATCATGCACGGCAAACTCATCCCCTTGCATATCGCCCGAACCGGAATGGTATGAGCCAACAATACCTCCATCTTTGCCATAAAACATAATGTCGCAGTTTTTGCTAAAAGAGATTTCGGTAATTTTCTGCCTCTCGCCCTCGTTGCTCGATATAGGCTCCGCTGTATCTGCCATCTGCGCGGGCGCGGCATCCCGAGCACTCCACGTCTGCCCTGCAGAAAGCCCCTCAAGAGAAGATTTTTCACCCTCCTCATCGACCACGACAAAACTGCCCACTGGCTCGTTGTTTGACTTAGAAAACAATCGCCCGTTCGAGATAAACACTTTTGCGTTACCGGCAAAAATGGTTGTCCGCGCCTCGTCAACGGTGATTCTCATTTCATCGAGCGGGCAATGCTTGATCACAATACGATCCGCCCTCTCCCCCTTAATCAGATCCATCAAAGAAGAGCAATCCGCTTTCACCAGCTCCTCAGCGGCCTCATAAATCGGGAAGTCCGCCTCAGGATCAACAATTGTCTTTGCGGCATCCTTGAACCCACCTGCAACTTTGATAAATTTCTTAAGTTCCAGCAGGCTATTCAATCCAAATGAAGTGATGTCGTCGATATAGACCTCTGATTCGAGGCTCCCGTCAACAACATATGTGTCTCTTCCCATGCCGCCCTCAAAATACGATTTGCCCGATCCGGCCACGAAAACATCATTCCACTCACTACCATAGGGGCCAAAATCAGCACCGCGAAGCGTTCCGCCCGCATAAACCGTCTTGTGCACTGCATCTGCAAGAAAGCCTCTTTTATCTTCAATTACATCGGAGTCACTCGTTCCAATATAGTTGCCCGAGAAGCCCTTGAAGACAAGCACGACCCCGAAAGGATCTCCGTTAAATATGCTTGTCATTCCTTTAAAAATGTCCTGAGGGGAATTAGTCGAATAAGTATGGATGGAAACAGGACGGTTGACCATCTTTATTTGCTCCAGCACGAAACGACCGAAGCGATCGATCTTCAGCAGATTATGGATGTCGTCTTCCTCCGTCATCCTTTGGTTCGAAGCAACCTCAACGCTAGGGAACCCTGCATAGTCATACAGTTCTTTCTGCACGGCCTTGAAGCCTTTTGTGGCAGATTCGTAGGCCTTGTCGCTAAAGTAAGTCGTGCAAGCCAACTTATCGATACCGCTAAAGCAATCAAGATCATAGGGGTGATTAGCGAACGCAAGCTTATAGCCAGCCGTACCAGAGTTGAACGCTGTTCCCTCGACGCCAGTCATGGCGGAAACGTACTGAGCGAGCATGCCTCCAGAATAGGCACCGACAACGCACACGTTTGATTTGCCGTACTTCTTTACGCACGCCTTCGTCACGAGCAAAGCCTCAGCTAAGTGATTTGCGAACAAGTCGCTTTTGTTCAGATAGGTCAATGCCGCATTCTGGATAAAATCACCCTTAAATCCGAAGCGATTCGCACGAGTAGAGGCGAAAACCAACATGCATTTGCCGTCCTTCTCGAGAATCATCGAGCCGCTGTATGTTGAGTTGCCACTAAAACGCCAGCCACCCAGCACCGCCTCATAAAGCTGCAGATAGGTGGGAGAATCATCGTTGTCGTAGATTTTCTCATTGGGAGCATTGACGGCAAAATGCCCACTCTCCATTTGCAACATCTTGAAATCAAGCAGATGACCAGCGGATTGGCACAACACTCCTCGAGAATCCTGAGGCGACGAGCACGAATACATCATGTCGCAATAGTCCGCCGCTGCAAGCTTCGTCACTTCGTCGGAGACACTGGAAATAGGTGGGTTTTTCTCCTCGACCATACGGACAAAATTGTCAGGAAGGAACCGAAGCATCGGATACTCGCGCCCCATCTTCCAAACGTTTTCAAAGTCGAATCCTTCAAAGGATTCTTGTTGGCGCATTTGACTGGCAGACAAAGCGATCCCTTTATAATTCCTGACCTCTTCCCCAATCACCGCACATTCGCTGCAATAGTAGTTATTTCTCCCGTCGTGGCTTTGCAGATCAGCAATCAGCGGCATGGCATAAGCTATACCATCGGATGCATAAGAGGAGACGGATCCCCTATTCAAGCAGTAACTCATGGCTGAATAAAGCGAATCCAGCGTTGCGATGCCAGCCGCATACGTCTTATCGGCTGCACCCTCAACCTCGATCCCTCCTAGGTTCTCGCAATTTGATATGTAAGAGTTTCCATTCCACATGCCAACTATTCCCCCAGCACGATAGCTTGACTGCACAGTACCAGCGTTCAGGCACTCTTGCACACGGTTGCCTTGATAAAAACCAGCCGAGGCATTTCCAACTATACCGCCAGATCCCACGAGCCTGCTTCCTTCGGTAGCAATATCTCCAAAATTGAGGCAGCGGCTCACTCCTTGGTCATATGACGAATACCCCAATCCTCCCACTAGCCCGCCAACAAAGGAGCTGTAGTTGCTTCCGTCTTCTCTCGGACTAGGGGCCATGACAATTTCAACTCTTCCGTAGCTATACGACATACCATCATTTTTCCCGAAACCAGCCACTTCGCCTGCCAGGCCCCCGACATAAGAGCGAACCGCATTTCCTCGGTATTGGATTTCACCATCAACAAAGCAGTTATCAATTATCGGCGTATCGCCAAACCCTCCGCTATCGCACTTACCAGCTATACCACCCACATCCGTCGAAGCACACGTCGAATCGACACTTATCGACAGATCCACTAAACCCAAATTCCGCACTCGACCTCCGTAGCCCAATTCTGCAAATAGCCCAATTTCCGATGCTTGCGACATGCCATTTGAATCCCGGGTGTCAATGATGAGGTTGCTAATAGTATGTCCATTCCCGTCAAAAGTGCCACCAAGATGCTTCCATGGATCCCATTTGCCAAACTGAGACATATCTACATCGCTCATAAGAATGTAGTTCCCAGATTCTCCTTTTGCAGCTGCTAAATCCTCTGCAGTGTAGATTCCGATCCACCCATCAGGAACTTCAGTAAGCTGCTCTTTGCGCACAAGAAACAAATCCGGATAAAGCCTAGGCTCTACATCAGCAGACCCATCCTCGGCAATCGCGAGTTCGGCGGCCAAGCCTGTCTCCTCGGCAACCTCGCCCTCCTGCAACTCGCTCGATTCCCCCTCGCTCACCCAAGATGACCCTTCATCGCCAACCTCATCAGAGTCTTCAAGCAGCAAGGCGTTCCCCGCATACGCTCCGCAATCCTCACTCTCGTGTATCTCATTTTGGGTTTCGTCTATCTTGTTTTCGCTTGCGCTTCCCTCTTCCCCCGTCTCTTCTTGTGCCTGAACATCTTCAGCGCCTTTGTCATTGATTTCTCCAAAAACAGGCTCAGATACCGCCGTCCCCTCATCCGCCAACACGCAGAAAGGAGTTAGCGCTATGCACAATAGAACCACTAGACCACACCTTAGCACCATCCGAGCCATCTTCACTGCAAAACCTCCGCACCTAGATATAAGGGCTTCTTCTCCTGATTAAGCAGGCATTATTCACCAGACACCTACATGCTTCAATGACCTTTTTTGACAACTGTAATTTCTAGTACCATCTATGTCATATTTTGCATTTCTCTTCAGTGCAAACGGCATAGAGCCTAGAGTGTAAGCGAATAAGACAATCCGCAGATATCCAGAAGCTTCTTCTATTTTCTTTACTGGCTGGGTATTTAAAACTGGGGCTCAACCTCGACCTCAGCGGCCTCTTCCCGTTCACATCCTAGACACAGGCCCTTCTATTCGAACAGCAGCACGTTCGGACGTCGGCCGACGGTTTCACGCAGCGCGTCACTGAAGCCGCTGATACTGAAGAGCGCGCAGCACTCCACGCGCGCCCAGGAGCGCCCAGGAGCGCCCCATTTCGCGGCGCGGCTCTTCTCCTCCAGTTCAGCCAGCACATTGGCGCCGACGGGAGCGCTCTTAAACTTGCACTCGCCAAGCGATGGAAAGATTATGCAGCGAAACATTATGCTTCTGTGCATAATGTTTCGCCTTCCAGCATTGTGCTCCGAAATGAGATGGTTCTTGCGCCCACCACCACGCTCCGGGCGCAGCCAGAAGGCGCTTTTTGCCAGGACGGATGTCTCTTCACGACATTTTTGCCCCTCGGGCTTCGGTGTATTCCTAAGTTAACAAATTACTGCAATTGCTTGACCAGGGGTTTCTCTGATTTTGAATAAGTTATCCATGTCTTACACCACAGCCCGAGGGCAGTTTTTGCCGAGAGAGGAGGGAACTCCCTCGGCAGGCAATTGCCCGCTACGAGACGCCGCGGTAGAGGTGGCCGGAGGTGGTGTTGGGCATCTTCGCGATGGCGTTGCCGTCGTTTTGGGCCACATGCAGGGCACGAATGGCGCGTCCCACGGCGTGGGCCGTCTCCTCGGCGTTCATGAGGGTGGCGTCCACCATATAGGAGGAGATACCAGCCGCGAGCAACTCGGGCATCGACGAGGCGATATCCAGTTCCACCGCGTTGTAGAGGTGGCTGCGGCCCATGGCGTCGGTGACGACCGGGAACTCGTAGCCCTTGCGATCCTTCAGCACGTGGGGACTCTTGCGACGCGGGCATTCGGCGCAGTTCTCGTCGCAGGGGCCCTGGCTCATGAGCATGCAGTGCTCGGTGACCATGAGTTCCTGGGCGCCGATGAGCAGCACGCCCAGCTCCACCGGGGCATCTTTGGCAACCTCTTCGATTTGCCGCAGCGTGAGCTCCGGCGAGAGCCACACGCGCGCGGCCCCGAACTCGCTAGCGACAGCCAGCGAGAGCCCGTTGGTAATGGGCACATGGGAGCCGACATCGAGCAGCGCCCCCTCTTCGGAAGCCCGTTCCATAGCACCGAGGCTTTCGGCCAAAAGCGGCTTGCCCTCAGCAGCATACTTCCACACGTCGGCATCGACGACCGCTTCGCGCGCGCCGCCAACGGCCTCGTGATCGGCCACAGGCATGATGGGAATGCAGCCCTTGGGGTAGCCGGCCTGCTCGGCAGCGGCGTTCTTCTGGCCGGCGATAACCGCCTCGCCGCGCCGGTAGTTCAGAGCCGGCACATAGATGAGGTGCGCGCCGGCGCGCTTGGCGGCGCGAGCGCAAGCGGGGTTCGTGACCGTGACGGCCACGCGACAGCCGGTGGGACGCGCTGCGGGCAGCGGCTCGCGCTGGATGGTGCGGGGCAGGGTGCGGCCGTGGCCCTCGGCGGTAAGCACCTCGGTGAGGACGTCCAGCGCCGCCGCGCGCACGCCATGCAGGGCCGAGAAGCCGATGCCGACGCCGTCGTCCATATCGATAGTAAGGTTCACCAGCTGGTAGGGCGTGTTGCCAAGGCGGTCGATGTGGGCGGCGACGTCGTCGAAGGAGACGGCGCGGGTGCGAGCCGCCTCTACGGGCGCGCCTTCGGCGACACCGGAAACCCCATCGGGGAAGGCAGCTTGCAGGCGACGGGCAACGGCGAGGGTGGTGCGGGGAGCGCCTTCGATATCGGCCTCGGCGGCGGGGTGGAATTCCATGCGAAGAGGCTCGCCGATGTGGAGGGTGGCGGTGCCGACGAGGGGCACGCGGGGCTCACGGGCGTCGTCTTCGAAGGCGGCCTCGGCACTGCGGACGCGGAAAACGCGGTCGCCGGCCTTCACCGTGCGCGTCTTGCCTTCCAGCGGCAAATGGTAGCGGCCCTTCTTGTCGGTGCGCACCGGCCCCAGCGTCAGCGTGCCGTTGCCCTTGCGCGTCCAGAACTCCAGGACGTCGCCTTCTGTCAGAGCATGGGCGCTCTTCAAATAGGCGGCGCCATCGCGCACCTCGTCGACGCGGCCGAGGAACAGGCCGCGGTTGTTGGGACGCTGGTAACTCATGATATCGTTGCCGCGTTTGCCGTCCAGATAGGCCGTGGTAAACCCGCGGGAGAAAGCGTCGGTGAGGCGGTCGCGATCGGCATCGGTGATAGCCGCGTTCTCCTTCGCCAAAGCAGCATCGAGAGCTTTACGGTAGACGGAGGTCACGGCGAAGACGTACTCGGGCGACTTCATGCGGCCCTCGATTTTAAGCGACGCCACGCCGGCGGCCACGAGGTCGTCCACGCGATCCACCGTGCACAGATCCTGGGGCGAAAGCAAGTGATCGCCCGGCGAGGGAAGGCTCTTCTGCAGAGCCTTGTTCTGCAGCTCATAGGGAAGCCGGCACGCTTGAGCGCACATCCCCCGGTTGGCCGAGCGGCCGCCGATCATGGAGGACATGAAGCACTGGCCCGAGTAGCACACGCACAATGCGCCGTGGGCGAACACCTCCACTTCCATCCCCTCTTCGGCCGCCGCCGCGCACAGAAGGGCGATCTCGTCCAGCGACACCTCACGGGCGAGCGTAATGCGCTCGGCCCCTAAGCGGGCCGCCGCGCGCACGCCGGCGAGGTTGTGGGTGTTCATCTGCGTGGAAAGGTGCAGCGACGCTTCGGGGAGCGTGCGGGAGATCTCCGCAGCCAGGCCGATGTCCTGTACGATGAAGCCGTCGGCTCCGGCGCGGTAAGCCTGGCGCACGCATTCCAAGGCCTCCCCTACCTCGTCGGGCAGGATGATGGTGTTCATGGTGACGTAGACGGAAACCCCGCGCAGATGCGCGAAGTCGCAGGCCTCCCGCAGCGTCTCCAGGGTGAAGTTGTCGGCCCCGCGCCGCGCATTGAAGGTCTCAAGCCCCAGATACACCGCATCGGCCCCACCAGCCACCGCCGCATGCAGCGCCGCCATATTGCCGGCCGGCGCCAACAATTCTACGTTTCTCACTCTTTATCTCCTCATCATAGGTTCGCCCAAGGAAGTCAGCGAGGGCCCGAAAGGTGCCTGCATCTGTGCTGAAAAGCGGCTGAGCGTACTTCGTACGCGACGGCAAGCTTTGAAGCGCAGAGGCAGGTGCCTGTCGGGCCCGCAGCGTCGGCTCATTCCGCTTGACCCGTTAGGGCAAGCGGAACAGACTAGTCTTCATTCAGCTTCAAAGCCTCTTCGTCGGCGGCCTTCAGTTTGTCGATGCCCTCGTTGTAGGCGTCTTGGATTTCCTTCACGCGCCCGTCGTAGGCGCTGAAGTCGAAGGGCGCCTCCTCGGTTGCGCTGCTGATCTCCGTGTACAAATCGATGTAGCTGTTCAGGGCATCCTTCAGCTTGTTGCAGCCGTCGACGTAGTTCGTCTGCAGATCTTTCATGGCGTCCGGCGTATCGATGGCCGCCAGAGCGTCAATGGCCTCGAAGGCGCTGTTGGCCTTGTTGCGCATATTGACGACGCTCTCCTGAGCCACCGCCTCGTCGAATTCGCCGAGGCGCGTATTCAGCTCCTCCACCGCCTGGTTGACCTTGGTCATGTAGGTGCGATTGGCCTGCTGCTGGTCGGTGGCTCCAGTGGCCGGCGACTGGCAACCGGCAAGAGCGCCGAGGGCCAAAGCCGCGCCAAGGGCCACAGCCAAAACCCGCGCGATGGTACGTTTCCTCATGATTTCTCCCGTCTTCGGTGCCTTGAGGCACCGGTTGCTTGCTCAGGGCAGCCTCGTCGAGCGAGGCTTTGGTTTCTCATTCGCTATGATAGCAGTCCGCACCCCCGGGCCCGTACCGCCGTCACGGTATCGCAACAATTATGTCGCGGCTACGCTGCTTTAGGCACCCTCGCCGCCACCGTCGTCCGGGGCTGGGTCGGGCGTCGGCTCCGGCGTCGGCTCCGGCGTTGGCTCGGGCTCCGGGGTAGGCTCCGGCGTCGGTGTCGGTGTCGGCTCGGCGTTGCCGCCGCCCTCGTTGCCCTCTCCGCCTTCGTTGCCGCCGTTCTCGTCGCCGTCGCCCTCGGGCGTCTCCTCATCATCCTGCTTCGTGGTCACCTCGGTGTCGTCTTTCTTTTTCTTGGAAGAGTAGTAGCCGCCGATATGGTTGTCCTCGTCGCGGTAATCCTTCTTGTACTCGGGCTTCTCCGCCTCGAAGAACTTCACCGTCTGCGTCGGGGAGATCATCTTGTCGATGAAATCGCCGAAGACGCTGGCCGCCGTCGTAGTCGTCGCCTGGGCCTCGGAATAGTCGGAGCGGTCGCCCAGCCAGATGGCCACGGCGTACTGCGGGGTCACACCGCAGAACCAGCTGTCCTTCTTGTCGTCGGTGGTACCGGTCTTGCCGCCGGCCTCCTGGCCGTTATCGGGGCGAGCCGCCTTGCCGGTGCCGTTGTCGATGACCACTTCCATGCAGTCGAGGGCCGCCCGGGCCACTTCGCGAGAGAACACCCGCTCGCCCGTGGGGTCGGTGTTGTCCACGATGACGTTGCCGTTCTTGTCCTCGATGGAGATGATGCACTCCGGATCGTAGTGGACGCCGCCGTTGGCCACCGTGGCATAGGCGTCAGCCATTTCGAGCGGCGTGACCGAACCGATGCCCAGGGTAAGGCCCGCCACCGCCGGCAAATCGGAGGTGATGCCCATGGCGTGGGCCATCTCGATCACCTTATCGACGCCCACGGAGAGAAGCAAGCGAATAAACGCCGTGTTCGACGACACGCCGAAAGCGCTCTTGATGGTGCGCGTGCCGTAATCGGCCTTATCGTTGTTGTAGACAGGCTCGCCGCCCTCCAAATCAACCTTGTAGCCGGCATCGATGAGCGTTTCCGGGTCGATGCCCTCGTTGATAGCCGCCAAAAGCGTGAACAGCTTGAACGACGATCCGGCCTGACGGCCCGCGCCGCCCTCGCCCGTGGCCATGTTCACCTGAGAGCTCTCGTAATCGCGACCGCCCACCAGCGCGTCGATGTAGCCGTTCTCGGGGTTCACAACGGCCATGGCCACCTCGAAGGGATCGCCGGCCTCCTCTTCCTTTTCGGCCGCAGCCTCTTCGGCGGCGGTCTGGGCCTCGATATCCAGCGTCGTGATCACCTTCAACCCGCCCTTGAACAGCTCGGAGGTGGAATAGGCGTACTTGCCCTCGGGGTTGGTCAGCTGGTTGCGCACGTAGCTCGTGAAGTAGGGGTAGGCCAGAATGCCCGTCATGGAGGGCTCGGAGGGGTTCAGCTCGATGGGCTCGGCCTTCACCGCGTCGGCCTCCTCCGCCGTGATAACCCCGTTGGACACCATGCGGTCGAGCACGGTGTCGCGGCGCTTCAGGCAGTTGTCCGGATAATCGATGGGGTTGTTGTAGGTGGGCGACTGGGGAATGCCCACGAGCGTGGCCGCCTCGTTCAACGTGAGGTCCTTCGCGTCCTTGGAGAAGTAGCGCTCGGCGGCGGCCTCGATACCGTAGGCACCGGAACCGTAGTTGATAGTGTTCAGGTACATGAGCAGGATCTCGTCTTTGGAGTACTGCTCTTCCAGCTTCTGGGAAATGTACATCTCGCGGATCTTGCGCTTGAAGGAGATGTCGCGCATCTCGTCGGAAAGAATCGTGTTGCGCACGAACTGCTGAGTGATGGTGGAAGCGCCCTCCAGCTCGCCGCCCATGAGGTTGTTCACGAGCGCGCGGGCCACACCGAGGTAGTCGACGCCGGAGTGGGTGTAGAAGCGCTCGTCCTCGGTGGCAACGGTGCCCTTCAGCACGTACTCGCTGATCTGGTCGAGAGCCACCGGGTCGCGATTCTCCAGCTGGAACTCGGCGAGCAGCGTCGTGCCGTCCGATGCGTAAACCATGGTTGGCTGCGCCGTGTTGTAAGCGTCGGCGTTCTGGTAGTCGGGCAGATCCTCCAGCCAGGAGTTGCACAGCGTCACCACGCCGAACACGCCCGCCGCGATAAAGGCGACGAACACGCCCAGCACCGACAAAACGATGACCTTCTTATTCTTTACTTTCGTGCCCTTACGGCCCTTCATTGCGCGAGAACCCACGAATTAACCTCCATCAGTTATAGGTCTGGCCATTTTACCAATGAGTTATGGAGGGTTCATAAGATGGAGCCGCCACCAGGAAATGCACAGAGGACAGCCCAGCAGTCTGTCCCCCGAACGTAAGATACTCGTGATTGTAATAATCACGAGTATCTTATTTCCCGCTATGGAACAGGCCGAGCCTCAGCCCTTTGAAAGCGAGCCATGCGCAAGCACCTTACAGCTGCGCCTTGGCGGCCGCCAGCTGCACGCGCACCGCTTCGGGGGCCGTGCCGCCGAAGGTGGTGCGGGCGGCAACGATGGCGGGCAGGTTCAGGCACTCCACGATATCGGATTCGAAGAGATCGCTCTCCGCCTTGAAATCGTCCAGCGTGAGGTCTTCCAAATCGCAGCCGCGCTGGTCGCACAGAAGCACCAGATGCCCCACGATCTCGTGGGCCCGGCGGAAGGGCAGGCCCTTCTTGGCCAGGTAGTCGGCCACATCCGTCGCGGCCAGATAGCCCTTCTTCGCTTGAGCGGCCATGGCATCGGCGTTCACCGTCATGGTGGCGATCATGCCGGCGGCACACACATAGCAGTCCTCCAAGGTGTCGGCGGCGTCCATGGCGCCCTCCTTGTCCTCCTGCAGATCCTTGTTGTAGGCAAGCGACAGCGACTTCAACGTCATCATGAGGGCCACCAGATCGCCCACGACCCGGCCCGACTTGCCGCGGATGAGCTCCGCGAAATCGGGATTCTTCTTCTGGGGCATGATAGAGGAACCGGTGGAGTAGGCGTCCGACAGCGTGATGAAGCCGAACTCCGCCGACGACCACAGCACGATCTCCTCGCACAAACGCGACAGGTGCAAGCACGACACGCTACAGGCGTAGATGAGGTCGAGCAAGAAGTCGCGGTCGGACACAGCATCGAGCGAGTTCGGGATGGGATGGTCGAAGCCGAGCGCCTCCGCGGTGGCGAAGCGGTCGAGCGGATAGGTGGTCCCGGCCAAGGCCGCGGCCCCCAAGGGGCATGCGTCGGCGGCGTCGCGGGCGGCGGCGAGGCGATTCCAGTCGCGCGCAAGCATCTGCACGTAGGCGAGCATATGGTGCGAGAACAGCACCGGCTGGGCGTGCTGCAGGTGCGTGTAGCCCGGCAGGATGACATCGAAGTTCGCCTCGGCCTGGGCAATGAGCGCCTCGCGCAGGGCAACGTTGGCGGCCATAAGCTCGCCGGCACGGCGCTTGGCGTACAGGCGCGTGTCGGTTGCCACCTGGTCGTTGCGCGAGCGGCCCGTGTGCAGCCGCGCCCCGGCATCCCCCACGCGGCGGGTCAGCTCCGCCTCGATGGCCATGTGGATGTCCTCGCTTTCCATCACGTCGAACGTGAGCGCGCCGGAGGTGATGTCGGCCAGAATGCCCTGGAGCCCTCCTGCAATGGCTTCGGCATCGGCGGTCGCGATGATGCCCTGGGCGGCCAGCATGTTAGCATGGGCGATAGAGCCGGCGATGTCCTCGGCGTAGAGTCGCTGATCCACGGGCAGCGATGCCCCGAAGCGCTGGGTGAAGGCATCGGCGCCTTCAGTGAATCTTCCAGACCACAGTGCCATAGTGTCTCCTCGGTAAATCGGTAAGCCAGGCGGGCGGCCCCAAAGACCGCCCGCTTCCCTCGTTTTCGTGCCAGTTTAGCGCCCCTAAGCCATGACGGCGTCGGCGTCTTCCAGAATCTCCTCGGCTTCCTCCACCACGGCGCTCATCTTGCCGTAAGCAGTGTTCGCGAGGTTCACGTCGTCGTAGGAAGGCATGCGCGCGCCCGTGGCGAGCCGGTTTTTCGCCCACACCTTGCAGGACAGGCCGTGAATGTCGATGAAGCCCTTGGCGGCCTGGTGGTCGAAAGCATCGTCGGCGTCGTAGGTGGCCAGGCCGAAATCATACAGCGAATAGGTGCTCTTGCGTCCCACCACAGTGCAGGAACCCTTGAAGAACTTCAGCTTCACCGTGCCGGACACGCATTGCTGGGTGTGGGCGAGGAAGGCGTCGAAGGCCTCCTTCAGCGGCGAGAACCACAGGCCGTTGTACACCTGCTCGGCCCAAGTCTGCTCGATGGCGAGCTTGTGGTGCAGCACGCCCCGCTCCAGGCACAGATCCTCCAGGGCCTTGTGGGCCTGGATGAGGGCCAGGCCACCCGGCACCTCGTAGCACTCGCGGCTCTTCACGCCCACGAGCCGGTTCTCCACCATATCGATGCGGCCGTAGCCGTTGGTGCCGGCGATATCGTTCATGGCGTAGATGATGTCGAGGAAGCTCATCGGAGTGCCGTCAAGCGCACAGGGAACGCCCTGGTCGAACTCGATTTCCACATAGGTGGGCTCGTCGGGCGCGCAGGCCGGATCGCACGTCATCGTCCAAATATCCGCCGGCGGCTCGCACCAGGGATCCTCCAGCACGCCGCACTCGATGGCGCGGCCCCACAGGTTGTCGTCGATGGAATAGGGCTTGTCGGTCGTGGCCTTCACCGGCACACCGTGGGCCGCGGCCCAGGCGATCTCATCGGCCCGGCAGCCGAGATCCCAGTTGCGCACCGGGGCGATGATGGTGAGCGCCGGATCCAGCATGAGCACCGAGGACTCGAAGCGCACCTGGTCGTTGCCCTTGCCCGTGCAGCCGTGGGCCACGTACTTGGCGCCGAACTGATGGGCCACCGCCACGAGGTGCTTGGCGATGAGCGGCCGCGAGAGAGCGCTCACGAGCGGGTACTTGTTCTCGTACATGGCGTTGGCGGCCATGGCACAGGCGAGGTACTCGTTGGCGAAGGTCTCCCGCATGTCGATGACCGCGCAGCCGATGGCACCGGTGGCGAGCGCCTTGGCCTTGATGGCCTCGAGGCCCTCGTGCTCCTGGCCGAGGTCACCCACGACAGCGATGACGTCGAGGTCGTATTCCTCTTGCAGCCATTTGATGCACACGGAGGTGTCGAGGCCACCGGAGTAGGCGAGCACGCACCGCTCTTTCTCGCCGGGGGCCGGCTTGGCGGAGATCTGCGGGGCGTCGTGAAGGGATGAGTTCGTCGTAGTCATGGGAGTTGCCTTTCGTGTCGGGAGCTGCTTTTGGGTTTCCTTATGGGGTGCCCGGCTCGCTTTGCGATGGAAAGGCGTGGCGTGAAGTCGCGTCTGGGACGATGCGCAGGGTTCCTGCGCGATGGTGCTTGAGGTTTCGAAGAGGAACTTCGGGAGGCCACGGCCTTTGGCGGACCCGGGCGGGGCCGCGCGGCGGTGCGCTGAGCGCGCGAAAAGATCTGCTACGCGCGTCGGCGTCGCAGAGAAGAGGTACGTCGGCGTCGGTCGACGTAGGCCGCGGCGAGGAACTGAGGGCACGGGGCAGCAGCAGCGATTCCGCTGTGCTTGGAAGCTATGAGAGCTGCTGCCTGCATCGTGACAATTCCTTTCAAGTACGCGCAGCCGTCCGAGTTATGGAGCCCTGGCGCCTTGCGCCGTAAGCCCTCGGCTGTGCGGTTGACGGCATTATGCCCTAATTTATAAGTCGTCAACCCCGAATTTCAAAATTTTCGCGGAAGCGGCAAAATTTCCTTGTGCAATGTGCTGTGCAGTTGCACAAAATAAAGGGGATCTGATCGGGCGCTTTGCGTCGTTATACACAAGAAGGGCGCCGCCAAATTGTGCAGCGCCCTTTGCGTTTTCTCAATAGCGAGCAAGAGAATGGGAAGTGACGAGAGTGCCCACCGACCGCGAGGGAAGCGTCCGGCAACCACTTCAGTCGCGCACCGCCTCCGGTATGCCATTTACGCACAGGGCGCGAGACATCCCGCGAAAACATCCCTCTCACTAGCGGCCAAAGCAACGCCCAAACATCCCAAAGCTCGATAGACCGGAGTCTGCGCCGCGTTCTGCACGCGGGAGAAGAAGGCCGCTCCCCACTTCAGGAAATGGCCGCGGTCGAAGTCCTCCAGGATGGTTGCGAGCCGCTGGCGCTCCTCGTCGCCGCTGTCATCAACTGCCCCAGCAAGCTGCTCGTAGACCAAGCCGAGAAACTCCGTCTCGACGCCCATGTGATCGGCCGACTCGTTCGAGTGTCCGCTTGGCTTGATGCCCAGCTGCCGGTAGACGCGCTCGGCGTCGAGCGCCGTGGGCGAGATGAACGTAAGGCCGCTCGAATCGAAATCGTCGCTGCCCTTGAAGCATGCCTCGTAGGGCGAGACGACGGCACCTTCGGGATTGGTGAACAGCATCGTGTAATCGAGCCGCAGGGCGCGAAGGGCCTCCTCGGCATCAAGCTGCCAAAAGGAGTTTTCCGCATCAAGGGCCTCGGTGACGCGGCGCGCCTCCTCGGGATCGAAGTTCGCCCCATCGGCGATCTCCTCCACATCGGCGCGCAAGCTTCCCGCAAGGACGCTATCGGCGACGTCCCGGGTGGGAAGGGCCATGAAAAACGCCAGCAATCGATAGGCGCAGGAGCGCGCCTGCAGGGCATCGGCGAGAGTTTCCATATCACTTCCTTCTTCCTTCGATTCGAAAAGAGCCCGGCCCCCAAGGAGGCCGGGCGAGGGAGGGGAGGCTAGGACACGTAGTAGACCGAGGGACTCGTCCCCTCTTCTTCAAGCAGAACCGTGGCGTTGCGGCCGCTCAAGAACTGGCTGACTTCCGACTCGGGGTCGTCAAGATCGCCCCAGTAGCGAGCACGACCCGGGCACAGCTCCATGCACGCAGGCTTCTCGCCGCGGTCGATGCGGCCCGCGCAGAAGTCGCACTTCTCCACCGTGCCGCCCTTGTGGCTCTTAGCCGCCGGATCGCCGATGGGAAGCTCGAGGTAGTACTCGGGCTCGTTCTCGATGAGGCGGCGCACGTCATAGGGGCACGCCTCCATGCAGGACTTGCAGCCGATGCAGGTCTCCTCGTCCACCGTCACGATGCCGTCGTCGCGCTTGACGGTGGCGCCGGTCGGGCACACCTCCTCGCAGACGGCGTTCTCGCAGTGCATGCAGTTCACCGGCAGCCAGCTCAGCTGCATCTCGCCGCCGTAGGTGCCCTTGGAGGTGTCCGCGAAATCGCGTCCCTCGGTATGGACGACGTTCCACCACACGTCCTTGGGAAGGTTGTTGGAGACCTTGCAGGCCACCGCACAGGTATTGCAGCCGATGCAGCGGGAGAGATCGATGGCCATGCCATAGCGAGTCATAGTTACACCTCTGCTTTCTCAATAGCGGCGGTCGTGTCGAAGAAGGCCTGGGTGACGCACAAGTTGCTCACCTCGTCGGACAGGACGTCCTGCAAGTGGCCCTTGACGAAGTCGGCGTCCTCCCAGCCGCGCGAGCACAGAAGGATACCCGGTCGCACGCCGTCGGAAAGGTGCGCCTTCACCACCACCTCGCCGCGGTCGTTGTAGATGCGCATGTAGTCGCCCTCGGCGATGCCGTGGGCTTCCGCCGTATCGGGATGCAGCTTCGCGGACGGCTCGGGGTCGAGCTCGCGCATGACAGGCACGTTGACCCACTGGCTGTGGGTGCGCAGGCGCTGGTGCTCGGACATGACCTGGTAGGGGTACTTCTCGTTGCGCGCGTCCTCGGGAACCACTTCCCCAGCCGGCTCCCAGTAGGGCAGCCCGAAGTGGGAGAAGTCGGGCTCCTCGCCCATGGCTGTGCTAGCGTAGCGCGCCGAAGGGGCCTGGTAGAACTCCACCTTGCCCGTGGCGGTCGGAATGCCGTCGCCGCCATGGATGAAGGGCGCCTCGGGGCTGCCCGGGATGGCGCGCAGGGCACCTTCCTCCTTCAGCTTGTCGTAGGAGATGCCCAGAGCCTGGCACGTCTCGCTGTCCAGATAACCGCGCATCCAGTCCTCGGCGGTGAAGTTGAAATCGTCCCCGTAACCCATGCGGCCGGCCAGGTCCTTGATAATGTCGAAGTCGCTACGGCACTCGTAGAGCGGGTCGATGGCCTTGTCCTGGATGGTGATGAACACATTCTGCGGGCACTGGTGGGCGAAGTCCTCCATCTCGAACCAATGGCACACTGGCAGGAAGATGTCGGCGTAGCGGCCCATCTCGTTCATGGTGAGCTCCGAGACGACGATGAGCTCGACCTTCTCAAGCCAGCGCAGCATCGACTCGCGGTCGCACAGGTTCGCCAGCAGATTGCGCTTGTACACCCATAGCGCCTTCAAGGTGTAGGGGTTGCCGAGCCACTCCCCCGCCTCGAGGGCCTCTTCCATGCGGAACACTGGCACGTTCACCGTCGAGGGCGTGGCATCCGCCAGTGTGTAGGCGCCGTAGGGGCTCGCCGCGTTCTCGAGGCCGAAGTACACGGCCTCGGAGATGCCGCAGAACGCGCCGGGCTTGCCGATATTGCCGGTCATAGCGGCCAAACAGCCCATGTCGTAGATGCTGTAGAAGCCGTTCTGGTAGTGGTCGATGCCGAGCAGGATGTACAGCGCGCAGGGCTTGTTCACGGCGATGTCCTCGGCCAGCTGCGTCATGACGTCCACGGGCACGTCGCACACCTTCGAGCACTCCTCAAGATCGTACTCGCTCAGGCGGTCGAGCATCAGCGTCCAGGCGCAGGTGACCTTCTGGCCCTGGTAATCGTAGGTGCCCTCCACCACCGCATTGGCGATGGCGGTGTGCGCGTCGAAGGTGCCCTTGCCATCGGTTGCGACCGGCACGTCGTCCTCGGCGCCGGCCTCGGCACGGCCCAAATCGCTGAGGCGCAGGTACTCGCCGTCTTCCTTGACGAGGAAAGGCGCCACAGTGGTGGACCGGATGAACTCGTCGTCCTGCCAGCCCTTCTCGAGAACGATTTTCATGAGGCCGATGGCCAGCATGCCGTCGGTACCCGGGGCGAGCGGGATCCACTGGTCGCACTTGGCCGTGGTCGCTGTGTACACCGGGTCGATGCTGATGACCTTCGTTCCCTGCTCGCGGGCTTCCATGATGAAGTGCATGCCCTGGATCTGGGAGACGGCCGGGTTCGATCCCCAGATGACGAGCGTCTTCGAGTTCACAAGATCGGTCATCTCGTTGCCGTGGAAGTTCAGCGACATGCCCACCATGGGGTTCAAGCTGTAGAACGGCGCGAAATCGAGCGGCGTTCCCACGGTGCTGGCACCGATGCGTGCCTGGAAGCGCGGCATGAGATCAAGAAAGCCGTAGTTGCCGGCACCCGACGCGATGCCCACCGAATCGGGCCCGAACTCCTGGGCGTACTGGGTGAACTTCTGGGCGATCTCGTCGAGGGCCTCGTCCCACGTGATCTGTTCCCACTTGCCCTCGCCGCGCTCGCCGGCCCGGCGCATGGGGTACTTGGCGCGGTTGGGGTCGTACACGCGGTAGGGATGCGTGAGGCCCTTCGAGCAAATGCGGTTCCACGCCGTCTCGGGCAGATCGCGCATGGAGGTGCGGACGATCTTGCCGTCGCGCACGTGGATGTTCAGGTAGCAGCCGCCGTAGCAGTTGCAGCGGCAGGTGCCGCGGAAGATCTCGTCGTTATCCTCGACGACGGGCGTCGGCTCGCTCTCCGTGCCGCCAGTGTCCGCCACGGGTTTGGGGCTGCAGCCCGTAAGCCATGAAGCGGCTCCCGCGCCGACAGCCGCCGTCAAGCTTCCCTTGACGAACGAGCGGCGCGACACATCGCAGACATGATTTGTCTCAGCCATGAATTCCTCCTCTTCTCGTTGATCCGTATCATGAGTCGTCGAGAAGAGGATACGAGCGCCGCGCGTTCGGCAAAACGCCCAAGAGCACTAGTACCGCAAGAATTATGCACTAGGCAACAGGCGCGGCTTTTAGTACCGAGGTACTAGTAAGCCTCGCGAAGCGCCTTCGACACCAACTCGGTGCGCGTATTCACGTTGTACTTGTCGAAGATGCGGGCGACGTGGTTCTTCACCGTATTCTGGCTGATGGAGAGGAGGCCGGCGATCTCACCGTTGGTCTTGCCGTCCACGATGAGATCGAGCACTTCGCGCTCGCGCGCCGACAGCGTCGTCCGCGTCGTCTGCCGGCGGGAGGCCGCGCCCTCGCGCGGATCGCCTTCAGGAGCCACGCCGGCCGCCACGCCCTGCGGGCCTTCGGGCGCAGACCCCTCGATGCCCAGATAGCGCTTGGCCGGCGTGTCGGCGGCGGAAGAGGACACCATGCCCTGGGTCATCTCCCACGTGCGAAGAAGCGCACCGGGAGTCTTGACGGACGCCGCGAACAGCTCGCAGTTGTAGGCGATGACCTCCTGGATGGTGCGCTCGAAGAGCTCGAGGAGCGCCTGGGTATGGGGAATGCCCTTGCCGCCGCCCCTCTGAAACAGAAACGGCGCCATCTGTCGAGCCTCGAACAGGTTAGCCGCAATATAGCTGGCGAAGGCCGTAAGCTCGGGATTGTGGGGATCTTCCACGGCATCCCCGTACTGGCCGCGATAGGTGCGCATGGAGCAGTCGCCCGACTCCACTACCTGGGCCAGGTTCTCAATCTCATCGAGCGTCCACTGGTGGATGGCGCTGGCTGCCATGAAGTTCGCCCGAGAACGGGGATAGGCCTCTACATACCCGCGCTCGAGTCGCTCGGCCACCTCCTCGCGGTTGTCTCGCAGAAGTGCCGCCAAATCCCGCCGCAGCTCCCCCTCGTCAAACATGGCCCCTCCGTTCTTCCTCTGATCTCACGGGCGCAATCATAGCACAGGGGCACCTTTGCCATATTCATAGGCGCTGCGCCAATGCTTAGTCATCCCCTCGGCTATCTCCCTTCCAACGCGCGGAACAATGAGCCAAACCTCTTCCACGCATCAGCCCAATATAGCGGGATCGAGCAAAAACGGAATGACGCCCACGTAGGTTATGCCACGATCATCCGTCCAAGGATGCTGTGACCCACCCACAACGACGATCTTCCTAAACGAGTCTCCCGTTTTCAAAAGAGGCCGCAATTCCTGCTCGCGCTTCTCCTCGCCCTCCAATCGCCATGCCGACTGAATGTAGAAGCGCTCGTGTCCCCGGTTGACCACAAAATCAATCTCCTGCATGCCGTCACGCCTCTTCCCATCACGCGACTCCCTCACACGCACCGCACCAACATCGACCGAATACCCTCTCATGCGCAGCTCGTTGTAAATGACGTTCTCCATCAGATGAGTCTCTTCGATTTGTCGAAAATTGAGCCATGCATTCCGCAGGCCCGTATCTACGGCGTAGAACTTCGTCGGGTAGTCGAAATAGCGTTTGCCCCTGACATCATAGCGCTCGGCCTTCGAGAACAAAAAGGAGTCTTCGAGCGCATCGAGATAGCGCTTCACTGTTTTATTCGAGATGCCCGCATGCGCAACGGTGTTGAGCGTGTTCGCAAGCTTTTCCGGATTGGTGAGCGAACCCACTGCCGAGGCAAGTTCTTTGGTGAGCTGCTCCAGTGCAAATGTGTTGTCGATGCCATAGCGCTCGACGATATCCGCTTGGTACATGCTCCGAAAAAGTCCCTTCAGATAGGTCTCCCGTTCGGTTTCAGTCGACGCGAGAACCGCAAGGGGCATCCCTCCATACACAAGATATTCGGCCCACGCGGCGCTCTGATCCATGTCCGCAAAATCGAGGAACTCCGAAAAACTCAGCGGCCACATATGAATCTGAGTGGCCCGATCTCGGAAATTTGTAATAATGTCGCTTGAAAGCATCTTCGAATTGCTACCCGTCACATACACGTCGATGTTCTCGCGCCCGATAAGATCGTTCAGCACGTCATAGAAGGTGGTGTAGAGCAAATCTCTGTCCTCGGGAGGCACAAGCTCCTCGTCAATCTCGTCGCGCTTCACACGATAGGAAAGCTGTATTTCATCGACGAATACATAGTGCTTTTGAGGGGACGCCACATGCTGCAGCACGTAATCATAGAGCAGCTCAGGATTGCGCAAAGACGCGTGCTCTCTCTTCTCAAGATCGATATCGATAATGCAGTCGTTGGAAACCCCGCTTTTCAAAAGATGCGCTCTGTAAATCGTGGAAAGCAGAAACGACTTTCCGCAACGGCGAATACCCGTGATGACCTTGACTCTTCCGTTAAATTGGCTTTTCACTAGCTGCTTGAGGTAGTGATCTCGGTTGATGACGGTCAATTTCCCTCCTTTGCATGGCTTTGCTTGATTCCAGACTTTACACCAAATGGGGTAAAGTCTGGAATCAAATGACCATTTTTAAGGAGAAATCAATAATGCAGCTCCAGACTTTACACCAAATGGGGCAAAGTCTGGAGCTGTCGATGGCCTCGTCAAACCTCTGGGCGAAAACGCCTACAGCAGCTGCTCCAGTTTCTGCACCAGCACGTCCACGTCGGCTTCCGTGCAGATGAGCGGGGGCAGGAAGCGCAGGGTGTGGGGGCCGGTGGCGTTCAGGACGAGGCCCGCTTCCAGGCCGGCGGCCACCACATCGGGAGCCGACGGCGCCTCATGGGTGAGGTCGATACCGTTCATGAGACCGAAGCCGCGCACCTCCTGCACGTGGGGCAGTCGGGCCAGCCGCTCGCGCATGTAGGCGCCGACCGACTCGATCTGCGCCCCCATACCCGGGGCGAGCAGAGTGGACAGCGTCACGTGGGCCGTGGCCATGGCGATGTTCGAGCCGCCGAAGGTGGTGCCGTGATCGCCCGGCGCGAACGCCGCCGCGATGGAGCTTTTGGCCGCGCAGGCGCCGGCCACCACACCAGAGGCGATGCCCTTGGCCATGGTGACGATGTCGGGCAGCACTCCGAAGTTCTGGAACCCGTAGGGCAGCCCCGTGCGGAAGATGCCGCTCTGCACCTCGTCGCAGATCATGAGCGCACCGTGCTCTTCGGTGAGGCGGCGGATGGCGCCGATGAACTCCTCGGTGCAGGGATGTACGCCGCTCTCGCCCTGGATGCACTCGATCATGACGGCGCAGATGCGGTCGCCCTGGGTCTCGAACAGGCGCTCGAGCGCTTCCACATCGTTGATGGGCGTGGCCGTGAACCCGGCCGGCAGCGGCTGGAAGGCCTCCTGCTTGGCCGGCTGGGCCGTGGCCGCAAGCGTCGCCAAGGTGCGGCCGTGAAAGCTCTTGGCCAGCGTGACGATGAGGCGCGGGGCCAGCTCGGCATCTTTGCCGGCGGCTTCCGTGCGGCGACGGGCGTACAGGCGCGCCAGCTTGATGGCGCACTCGTTGGCCTCGGCGCCGGAGTTCGCGAAGAAGGTCTTCCACGTCTCGGGGCTCGGCTCATCGACGTAGGCGTTCAGCATGTTCGACAGCAGCTGGGCCACTTCCCCGCGGTGCTCGATGTAGTAGTAGTTGCTCACGTGGATGAGCTTGGCCGCCTGATCGCTCACGGCCTGCACGATGGAGGGGTGGCAGTGGCCGAGGCTGCAGACACCGATGCCGGAGAGGAAATCGAGGTACTCGTTGCCGGCATCGTCGATGAGCGTCATGCCGTGGCCTTCGACGAATTCCACGGGCTTGCGGGCGAAGGTGCCCATCACGTATTCGGATTCCAAAGCCATTTCGCGGGCGAGAGTCATGGGATGCTCCTAACGGTTTTCAATGAGTTTGGCGGCGAATTTGCTCACCGGCGAGACGTTCAGGAACTGGGCGGAAGCGAGGCCGCCCACCATGGTTCCCATGCCGGAGTCGGTGAGCATTTCCAGCAGAAGCGCATGGGGCACCGTGCCGTTGATGATATGGGCCGCGCTGACGCCGGAATCGAGGGCGCGCACGCAGCTCGCCAGCTTCGGAATCATGCCCGAGGCCAGCTTGTCGCCGCGCACCATGGCCTCGGCCTCCCCCAGCGACATCTCGGCGATAAGCGAGTCGGGGTCGGGGTAGTTCTCGTAGAGGCCGTCCACATCGGTGAGGAAGATGATCTTGTGAGCGCCGATGGCCGCGGCGATGTAGCCGGCAGCAACGTCGGCGTTCACGTTGTAGCAGCCACCGTCCTCGCCAATGGCGATGGAGGCGATGATGGGAATGTAGTCGTCGGCCACCAGATCCTCGATGAGCGGCGTGTTGATGCGCGTGATCTTGCCCACACGCCCCAGCCGCGGATCGGCCTGCTCGGCCACGATGATGCCGGCGTCGGTGCCCGACACGCCCACGCCCATGTTGCCATGGGCGTTCATGGCCTCCACCAGCTGCTGGTTCACTTCCCCGGTGAGCACCATGCGCACAAGATCCATGGCGTCGTCGGTGGTGACGCGCTGGCCGTCGACGAACTCCACCGGCAGATCGAACTTGGCGAAGGCGCGGTTGATGGCCTTGCCGCCCCCATGGACGAGCACCGGGTTCACACCGAGAATCTTCAAAAGCACGATGTCGGCCATGACCTCGGCGGCCAGCTGGGGGTTCTCCATGGCCGAGCCGCCGTACTTGATGACGATGGTCTTGCCCGTCACCTGCTTGAGCCACGGCATGGCCTCGTAGAGGATCTCGCCGGTGCGTACGGGTACGCCCTCGGCACGGGCTTCGTTAGCGTATTTCATGAGCGGTAGTCTCCATTGATCGTCACGTACTCGTGCGAGAAGTCGCAGGTCCACATCGTGGCCGACTCCTCCCCCGCGTGCAGATCCACCTCGATGGCCACTTCGGGTTCTTCGAAGCGACGCAGGGCCTCCTCTTCGTCGAAGTCGACCACCAGGCCGGCGCGGCACACGGGCAGGCCCAGTATATCGATATCCACGTCCTCCTGGTTGAAACGGGCGCCGGAGCGTCCGAGGGCGGCGGCAACGCGGCCCCAGTTGGCGTCGTGGCCGTAGACCGCCGTCTTCACGAGCGGCGAGTTGGCCACCGTGCGTGCGGCGGCATCGGCATCGTCGGCCGTGGCGGCCCCGCGCACGGTAACGGTGATGAGGCGCGTTGCCCCCTCGCCGTCGGCGGCCATCTTGCGGGCGAGCGTCGTCGCAAGCTGGTCGAGGGCGCGCTGGAAGGCGTCGAAGGCCGGCGTGCCGGACGTGAAAGCGGGGCCGTCGGGCGCGGCAGCGCCGGAGGCCAGGGCGAAGCAGGTGTCGTTGGTGGAGGTATCGGAGTCCACCGTCACCTTGTTGAAGCTCTTGTTCACCGCCGCCGTGAGGGCCTGCGACAGATCGGGCGCCGCGATGGGCACATCCGTGGTGATGACGGCGATCATGGTGGCCATGTTCGGCATGATCATGCCCGCGCCCTTGCACATGCCGCCCACCGTGAAGGTGACGCCCGGGTATCCGATGCCGTCACCGGAGAAGCTGACCGAGCCGTGCTTGGGGCAGGTGTCGGTGGTCATGATGGCGCGGGCCGCCGTCAGGCCCTGGGATGTGCGGCCGGCAAGATCGTCGGCTGCGGCGGCCATGGCCGCAAGCGCCGCCGGCACGCCCTCCGCGAAGGGCGCAAGGCGCAGGTGCTGGCCGATGACGCCCGTAGAGGCCACGAGCACCTCGTCGGCCGGGCAGCCCACGGCCTCACCGACGAGCTCGGCGGTCTTGCGGGCGTTTTCCAAACCGATCTCGCCCGTGGCGGCGTTCGCGATGCCGGAGTTGACGACAACGGCCCGGGCGCACCCGTAGGCGGGAGATCCGGCGCCTCCTTCGTTCAGGTGCTCGCGGGACACGCGCACGGGCGCCGCGCAGAACACGTTGGTCGTAAAGGTGGCCGCCGCCGCGCAGGGCTCGTCGGCCACGACGAGCGCCATGTCGAGACGCTCCGGGTCGGCCCTAAAGCCCGCGTGCACGCCCACAGCGGAAAAGCCGAGCGCGCTGGCCGCGTTGCCCTCAGGATCGAAAGCGAAAGTGTCGTTCTCGGTCATAGGTCCTCTCTTTCCCACGGGACGGCGCCGACACGGCCCTCGTCCCCTTCCAGCTTTACACGGGGTTGGCGATCTCTTCCAAACCGCAGGTCTCGGGCAGGCCGAACACGATGTTGGCGCACTGCACGCCCTGGCCAGCCGCGCCCTTCCCCAGGTTGTCGATGGCGCCGGTGGCCACAATCATGCCGGCGGGGTGTACCGCCACGCCCACTTGGGCGCGGCAGGTTCCCGCCACCGACGCCGTGCGCGGCTGCACGCCGGCGTCCATGACGGACACGAGCGGGCTTGCCGCGTAGAAGTCGCGATACAGCTCCACGAGCTCCTCGGTAGTGGGGGCAGCGCCCGGGGCCAGCGGCAGCGTCACCGTGGACAGCAGTCCGCGGTTGAGCGGGGCAAGATGCGGGGTGAACACGAGCCGGCCCTCCAGCCCTAAGATCTGCTCGATCTCGGGGGTGTGGCGATGGGTGCCCACGCCGTAGGCCTCCAGGTTCTCGTTGGCGAAGCAGTAATGGGTGCGCTCGGTGGCCTTCTTGCCCGCGCCGGTCACGCCCGAGACGGCATCGGCCACCACCGGCGCCGCCGCGTCCACGAGCCCCGCGCGGATAGCGGGCGCCGCAGCGAGCGAGGTGGCCGTCGGGTAGCAGCCGGCGCAGCCCACGAGCACGGCCTCGCCGGCAGCGCGGCGCTCGGCCGCGGCGGCCAACTCGTCGCCCGTGAGCTCGGGCAGTCCGAAGGCGGCCTGGGCCAGAAGATCGGTGGCCGTATGAGGCGCGTACCACTTCTCGTAAATGGCCGGATCCTTCAGGCGGAAATCGGCCGACAGGTCGACGACCGTGACGCCGGCGGCCATAAGGTCGGGCGCCATGCCCATGGCCGCCTTGTGGGGCACCGCCAGAAACACCACGTCGAAGGCAGAGAAATCAGTATCCTCGTGGGCGGAGAACGCGAGATCGGTTACCCCGGTGAAGGCGGGATAGGCCTTCGCAATGGGCGTTCCCGCCAGCGCGTCGGAGGTCGCCGCCGCCAGATCGAACTCAGGATGGCGCGACAGCAGGCGCACCAGCTCGATGCCGGCGAAACCGGCCGCTCCCACAACTCCCGCTCGATAGCCCATAGAAACTTCCTTCCTCTATGCCCGTTGCGTATTCGGCTCTTTCTTGAGCATATGCACAAAGTTGAGCTTTTTCGTTGTTGTTTTCATCATACCCCCACTGGAGCCGTCCCGAAGGCAAAAAGCTCCGTTTATGACAACTTGGAGCAGGTTGCGCCCCTTCCCTACCCCGCACGCCCCCTTCCGCTAGACTTAAGCGCACATCTTTTGGAAAGGAGCTCCCATGAGCAACAAAGGCAAGAAGGTCAAGGTGCACTACACCGGCACGCTGGACGACGGCACCAAGTTCGATTCGTCCGTGGACCGCGGCGAGCCCATCGAGTTCGTCTGCATGGCCGGCCAGATGATCCCCGGCTTCGACGCCGCCGTGGAGGACATGGCCGTGGGCGAGAAGAAGACCGTGCACATCCCCGCCGCCGAGGCCTATGGCGAGCGTGACGACGCCATGGTGCAGAAGGTGCCCGTGGATCAGATCCCCAACGCCGACCAGCTGCCCGTCGGCCAGACCGTCTACATGATGGGCCCGGGCGGCCAGCCCTTCCCTGTGTTCGTGCAGTCCATCGAAGACGGCATTGTCACCTTCGACATGAACCATGAGCTGGCGGGGAAAGACCTGAACTTCGACATCGAGCTCGTGGAGGTTGAGGACTAACCCTGGTTGTCCGGTCGGGAGTTGGCGGAGGGGGCACCGTGCTCAAACAGCATTGAAGTGCAGGGCTCGTCGGGGGTTCCGGCATTTCCTAATGCACTTCAATGAACTGTGCGCGGCACCCCCTCCGCCAACTCCCGACCTACTCTTACTTACCTGAACTTACTTGAACTTACCTGAAGCGACCCCGCCGACTTTGGCGGGGTCGCTTTGCGTTTGGGAAAACCGAGGCTGCCCTGGGTGGGAAATTGGCAGCCGGCAAGGCTTGAGAGTCGGTGACTCAGCACGCCAGGGGGCACATGGCAGATGCAAACGCGGCAACACGGGGCTAACAAAGAGGTAGCACCATGCGGCGAAGCGGAGGCGTCTGCCACTGCGCGCCTAAGCGAGCGCTTCGGACAAAGAAACCTCGAACGCCTCGGAGGCGACGGGCTTCGCCTCGGTTTTCTTCTGGAAGAGGCCCTTGAACGCGGAGGGCAGGGCGGCCCAGACGCCAACCTGGGGGACGGCGTCGGCCTCGACGAGCGACTGCACGGCGCTGGAGGCCGCCTTTGAGCTGATGCCCATATGGGCAAAGCGCTGCTCCAGCTTGGCACAGTAGGCGACATCAGCGGAATCGAGGGAAGCAACGGCGGCTGTGGCCTGGTCGTTGAACAGTTTCATGGTGGTTCTCCTTTCGACGGCGCCTAGTTTAGGCCCACGATGAAGGTCATCGTTTGGTCGATCGGATGAACCCGCGCGCTTCTATTTGTGCAAGTGCACAAAGCTAGCGTCTGCGAGATCGACTTCGTGACGGCGACAGAAACAGCGCGACCCTTTACCCTGAGCCTCGATGGCCTCAGTGGCGCAAGAGCCGAGCTACACAAGATACGCCAGCGCGAGCAGGGCGGCCAACTCGCGGTCGGTCGCGTCTTGCACGGAGAGAACTTCCTTGATCTTCTTCAGGCGATAGCGCACGGTATTCGGGTGTTGGAACAGCGCCTCGGCCGTGCGGCTCACCTCGCCATAGGCGCCGGCGAACGCCTCGGCCGTCGCGCCCAAGTCGGCGTCGTGCTCGGCATCGTAATCGAACAGAAGCGAGCGCAGGAGGTCGGCAGCACGCGCGTACAAGCGGTCGCTTCGGGCCGCCGCGCGGAAGGCGTCGAAGCGCAAGGTCGTCCACCGCACGATGCCCGCGTCCTCACGCTCGGCCGTGCGCAGAGCGGCCATAGCCTGTCGCACGGCCAGATCCCCCTCCCCCAGGCTCACCTCCTGGCTGATGCCGCACACCAAAGGCCCGGCCGTGGCGATACATTTCGCCAGGTCGGCGTCGGAGATGGCGACGGTCTTCAGCGGGGGCCTCTTGAAGGAGACGAACCCCAGAAGCATCTCGCGATAGCGGCACACAAACGTGCGCCCGACGTCGTCCCAGCGCTCACCATAGCCGGCAAGCACCCCTTCCACCACCTTCTGCAACGCGCGCAGCGACGCCCCGTCGTCGGTGACGGGGCGTATGGCCAAACACTGGATGGTGGCACCCGTGACCCCTGCGATAGTGAAGAACGTGGAGCGCACGGCGTGCTCGTCGGAGGGCGCCAGAATGAGATCGATCAGGTGGTTACGCTCCCATTCGGCGGCGTCGTCGTCGAGCAGGTTCATGAGGTCGGCGATGACCCGCTCCATGTAGCGCCCCTCGTAGAAGAACACGGGCACGCCCCGCGCGGCCGAGGCCTGTGCCACCGATGGCGGCAGCTCCTTCAGTACCACCGGCTTCACGGCCACCGCTGCCACGCCACATTCGATGAGCGCAAGCAGTGCCTCTTCGGCCAGATCGGGGTGCACGCCGGCGAAACCCAAGGTGGTGAACACGAATTCGCCCGAGGTGAACACCTCATAGCCGCCCGTGAAGGGCTCGTGATCGAGGGTTCCCACGCCCGTGACCTCGCGCTCGGCCGCCCCCTCGCAAGGCGCCGCCAACCAAATGCTGTCGAAGGCCCTCATGTTCATAACGTCGCCAACGGTGATCATGAGATTCTCCTAACTGCCATGGCGGGCGGAGCGGCGGAAGGTGCGTTTGCGGAGGAAGGAACCCTCGGGCACGTGAGCGGCAGGGGCACCACCGCACGCGCCACCTTCCACGAGGATGCGGTAGAGGTTGCAGGAGCGGTTGGCCACGGCGGCGGCTTCCCAGTCAGCGGTGGTGGCGCGGGTGAGGGCCTCTTCCACCGTGGCAGGGGCGTCCTCGTCGTGGTTGTCAGGGCCGAAGGTGTTGAGCCAGTGCAGGTCGCGCACGATGAGCCGGCGACTGGGCTCGTGGGGCGCGAGGACTTCCAGCTCGTCGCCTTCCGCGAAGCGGTTGCGGCACAGGAGGTAGAGGTGGTGCGGGTCGCCGGCGACGACGTCCGCGATGTGCATGGTCTCTTGTTCGTAGCCGTCGTAGGCGGGGGCCTGCTCCGCCTCGGAGAAGTAGAAGCCCGTGCCGTAGGGGCGGTGGGAGACGGCCAGAAGCTCGTCAGCCACCTCATCGGGCGGTTCGCCGTCAAGCACGCGGCGATAGGCGCCCACGACTGTAGCCACGTAGAACGCCTTCTTGTTGCGGCCCTCGATCTTGATGGAATCGACTCCCGCATCAGCCAGCGCCTGCAGGTGCGCAAGCATGTTAAGATCTTTCGCGTTCATAATGAAGGTGCCGCGGTCGTCCTCCTCAATGGGAAAGAATTCGCCGGGCCGCTTTTCCTCTTCCAGAAGGAACTCCACGGGTCGCCCCGCCGCGAACTCCGTAGGGGCGGACTTTAGTCCGCCCTGGATACCGATGGCGTTTTCGCTTTGCGGCAACTCAACCACACTTGCGGGCGAGGGGCGACCGAGGTCGCCCCCTGCGGGTTCATCCGGCCGCGTCGCCGCAGGCGAGGCGGCGTCGAGCTGGTAGCTCCAGCGGCACGGCTGGGTGCAGTGGCCCTTGTTGCCGGAGCGGCCGGTGAGGTAGCTGCTGATGAGGCAGCGGCCCGAGACGGCCATGCACATGGCGCCGTGGGCGAAGGCCTCGATTTCCAGATCGGGCGGCGCGTCCTGGCGCAGGCGGGCGATGTCGGCCAGCGACATCTCGCGGGCGCACACCACGCGGCTCGCGCCGAGGGAATGCCACACCCGGGCGGCGGTCGCATTGGCCACCGAGGCCTGGGTGCTCACATGGCGCTCCACCCGCGGCGCCACCTCCCCGGCCACGGCGAAAGCGCCCACATCGCCGATGATGAAGGCGTCCACGCCAGCCGCGTCCAGCGCACGGAAGAACGGCGGCAGCCCGTCGATGTCGTCGGGATGCATGAGGATGTTGCAGGTGACGTGCACCTTCACGCCATGGTCGTGGGCGAAGGCCACCGCGGCGGGAATCTCGTCCATGCGGAAGTTCGCCGCCCGCGCTCGCATACCGAACCGCTCAGCTGCCAAATACACCGCATCGGCCCCAAAGGCCACCGCGGCCCGCAGCTGTTCCATGCCACCCGCCGGCGCCAGAAGCTCCATGCCGATTTTGCCCAACGAGCTACCCCTCGAACGTCACGCGGGCACCCTGGGGGGTGTCCTCGATCACGAAGCCGAGGTCGGCCAGGCCGTTGCGGACGCCGTCGGCCACGGCCCACATCTTCTCGGCGCGGGCGGTGGCGCGGGCCTCGAGCAGACGGGCCACGGCGATCTCGGGGTCGTCGCCCTCGTAGCCGGCCAAGTCGGCGGCCAGGCCCACCACTTCCGCGGGATAGGCCGCGCCTGCCTCGGCGGCGGTCACATCGATGCCGAGCACGTCCATGAGCTCGACGATGGCATCCCGGGCAGCGCGGCCGGCCGCGGCCTCTTCGGCCGCCAGCACGGTCACATCGGCCACAAGCCCGTTCACATCGCTCACGAAGGAGAAGATCTCGCCCAGAGCCGCCGGAGCGTTGAAGTCGTCGTCCATAGCCTCGGCGAAGTTGGCCCTCAGCACGGCCACGCGATCGGTCAGCGCCGCCGCATCCAGCACGGCCGCGAGCTCGCCCTCGGCGGTTTCCGGGGCCAGGGCCGCCTCGCCGCGGGGCGTGCCCGTCTCCAACAGCCAATCGAGGGCCTTCACGGCGTTCTCGATGCGCGTGAGGGCCGCGTCGGCCTCGTTCATGCGCTGCTCGCCGAACACGAGGGGGCTGCGGTAGTGGCTCTGCAGCATGAGCATGCGCAGGGCCGCCGGGCGCACCTGCTCCAGCACCTCGTGCAGCAGCAGGAAGTTGTTCAGCGACTTCGACATCTTCTCGGTCTCGCCGGTTTCGGCATTGGCGATCTGCAGCATGCCGGAGTGCATCCAGTAGTTGGCAAACGTGCTGTCACAGGCGCACTCGGATTGGGCGCGCTCGTTCTCGTGGTGCGGGAACACCAGATCGGCCCCGCCGCCGTGGATGTCGAAGGGCAGTCCCAGGTACTTCTCGGACATGGCCGAACACTCGATGTGCCAACCGGGACGGCCCTGGCCCCAGGGCGATTCCCACGCGGGCTCGCCGGGCTTGGCCGCCTTCCACAGGGCGAAGTCCAGCTCATCGCGCTTGCGCTCTTCCAAGCCCTGGCCATCGGCGCGCAGCTCGCGATGGCCGCTTTCCGCCTCGTCCACATCGCGACCCGAGAGCTGGCCGTAGCCCGGATAGGAGCGCACGTCGAAGTACACGTCGCCCTCCGACACGTAGGCATGGCCGCGCTCGATCAAGCGCTCGATAAGCGCGATCATGGTGCCGATCTCCTCGGTGGCTTTCGGGCGGATATCCGGATCCTGCACGCCAGCCGCGCGCATGTCCTCGATGAACAGACGCGTGTACTCCTCGGCCACCTCGGCGGCCGTGCGCGCCTCCTCTCCGGCGCGCTTGATGATCTTGTCGTCCACGTCGGTCACGTTCTGCACGAAGGTGACGTCGAAGCCGCGCCAGGTGAGGTAGCGGCGGATCATATCGAAGGAGATGAACGTGCGCGCGTTGCCGATGTGGATGCGGTTGTACACCGTGGGCCCGCACACGTACATGGAGACCTTCCCCGGCTCCACAGGTTCAAAGTCCACCTTCTGGCGGCGGCGCGTATCGTACAACTTAATCATGGGTGAGCTCCTTCGGCGAAAAATAAGGTTCCGGCCATTGTAGCGCAAGAGAGCACCTCGCCTTTGCGACGCAGGGCGATTAGGATATGAACATCAGCCCAACAAGTCGGCGGCCTTCCGCATGACGCCCTTGCGCTTGGCTGTGCTTCTTACGATGCGTTGCGTCAGATCGTGGGCGTCATCGGCCAGGCCAACCCTCGCCGACTCGATAGCGGCCGCCTCGAATGCCGCTTCCAACGAACTGGCCAATTCCTCAAGAATCTTCGCAGCCACTCGCTTCGGCTGGCGCATATCCTGAGCATGATGGGGTTTTTGCGTCTCGTACTTCTCCCCCGAAGTGAGGCCGATAGCTTGGCAGAAGTCTTCCTGGTGCACCCGCCGCAACACCTGGAGCGCGCCGTCGCCGGATCCCTCCATCATCTCGCGATCGTAGCGACGAACAACGAAAAGAGGGTGCTCGCCTAAGACAATACGTCTCGGGAACTTCGAACCCCATAGCCCGCGCTGCTTCCATGCAAATAAATTCGTTGGAGGCCAGAAGCGGAAAACGATCGGCTATCTGAGGCTTGATGATATGGCTCGACGGTGCTCCCGCCAATGGCGCAAACCAGCCCTTGTCCAAAGGAGCACGATCGTCATGAAAAAGCGCGATCTTCTCTTGGCCTCCAGCAAGGGATAGGCGATACTCCGCGCGAAGTTGGGCGATGGCGCCGTACGGGTAGCGAACGATTTCCTCAAGGGTGTTTGGGAGCGGAACATAGGCCGCCTCCCCTGGCAAATCACAGCTATCACCCTCTTCCAGTATGACGACATCGCCGGCACAATCCTTGCCGAGCACGCGAATGAGTTCCATAGGTCGCATGGCCGACACATGGAACTGACGCGCCACCGCCTCGCGAACATCGTCTTCGGGGAGAAGGCCCTCAAAGAACGGCATCGCCTCATAGCCCGTGTAGCGACGAGCTGAAAGCGGCAGCGATAGGGACAGCGGCACAGCAGATGACGACTTCAGTTAGGCCTCATCATAGGTAAAACCATAGAACGGCTCGCTGTTGCCCTTGTCGAGAGCGCCAACTAAGACGCCCCCTTGAAGCACCTTGAGCGACTCGCTCATCGCGCCCCTCCTCTCACGTCGATACTCAGGTCAAGTCCGAGCATAGAAGCCACACCGAGAGCCTTGCCGAACTGAATGGTCTCCTTGCCATTCTCCAAATCGGAAATGAAACGCGTGCCGCACCCGCAATAATCGGCCATCTGTTGCTGCGAATAGCCGAGCTCTTTGCGACGCGCGCGAATAGCTTGTCCGAGGACCTCCGTCGAGTTAATGCGCATAATGGTCTCATCACCTATCGGGAATATCTGGTGTTCGTGAACTATATCATTCCCGATCGGGAATGAAAAAGGAATTCAAGTGGTTCCATTACCGATCGGGAATGATATGGAACTACTAATTTTAGTCAGCCAGCTATGCCCTATCGCCGACGAGCCCTATTCTTCCCCGTCGTCCAGGTAGTTGCGCAGGGCCTGCATGCGGCGATCCAGCTCAGCGGCGGTGTCGGCCAGATCGGCCAGCTCCGCGGCCACGGCGGCGGCATCCTCCTCGGCGAGGTCCTTCTTATAGCGCAGCTGGTGCTCCAGCGAGGCCCAGAAGTTCATGGAGATGGTGCGCAGCTGCACCTCCACCTTCACGCAGCGCTTTTCGCGTTCCAGGAAAATGGGCACCTCGACGATGAGATGCAAACTGCGGTACCCGCTCGGTTTCGGGGAGGCCACATAGTCGCGCCGCTCGATAAGTCGCACGTCATCCTGGGAGAGCAGCGACTCGGCCAGGGAGAACATATCTTCGGGGAAGGTGCAGACGACGCGCACGCCGGCAACATCGTAGATGTTCTTCTCGATGGAGTCCACCGACACGGGAAAGCCCTTGCGGACAAGCTTCTTCGCTAAGCTGTCGGTGCTCTTCAGGCGCGATTTGATGGACTCGATGGGGTTGCGATCGTGTTGCAGGCCGAACTCGGCATCCAGCACGCGGAACTTCGTCTCCACCTCCATCATGGCGCACTCGTAGTAGGTCATAAGCCGCCGGTAGGGCGCGAAGTTGCGCTCCAACATGGCAGAGAACTCGTCGCTGCCCGCCAACCGCGCGAGCATCTGGTTCGCCAGCTCCTCCCGCTGCTCGTGCAACGCATCTAGCGCACTTTGGCCCAGCGCGCCCTGGCCGTCACGCAGCCGCACCACCGCGTTTTCGAAAGCTCGCTCCGTCAATCTCGCCATAGCCGCTCCCTTTCCCGCGTCATCGTTGGTCCCTTGCTCCTTCCGAGCATGAGACTTCGCTCTCTTTCGCAAGATGATACTTTGTGGCCCCGATATGGCTTGGAAATCACGAAACATCGGTCGAAATCTACAAAATGAGACTTCATATCCTTCAAATGGCTTGAAAACGACGAAACATCGGTCGGAATTTTCAGATTAAGCTCTTTTGTAATACACGACCTGGGAAAACATCATCCTCAGTATTACAAAGAATGCTGAAAACAAGCTCTTCGACCGATGTTTCGTGTTTTCCAAGCCATTTCAGCCATTTCGGCAAGAAGGTCTCCCGCAGAGAGTGAGCTTCTGCGGGAGATCGCACGAATATGGTTAGCGCATAACAAAATTCTGCATCGATCTATCGCGCCGTCGCTTCGACCCTATCACGCATTCGTGGCTGCGAAAACTCTACCGCACCTCCGCAGCGGCGGACGGAGCGGCTTCGGCCTCGGCGTCTTCCAAATGCACGGAGGCGTGCCAATTGCCGGGTTCGCCGCTTACCTGGTACACGTAGGTGGCGCCGTCCTTTTCGTAGGTGCCCGTGGCGGCGCCGTTAGCGGCCAGCTCGTCAGTCAAGTCGATGGGCTCCACGCCCTCGGGGGCTAAAACCACGTGGCCGTCGGAGGATTCCAGCACCATATCGTCGGCGTTCGGCGAGCCGTCCTCGGCGCCTTCCACCGTGTAGTCGTGAATCTCGTAGGTGGTGCCGTCGAAGTCGCCGCCTTCCGAGATCATGGTCATCTGCACCGCGCCACCCTCGCCGTCGCCCACCTCGTAGGAGACCTCACCGACGGTGGTGTCGCCGTTCTGGCTCATCTGCACGTCCATCTCCACTGGCTCGCCGTTGATCCACACCGTGACCTTCTCCACCCAGGTCTCGCCCGTGGCCGCGTAGCAAACGCCGTTGGTGACCACAAACACCCCGAGCAGGGCCGCACAGGTAGCAGTCGCGAACTTCAGCGCCATGCCGCGCTTTTTCGTCTTCTCCATGGGAATGCCCTTAACCTTTCCTATCAGGTCAGCAGAGGCATGGACCTCGCCCATCATGGCTTTGTATTGGCTTTGGTTGCTCATCTTCCCACGCCTCCTTCAGTGACTGTTTCAGTAGCTTCCTTGCGCGGACGAGCCGGGTGCGCACCGTGGGTTCCTTGATGCCCAGCACCTCGGCGATCTGGCGCGTGCCCATGTCCTCGAAGTAGAACAGGTGCACCACGATGCGGCACTTCTCGGGCAGATCGCCCAAAGCGGCATACAGCGCCTCGTGGGCGGGCTCGGCGAAAGCGGGCTCCTCGAAGGGAGGGGCGTCGCCGTCGCGAATCTCGCGCAGCTCCACCCGCTGGCGCCACAGACTGCGCCAGAGACTCTTGCACTCGTTCACCGTGACGCAGATGAGCCACGCGCGCAGGCGCTCGTCGAGGGCGCCTGCTCGCTTGGTATCGCAACCAGTTCCGTCCCCTGCAGTGCGCTCGCCGTCACGGCCGCGACCGTGGCCGGCATCGCGCCCGGGATCAGGATCGCCATCACATTCGAGCCACGTCGGCGGCTTCTCGTACGGTTTTAGAAACACCGCCTGCACCACGTCCTCGGCATCGGGCACCCGTCGCGTCTGATTGAGCGCGATGCGGTACACCATGTCGGCGTAGTCGTCGACGATCTGTCGGTACTGGCGGTTGTCCACGGGTTTCCTTCTCGTCCGTCGAGAAAGCGGCGACAGCGCGGCCGCTAGCTTGCCGCCCCGTCGCCACCTTCCACAAAAGGCCTTTCACAGACAATACGCTTGAGAATGGAGAAATGTGCGACGTGCAGAGAATTTTTTGAAAACACGCCAGGACACAAAAGGAGAAGGCCGACTCGAGGCCGGCCTTCTCCTTGGGAGGGCGCAGATGAGACGCGTCGCGCGCCTTAGCAGTTGCGGGCGGTGAGGTTGCCCGTGGTGATGGCGTTCTGGATGCTCAGCGGCTCGGCGGCGTCGCCAATCACGTGCACGTCGAACTCGCCGGACAGCTCGTCGGCCAGAGCCGTGTTGGGGCTCATGGTGGAGGCATCCACCACGCAGTCGCAGGCAAGGGCGACATCCATGCCGAAGCTGTTCGCGACGACGATCTCGCCGTCGCCCACGCTCTTCAGCGTGCACTCGGGCATGAGGCGGCCGCCGGCGGCGAAGAAGGCGGGCTTCACGAAGGCGTTCAGCATCATGGCCTGACCGGTGCCGAAGGCCTCGGCGGGCTCCGGCGCGATCACCGTCACCTTCTTGCCCTGGGCGATGAGGTAGTGGGCCGTGTCGGTGGCCTGAGCGTTGAACCCGAGCACCGCCACGCGCTCGCCTACCTCGCTGGCCAGAAAGTCGGTGACGCCAATGACCGGCGTGGCGGCCGTGCCCGCAGCCGCCAGCTCCGGCCGTACGCCGCCGGTGGCGACGATAACCACATCGGGGCTCTGCTCACGCACGAAGGCCGCGTCCACCTCCTGGCCGGTGACGACGTTCACACCTTCCACTTCCAGCATACGGGAGAGGTAGTTGCGCAGACGGCCCAGGCTCTCGTGCTTGCCCTTCACCATTTCGGCGAAGTCCAACAGGCCGCCCAGGCCGTTCTTCTCGTACAGGGTGACGGCGTACCCGCGCTCGGCGGCCACGCGCGCCGCCTCCATGCCGGCAGGGCCGCCGCCGATGACCATGACGTTCTTGTCGCCGTCGGCCGGGCGCACCTCGTAGCCCTCGGGCATGGCATCGGTGAACACCGAGTTGTTGCAGGGATTCACGCGGCACAGACCGCCCAGGCAATTCAGGCAGCGGCAGCAGGGGCGGATCTCGTCGATGCGGCCCTCGCGCAGCTTGTTGGCGTATTCCGCATCGCAGTTGGCCACGGGACGGTGCATATAGATCATGTCGAGCCACCCCTCGCTCAGGGCGTTCTCGAAGTAGTCGGGAGCAAGCGCCGGATCCATGAACACCACGCCGCCCACGGGGATGCTCACGTGCTGCTTCACGTAGCGGCAGGCGCCCATGATGAGGCCGCAGCCGGAATGGGAGCCGTCGAGCAAGCCGCTGAAGTGGCTGTCGAAGTCGAAGAAGGTGCCGAAGCTGGTGGCGCCGTCGTAGCCGTAGCCGGCGAAGACGCCGTCGTTGACAAACTGGGCCTCGTGGAAGGCGAAGGTACCCAGGCGCAGCTCCAGGGCATCGGCGCCAGCGGCCTCGAGGGCTTGACAGATAGCCACGGTTTCCTCGGGAGTGTTCACCAGCGCGTTGTCGCCGAGAGCGCCGTCGTTCTCCTCGGCGCCGTTCACGAGCACCTGCACCACGAAGTCCGCACCGCAGCGCTCCTTGATGCCGCGGATAATCTCGCAGGCAATGCGCGTGCGGTTCTCGATGGTGGCCGGGCCGTAGGGGTCATCGGCGGCGCGGTCGTTGCCGAAGCGCGAGAAGAACCGTGCGGGCAGGTTGTCGCCGGCGGCGTTCAGGTCGATGCCGTCGAAGCCGATGGCCTGCAGGCGGGCGGCGCCGTCGATGGTGTCCTCGATGTACATCTGAATATCGGCATCGGAAAGCAAGCTCGCCTTGTGAGTCTCCCCCTCCTCTCCCATGTTCTCCCACAAATACACGATGCCGGGAGTGGCCGTCTTCATCTGGACGAGGCAAGGCACGTCATAGCTGTGCACTTCGGCGCAGATAGCCGCAAGCGGGCTTTCCTCGATGGTCATGCGCATATCGTTGTCGGCCACATTCACGCGCTTGTCCAGCCGCTCGAGCATGATATAGCTGCCCTCGACGAGCACCGCGCCCATGCCGCCGGCGGCGATGCGGCCGTGATAGGCCACGGCCTTCTGCTCCTCGTTGGGCACCATGGAGCTGGCCGCCGACTTGATGAGGCGGTTCTTCAGCGTGAGCGAACCGATCTTCAGCTCGGAGAACATAGTGGTGTTGGCGAAGTCCTCGATGCTGTTGGTCGTAAAGTCCCAGTCCTGGGGATTGATCTGCGCGTAGGGCGAAGCGGCGCTTCCCGTCTGCGACAACGCCGGGGACGTCGCATCACCGGACGCCGCTGCCTCGCCGCCGGCCTCAGCCGCACGAGGCTGCGGGGCGCACCCGCCCAGAAGCCCAAGCCCGAGCGCGCTTGCACCCAGGGCCGCCGCGCCTATGCCGCCCAAAAACCCGCGGCGGCTTACCGTTGCTGCTGTTTTCGTCTCTTCCATCGTGCTCATGCGAGCCTCCCTTTCTCTCCTTCGGCACGTTTCCGTTCCGTTTTGCCGCCCCACCCGATGCCATTGGGATCAGCGCACTTGCCGGCGCTTCTCGCCGCTTTGGCGAAGGATCCCGTGGGCTCTCACGGCGGGGATGAGGGCACTGTAGGACGGAAGCCCAGTTCAACGCATCGACCCGATGGAGGTAATTGCGAAAATATTTCCAGCATCGACCCGTTAGTACGATAGGAACGAGGCGGGGTGAGCGTCTATAATCTAGAAAGAAAGGAGGGGCCCGTGACATTCGATTCCGCGAAACCGCTGGTGGTGGAAATCGGCCTTGGCTGCTATTTCTGGCTGGCGCTGTGCACGCTGCTGTCGGGCGCGCTGTACCCCGCGCTGGAGGTGGGCACCGCTTGTCAGATACCGCTGACACTGTCGTGCGACGCAGGGCTTCTTTTAGGCTTTGCAGGATGCCTTGCGGTGGCGAAACGCGGCGGGCGCGCCTTCGGGATGCCGCTCCTTGCGGGGGCCGGCCGCACCTTCGCAGCAACCATGCTGCCGCTTTTGCCGGCCTTCACCACAAGCGTTGCTATCCTGCTGCGGACGGGGATGCTTTTCGAAGAGGCGACAGTGCCCATGATCGCTGGCGACGTGCTGCTCGGCGCCTCCTTGGCTGCGGCCGGATACCTCTGGTGGCTTGCCTTTTCCGGAGAGTCGCCGCACGTCGCGCTTCTTCGAGTCGTGCGAGCGCTGCTTGGGGCCAGTATCGCCTTTGTTGTGCTTAGCCTGGCGCCGCGCGGCATTCTGTTGCTCGGCGCCTGCCTGGTGTCGCCCGTCGCCATAGGTCTGGGGCTGGCAATGCAGCTTGCCGAACCACAGGCGGACGCGGACGACTCTCCTTGCGACGGCGCCCGCGACGAACGCCCCGAAGCCTCCGCCGACACAACAGAGACCACCCGCCCCGCGCCTGAAACCGCGCCCTTGCCCCGCGTACTCCAACTTTCTATCGTCATCTCGGTATTCGTGGCGGATCTTCTGCTCAGCTTGTTCCCCGTATCGCTCTTCTCGGAGGCCAGCCCGCTTTTCGCGCCGCTGACCGGCGACCCGGCCGCTGCGACCCTCGGCAATCTCACCGAGCCGGCGTTTATCGCCGCGCTGCTTATCGCTCTGTTCTCGGGCATCGCCCTTCTGCTTGAAGAACGCGAACGCCTCAAGCTTCCGCTCGTGTGCTCCGTGGGATTTTTCGCCGTGGCCGTGGGGTTCGTCACCTTTCCCTACCACTTCCCTGGCGGAGCGCCCATCGGCGTCGCCGAGGCCGGGCGCGTCATCATTCTCGTCTTCATCATCATGGCGCTGCTGCGCTACTACCAGGACTGTCCGCCGCGCGCGTGGCTTGTCCCCCTCGCCCGGCTCGCGTGCCTGTGCGCCCTGGCCATGGCCGTGGCCGACGTGCTTGTCATGACGCTGTACCTGAACCCGGCCCTCGACCTGTTCGACTTCACCAACCGCACCATCTTCGGCGGCGTTGGCGTCCTGGTTCTGGTGGCACTGCTGCTGGGGCCCATGCCCCATGTCTACGAGGTCGTGCGCCGGGGGGCATGCCGCTCGGAAGCCGCAGGGAACAATGCCGAAAATACCGACGAAGGAGCCGAAAGCGCGGCGGCGGTTTCCCTTCAACGCGAGGAGCTGGCCGAAGCGCACCTGGACGCCTTCGCCAGCACCCACCGCCTCTCGCCCCGCGAACGGGAGATCCTAGGGCTCATCTCGAAGGGCCGCGACGTTCCCTACATCGAGCAGGAGCTCGTGCTTTCCAAGAGCACCGTGAAGACCCACATCCGCCACATCTACGAGAAGTGCGAGGTCTCCTCCCGCCAGGCCCTGATCGACCTCCTGCAGTCGCACCCGGAAGACTGAGGAAGCAGCCTCATTGAGGCCAGCACTCCCCCTACAACGGCGCACGCCGCGTCATCCAGCTCGGCAGCGAGTCGGCCGAGCAGGTGGGTCTCCCTAATCGTCCACCTGCAGCTCGGCGAAGGCGCTCTCGGGGCTGTGCTCGCCGGCATCGTTCACCGAGCGCACGCGCAGCACGTAGAAGCCCGCCTTCGCCGGGGTATAACCGAAGGTCCAGATGGGGTTCTGGTTGTCGTTAAATGCGGCACACAAGACAGGTGGCGTAGGCGGTGATGCCCTCTTCGCGGCCTTCGGGACCCAAGTGCTCGGTGGTGGTGGCCTTCACGCCGACGTTTTCCACCGGCAGCCCCATGGCACGGGCCAGGTTCTCGCGCATCTGCTCGCGGTAGGGAGAGAGCTTCGGGGCCTGGGCGGCAATGACGCTATCCACGTCGATGATCTCGAAACCGCGCTCGCGCACGAAGCGGGCCACCTCGGCGAGCAGCCTAAGCGAGTCGGCATCCTTGTAGGCCGGGTCGGTGTCGGGAAACAGCTTCCCGATGTCGCCCCCGCGCACGGCGCCCAAAAGCGCGTCGGAGACAGCGTGGGCCAGCACGTCGGCATCGGAGTGCCCGTCGAGCCCCTGATGGTGCGGAATGTCCACCCCGCCCAAGATGAGCTTGCGGCCCGGAGCAAAAGCATGCACATCCATTCCCAGCCCCGTCCGAAGATTGCGCAGGTCGTTCATACCGGCTCCTTCCGCCTTCTTCCATCACGCATATCGCCTCTGAAAACCCTTCTCATTTCCTTCTCGGTCATCGAAAAGGCTCGTTTCTGCAGCAAATCGCGAGTTATAAGCGTCTGAGCGATGCGCTTCACCGCATTCCAGGTTTTCCGCCCAGCAAAACCCCAGGTCAGAAATTCGCAGCTTTTGAATGTCTCGAACGAAGCAAGCTCCAGACGCTTATAACTCGCGATTTGCTGCAGAAAGTGGCCTCTTCGTTAACCGTCATCGATGCTCGGAGTTCAAAAGCATAGTCCGAACGGCACTGGCGAGAAGCACATAGTCCTCGGGCACCGTAAGCTTAATGTTGTCGCGCTTCCCTTCCACGATCAGCACTTTGCCGCCAAGCCGCTCGATGAGCGACGAGTCGTCGGTTCCCACGAAGCCGTCGGACAGCGCGCTCGCATGGGCGCGGCGGTAGATGCCCGCGCGGAAGACCTGGGGCGTCTGGGCATTCCAGAAGACCGAACGGTCGGGGGTGCCCACCACCACGCCGTCTTCCACGACCTTCAGCGTATCCACCGCCGGATGTGCCACAATGGCGCCGTCGGCATCGAAGTTGCCCTTGACCATGTTGATGGTGTGCTCGATGAGATCCGGCGACACGAGCGGTCGGGCGCCATCGTGCAGCACCACGTATTCGTACTCGTCGCCCACCATCTCGAGCCCCGAAAACGCCGACTCCTGGCGAATGGCCCCCGAGGGCGCGAGCACCACGGGCGTGACGAAGGGGAACGGGTCGATGGCGCGGGACAAGTACTCGTGCATGCGCTCCTCGGGGCACACGATGACGATGAGCCCCACATCTCCTACCGCGTCGAAGGCCTCGGCCGACCACGTAAGGATGGGCTTGCCGGCAATCTCCACCAGCTGCTTGCCACCTTCTTTGCCGAAGCGCTCCCCTGTGCCACCGGCCAGAATGATGGCCGCCGTCTGGGGCTTTTTGTCCACTTTGCCCTGCAGCTGCAGAAGCGGCGAGCTCAGGGCATCGAAATCGAGCTCATCCATGCAAAAGGACGGCTCGCGAAGAACCGAGGGCTCGGTGACGGGATCGATGATGTTCGGCATAAGTACCCCCTGAGGGCTCGTGGAATGTTGGGACATAGTATAAGCCATCGCGCGCATTTTCGGTTTTCTTCCGCAAATGCCACTTCAGGCCCGCTTTGGTAAGGCGCGAGGACGAAAAATGCCAGTTGAAGCCCGCTTTGGTAAGATTTCGAGCTCCAGAGGTCTTGCGCCCTTACCATTCCGGGGTCGAACTGGCATTCGGGAAGGGAAAATCGAAATCGTCCCCAATCGCGGTTCAGACATGAAGAAGGAGGCTCCGGGGAGCCTCCTTGTAGACGCGGTTAGAATACGCTCGAATTACGACTGGGCGCAGCTGCGTCGGAGCCGAGGCGCGGCCTCAGTTGGCACCGAAACGCAGCCGGGGCGGAACCGAAGGACAGCCCCGCTAGCGCCGAAAGGCCGCCCCTACTCCCCTCCCGCCAGAGAACCAGCGGGGGTGCCGGCGCCACGGCCGCTGCCGACGCCGGCGTGGCCCAAGTCGTAGTTCGTCAGCAGCAATTCGGCATCGCGGGCGATGGAGTCGCGCTTGCGGGGCGCCGGGATGGAACCGGTCCCCTCGGAGAACACCAGCTCCTCGCCGTCCTCGGACACGGTGACGTCCACCACCGAGCCGCTCGTCCAGCGGCCCTCGAGGATCTGCTCGGACAGCGGGTCCTCCAGCATGCGCTGGATAGCGCGACGCAAAGGACGCGCGCCGAAGGCGGTATCAGTGCCCTCTTTGGCCACGAGGCGTTTGGCGGCATCGTCCAGGTTGATGGTCATGTTCTGGGCGATCATGCGCTCGCGCAACTCGGCCACCATGAGGTCGACGATCTGCACGATCTCGTCCTCGGTCAGGCTCTTGAACACGATGATCTCGTCGATGCGGTTCAAGAACTCCGGACGGAAGGCGTTCTTCAGCTCGTGCATGACGCGGCTCTTGATCTCCTTGTCGGAAAGCCCGTTCTGCCCCGAATTCGAGAAGCCCAGCGTGGTCGTGGTGGTGATGTCGCGAGCGCCCACGTTCGACGTCATGATGATGACGGTGTTGCGGAAGTCCACGGTACGGCCCTGGGCGTCCGTGAGGCGGCCCTCCTCCAGGATTTGCAGGAGGATGTTGAACACGTCCGGATGCGCCTTCTCAATCTCGTCGAAGAGCACCACCGAGTACGGGCGCTGGCGCACGGCCTTAGTGAGCTGGCCGCCCTCGTCGAAGCCCACGTAACCCGGAGGCGAACCCACCAAGCGCGACACCGTGTGCTTCTCCATGTACTCGGACATGTCGAAGGACAGAAGCGCATCCTCGGAGTTGAACAGGAACTCGGCCAGCGCCTTGGAAAGCTCGGTCTTGCCCACACCCGAGGGGCCCAGGAAGATGAACGAACCCGCGGGGCGCTTCGGATCCTTCAAGCCCGAACGGGAACGACGGATAGCCTTGGAAAGCGCGGTGACGGCCTCGTCCTGGCCGATGATGCGCTCGTGCAGCACGCCTTCCATGCGCAGCAGCTTCTCAGTCTCGGCCTCGGTGAGGTTGCTGACGGGCACGCCGGTGGACATGGACACCACGTCGGCGATGTCCTCAACCGTGACGTTCTGTACCGTCTTAGAGGTGTCCTCTTCCCATTGCTTCTCGGCCTCTTCGCGCTCCTTCTTCAGGGCCTCTTCCTCGTCGCGCAGCTCGGCGGCGCGCTCGAAGTTCTGGTCGCCGATGGCGCGGTCCTTCTCGGCGCGGCACTTCCGCAGCTTCTCGTCCAAATCGCGCAGCTCCTTGGGCAGCGTCATGTTGCGGATGCGCATGCGGGCGCCGGCCTCGTCCATGACGTCGATGGCCTTGTCGGGCAGGTAGCGATCCTGGATGTAGCGGTTGGCCAGCTGCACCGCGGCGGTGAGCGCCTCGTCGGTGAAGTGCACGCCGTGGTGCGCCTCGTACTTGTCGCGCAGGCCCTCCATGATGCGCACGGCCTGTTCCTCGTTGGGCTCGTTGATGGTGAGCGGTTGGAAGCGGCGCTCCAGGGCGGAGTCCTTCTCCAGGTGTTTGCGGAACTCCTCCAGGGTGGTGGCGCCGATGATCTGAATCTCGCCGCGGGATAGCGGGGGCTTCAGAATGGCCGCCGCGTCGATGGAGCCCTCGGCGGAGCCGGCGCCGATGATGGTGTGGATCTCGTCGATGAACAGCAGCACATCGCCGGCGTCCATGACTTCCTTGATGACCTTCTTCAGGCGCTCCTCGAACTCGCCGCGGTACTTCGAGCCGGCCACGAGCGCCGACACGTCCAGCGTGATGAGGCGCTTGTTGCGCAGGATGTCGGGCACCTGGTTGGCCACGATGAGCTGCGCGAGCCCCTCGGCGATGGCGGTTTTGCCCACGCCGGGCTCGCCCAAGATGAGCGGGTTGTTCTTCTGGCGCCGCGAGAGGATCTGCATGACGCGCTCGATCTCCGAGGCACGGCCGATCACCGGATCCAGTTTGCCCTCGCGGGCCTTTTTGGTGAGGTCGGTGCCGAACTCGGTGAGCATGGAATCCGATGAGCTGGGCCCGTCGAAGCCCGTGCGCCCGGCGTAGACCGGCGATTGGCCCACAAGATCGTTCAGCGCCCCGCGCACGTCGTCGCCGGAGACGTTCAGGCGGCCCAGCACCTCGAGCGCCGTGCCCTCGCCCTCGCGCACGATGCCGAGCAGCAAGTGCTCCGTGGAGATGTAGGACTGCCCCATCTGCATGGCCTCGCGCAGCGAGTTCTCCAGCACGCGCTTGACGCGCGGCGTGAAGGAGAGATGCCCGGAGACGTCGGTGTCCTCGTCGATGGTGACCACCTGGCGGATGGCCTGAACGACGCCGTCGTAGCTGACGTTCAAGCGGTCGAGCGCCTGGGCGGCAAGACCGTCCTTCTCCTGGATGAGGCCGAGCAGGATATGCTCGGTGCCCACGTAGGGCTGGTGAAGCGAGCGCGCCTCATCCTGAGCCAGGACAAGCACTTTGCGCGCCTTGTCCGTGAATTTCTCGAATGACATGGTTGCCTCGTTCCTTGGGTTGGTGCCCTTCTGCGAATGCTTTCTCTCTGGTAAAACTGACACGTCGGGCACGGTAAATAGTTCCCGTGCAGTTTAGCACTCCCTATCTTGAATTGCTAAACCTCCACCCCGAGAAGCCGTCATTTGTGGGCACGTTGTGAGGGAGGAGGCGTGTCATGCTCGGTTTCTTCGTCGGCGGCGCGCTCCTCCTCGTCGCGGTTGTCTTGACGGGCGTCCTCGCGGCGGACGTCGCGCTCGATCTTGCGCAGGTTGGCGTTTTGGAACTCGGCCACGAAGCCGGCCGAGAAGATGCCGCCGGGAATGGCCACGAGCGCCACCGAGAGGAACATGATGACCGAACCCACGATGCGCCCCGCCGGCGTGATGGGCACCAAATCGCCATAGCCGGTGCTTGTGACAGTGGTCACGGCCCAGTAGATGCCGGACAAAAGGTTGTTGAACTTGTCGGGCTGAGCCGGATGCTCAATCTCATACATCACCACACTGGCCACCACCACGAGCATGGCAATGACCAGAAACGACGCCACGATTTCATGGTAGTGCTTCGAAATGACGCGACCGATGGTGCGCAGCCCGCGCATATAGCGGGAGATCTTTATCAGGCGCACCAACCGCACCACGCTGATGACGTTCTGCAGCGCGGGCGTGACGGGCAAAAACCATGCCGCCATATTCGGCCCGAAGGACAAGAGGTCAATGATACCCCACGGCGAGAAGATATAGCGCAGCCGAGCACGAGCCGGCGTGCAGTTACCGTAGGCCAAATCGGCAATCCAGATACGAGCGATATATTCCACGAAAAAGCACACCGTGGAGAATCGGTAGAAGCCCTGGATGATATTGGCCGCCACCGGATCGAGCCCCGGCTGAGCGGAGACGAACACTACCACGGCATTCAGGAGGATGAGCGCGAACAGCGCACCTCCGACGATCTTCGCCAGCCAGTTCGCCCGATTCAGGTTCTCCAGAGCGTAGAAGGTTTCCCGTTTGAACGTGGAGGAGTCGCCCAAGCGCCGACGCAGGCTCTCGCGGCGCGTGCGCTCCTTGCGCCGCCGGCGCTCCTCGCGGCGCTCCCGCCGCTCGCGGGCAGCGCGCTCGTCGTCTTCGTCGCGTTGCCGTTCGTCATCTGTGGCGCTCATGGGGCACCTCCTCTCCCCTCCCATTCTAAGCAGAGGACGCCCCACAACGCGTCGCCATCCACCAGCCGTCAAGAAGCTGGATACAAAGGACGGCCCCCTTCGCCGCAGTTGCGAAGGGGGCCGTCCTGGAGTCGTCAGCGCAAGCGCCTAGTACAGCTTGGCACCGGCGGGGATGTGGTCGTCTACCATGAGGAGGTTCAGGCGCTCCTCGGGCTCGCCGTCGTCGCCGGGCACCTCGTGGATGGCCGACATGAGCATGCCCTCGGAGGCCACGCCCATCATCTTGCGCGGCGGCAGGTTGGTGATGGCGATGAGCGTACGCCCCACAAGTTCCTCCGGCTCGTAGTAGGCATGGATGCCCGACAGGATGGTGCGGTCGGTGCCCGTGCCATCGTCCAGGGTGAACTGCAAAAGCTTCTTCGACTTCGGCACCGCGACGCACTCCTTCACCTTCACGGCGCGGAAGTCCGACTTGCTGAACGTGTCGAAATCCACCTCGTCTTCGAAGAGGGGCTCGATGACGACGTTGGAGAAATCGATGGGCTCGGACGCGGGGGCCGCAGCGTCGGCGTCGGCGCTGCCGGCAGCTTCGGCCGGCGCCTTCTCAGTCGCGCACACCGGCCTCCCGTCCCCGAGCACCTCGTCCTTCATGTGGGGGAACAGCAGCACGTCGCGAATGGACGGCGCATCGGTGAGCAGCATGACCAAGCGGTCGATACCGATGCCCACGCCACCGGCTGGCGGCATGCCGTACTCCAACGCGCGGATGTAGTCGGCGTCGAAGCCCATGGCCTCGTCGTCGCCCATGTCCTTGGCCGCCACCTGGGCGCGGAAGCGCTCGGCCTGATCCACCGGGTCGTTCAGCTCGGTGAAGGCGTTGCCGTACTCGTGGCCCAGGATGAACAACTCGAAGCGCTGGGTGAGCTCGGGGTTCTCCGGGTGCTTCTTCGCCAGGGGCGAGATCTCCAGCGGGTGGTCGATGACGAAGGTGGGCTGGATGAGCTTCTCCTCCGCCACGGCCTCGAAGATCTCGGAGATGAGCTTGCCCTTGCCCCAAGCCGCCTCGGCATGGCCGCCGTTTTTCTCCAGGATGGCCACCAGCTCCTCGCGGCTGCGGTCGAAGGACACCTCCTCGCCGGCGTGCTCGCTGGCCAGCTCCATCATGGAGGCGCGGCGCCAGTCGCCGGACAGATCCACCGGCGTTCCCTGGTACTCGATCTTCAGGGTACCGCAGGCCGCCTCGGCCGCGGCCTTGATGCAGCCCTCGGTGAGGTCCATCATGGAGTCGAGATCGCCGAAGGCCTCATAGGCCTCCATGGTGGTGAACTCGGGATTGTGGTACGGATCCATGCCCTCGTTGCGGAACTGACGGCCAATCTCGAACACCTTCTCGAAACCGCCCACGAGCAAGCGCTTCAGCGGCAGCTCCGTGGCGATGCGCAGGTAGTAGTCGCGGTCGAGCGCGTTGAAGTGCGTGATGAAGGGCTTCGCGTTCGCCCCGCCGATGATGGCGTGCAGAAACGGCGTCTCCACCTCGTAGTAGCCCGCATCCTCCATGTAGCGGCGGATGGCCGAGACGATCTTGAAGCGGCGCTCGAAGGTGGTGCGCACCTCGGGGTTCATGACCAAGTCCACGTAGCGTTGACGATAACGAGTCTCCTTGTCCGTCAGGCCGTGGAACTTCTCGGGCAGAGGACGCAGCGACTTGCTCATCAGCTCGAAGGAGTCCACCGCTACGGACAGCTGACCGCGCTTCGTGCGCATCATGGCGCCATGCACAGCAATCCAGTCGCCCACATCCAAATCGCACAGGGCCGCGAAGGCCTCCTCGCCGAGCGCGTTGATGCGGCAGAACAGCTGAATGTCGCAGCCGGACTCGCGCAGCTCCAGAAACGCGATCTTGCCCTGGACGCGCTTGGCCATGACACGGCCGGCGATGAGCACCTCATCCTCGGTGGACTCGCCGTCTTCCAAGTGCGCGTACTTCTCGTTCAGCTCGCCTACCGAATGACTGCGCTTGACCGAGTGCCCATAGGGATCGATGCCCGCGGCAATCAGCGCCTCGCGCTTGGCGCGGCGCACCTCGATGGGATCGTCTTCGATGATTTCTACCGCTTCGGCCATTCCGGTCTCCTAGTGCTCGATCTTGATAACGGTCAGCTTGATGTCGCGACCAGTGGGGCCGGTCGTCGTCACCTCGTCGCCCTTCTTGCAGCCGAGCAGCGCCTGACCCACCGGCGACTCGTTGGAGATCTTGCCCTCGTGGGCATCGGACTCGGCGCCGCCGACGATGGTGAACACGCGCTCACGGCCGTTCATGTCCACGGTCACCGTGGAGCCGATGTTCACCTTGCTCGAGCGCTTCGGCGCGTTCACAACGGTGGCCTCGGAGAGGATGCGGCTGATCTCGGCGATGCGCGCCTCCATCATGCCCTGCTCGTTCTTGGCATCGTCGTACTCGGAGTTCTCGGAGATGTCGCCGAACTCGCGGGCGACCTTGATGCGCTCGCCGATCTCGGCACGCTTCTCGTTCTCGAGGTAGTGCAGCTCCTCCTCGAGCTTCTTCTTGCCTTCTTCAGTCAGCACGTAGTTGTCGTTAGCCATGGTAGTTCCTAATTTCTCTCTTATACATCGGTGGTGCGCCCGCGCAATGCAGCGGGCGCACCACCGTTCTTACCTAATTGTTGCCGAAGAATGCGGGCTACTCGGCCTTCTTCTTGACGACCTTCTTCACCGTCTTCTTCGGGGCGGCTGCAGGCTCTTCCACGACCTCTTCCACCACTTCGACGACTTCCTCGTCGTCGGCGGCTTCCTCGACGTCCTTCTCGCCGGCGCCCATGCCCTCGCGCAGGTTCTTCACCGTCTTGCCGAGCGCGCTGCCGAGTTTGGGCAGGTTCTTCGGGCCGAAGATGAGCAGGATAACGACCAGGATGATGAGGAGCTCGGGAACTCCCATGCCCAGAATCTTCATGCATTTCCTCCATAAGGTCGGGCAAGGGGTCGCCTTGCCTTATCGGTAATCGCCCGCCGTCGTCTCGTTTCCGACGAGCAGTGCGCCCGGACCCTCCGCGCGCCTTTGAATGCGCGGGCAATGGTAACACAAACCCCCTCACCGCGCCGTGTTTCGCACAAATACTTCAACGACGTCCGCCGTTCAGCCTCCACCTCTCGCAAAAGGCGCGAAAGAAAAGCGGCGACCGTAGCCAGAAACAAATTTTTGCCACCCCGGTTCGAAGAGCCAGGCATTTTTCCTTGTCTGGCTACGGTGTTATCCTGATACAACAAATCGCCCCGGGGCTACGACCAGGCGATATGCCAGAAATCGATATGTTATCCACACGATACACCGTAGCCTGGGGCAGGATAATGACGCGATGCTTGCTGCGTCGTGACAAAAACACGCCTCGGGCTACGGTTCGCCGCAACCTCGATGGGATAGAATGGGTGTTCAGCATTCGCATCCAGAAGGAGCAGCTATGTACCGCATGACCGATGAGGAATTCGAAACCGCCATCGCCGAGGCCCTTGATGCGATGCCCGAGCAGTTCATGGAAGCGCTGAACAACGTGGCCATCGTATGGGAAGAAGAGCCAAGCGCCTACCATGTGGGCTATGACGAGGAATGGGACATCGAACCAGCGTTTGTCGAAGACGAAGATGGCCCCGAATCGTATACGCCTGCGGAACGCGATGCAAAAGACGACGCAGCAGCGGAAGACGCAGGCGGCGAATACGAGGCGGAGGACGACGAGGACGAATTCGACGACCTTCTCGGGCTGTTCGACGGGCTGTCCATCGTGGAACGGGCCAACGGCTACGACGACGACATCCCCGACGTCATCACCATCTTCAAAGGCCCACACGAGCGCTGCTTCAACAGCCGCGAGGAAATCGTGGAAGAGGTCGGCAAGACCATCATCCATGAGCTGGGCCACTACTTCGGCCTTAACGAGGACCAGCTGGCCGCCATGGGCTACGAGTAAGGGGGCAGGATAGCCCCGCGCCGAGCCATGCAACCCCTTGAGCGAAAGAGAGCGTGCGGCCCTATCGAGGCAGCAGGTTGCTTGCGTACTCCGTCCTTCCCGCCAGAACATCGTCGTAGAAGCCCTGTTTCCAATCGATATAGTCGATGCTCTTTTGCACCTCGACGAGTAGCTCCGCAAGTCGCGCGCGCTTGGCCTCGAGCATCGTTTTGCGCTCGGGAATGCTGGCGGCCCCCTGCAAGCACAGCGCTAGGTACTCCTTCATTTCCTGGATGCTCATATCGCAGCGCTTAAGGCACGTCAGACTTTTGACCCACTCGACATCGCGCTCGTCGAAAACGCGGCGGTTGTTCGCGCCTCGCTTCACATTGGGCACGAGCCCCTGGTTGCAGTAGAACTTCAGCGTCTCGTAGGTGAGGCCCGTCGTCTCGCACACCTGCTTCATGGAGTAAAGCTGCGTCATGTTTGTGAATGCTCCTTGCTTTCGCTGCCACTGCCCTTTTGCGGTAGTAACTACCGATTGATAGAGTCGCACTTTAGCAGCTGAAAGACATCCTGACAAGAAAGGATTCCCATGAACTCGTTCACTTACCAGTACCCCGTCAAGAACTACTTCGGCGAAGGCGCTCTGCACACCGCGCTCGCCGCCGAGCTGCCCGCCATGGGCGAGAAGGTCATGCTCGCTTACGGCGGAGGCTCCATCAAGCGCACGGGCCTCTATGACGAAATCGTGGCGGCGCTTCAAGATGCGGGGAAGACCGTCGTGGAATTCCCGGGCATCATGCCTAACCCCACCTACGAGAAGGTGCAGGAAGGGGCCCGCATCGCCCGTGAGGAAGGGGTCGACTTCATCCTCGCCGTGGGCGGCGGCTCGGTGTTCGATTGCTGCAAGATCGTCTCCGCTCAGGTGCTGCTCGACGAGGACATCGACGATTTCGAGCACGTGCAGGACAAGACGCCGACCGCCTTCATCCCGCTGGGGTGCGTGGTCACGCTCTCCGGCACCGGCGCCGAGCAGAACAACGGCGGCGTCATCACTAACGAAGCCACCAAGGTGAAGGGCCGGGGGTGCGGACGTTTTTTCGTACCTTCCTACACCGCCCAGCCCTCGCTGCGGCGGTACTCGTCGGGGCTCAGCCACCCCAGCGAGCGCTTCTCATCACATCGCGGCAGCGGTTTTGGGCGCAGACGATCAGCCACGCCTTCTCATGCTCGGCGTCGTTGAACGTGCGGGGATGCTCTACCAGCGAGAGAAACACTGCCTGGGCGGCATCCTCGGCCTTGGCGGCGCTTCCCAAATAGGAGTAGCACAGCCGGTACACCGCCCCAATGTGGAGGCGGTACACAGCTTCCATCTCGGTTTGCGAGGCCACGGTTTCTCCTTCCCTTTCCTCTAACACGATTGGGGAAGGTGTTTTGTCGGAAGATTTCGGAAAATGCTTTACCCCAGCTGGCTTACGAGGTTGTCGGTTTCGCGGGCGATGCGCATCTCCTCGTCGGTGGTGACCACGCAGATTTTGATGGGGCTGTCGTCGATGGAGATGATGCGGTTCACGCCGATCTGGCCCACCACGTGATTGCGCTCGCGGTCGAGGATCATGCCCATGTGGGCCAGCCCGTCGAAAATAAGCTCGCGCAGCTCAGCGGAGTTCTCGCCGATGCCGGCGGTCATCACCACGGCGTCGGTGCGGGTCATGGCCGCGTAGAAGCCGCCGATGGCCTTCTGCACCCGGTACACGTACATGTCGATGGCCAGCCGCGCCTGCTCGTTGCCCGCATCGGCCGCCGCCAGCACGTCGCGCATGTCGGCCGACAGCCCCGACACGCCGAGCACGCCGCTCTCGCGGTTCAGCACGGCATCCATCTCGTCGAAGGAGATGCCCTCGCGGCGCATGATGTAGGTGAGGATGGCCGGGTCGATGGAGCCGGAACGCGTGCCCATCATGAGACCCTCCAGCGGCGTGAAGCCCATGGTGGTATCGATGGACTTCCCATGGTTGACCGCCGTAATGGAGCCGCCGTTGCCAAGGTGGCACGTGATGAGGCCCAAGTCGCGCAGCGGACGGCCGAGCAGGTTCGCCGCCTGCTGGGCCGCGTAGCGGTGGCTCGTGCCGTGAGCGCCGTAGCGGCGGATACGATAATCGTCGTAGTAGCGAGCCGGCAGCGGGTACATGTAGGCCTTCGCGGGCATGGTGGCGTGAAAGGCCGTGTCAAAGACGGCGACCTGGGGCGTGCTTGGCATGAGCGCGGCCATCATATCGATGCAGGCGTCAGCCGGCGGGTTGTGCAGCGGCGCCAGCTCCTCACACAGCTCAAGTTTCTCGCGGGCCGGCCCGTCGATGATGACGGACTTGGTGAAGTACTCGCCGCCGGCCACGATGCGGTTGCCGATGGCGTCAATTTGCGAAAGGTCGCTGATGGGACTCTCCGGATCGTCCACCAGCGCTTCCAAAAGTTTCTTCAGGCACTCGGCTACCGTCATATCCGCCACATGATAGGTGACCTTCTGGAAATCGGGCGCAAAGGCCACGTTCATGTAAGCGTCGGGGGTTCCCACCTTCTCGGCCAGGCACTTCATGAGCGAAACCTTGCCGTCAGTCTCGATAAGCTGGCTCTTCAGCGACGACGAACCCGCATTCACGACCAGTATGCGCATGAGCATTTCCCTTCCATACAAGAAGAGCCGGCGCGGGGCCGGCTCTTGAATTCGATGGTCGGGTTGACAGGATTTGAACCTGCGGCCTCTGCGTCCCGAACGCAGCGCTCTACCAAACTGAGCCACAACCCGAAAGTGCGTCCTTGCGGACAGCGAACGCTATGATACCACAGAGCACGCACAGTGCAAGGGGGAAGTCAGGGGAATTTTACGCCTGCCCGCGCTCGGCGAGCTTTTGGGCGAGGTAGTCTTTCGGCACCACCTTCACCACGATGACGCCGTCGCTGATGACGTCGCCGTCCCCGTCGTAGGCGGCCACGTCCCAGTACAGCTTGTAGCCGGCCTTCGACGACGGTTTGCGCTCGGCGAGTTTCGCCACGCCGCGAGCCACATCGCCTTCCCGACCGCTCTTCTTGTGACGGATGGTCACCTCCACGCCGAAGGGCTGCTCGGTCTCCAAGTCGCATGCCAGCTCGCCGCCGGCCGAAGCGACCGATTCCAGAAGCGCGATAGTGGCGCCTCCGTGCAGAAAACCGAAAGGCTGCAAAAGCGCCGGAGTGATGGGCATCTCTGCCTCGACGAGGCCCGGTTCCACCTTGGTGAAGTGAACGCCCAGCGTGTGGTTGAGCCCCTGCGTCTCGCGCTTCTGCGCTACTTCCAAAGCAGCGCCCGCCAGATTCGTTCCCGTCATCACTCTCGTTTCCTTTCGCGCCGGACGCCTTCGCGGTGCCCGTCTATTTCGTTTTCTTCGGAGCCTTCCCCGACCCGGACTGCGAAACCTTCGCAGACACCGACACCTTCTCGGCCTTGGCCTCGGCGGAGTCCCACTTGGCGACCTCGTCGGCCTCCACCTGCTTCACGGCCTCCACCTTGTCGGGCAGCTCGTGCTCCATGGCTTCGGCCTTGCCCTTCAAATCGCGCTTTCCCAGCGGCATAAACGCCTTTATGCGCTGGATGACCACTGCGCCCACGAGGAACGGCAGCCAGAACACGATGCCGCGATAGACGATGACCACGGCAAGACCCGTGGCCGAGCCGATGCCGAACAGCGCGAAGGCCACGGTCACCGCCGCCTCCACGACACCGACGCCCTGGGGCACAAAGGAAATCATAGCGAACAGCGTGGCCACAACATACCCGCAAATGAGCGCTTCTGGGTGGTGCACGCCGAACGCGAAGCCAACGAGCACAAAGCAGCTCATCTCGCAGATGCTGGAAAGGGTCGTCCACAAAAACGATTGCACCGTCTTGCGCGGGTTCTTCGTGATGAGATGCGCAGCGCTGGAGAAGTTGTGGATCGTGCGCTCCACGGACTCGTCAATGGCCGGCTTCTTGAACTTCGCGAGGATCTTGTCGGCGAGCTTCACGAACGGACGCAGCACCTTCAGCACCAGCTGGGGCTTCAGCCCGCCCACAGCGATGACGAACACGAGGCCGCCCACGAGCGCCACGGCCACCAGCCCGAGCGCCAGCCACCCCGGTTGCAGCCCCACCGTGAAGGTGAGCACGCCGAAGGTGGTGAGCATGATGATGACGAAACCGGAATCGATGGATAGCTGCATGAGCAGCGCCGCCGTGGTGCCCTTGCCCGCCTGCATGCCGTTGCGCGTGGCCGTGGCCATGACGAGCGACGTGCCGGCCAGGTTCATAGAGGGCGCCACCGTGTTCATAAAGAAGGTGCCGAACACGAGCGAAAGCCCCGTGCGGTAGCTGATGTGCCCGTTCACCGTGTTGAAGCAGGCCTGAAAGCCGCGGCCCTGGGCCAGGTACTTGCACAGTTGGGCCACTACCGCCGCAATGATGAAAAAGGGCGTGCCCTGCTTGATGGTGTCGACAAGCTTCACCAGCGAGTCGCCGGAAAAGAATATGAATGCGAGCACGATAACGACCACCAGGCCGATCATGATCTTCTGCAAATTGCCGCGCATCAGCGCACCTCCGTCGTGGTAGGAGACAGGGGTAGGTGCATCATTATAACGCGCCGCCCACAAACTCCATGAGATCGCTGCGCAAAAGCCAATCGCGCTCGTCAGCCCCCGTGCCTTCCGCATCGGTTTCCAGGAACAGGAACCCGTAGAAGCCCACCGTCACCGGATCGAAAACATGGTAGGCGAGCACATGGCTGAACCGCTCGCAGAGCGCCGCGCCGTCGAAGGGACGCGCCAGATCGGCCTCCGGCGCCGGATTCAGAAGCGACATGGAGTAAACCTTGCCCGGGTGCGCCGCGTACAGCGCCGCCAGATCGACCGGCTCGTCTTCCAGGAACGCCTCGTAGGTGCGCAGGCCCACCCCGTAGAAGGCCACGTCCGTGCCGCCGAGGCCCGCGAAGCGCAAGGGGTTGAACTCGATGGGCGCGATAAAGTCGCCATCGACGCGCAGCTCCACATGCACGGGAATGTTACGGGCGCCCACCACCTCGTTCACAGCCGCCAGCCACGCCGTGAAGCGGTCATTCCACGCATCCACAATGGTTCCGTCGGTGAGATACATCCTGTCGGAGGTATCCTCGGGCCCGGCGAAATCGTGACGCAGGATGTTCAGGATATGGGGAGCGCCATCCTCGTCGAAGTAGGCGTCCAGGGCGTATTCCGTACCAGCGAGGTAGCCTTCGATAAGGTATTCGCTGCCGCCGACGACGCTTTCCGGATAGCGCTCATGCCAGCCGTCCTCGCGCCGGGCGATGTCGGCCACGGCCGCCGCCCAATCCTCGGGCTCTTCGATGACGTAGACGCCCATGGAACAGAAGCCCACCGCCGGCTTAAGCACCACCGGCAACGGCAGATCGGCGACGTTTACCGCTTCCAATCCCGCACGATCGACGGTCTTATGGAACAGGCCAGGGCTTAGAGGCGCGAGCTTCTCGCGCATGGCCGCCTTGTCCTTGAACAGGCGAATGGCATCGGTGAGCGTGGGGTTGTCCACGTGGTCGAGAATCCAGGCCAGAGCGTTCTCGGAGTTTGTGTAAATGCGCTCCCCCGCCTCCAGGCGCCGGGCGCACTCGTCGGCGTCCACCAGGTTCAACGTGCGGCCGCCCGCCACGAGCTTCTCGGTGAACCCGTTGGCGAGCACGGGATGCGCCGAGGCCTCCATCCAGTCGAGCAGCGGAACGGAGGCGTAGGGTTCATCGAGAATGATCATGGAAAGCTCCTTCGCATAGGGGACTTGCAAAACGGGCCCCTCGCTTGGAGGAGCCCGCCGGATTGCGCGCTTGGCGCGGAGGGGTGGCTAGCCGGCGTAGAACGACCACTGCACGGAGTCGCCGGCGGCCAGCTGGCGCACGTCGCAGGCTTCCATGACCGTCTCGTCGTTCACCGTGTACACCCAGCCGGAGGCCTCGCCTTCAGAGCCGTTGGCGATGCCGTTGATGGAGGTGACGAACTTGCCGTAGTCGCTGTCCTCCACCTGCACATCCCAGCCCGCAGCCTCGGTCGCCTGCAGCACCGTGGCGCCATCGGGCACCGTCACCTCGATGGTCTTGGGCTCGGCGCCGGCGCTTTCCGGCATCGTGATGGAGACGGGAACAACGATGTCCTCCGCCGCCTGGCCGGCCTCGATGGGGCCTTCCTCCTCGGCCACTTGGGCCGCCTGCTCGGCCGCGTTCTCGCCGTTGCCGCCGTTATCGGCCGCCTCCCCGGCGCAGCCCGGCACCACCAGCAAGAAGGTGAAGGCCAGGGCCACCAAGGCCACGAGCCACTGTTTGGGAAGCTCCGTGATATCGAATTTGTTCATAGTTCCTTATCCTTTCTTCCAGGGCCCTGTTGTTCGGCTCGGTGTTCCGACTTCGCCACCGCCGCGCCCTTCGGCGCAACGGCGAACCTTACGGTTACTGGCATAGCGCGGGCTTTCCACCCACATTTCCCGAGACGCGCATTGCCGCATTCTCATCCACGGCGCGCACCGCGCTCCCACGCGCGGCCCGACGGGCCATTGACCTACCCATTATGGCGCAAAACGGCCGCCCTCGAAAGAGCGGCCGCAAAGGGTTCGACAACCGACACTTTAGGCCCCAAGCAAGGCCCCAATCGTCCGATTAGTGATGGAACAGGCGCATGCCGGTGAAGGCCATGGCGATGCCGTACTTGTTGGCCACCTCGATGACGTTGTCGTCGCGGATGGAGCCGCCGGGCTCGGCGATGTAGTCCACGCCGGACTTGCGGGCGCGCTCCACGTTGTCGCCGAAGGGGAAGAAGGCGTCCGACCCCACGGTCACGCCGCTCATCTGCGCGATCCAGTCTTTCTTCTGCTCGCGGGTGAGCGCCTTGGGCTGCTCGGTGAACACGCGCTGCCACTCGCCGTCGCGCAGCACGTCGTCGCACTCGTCGTCGGACAGGTACACGTCGATGGCATTGTCGCGGTCAGGGCGACGAATGTCGGCCTTGAAGGGGAGGTTCAGCACCTCGGACATCTGGCGCAGCCACCACTGATCGGCCTTGTTGCCCGCCAGGCGCGTGCAGTGGATGCGGCTTTGCTGGCCGGCGCCCACACCGATGGCCTGGCCGTCCTTCACATAGCACACGGAATTGGACTGGGTGTACTTCAGCGTGATGAGCGCGACGATCATATCGATCTTTGCCGATTCCGGAATTTCCTTGTTCTCGGTCACCACGTTTTCCAGCAGCGCCTCGTTGATCTCGAAGTTGTTGTGGCCCTGCTCGAAGGTGATGCCGAAGACGTCCTTCAGCTCGGTCTCGGCCGGCACGTAGTCCGGATCGATCTGCACCACGTTGTAGGAGCCCTTGCGCTTGGTCTTCAGAATCTCCAGCGCCTCGTCGGTGTAGCCCGGCGCGATGATGCCGTCGGACACCTCACGCGCCAGATAGCGGGCCACATCGGCATCGCACACATCAGACAGCGCCGCCCAGTCGCCATAAGAGCACAGACGGTCGGCACCGCGGGCGCGGATGTAGGCACAAGCGATGGGAGAAAGCTCGCCCGCGTCTTCCACGAAGTACATGGCGCGGTCGGTCTCGGTGAGGGGATGGCCCACGGCGGCGCCGGCCGGGGACACGTGCTTGAAGGAAGCGGCCGCCGGCAGCCCCGTGGCCTCCTTCAGCTCCTTCACAAGCTGCCAGGAGTTGAAAGCGTCGAGGAAGTTGATGAAGCCGGGCTTGCCGTTCAGCACCTGAATGGGCAGGTCGCTGCCGTCCTTCATGAAGATGCGCGACGGCTTCTGGTTCGGATTGCAGCCGTACTTGAGTTCCAGTTCGTTCATGATTCTCCTATCTATGATGTTTCTGGGTCCTCGGGGGCGAAGCTACGCGGTATTCTGATTCGCTCAGACAGTCCTCGCTTTGTGGAAATGCCCACTGGGCATTTCCAGTCGCTGCGGAACTCGCTCGGTCAGAACACCCCGTATCTTCGCTAAGCTCAGCCGTAGTTGAGAGTGCGCAGTTGCGCTCGCTGCGGAACTCGATTGGTGAGCGGCGCCCCGCATCCCGCCAAGCTCAACCGTAGTTGAAGATGGGCGCGATTAATCCCCGAGGTTCTTGTTGTAGAGGGTCACTTCGCCGCCGACATTGGCGTAGAGGCTCACCTTGTTGTCATCGTTCAGCGCGGCCCACAGCTCATCGGGAGTCGGCAGCGTCACCGGGATGGGCTCGCCGGCGAAGGTAGGCAGCGGATTGCCGTCGCCCTGATAGGTGCTGATGAAGTAGCCTTGCCCCTCGTCGGCACCTTCGTAGGCGAAGAACTCGCGGATACAGCGGTCGCCATCGGCGTGCTTCAAGATGGACATCTCAAACGAGCCGTCGGGGTTCACAATGGCCGAGATGCGCGGCGTGAAGTTCGGCGCGTCGGGCTCGTACTCGCGCTGCATGCAGCCAGCGCGGAAATCGCCCGCCTCCACGATAGTGTCGGTTTGATCGCCGTTGGTGACCACGAGCGCGTCGCCCATCGTGCGCACGGGGTGGTAGATGATGAGGCTCGGATCTTCCAGAAGCGCGGGATCGTGGGCCTCGGTGCGGATGCCGTCGGGTTCTGCGGCGAAGATGCGATTGCGGCTGTTCACCGAGCGGCCCATGATGAAGTAGTACACGGTGTCCTTGCCCACCACGATACCGCGGCCCGGGTAGGGATTGTTTTCCAGCAGTTCGACGAGGTCTTGCACGGGCGTTCCCTTTCTCTTCGGCTCTCCGACGTTGCCGCGACCGGTGCGCTTTCCGCATCGGCTCTCGACGCGTCGGCATCTTCCGCGCCCCACCCAACTAAAAAGGGCAAGCCCCTCCTGCGAGAAGGCTTGCCCAGACGGTCGGCAGGATATGCGCGCTGCTCCCCCGTGGTTCCCCACGCGTACCCGTCAGTCACAGCGCGTTCGCTTCGAAAAGCAGGTTATCACGGAAGGAGCCGTCTGCGAAAGAGCGCTCCTCGTTTTCCCACGGCTTTTCCGTCGGCGGCGCAAGCGCGGCCAGAGCGGCTATTCCCGCCCCAGGCTCTTCTCGTGGCGGGCCTGCGCCTCTTCGCTGTAGCGCTGCTTGTAGCGCACGTCCACCAGCTCGCCGACAATGGCGATGGCCAGCTCCGCCGGGGTCTTCGCGCCGAAGCTAAGACCGATGGGCCGCTTCACGCGATCCCAATCGGACTCGGAAATGCCCGCATTGATGACGAGGTCGTGCACCGTGGAGTTCTTGCCCGCGCACCCCATCATGCCCACATAGTGCACGCCGTTCTGCAGCGCCCAGACGCAGCTTTCCGGGTCGAACATATGCCCGCGAGTCAGCACGCACACATAGTCCTCAGGGCGCCCCGGCATGTTAGCCAGCTCGTCGAAGTTGCCCCCATGCAGCATGATGCGCTCGGCAGTCGGGAAACGTTCCTCGTTCAAAAACGCCGGGTCGTAATCGACGGCCACCACATGGAAGCCCACGTGGTCGGCCAGCTGCGCCACCTCCACGGCAGCATCGGACGCTCCAAGCAGCCAGACGCGCACCTTCCCGAATAAAGGCTCGCTGGCCCAAGTGAGACCGTCGAACTGATCGTTGTGCATCGAGGGGCCGCGGGTGACGTCCTTCGCCTGGAAGATATCGCGGGGCGACAGCTCGCGGGAGGCGACAATTTCCTTGGCATCGTTGCAGAAGAACACAAGCAGCTCTCTGTCGGCGGAACCCTGCTCGCCGTACTTCTTCGTGACCTCATTGTCCACATTGCCCTGGGCAGCAGCCCCGTCGTAGACGACCTTGAAGCCGAGCCACGCCAAATCGCCCTCGTCCATAGCGCGCAAGGCGCGCTCGAACGTGGGGATATCGGCCTCAGTTAGCGTGGCGGCGATAGCCTCCAGCGTCGCGGGGCCGATGTGCGCATCGCCCGCCGTCGCCTCTTCCGAGAACGCCGGGAAATCCTCGACGGCCAGCTCGGGCACACGACCGGCTCGCAAATCAGCGACAATGGTTTCGATGGTCTCTCGTTTCATGGGTTCCTCCGCAATATTTTTCTCAAAAATGGTCAAAAAGTCGAGAAATGAGTCTATATTTTGACCAACAAGACGCTATTCACGCCAAAATGATGCGCAACGGGACACATTTTCGATTGTTTCGAGCCCAAAACCAACGTCGCAAGACTCACTTCTCAGGTTTTTGACCAAAAAATCCAAAATTTGTGTCACCGAGCGCGCTTTTAACCGAGCGGTTGAATATGAATCTTGCGGTCGGCATCCAGGGTCATGCGGCCCTCGGCGATGGCGCGCAGCACCTCGGGGTAAATGACGTGCTCGGTCTCGTGGATGCGCGCCTCCAAAGCGTCGATATCGTCACCTTCCAGCACCGGCACCGCGCGCTGAGCCACGATGGGCCCCTTGTCGTAGTCCTCGTTGGCCAGATGCACCGTTACGCCCGTCACCTTCACACCGGCATCCCATGCATCTTGAATAGCATGGGCGCCCTTGAAGGAGGGCAATAGCGCCGGGTGCAGATTCAGCACGCGATCGGGGAAGGCGTCGAGCACTACCGGGGTGAGCTTGCGCATATAGCCGGCCATGACCAGGTACTCAGCCCCAGCCTTATCCATGATGGCGGCAATGCGCCCGTCGGCGGCCGTGGGATCCTCGTAGCAGGAGCGGTCGAACACCGTCACGGGAATGCCGGCCGCCCGAGCGCGTTCGATGCCGTAGGCATCGGGGCGCGAGGACAGCACATGCACGATCTCAACCGGCAGATCCTCGGCAATCTCGTCGATGATGGCCTGCAAGTTCGTTCCGCTACCGGAGAGCAGCACGCCGATCTTCAGCTTCTCCATCTCATTTCCCTTCTCTCGGTCGCAGGGACTACGCGAACAAGCCGCCCTCGTTGGCGTACTGGACCTCGCCCCCGCCAGCGACGATGCGGCCGACGCGGAAGGCCTGCTCGCCGGCATCGGCCAGGGCGGCCTCCACGGCCTCAGCCTCGTCCGGATTCACGATGAGAATCATGCCGAGGCCCATGTTGAAGGTCTTGAGGGCCTCCTCCTCCGAGAGATTCGCCTGCTCGCAGGCAAAGCGCACCACCGGTGGAATGGGCCAGGTGCCCAAATCGACCTCGGCGTTCACGCCTGCGGGCAAGGCGCGGTTCAGGTTCTCGGTGATGCCGCCGCCAGTGATATGAGCCAGAGCGCGGGTGCCGCCGGGCACCTGCTCCATGACCGCGCGCACCGGCTTCACGTAAATGCGCGTCGGCGTGAGCAGGGCTTCCAGAATGCTCTGGCCACCCAAGTCCTCGCGAGCCTCGCGCAGCTCCTCCTCGGTACGGCCCTCGATACACACCTTGCGGGCCAGCGAGTAGCCGTTGGAATGCAGGCCAGACGAGGCGAGGCCGATGAGCACGTCGCCTTCGCGCACGCTTTCGGGATCGAGCATGCGCGGGCGATCGACCAGGCCCACGCAGAAACCGGACAGATCGTAGTCGTCCGGGTCCATCACGCCGGGATGCTCGGCCATCTCGCCGCCGATGAGCGCGCAGCCAGACTGGCGGCAGCCTTCGCCGATGCCGCCGACGATCTTGGCCATGGCCTCGGCATCCAGCTTGCCCACGGCCACGTAGTCGAGGAAGAACAAAGGCTCCGCGCCGGTGGCAAGAATGTCGTTCACGCACATGGCCACCAGATCGATGCCCACCGTATCGTGCACGCCAAGACGCTGAGCGACCTTGAGCTTCGTGCCCACGCCATCGGTGCCCGACACCAAAAGCGGATCGACCATGTCCTTGGCCACCGCGATGGAGAACAGGCCGCCGAAGCCGCCGATGTCGCCCACCACTTCGGGGCGATAGGTGGAATGCACCGTGTCCTTGATGGCGTCCACGGCACGGGCGCCCTCCACGATATCGACGCCGGCCTCGGCATAGGTCACGCTGTTCTGGTTTTCCATGGGGTTCCTTTCAGTGTCTATGAAACCTCGCCGGCGTACACCGCCTCGAAGTCCTTGCGGGTAAGAAAGCTCTTCTTTGCCACATCGTCGGGAATGGGCACCGGGTAGTCGCCGGTGAAGCAAGCCGTGCAGAAGCCGTCGTGGCCCGCATCGGCGAGCGAGGCGCGCAGGCCGTCCAGGCTGATGAACGCGAGCGAATCGGAGCCGATCCAATCGTTCATCTCCTCCAACGTCATGTTCGCGGCGATGAGCTGCTCGCGGGTATCGGTGTCGATGCCGTAGAAGCAGGGCCAGAGCACCTCGGGGCTCACGATGCGCAGGTGCACCTCGGCCGCACCGGCATCGCGCAGCATCTGCACGAGCTTCTTGGAGGTGTTGCCACGCACGATGGAATCATCGATGACCACGAGGCGCTTGCCGGAAATCACGCTCGGCAGCGGGTTCAGCTTTAGGCGAATGCCCAGCTGGCGCATGGCTTGGGTGGGCTGGATGAACGTGCGGCCCACGTAGCGGTTCTTCACAATGCCGTCGGTGAACGGAACGCCCGAGGCCTCCGAATAGCCCAGGGCCGCGGGCACGCCAGAGTCGGGCACGCCAAGCACGAGGTCGGCCTCCACGGGCGCCTCCTCGGCCAGAATGCGGCCCATGGCGCGACGCGCCTGGTAGACCGACTGCCCGTCGAGCACGGAATCGGGCCGGGCGAAGTATACGTATTCGAAGATGCAAGAGGCCCGCGGGCGCGGCGGCACGGCCTGCTCGCTCACCATGCCCTCGGCGGTGAAGCGCACCATCTCGCCAGGCTCCACATCGCGCACGTACTCGGCGCCGACGATGTCGAGTCCGCAGGTTTCCGAGGACACGACCCACCCGCGGCCCTCGGGCAGCTGCCCGATGCACAGGGGTCGGATGCCGTGGGGATCGCGGAAGGCGTAGAGCGCCTCGGGGCTCGCGAGCACCATGGCATAGGCGCCCTCCAGGTTCTCCATGGCGTAGCGGATGCCCTCGCGCAGATGATGGGTCTGGCGCGTGAGGTGGCCGATGGCCTTGGCCGCCACCTCGGAATCGGTGCCGGCGCGCAGGTGCTCCCCCTCGTCGATAAGCTGCGCCCGCAGGTGGTTCGTGTTCACCAGCGTGCCGTTGTGGGCGAGCGCGATGAGCGTGTCGTCGATAGCGGAGATGTGCGGCTGCGCCGCCTCCCAGGAGGCCTTCCCGCCGCTGGTGGAGTAGCGCACGTGCCCGATGGCCACCACGCCCTCGCCAAGGCCCGCCAGCGTTGCCTCGTCGAAGACCTGGGTCACAAGCCCCAAGTCCTTCGCCTCGATGACCGTGGAACCGTCGCCCACGGCGATGCCCGCGCTCTCCTGGCCGCGATGCTGCAGGGCCTGCAGCCCGTAGCAGGTCAGGCGCGCCACGTCCTCCCCCGGCGCGTAGACGCCGAAGACGCCGCACTCCTCTTCCAATCGATCCGGCTGCTCGCCGGGAAATATGCTATCGGCCACTAGCCCTCCACTCGCTCTTGCGCGTCGGCGGCAATCTCGCCGGCCGCATCGTCTTCCACCGCCGTGTCGCCTTGGTAGGTGTCGGTGCCAACATAGCTGATGGGCACGAATTCAGCAACATCGGCGAAGGTGATATAGCGCCAGGTGTTGTCGGCTCCATCGCACGTACAGAACCCAAAGAGCTTCGTCGCATCGGCGAGGGTGTCGGTGGTATCGGGGTCGGGCGTGACCACGGACTCCTCCACGAGCCAGTCCTTGAAGGCCGTGAATTCCTCGTCGGTCGGGTAGTTCGGCGTGGCGATGGAGGAATGGGTCATGGGCACGTGCTCCACGGCGAAGGTCTGCAAGCGGTAGTTGCCCTCGGGGGTGAGCAGGTAAATGGTGCGGTGCTCATTGAAAATGGCCGAATCGCGGAACTCGGCGAACAGGGCGAACATGGACCCATTGCGCATATGATGGCCGTAAAGGATGTTCACCTCGTCGGAGAAGTCGCCGGCGTTCTCGCCCGACAGCATGATGGAGCCGAACTCGGCGCCGAAAGAGCCCTCGCCCAGGCTGAAGTTGTGGTGCAGGTAGTACTCCGAGTCGCCGTCTTTGTGAGCCACCGGGTAGTTGATGACGGTGCCGGGCATATACACCCAGGCGACGATGTCCGGATTGATCTCGCGCAGGGCGTCCCAATCGACCACCAGATCAGCCAAGTTCGCGACATGGCCGTCCTCGGGCACTTCAACGACACGGCTGGCAATCTCCTCGTACTCGTTTTGGCCCTGCCAATAGGTGTAGAACAGATAGCCCAGCGTGCCCACCGAGCCGATGAACACGATGAGCGCCAGCCAGAACACGATGCGCCAGAAGCACCCGCGCTTCTTCTTTTTCTTCCTCGTATCGGTATTCTCTGCGGTAGCCATGAGGCGTCCCCCTTCGATATCGATCTCTCTGCGTAGTGCCGGACCGCAGGGACGGCCCTCGGCCGCGCCGCCCACGACGTCCTCGCCGGTCCCGTGCCGGCGCTCTCGCCTTCCCCGGCCCTGCGCCGGCGGAAAACAAAAGGGCCCCCGCAGGGGCCCTGAGCTCACCCCGTCGAGCGGGCGAGCTGCTACTTCTTCATCTCGTCCATGAAGCCCTTGGCGATGAACACCACGATGACGAGCACGATGATGGCCACAACGACCCAGATGGCCTCCATGGGCACTTCGAAACCGAACAAAGACATAGCGGACTCCTTCTATGCAACGGGGCCATCCTCTGCGCACCCGCCAACTTGCTGATGTTGGGTTCATAGTACCCTGAACCCCGGGTTGGCGCAAGGAAAAACCCCGCGACGACGGCGAACTGTCCTCTTGGAGGGCATCACGAGGCGGGGCACTCGCCCAAGCGCTTCTCCAGGGCTTCCACGATGATGCGCAGGGCCTTGATGCGGGCGTAGCGCTTGTCATCGGACTCCAGCACCACCCAGGGAGCGAACGTGGTCGACGTCAAGCGGAACATATCGTCGATGGCGGCCTTGTACTGGGGGTACTTCTCGCGATTGCGCCAATCGTCCTCGGTGATCTTCCACTGCTTGGCCGGGTCGTCCTCGCGGTCCTGGAAGCGGCGCAGCTGCTCCTCGGGGCTCACATCGACCCAGAACTTCAGCAAGATGGCGCCCCAATCGACCAGATCGTGCTCGAACTCGTTGATTTCGTCGTAGGCCCGCGACCACTCGGCCGGCGTGGCGAAACTCTCCACGCGCTCCACCAGCACGCGCCCGTACCAGCTGCGATCGTACATGCCCACGTGCCCCGCCTTGGGCAGGCGCGTCCAGTAGCGCCAGAGGAACGGATGGGCGAGCTCGGGCTTGGTGGGCGCCGGCGACGGGAAGATGGTGTAGGCGCGAGCGTCGAGGGCCTGGGCGACACGCTTGATGTTGCCGCCCTTGCCGGCCGCGTCCCACCCCTCGTACATGAGAATGAGGGGGACCCGGCGCTGGAACATGATGTTCTCCAGGCGGAACAGGCGATCCTGCAGGCGCTTGCGCTCGGTTTTGTATTCCTCCAAGGTGAGCACCAGGCTGTGGTCGATCGTGTCCACCTGGGGGTAGTGCTTCACGATGTCGAAGCGGGACTTCTTGGGGGCCAAATCGTGGGCCGCGGCCGCCTGGGCCTCGGCGCGGGCCAAAGCCACGCCGGTTAACATGCCGCGTCCAGGCTGGGTCGCCGGCGCTGGCACCGCACCGGCTGCCTCGGCAGCGGCGGCCTCTTCCACGGCGCGCTCTTCCGCGAGAAGCGCATCGGCCTTCTCGCGGGCCGCCAGCGACGCCTTCAGCACGTCGTCGGCCTCCTTGCGGGCGAGTGCGCGCTCCAGGGCGTCCACCAGCGTGCTGGCGATGGTGAGGTTCGTGCGGCGCTTGTCCTCGCCGTTGAGCAGCACCCAGGGAGCGAAGTCGTAGTCGCTGCGCTCGAGCAGACGGTCGTACAGCTCGTAGGCGGTCTCGTAGCCGTGATGGCTCTCGAGCTTCTTCTCGGTCACGCGCCAACGGGTCACGGGATCGTCGTGCAGCCGCTGCAAGCGTTCGACTTGGGCTTTCTTGGTCATATGCACGAAGAACTTCACCACCACGTAGCCATCGGCCACAAGCTGCTGCTCGAAGTCGTGAACGGAATCCAAGTAGTGGCGCTCCTCCTTCTTGGGAAGCAGCAGTTTGGCCGGCGCGTTGTAGAGCATATGCTGAATGACCGCCGTATACCAACCGCGATCGTAGAACGTGATGGAGTTCCGCTCGCCTAAGGCCTTCCAGAAGGGCTGCATAATGGGGTAGAAGCCCGTCACGCCGCACTCGCGGCCGACGAACTCGCGCTCGGTGTCCGGATCGAGGTCGAGCCCCACGTAAACCCCGGTGGAGCGGGCGTCTAAGTGATACATGAGATCGGAGATACGACTGCCCTTGCCGGCGCCGTTCCAGCCCTCGAACAGTACCACGAGCCCCACGCCCTCGTTATGAGCCTGCTGCTGGAGCACCACGAGCTTGGCCAGAAGTTCGTCCCACTGCTCCTTGTAGACGGCCTTCTTCATGGGCTTCTTGTTGAACGTGACCTTCTCGAGCATGGCTTTCCTTTCCCCTATCTTTGGGCGTTCGTCTTCTGTGAGAACCGGGCGCTGCGACGCCGGCCTATTTGCCGAACAGGCGGCGAAAGAACCGCGCGATGGCATTGCCCTCAGGCGCCGGTTCCACCACGGCGGCCGGCACGATGGCGCGGCCGTCATCGGTGCGAGCGGCATCGATGACCTCGGTTGCGGGGGCCGGAGCGGGGGCCGGAGCAGGGGCCGGTGCCGCAGCAGCGCTCGGCGCGGTATCGGGCAGCGGGCGCCCCTCTTCCACGGCCGTTGCCGCCGCGGCATCCAACTCCGCGCGTTCGGCCACGGGGCCCTCGGCGGTCGGGGCTGTCGCAGCCGGATCAGCCGCCTCGGCCGGATCGGTCGCAACCGGATCAGAACCGGCAGCAGGGGCATCTTCCGAGGACGCCGTCGCCCCTTGGGCCTCACGGGCCTGCAGAGCGGCCACCTCCTGGGCCACGCCCTTGGTCACCGCCTCCAAAACCGACGCCGCCGTAGCCGTCGCAGCCGCGGCCATGGCATCGGCCGCATCGCGCACGGCCTTGGCCTCGGCCGCCTCCAACTCCGGCGAGCGATGGGCGATAAACTCCGACTCCTCTTCCGTCACCACCTCGTCGGCGCCGGCCGGGGCGCTCCCTGCGGTCGCCACCTCCCCGAGCGGAAACACCATGCGCGCACTGCCGCCGTTGTTGGCCTCCTGACGGGCGGCCAGCTCGGCCGACACGAGCTTCATGCGCTGAGCTTCGGCAATGAGGTACTTCTGGGAATCGAACAGCTCTACCTCCCCGTTCTCGTCGCGCTCAGCGAAGGCGCCGAGCGCCGTGTAGGAGCCGTCGGGCAGAAGCTCGCGCAGCTTGGCGGTGTCGGAGTAGCAGATGCCCAAATACCCCAGCACCTGGTTGCGCAGCGTGTCGTTCAGAATGGGCCAGGCGATCTCGATGCGCTTGTCCATGTTGCGGGTCATGAGGTCGGCGCTGGACAAATACAGCTTGCAATCGTCGCGCGGGCCGAAGCCGTAGATGCGGCTGTGCTCGAGCAGCTGGCCGACGATGGACACCTCGCGCACGCGGTCGGTGTAGCCTTCCACGCCCGGCAGGATGCAGGAGATGCCGCGCACGAACAGGTCGATGGGCACCCCCGCCTGGGAGGCCTCCACCAGCTTGTCGATGACCTCCTTATCGGTGATGGAGTTCGTCTTGAAGAACAGCCCACACTTCTCGCCGCGGCGCGCGCGCTCGATCTGCTCGTCGATGTTGCGCAAGATGTTCTGCTTGATCATGAGCGGCGCGACCCACAGGATGTCGTAGTTGTCCGAGGTGTTCTCCAGCGCCATGTTGCGGAAGAAGTCGGCAGCGTCGTGACCGATTTGGGAATCGCAGGTGATGAACGAGAAGTCGGTGTAGAGCTTCGCCGTCTTCTCGTTGTAGTTGCCCGTACCCAGCTGGGTGATGTGCTGCAGGCCGTTTTCCGTCTGACGCGTGATAGTGCAGATCTTCGAGTGCACCTTGAAGTTGCGGAAGCCGTAGATGACGTGGCAGCCGGCGGCCTCGAAGCGCTGGGACCACTCGATGTTGTTGGACTCGTCGAAGCGGGCGCGCAGCTCGAACAGCGCCGTGACCTCCTTGCCGTTCTCGGCGGCGTTGATGAGCGCCTCGGCCAGATGCGACTGGCTCGCCAGGCGGTACAGCGTGATTTTGATGGAAACGACGGCCGGGTCCACCGAGGCCTCGCGCAGAAGCTGCACGAAAGCGTCCATGGACTGGTAGGGGTACGACAACAGCACCTCGTGCTCGCTCACCTGCTCGATGATGGAGCGCTTGCGATCGAGGCAGGCGGGCCACTGAGGCGTGAACGGCGCCTGGGTGAGCGCGGCGCGCGCCTCGGCGGACAGACGACTGCCCAACCCCCAGGTGTAGCCCATGTTCAGCGGCACGCGGGTGACGAACAGCTGGTGCTCGGCCAGGCCCAACTTCTCCAGCAGAAGCCCCTTCACCGTGCGCGAGAGCGGCCGCTCGCTTTCCAGGCGCACCGGCGCCAGGCGGCTGCGCTTCTTCAGGATGCGCTTCATGTGCTCGCGGTAGTCCTCGCCCTGCTCTTCGGCGCCTTCCGTGGCATCCAAATCGGCGTTGCGGGTCACGCAGATGATGTTGGTGTGCTTGACGGTGTACATCGAGAAGACCTCGGCAGCGAACATCTCGATGGCGCGCTCCACCAGGATGAACTGCAGCCCGTCGCCGGGCAGTTCGATGACGCGGCTCGTCTGGCGCGGTAGCGGGATGATGCCCAGCGTCACGCCCTCGGCTCCCAGATTCTTCGTGGCCTTCGCCTCGGCCTTGTCGCGGGCGCGCTCCTCCTTCGACTTCTTCGCCTTGGGACGCGCCTCCTCATCGAGGCGCACGACGATGTACAGGCCGCCGTTTTCCAGGTGCGGGAAAGGGTGCCGCGCGTTGATGATCTGCGGCGAGAGGAAGGGCAGCACGTTGTCTTCCATGTAGCCGCGCAGATAATCGCGCTGCTCGGCCGTGAGGTCTTCCTTGTGCAAACCGCGAATGCCCTGTTCGGCGAGGAGGCTGCGGACCGTTTTATAGGTTTCCTCGTAGTAGGGGTACAGCTCGTGGCAGCGGGCGTAGATGGCGTCCAGCTGCTGGGCCGGCGTCATGCCGGACTTCGGGTCGATGATGGACTTCTTCAAAAGCGACAGGTCGGTGAGCGAGCCGACGCGCACCATGAAGAACTCCTGCAAGTTGCTCCAGAAGATGGAGATGAAGTTCAAACGCTCAAGCAGCGGCACCGTGGGATCGGCGCCCTGGTCGAGCACGCGCTTGTTGAAATCGAGCCACGAGAGCTCACGGTTCTGCATATAAGGCGGCTTCACAATCGTCGTCGTTGCCGCGGTATCCTTCGATGCCTGTGCGTTCATGGGCCTAGCCTTCTCCCTCTTGTATAGTCGCTGGCCGAAAAAATCAAGCCGCGCACCGGAACGCGCGCGACCTATGTATTTTACCATTCTTTGGACGATTAGCCGAAATTTGGCAACGGGATGTCAACGGCCCTGGAAAAAGCAGTCCGATGCGTCAGGCCGCTCCTAAGATCCTCGCCAAAACGCCCACCCTACAAGCTCGCCGCCCCGAGACAGTTCACCCCATTGGCCTCGCAGATGGCTCTCAGCTTCTTGTCAAACGTGAAGAGCGTAGCAGCATTGCGCCGAGCGAGGACGAGATAAAGCATATCGTAAACAGGGTGGTTGTTCCGCGCAGCCTCATGAAGCGCCTCCAGCAGAAGCGATTCGTCATCCGCATAACCGTCTATCAAATCAAGCGCATTCTGGAAGAGCTCGATGCCTTCCTCCTCGGAAAGACCCCCTATCCGTATGTACTTCCAAGCCACATTGCCCATTTCGGTTACGAAGCATCGCGGAGCGATGATCGCCTCCCCATTGCCCACAAGCATTCTGAGCGCCTGCCCCGCTTCTCCGCCTTGGGCCATCGCCACGGCGGCATTAGCATCCAGAACGATCATTGACACCCCCCTCGTCTTCGATGTCGGCAAAAGGATCAAGGGATGCCATAATGCGATCGGTGCGCTCTTCCCTTCCCTCTCTTACCAATGCAACGATCTCATCAGTCGTCAGCGTCTTGCACTTCCAGTTCAGTTCATCGAAATTGGCGAAAATCTGCTGACGCCTCTGCGCTCGGGACTCCTCGATTGCCCCTCTTTCCTGCCAGAAGCTTCCCTTTGCGACCCCCGCTGAAGCGAGCTGAATATCACCATTGCGCGGCGCGGGGCGTGACAGACGATCTGCATCGAACGGGAAGGACTCCTGCCGCAGCGCCGATGCCTCGGCCAGCATCTCCTCCACGGCGATGATCGTCTGCTGGGCAATAGAGCGATGGTTGCGCGCCGCGTATTCCTTCAGCTCATCGTAAAGCGTCGCCGGAAAATCCCTTACCTGAAGCGCAGGCATCTCTTGTCCTCTCTTCCGGAGCAATCATTGCATGCATTATACCTACTTTTACATGCATATACAAGCGGCCTAGTGCAATCCCCGTTCTGACTATCGTTCTACCGATAGTCAGAACGGGGTCACCGTGGCGATCGCCCTGGCCCGCGTCCTCGGCTGCTCCGTGGAGGATCTGATGCAGGGGGTGTAAAGATCAATCAGCTGCGCCGTCGACGAGCTTGAGGCCGATGACGCAACCGACGAGGCCGGCGATGAGCAGGATGCGGGCGAGGTTTGCGGGCTCCGACCCTGTGGCCATACCGTAGATGACCGTGAGGGCCGCGCCGATGCCCACCCACACGGCGTAGGCCGTCCCCGTCGGCAGCGTCTTCACAGCGAAGGAAAGCCCCAGCATGGAAAGCACCAGGGCCACGACGAACACAATGGTGGGGCCGACATGGGTGAAGCCCTCGGACTTGCCGAGGGCTATGGCCCACACCGATTCCATGCAGCCCGAGGCCACAAGCACAAGCCAACTCATTATTCGTCGATCACCATGGTCGGATTGTCGCGGGTGACGATCTGCTTGGCGAAGATGTCGGCACCCAGGTACTGCTGCACCATGGCGGCCAGCTGGTCGGTGGCAGCCGCCAGATCGTCGGCGCGGGCCGGATCCACGGACTCGATGATGAGGAAGGCCTTCTTCGAATCGTCGGTCAGGGCCGTGCGCTCGCCGTCGCGCCAGTTCCAGCAGCGGCAGATGGCACCGGCATCGTCGCGATAGCACAGCTCGCCTTCCAACGTGGGCGCGTCCTCCTCCTCGCCGAGCGGACGGAACGCATCGCCGCCCTCGGTAATGCCGAGGCGAATGTCACCGGCCATGGCATCGATGTCCTCACCGCCCACGGGCAGCGCGTGCGTAAGCGACACCGTGTTGTAGATGTCCACCGACGGCGTGATGGAGCCCACGGGATTGCCCTTCAGCACGCGCTTCAGCAGGTTCTCGATGGAACAGCGCACTCCCTTCTTCGTCTTGAACTTCTGGTAGGCGTCGCGCCATACGGCCACCACCTCGTTCTGCGAGATGGTGTTGCTCTCCAGGTGCTGATCGGCCTTTCCGTTGGCCTCGGCCAGAGCGCGCGCGATGGCGGCGGCGTCTTCGGGCGCCACCTCTTCAGTCGGCTTCATGTTGTGAGCCACGACGATGCCGATCTGAGCCTCGGGGAACAGCTCCCAAAACGACTCTTCCGTCACGAACTGCTTCATAGGTCTTCCTTTCTCGACGGCCGTCGCGCCCGCAAAGCCCTCAGCTTCGCGTGCCAGCACAAACGCGACGACCTTCTCCAACGAAAAAGCGCCCGCGGGGCGAACATCTTCAAAGGCCTAACGATGTCCGCGCTGCGAGCGCTTCGTGCCTACCCGGCGGCAGGCTATGTGCTTTAAGCTGGCTCCATGATAGCACGATGGCAGCGGCTATATCCAGTTTGGCATTTTCAGAGACCGAACTCCACGAGCAGCGCTTCGCGGTAGGCAGCGTCCTCGGAGACGCGCTTTGCGTCGTCGAGGCGGCCCGCGTCAATAAGACGACCGACGAGAGCTCCTAAGCGATCCATGCCCTGCTCGATACCCTGCTCGATACCCTGCTCGATACCCTGCTCGATGCCCTGCTCGATGCCCTGCTCCAGAGCCTCTTCCCTGGCCCGGCGACAGCGCATCTCGGTCTCCTGCTCATAGGTCAGCACGCGATTCACCCACTCTCGATCTTCGTTGAACGCATCGACCAGAGCGTCGATCTCTTCCGACAACGGCCCCAAGGCCTCTCCAGTCTGGAGGTATCGTAGCACATCCCGCAAGCCGGGATCAGCAGCTGTCTCCCACGCTGTGGCATTGAGCACCACCCAGGGAGAGCCGTCCCCTACATCAAGATCTCGATAATCAATGCACTGCCGCTCAATCACGTACAATGGGGAGCCTTTGCCATAGGCGTCGAAGGTGCAGACGAACATCACGTAGCTCTCAGGCAGATCACCGAAGTCCGCCCCCGCGCCCAGCTCGCCCACGTCCATGGCGGCCTGGTAGTAGCGCATGCGACGCCCTAGGTCGCGTTCCTTTGCGACTTGCATCTCGATGTCATAGACCCGCCCGTCCCCTCTGGCGAACACATCCAGGCGCACGCCCCGCCCTGACGTCAGCGGCTCGAAGCACTGCTCGGCGTTCAAGTAGGATATCTCGCCCGCCTCTATCCCAAGCGCGGCGCGCAGAATCTTGCGGCAAACATCCTTCTCGCATAGTACTCGATTAAACATCCAGCGGTCCTGGAACCCCAGTTTTCTCTTTGTCATCATGAACCCCCTTCGATCAGCGACAAGTCGATGGAGGGACATTCTGCCAGAGCACGACCGTAGCAATGACGCGGGAAAGTCCCGTTCTATTCCTCGCGCCAACCGCAACGGAGTCGCACTAGAGTCGCATCTTCTACCCGATGCCGCCGTAGAAGATGCCGAGCACGATGACCAGCGCGGTGATGCCCACGAACACGTAGCGGGTGAACACGTTGAACCACGCTCCCAAAGGCTTCTTGCGCCCCAGCTCCGCCTGGCTCTTCGCGAAGCCCGCCGGGCACACCCAGAAGAACATGATGGCCGCCAGGAACGCGCCCACAGGGATGACGTAGATGGAGATGACGTCCATCCAGTCGCTCACCGAGCTGCCGCCTTCGATAAACAGGCCCACGGCCACGGCAGCCACGGCGATAATGCCCACCGACGCCAACCGCGACAGTCCCAGCTGTTTCTGAAGCGCCTCCACCGGTGCCTCGAACAAATTCATGAGGCTCGTGATGGCGGCGAACACCACGGCCACGAACAGGATGACCGCGAAAACGCCGCCGAAAGGCATCTCCTGAAACACCTGGGCCAGCGTGATGAACAGAAGCGGCGGCCCAGAGGACACGTCCAACCCGAAGGCGAACACCGCCGGCACCACCACGCACGCGGACACGAGCCCCGCGATGGTGTCGAAGATGGCGACGTTCTTCGCCGCGTCCACCACGTCCACGTCTCGCTTCAGGTAGCTGCCGTACACCAGCGTGCCGCAGCCGGCCAACGACAGGCTGAAGAATGCCTGGCCGAGCGCGTACACCCAGGTAGTGGGATTCAGCAGCGCCTCCCAGCGGGGCACGAGCAGGTACAGATAGCCCGCTTCCGCCCCCGGCAGCGTGGCCACGCGGATGGCGATGATGACGAACAGCACGAAGAAGGTGGGCATGAGCACCTTGTTCGCCTTCTCGATGCCCCGGGACACGCCGAGGATCATGATGCCGAAGGTGATGGCCAGCCCCAGCAAGTGGAAACCCACGTTACCGAAGTCCGACGCCATGGCTCCGAAGAAGGCGCCCGTATCGGTTTGGGCCATAAGCTCGCCGGTCATCGCCGAGAACAGGTAATGGCAAGCCCAGCCCAGCACCACGGCATACCCGATGGCCAAGGCGAGCGACCCCAGCGTGGGAATTAGCCCGATGATCTTGCCGATGCGCTCGCCATGCCGCACGCCGCGCATCTCCATGGCGCGCCCGAAAGCGCCCATGGGGCCGGTGCCCATGGCGCGGCCGAAGGCCATCTCCCCGATCACGCCAGTGAAGCCGAGCAGGGCCACGAAGATGAGGTACGGAATGAGGAAGGCCGCGCCGCCCAGCTGGGCCACACGGTAGGGGAACAACCAGATATTGGCCATGCCCACCGCACTGCCCACGCAGGCGAGGATGAACCCGGTGTGGGTGGCCCAGGTGTCGCGACGCCCGCGACCCGAACCGCCCGATGGGTTCGGCGCACCGACGGCCGTCTCCTCTCCGACCTCGATGGCCCGCGCCTCCTCCGCAATGATGTTGTCGTCTCTTGTCGCCACAGCATCCTCCTTGAATTTCTGTGACTTCCATCATAGCGAAAGGCACGAAACGAACAAGCAAGTTCTGGCCAGAGGGAGAATCCTGCACACTTTTCCGGCGCGTTCAACAAGGGGCAGCAACGCCAGCGGGATGCTAGGAATGCAGGAAACCGCTCGCTTCCATTTCGTCGAGCCAGGCGGCCACCTCATCGCGGGACTGAGCGGGAGTGCCGTTGAAATAATGGCGCAACGCATCGGCGATGCCCTCGGCGGAAAGCCCCGTGAGAGCCAGCGCGAGAATGGAGCCTCCCATCTTGTTCATGGCGAAGCACTTGCCCTCGGCATCGTACAGGGAAACGCCCTGGCCGCTTCTTGCCAGATAGGCCCCGGGAGCAAGGGTTCGCGTTTTCATGTCGCCCGTCCTTTCGGCAGCAGATAAAGCAGGACCGAGGACAGAAAGCTCTTGCGCCGATCACTACCAAGAAATAACGACAGTGTAACGGTGACTCCTTGTAAATAACCCCAGGTTAACAGCGATGTCATGTTCTGTTGCCAAAGCGAAATCAATGAGCTGCTCGCTTATAGAAGAACACAATCGAGCGAGCCTTACGATTCCGACGAGCAAAGTCATTTTCGAAATCTCCCAAGAAAATGCCAGTTCGATCCCGCTTTGGCAAGAAGGGGAGGCGGCTGAGGGGTGAAAATGCCAGTTTAGCCCTGCTTTGGTAAGAAACAGCGCCGAAGCTCTTACCATTTCGGGGTCGAACTGGCATTTACTGCATTGTTTCCGAAAAACGGAACCTGTCGGTCGCCTTCGCCTTACACGCAGGCTTCCACCACGGCGGCGATGGCCTCGGCGTGCGCTTGCGCGGCGGCCGGATCAACCGCCTCCACCATCACGCGCACCACCGGCTCGGTGCCACTCGGGCGCAGAAGCACGCGGCCGTCCTCGCCGAGTGCCTCCTCAGCGGAGGCCACGGCAGCGGCCACCTCGGCGCTGTCCTCCACAGCATGCTTGTCGTTCACACGCACGTTAATCAGGGTCTGCGGCATCTTCTCCATGACCTGGATGGCCTCGGCCACGGGCTTGCCGGAACGGATGACCGCCGCCAAGAACTGGCAGGCCGTCATGAGGCCGTCGCCCGTGGAGTTGTGATCGAGCAGAATCATGTGGCCGGACTGCTCGCCGCCGATGGAGTAGCCGTGCTCGCGCATGGCCTCCAGAACGTAGCGGTCGCCTACCTTGGTCTGCACCACGTTGATGCCCATCTCTTTCATGGCGCGCACGAAACCGAAGTTGCACATCACCGTGGACACAACCGTGTCGCCGGCCAGCACGCCGCGTTCGCGCATATCGAGCGCGCAGACCGCTTCCACCATATCGCCGTCGATCTCGGTGCCATCGGGCGCCATGAGCATGACGCGGTCAGCATCGCCATCATGCGCAATACCCACATCGGCACCCGTCTCGGCCATAAGCGCGCGCAGGGGCTCGAGATGAGTGGAGCCGCACCGCACGTTGATGTCCATGCCGTCGAAATCATCGTTGATGACGCTCACCTCGGCGCCCAACCGCCGCAGAGCCTCCGGGGACGTGAGCGAGGAAGCACCGTGACCCGTATCCAAAGCGATGCGCAGGCCCTTGAAGGAAATGCCCTGCTCCTCGATGGAGCAGGCTGCATGATCGATGTAAATGTCGCAAGCGTTTTCCAGCGGAATGACCACGCCCACCTCGGCACCAGCAGGCATCTTGATTTCGGAAGCCAGATAGCTCGTCGCATCGGCGGGAGCATCGGGCGCAGCGGCTTGAGCGGCGCTCCAGGCAGCCTCCTCGGCGGCAGCGGCCTCGCCTTCCAATCCACCGTTGACGATGAAGGCCTCGATCTCGTCTTCCACGGCGTCGGGCAGCTTGAAACCCTGGGCGTCGAAGAACTTGATGCCGTTGTACTCCGGCGGATTGTGAGAGGCGGAGATGACCGCGCCGCCCGCCGCGCGCATCTCGCGCACGAGCAGGGCCACGCCCGGCGTGGGGATGATGCCTGCCTCGAGCACGGTACCACCGGCACTCATGATGCCCGCGGAAAGGGCGGCGCCCAGCATGTCGCCGGAGCGGCGCGTGTCGCGACCCACAACGATAGTCTTGCCGAGATAGATGGCGGCGGCCTGGCCGAGACGATAGGCCATCTCGCAGGTCAGCTCCACATTTGCGATACCGCGCACGCCATCAGTTCCAAACAGTCGGGCCATGAAATCCTTCTTTCCTTCAACTCGGGGGCTCCCCCGAAGTTCTTCATATCGTTTCGCTCGCTCAGGCTGCCGCGAGATTCCCGTCTCTTCCCCGCACAAGACCTGCAGCTGAACGCTACTTTCCGCGTCGTACGAACTCGTCGTGCAAGCGAACGGCGCCGTGCGGCCGCTCTCCTTCGGTCATGCGATTGTTCAGCTCGGCAGCAAACTCGTCGAGCGTGATGCCGTAGCGCTCCAGCACGACGAGAAGATGATACACCACATCGGCGGCCTCGTAGCGCAAATGATCGACCGCCTCGCCGTACTCCGGGGGCAGCTGGACGGAAAGGGGGAAGTCGGCGCCGCCGTCAGCCGTCTCCGCGCCGGTAGTCGTCCCGCCAGCCTCAGTCGCCTCCAACGCCACAGCCGCCGCGAGCGAGGACGTCGCCCAGCCCTCTACGTCCTTGGCGGCCAGGGCCACCTCCCCGGACTCTTCCATGACCTTCTTCAGCACGCCGTCGACGTTGCCAGTCAGAAGCCGGTAGGTGTAGCTCGCCTCGTCGGCGTCGCGACGCGCGGCGATAGTGGCAGCGAGCGCCTCCAACGTCGCGCCAATCTGCGAGGCCGGGGCCGCCTCGCCTTCGGGGATGAACGTCTTGTTGACCATTGAATGCAGCACTTTCTCTCGGGCAGCCACCATGATATTTCTCTCCATGATACCCAACCACAAAAAGCAGGGGCGGCCCGAAAGCCGCCCCTGATAAAAATCACAGGTTTCGAGAAGATGACGCGAGCCGTCGGCCCCACCGCCTTACGCTTCTTCGGGTTCCAAATCGTCCAAAGCCGGTGCGGCAGACGTTTTCGCCTTCCCGCCACCGCGAACCGAGGAGAGGGCATTGGCGAAGGGAACGGGCTTGCCGCTGACGACGCGGAAGGCGATGGCACTTGTGGGACAAGCATCGATGCAGTCGCCGCAGCGGGCGCAGTCGTGCAGGGGCAGCTCGCCCAAATCGGGATGACGCAGGTTCACATCGAAGGTGCAGGCCGTGGCGCAGCGGCTGCAGGCCGTACCCTTGGCTGTTTCCAGGCAGCGCTCGTTGTCGATGACCGGCATGCCCGTGCGGCTGAAGCGGGAGAAAAGGCTCATGAACGCCGAGATGGGGCAGAACCGGCCGCACCATTTGCGCAAGAATACCAGCTCAATGACAAGCATGGCCGGCACGAACAGAAGCGACCAGTTCAAGTCGCCCGCGCCGAACAGGCTCACCAGCAAGGCCACCGCTGCGAAAGTGAGGCCCACGGGGCACACGAGGCAGAACACGGGGAACCCGAACACAGCCGTCGTCAGCAGCGCACCGCCGAGCACCGCATGGCGCGAGTCGAAAGGCGCGTTGCGCTTGGCGTGGCAGGCTCCGCAGGCGGCGCAGTCGTGAGTCGCCGACGCCTCTTTCAGCGCTGCGATCTCCTCGGCGGCGAGGGCCTGGTTCGCTTGAGAGAGGGCCTCCGCCTCCTGCTCGCGCGTTTTCACGGGCTTGAAGAACTCCTTCACTCGGCGCCACAGGGTCACGGGGCAGATCCAGCCGCAGAACAGGCGGCCCAAAAGCAGCACGAGGGCGATGGCCACCACGATGCTCAGCACCGCACGCGGGATGAGGGTCTTGGCCGCCACCATGGATAGCAGCGCGCCCACCGGGCACAGAACCGCGATGTCGTTCGCCCCGAATCCGCACCAGGTTCCCGTGGCCACGCCGGCAATAAAGCAGACGGCCAGCGCCGCAAAAGCCACCGCGGCCACCGCAGTGCGCGCATTCTTGAACTTCATGACGACCCCCTACCCTTCCAGCGGCTTCACGACAATGGCACGCTCCGAGGCGTTCATGGTGGAGCCGGCCTGGGCCGACACGCACACGGCCTCGCAGGCGCCGCAACCGTTGCACTTCTCGGCATCCACCACGGGCAGCCGCGTGTCCAGGGCATCCGTCGCATCGGCGTTCTGGTAGTAGATGGCCGCATTCTCCTCGCCACGCACCTGGATGCACACGTCGTGGCAGAAAGCGCAGAAGCTGCTGCGGTAGGCGATGCACGTTTCGGTATTCAGTACCGCCACGCCAATGACCTCGGTTTCGGGTGCGTAATCGACCGGCAGCTGCAAAGCCCCGGAAGGGCACACAGCCGCGCAGAGGGGCACGCCTCCGTTGCGCTCGGCGCAGAAATCGCAGTAGCGGAAATCGTCCAGCTGACCGGGGTAGCAGTCGGAGAACTCCATGCGCGGCGTGCGCATATTCAGCACGCCCGCATCAAGAGAGGCAGCCACGATCACCTTCTCGGGGCACGCCTCGATGCAGCGGTAGCAGTGCACGCAGCGGGACACCAGGTTCTCCTCGTCCTGTCCTCCCGGCGGTCGCACGAGCGGCTCGCTGCCCACATAGCGCAGCGCCCCCAGCCCGGCCATGGCCACGGTAGCGCCCACGCCAATACACAACGTCCGCCGCGTCAACGGATTTCCACCAGCCATGCTCATCCTCCTCTCTCGGACTTATCAACAGGAATGGGAGCGACCGATCAACCAGCCGCTCCCGTTCCAAGCGCTTCTAGGAAAGCGCGCTCGTCTCCACCCAGATGGCGGGACGCACGCCCACGTTGCCGCCGAGCGTGCTCTTAAGCTCGGAGCCGTGGTCGTCGAAGCCGTCGTGCAGCTCGCCGGCCATGCGGTAGCCGTCGCCGTGCACATAGCCGTCGTCGGTCACCGCCGAGGCGTAGCCGGCATAGTAGCCGTTGGAACGCAGCCACCAGGCCGCCGCGCCGTCGGGCTGCTCGTCGTTGCTCGCCACGCCCACATACACGCCCTGTCTCACGGCGTAGTCGGTAGGATGGGCCACACGAGCAGCGTTGTTGGCGAAGTACTGCTTCGCCTCGGCCAGGCTCAGCAGAAAGACCTGATCAGTCGTCTCCTCGGCCGCATGCACCGACGGGTCAGCCGCCGTGGCCGCCGTGTGGGACACGTTGTTCTTCGCATCGGTCAGCGTCGTGGCGGCAATGGCACCCTGCTCATCGGCGCTGAAGGCGGCCTTCAAGAACTCGCCGTTCAGCCACGTGCGGATCGAGCTCGTCGCCCACTCAATGTCCTTCTGGGGGCGTGGCGACTGCACCGACCACTGGTACGGCTCGGCCGTGTTGTCGTAGGGCACGGCATCCAGCACCGACTCGCTGATGAGCAGCGTCTTGCCGTTCTCCTCGGCAAGCGCAAGCCACGTGATGTCCTGACCCTGGTAGCTGCCGAAAGTGACCGTATCGAAGCTCTGCTCGTCAGCGGTGTTGGCACCGGTATAGGCCAGTTGGGTGTTGTCGCCCTTGGAAGGGTCGCTCACCGGCGCGCTTTCCGTAGCGCACCCGGCGAGGCCAAGTGCGAGCGCTCCGGCGGCAAGCGCCAGGCCAGCCCGCTTGTATATTCCTCGCATGAGAACCTCCTTGTCTCATTTCTCGAAGGGCGGGGAGGCGCACGCGCACGCGGCCTCCCCGAAGCCCGCTAGTACAGCATGAACAGGGTCTCGCCCATGGTGTACATCATGATGCGCAGAGCCACGGCGCACACCAGGCCGGCGATGGCGACCACGGCGCCCCATACCTTCCACGCTCCCTGCTTCTTGCCCAAAAGCGCGCCGACGAGGGCGACCACCAGGGCGATGACCGCCACCACGAGGGCTGCCAGCGAGTCGCCCGTGAACAGCGACACATTGGCCGGGTTGGCCATAGCCACGTTCGGGTGCGTCGGATCGAAGTAGTACTGGAAGGACTGGAAGGTGGCGCTCGAGGCCTCCATGGCGAACATGTAGGCCGCCGAGAGCACGGCATTCACAGCCGCGCCGATGACCGTAAGAAGGCCGATGCCCTCGATCTCGACGCCCTTCACGGCACCGATGAAGGCCACGGTGGCCGGGCCCATGACGCAGGCCGCGCCCAGAAGCGACAGCAGCTGCAGCACCGTGTCCCAGGCGGGCAGCGACGGCATCATGTAGCTGTGGCCCATGGCCACGATGAGCACGAGCACCACCACGATGCCCACCACGGCCAGCCACTGGGGCACCGTGTCATCCTCGGAGCGGCGCAGCATCAGGAAGAACAGCACCATGACCACCGCCAGAAGCACAATGGCGATGAGCTCCTGGGTAATGCCCGAGGTGATGTGCCCGAACCCGTTGAACAGGTTGAACGGATGGGTCAGGTGGAACACGACGGCGATGCCGCCCACCACGAGCACCACGGCCGAGCAGATGAGCGCCGGCAGCTGCACCGCGCCGCCGCGCTTCTGCAGCGCGAGGATGCACTGGGTGCCGAAGATGCCCGCGGCCCAGGCCAGAAAGCTCGTGAAGATGACGAGCGGGATTTGAATTTCCATGGGCTACTCGACCCCCTGCCACTTGATGTTGCGCATGATGTAGAACATGCTCGGTCCGTTGCCCACATCGGTGAGCTTGTACACCTGATCCTCGGTGAAGTCGTTCACGAAGTCGCCCAACCGCTCGCCGCGCGGGCCCTCGAAGGACTCGATACCCTGCTCGGCATCGCCGTACCAGCGGGCCATGCCGCAGCACTGGCTCACGCACTGGGGCAGCTCGCCCTGAGCCGTGCGCTGCTGGCACAGCGTGCACTTCTCCACGACGCCCTCCTCCTCGTTGAGGTAGCGCACGCCGTAGGGGCAGCTCATGACGCAGAACTGGCAGCCGATGCACTTCGACTTGTCAATCTGAATGGTGCCGTCGGGCAGCTTGTGCGACGCCTCGGTGGGACACACCGACACGCACTGGGGGTTCTCGCAGTGCTGGCACTGCACGTTCAAAAAGTAGGTTTCGACATCCGGGTACTGGCCGGAACCGCCCTCCTTGGGGGTGGGGCCCACGCGCAGGGTCTTGTTCCAGAAGTTGCCGATGGGCACACCGTTGACCACTTTGCAGGACACGCTGCAAGCGAGGCATCCCACGCACCGGTCGAGGTCGGTGCAAATAGCAAGCTGTGTCATTTCTCCCACTCCTTTCTCTTACGCGTCGAACTTGTCGGGGTGAATGCCCTCGGCGCCGATGGCCCACAGCTTCAGGCGCGGATCGGACGAGTCGTGGATGATCTCGGTGCCGTCGTTGCCGCAGGGGATGGGGTTGCCGAAGGGGCTGTTCTCGGGCGTGGCCTTGTACACCTTCACCGGATAGCCGCGTACCGTGGACGAGCCGTTGTACTTGTCCTGGGCCGTGCGGTCGGTGATGCAGTTGATGCAGGACAGCTTGAAGCCCTTGTCGGCCTGGGCCAGCTCCGGGTACCACCACTGGTGCTCGCAGTTGATAGTGCCGGGCGCGATGCCGTAGTAGAGGTCCACGGTCTGGCGCACCTTGCCCCAGGGGCTCTCGATCCAGGCCCAATCGCCCTGCTCCAGGCCGAGCTCGGCGGCTGTCTCCGGGTTGATCTCCATGCGGGGAACCGGCCACAGCTCGCGACACCACGGCAGCTGGCGATGCTCGCTGTGGAAGTACACGGGGATGCGGCGGCCGGTGATGCAGAGGATCGGGTACTCCTCGTAGGTTTCCGCGTCGCGCACCCGGGAGTGGATGCCCTCCACGTAGTAGGGCAGAGCCTCGGTGTGGAAGCCCGGCGTCACCTCGGGGCCGTCGGAGCCCTCGGGGAAGTGGGACTCGATGGTGGTGGCCCACAGCTCGTGCTTCATGGTCGGCGTGGGGAAGCCGGGAATGTTGATGTTCAGCTTCGTCGGCTGCTGATGCGGCGCCTTGCGGTAGGCCTGGCCGATCTCGTAGCGGCGGTAGGAGCCCCAGTCGTCCGGGAACACTTCCTTCATGTTCCAGGTGCCGTGCTCCTGGTAGGCGGCCACGAAGTCGTCCCAGGAGTCATAGGGAGCGCAGCCGCCGCCGTGCTCGGCATCGAGGCACTCGTACTCCAGGGCGAGCAGGTCCACAGGCTTGCCGGTCTCGGCCGACTTCTTCTCCCAGTAGGGATCGTCCGGGTCGGTGGAGAAGGGCACGCCGAAGTAGGGGCCAAGCTCCAGGAAGTACAGAGGATCGCTCTTGCACTCTCCCGGAGGGTCGACGGCGCGCACGCACAGGCTGAAGGAGCCGCCGGAACCCTGGGCGATGCGCTGGGCGTTCATCTCGGTCCAGTGGCACACCGGCAGAAGGATGTCCGCCGCACCCGAGGTCGGCGAGTGCCACAGGTTCGCCTCGAAGAGGAAGTCCAGCATGAGCAGGGCCTCCCAGTTGTAGCTGGCGTTGGCCATGTTCATGTGGTCGCCGGAACCGATCATGCCCGCGTGAATCTCGTAGGGGGCATTCGCGTCGCGGTGCATGTACTCCATGACCGAGTTGCAGTCGGCCCACACGGCGTACCAGTACAGCATGGGGAACTTCTCGTAGCCGGCGATGCGGTTGTACAGCCCGAAGAACGGCGCGCGCACGAAGGAGGCGGGGTTCGAGCCGCCGTCGGCGCCAGGGTACATGGCCGTGGGGCCCGACTGGGTGGTCCAGCCGTTGGTGGCGCCGCGCTGGCCGCCGGGGGTGTCGATGGCGCCCACCATGGCGCAGGCGGCCATGATGGCGCGGCAGTTCTGAGTAGACTGGCCATGATGCTCGATGGCCAGGCCGTAGTTGATGCCGCCGTTGGGGATGCGCGGATCGTCGCGGGTGGCCCACTCCAGGCAGGCGTCGGTCAGCAGCTGCGCGTCCACCTCGGTGATCTCGCTCACTTTCTCGGGGGTGAAGCCCTCCAGGTACTCGGCCCAGATGTCCCACACGGGGCGGCCCTTATGGGTGGTGCCGTCCTTCAGCTTCACATCGAATTCGCCATACATGGCCGGGTCGATGAGCGGGTTGAACTCGGAGAGGTCGTACACCTTGCCGGGCTTCTTCGACTCGTCGTCGCGCAGGCGGGAGAGATCCTGGTCGAAGTAGCTCGTGGACTTCTGCCAGTCCTCGCCCTCCCAATGGGCCTCGCCCACCTCCGGGTGTGCCTGCCAGTAGGTCCAACGGTTGTTCAGCTGGTCGAACACGAGGTAGCGCTGCGGGTCGCCGTCGCCTTCGATCTCCCAGTCCACCATGGTCGGGTCGATGTCGGCCTCGGTGAGCAGGCGGGTCTGGTAGGCGTAGGGGTAGCCGCCGTTCTGCACATGCTCCTCGTAGCCGGTCGGGTCCATGTCCGGCACCACGATGAACGGCGAGTTCGACCAACGCTTCAGGAACTGCCAGTCGCACAGATCGTTCTTCAGGATGAGGTGGCACCAGCCGAGCGCCAGCGCGTTGTCGGTGCCGGGGCGCAGCGGCAGCCAGTACTTGGCGGTACGTCCCAGGTTCGTCTGGCGCGGATCCACCGAGATGAAGGCGTCGGCGCAACGGGCGACGTCCACCACGGTACGGGCTGCGTCGTCGTAGTTCGACTGCGACTGCTCGGTGGCCCACTGCACGAACTTCGTGGAGTGGTTGATCAGCTCCGACCACGACCAGGCCTGCACATTGTCGATGCGGCTGGCGAAGTGGCGCGGGCCCTTGCACACCTGGTAGGCGGCCACGATGTTCGGGGTGCCGAACAGAAGCAGCGCCATGCCGGCATCGGACTGCATGCACCACTGACGGCCCGTGCCGCACCAGGTGAAGGTGGACTCGTTGCCGTACTTCGCGGTGATCTCCAGAATGTTGTCGGCGATGGTCTGGTAGGCCTCGTCCCAGGAAATGCGCACCCAGCCGGGATCGTCGTCGCCCTTGGGGTTCGTGCGCTTCATGGGGTACTTGATGCGGTCGGGGTGGTAGGCCGCCTGAATGGACGCTTGGCCCTTGGAGCAGTGGTTGCCCATGGTGAGGAAGCAGTCGGCGTCGCCCTCGGTGCGAATGACCTTGCCGTCCTGCACGTACACCCATACGCCGCACTCCACCTTGCCGCAGCCGCGGCAGCAGGAGCGGATGCGCGTGACCGCCGATTCGGTGGCGGCGGCGTTCTCGTTCTCGGCGAGAGCAGCGGTGGGGCTGGCGGCACCGGCAACGGCAGCCACGGCGGCAGACACGGCGGCGGTCTTGACGAAAGACCGGCGCGTCATGTTCAGCTTGCCCATTTCATCCTCCTTCTCTTCTTTCGGGTTCTCTCTTTAGAAAGCTTGGAAGTCCCCTTGGGGCGGAGACATCTCACAAGCTTTTCTGACGTACACGTTACGCGCTTGGGGTGGCATAAGGAATTTCCGAAGATGCCGGGTTGACGGGCTGGCAATGCCCATTCGGCATTGCTTATGCGTCAGCGGCATAAGCGGCGGCAGCCGTTGAAAGCGAGGCCTCCGAGAACAGCGAAATGGCGAACGGGCAGGGCGCCGGAGGGGTGGCGTCCTGCCCGTTCAAGGGAGGGGAAAGACGCCCGGATCGTGAGGTTAGGGAAGAGGGGAAGCGCGATCCGGGCCGGGGTAAGCTTAGTGAATGCGAGAATCGAACTCAACGACGGTGCCGTCGGTGTATTCGATGCCCCAGATGGAATAATCGAGGCTGAACACCGGCTCGGCGAGAACTTCGCTGGCACCCTCGGGAGCCTCGGTGGTCGCGTCAGCTGCGGCGTCGTCCGCCAAGTCGGAGGGCTGAGCGATACCAAGCTCTTCGATGTCTTCAGTAACAACAGCCGCCTCGTCGGCCTCAAACGAACCTTCGCCTTCGGCCGCCGTTTCAGCGGGAACGGCCGCTTCATCTTCGGCATCTTCATCCTGGGCGGCCAGAGCGGCGCGGTAGCGAGCCTGTTCCTCTTCGAAGGCGGCCTCTTGAGCGGCGAGGCTCGCCCGGGAAGGGATGCGGATGCGGGCCACGTTCTCGTCGAAGACGCCCTCGGCGGCAAGCGTGCGCACCTTGTCGCAGAGAGCCGGAGCTTCAGACGGAATGCGGTTTTCGTCGTCCACCTTCAGGCGCAGCGCGGCATGGGGGGCGAAGTCGAAGTCGGCCCACTGGTAGGTCACGTTGCCGGCGCCCAGGGGATGCAGCACCGTGTTGTAGTTGTGCATGGCTGTGGACATATTGCGCGTGGCGTTGACAAGCCAGGGCATGAACGAAGCGCGCCACAGCTGTTCAGCAGCAGGGTCAGACGCATCCCAAAAGGGCTTCATGAGGCGGACGTTCAGACGCATGAGGTTGCCCTCGGCACGTTCGCCTTCGTCCAGCTCGGACACGACGGACTGGGCCAGGTACATGTAGCTGCGCTTGATCTCGGCAGCAGCGGTATCCGAGTACTCCTCGGGCCGAAGCCTCACCTGAAGCACGAGCGACGGTTTGGGCAGCATGGCATCCTCCTTCATCCTGCAAATGCGTCCCGAGCGCAACCGCGAAGGCCAGCCCGAGACGGAGCGTTTCGAGGCCCAGTATCGGGGCGCGCTGCGGCGCCGTCAACGGGAAATCTGACAGCATGTCGAATCGGAATAAGCTCATGGAGCGCAAGCATCATCCAAGCCAAATCGTCATGAGAACATGCTCCTGAACAGGCTTGACGCATAAATTTATGCCTCGTTAAGATCGTGGCATCGCACAACTCGCACCGAGGAGGCCCCATGACTGACCGCACCGAAACCGATGAGATACTCGACGGCTACCTGACCGCCGACTTCGACCCCTTGCAGGCCTTCGTCTTCGACGACGACACCGACGCCGACGATGAGGCCCCCTCGGTTCTCGCCGAGGGCCCCTTCAATATGCCGAACCCCGAAGCCGCCCCTCAGTTCCAGCGCGACCTGGTCGCCTTCGACAACGGCGAGACCGCCGAGGAGCGCATCGACGCACTGTTCGCCCAGATGCCCACCTTCCACAAAATGCTCTTCACCATCATGGGCACGTGCGCATCCCCCCTCCCCACGGCCGACCTTGAGGAGGTCATCGCCGAGATGAAGCGCCACCACCACTCGGTCTACGAGCCGCTGACCTTGTGCAACTTGCTCGAACGCGCCGGGGCCATCGCTCAGACCGACGAGAACGGCACCCCGCTGGCCGAGGTGGAGCAGGAACCCTTGCGCGTGGAAGTGGAAGGCGTCGAGTACTGGCGCGTCGCCCCGGCGCCGGAGGTGTTCTGGAGCCTGACCGAGGCAGGGGCCGCCAAGCTGGACAGCTATCGCCCGATGGAGATGATCGCCGCCCTGTACGAGGCAGAGCCGCAGTACGGCGCCATCTTCACCACCTGCCTTGAGCTGTGCGCTCGCGACGGAGGCGCCAGCCTACGCGAGATCGGGGACGTGGTGGACGACGAACCGGTGCTGCAGAACCCCAAGCGCTACGCCATGTACTTCATCGACAAACTCGAGCATGCGGGCGCCGTGGAATGGACGGGCCAGTGGTCCGCCACCGAGCACGGCCGCGCGTATCTGCACGCCGACAACGAGAACTAGGGAGGCAACCATGACTATCGCGACCCGCAAAGATGACGCTGCCGAGACCACCGAGAACGCTGCCCTCGGCACCGATACCAACGACGAGGGCGTCATGACCGCCGAAGATCTGGCCGCGCTCTGCGAAAGCCGCGGCGAGACCTACAGCTTTCTCGCCCGCCTGTTCCGCGAAGAGGTTGACGAGGCGCTGCTCGCCCAGCTGAACGACACCGATTACCCCGTCTCTTCGGGCAACGGACTCATGGACGAGGGCTATTACCAGATCGCCAAGTACCTCTCCAACGCCTGGGTCGACCCCCTCATGAAGCTGTCGGTGGACTACACCCGCGCGTTTCTGGGCTCGGGCATCGACACCTATTCGGCGGCCTATCCCTTCGAATCCGTCTACACTTCGGAAAAGCGCCTGCTCATGAGCGATGCCCGCGACGAGGTGCTCGCCATTTACCGCTCCTGCGGCCTGGAAAAGTCCGAGTCCTGGACCGTCGGCGAGGATCACGTGGCCGTGGAGCTGGAGTTCATGGGCGTTCTGGCTCACCGGGCGGCGAAGGCCCTGCGCGCCGGCGACGAAGAGCGCGCCTTCTCGCTCATCAACACCCAGCGCAATTTCATGGACGACCACCTCGCCAGCTGGGTGCCGGTGTTCCTTAGCGATACCCGTCGGTTCGCCGACACGACCTTTTACCAGGGCGTTGCCAATGTGACCGAGGGCTTTTTGGAAGAGGACGCCGCCCTGCTCGCCGATCTGGTAGCGGCCTAAGCCTGAAGGGAGGACGCGACCATGGACCTGTCGCCCTACGCCACTGCGGCCGAAGTGCACTCCGTCGAGGGGCGCGTCGGATGCGGCAAGACCCAACGGCTTGCGGAGGCCGTCCTGGATCTTTTGGCCCAAGGCGTGCCGCCGCGAGAAATCATCCTGTTCGCCGCCACCCCCGCTGCGGTCTGCGCCCTCGAGCGGCGCCTTAAGGCGGTCGTGCCCCTTGAGGACCTACCCTTGGTGACGACACTGCCGCTGTACGCGCTCGACGTGCTGTCCTCTCCGCAAGCCGAAGCCCGCACGGGTCGGCGGGGCCGCATCCTCATGGGCTTCGAGGAGCGCCTTCTTCTGGAAGATGTGAAAACCTCCGGGGTTGCACCGCGGCGCATCAGCGAAATGCTGAAATTCTTCTACCGCAGCTGGGCCGATCTGGAGCCCATGAGCGGCGATTGGTTCTACGACGAGCAGGAAGAGCGCGTCTTTCGCCTGCTCGTCGGTTCCTTGCGCCATCGGGAGTCCTACCTCGCCTGCGAGCTTCCCCGCGCCGCCTTCGATTACGGCCAGCGCTTCGCCCATGACCTGGAGGCCTTCCGCCGCGATTACGTTCTCGTCGACGACTACCAAATGGCCAGCCGCGCGTCCCAATGCCTCGCGGGCCTTCTTGCGCGCACGGCGCTCCTTGTCGCGAGCGAGCCGTGCGCCCGCACGCACGGCTCGGAAGATTACCCGCATTTCTCGGGCATCGAAGAGCTCGTTGCCGCCAACCCCAACGCCGTTCGCGAAACCCTGGCCTACAGCCATCTCAGCCGCGTGGTGACCGACGCGGTCAACCTCCTGGCCGCCGACGAGGCCCTCGATGCGCGACCGATACCCTGCGCCTGCACCGATCAGGGAGGCTGCGAGGCGATGGCTTTCGAGCGCCCCGAGAGCGAACTGAAGGGCGTCGTTTCGCTGGTGAGCCACCACCTCTCTTGCGGGGCGCGGCCCCAAGGCATTGCCGTGGCAGCCGCCACCAGACAATGGGCCGCGCGCATCGCCCAAGCGCTTCAGGCGGAGGGCATCGCCGCAAGCCCGCTATCCCGCCCCTCGCTCGGCGGCGACATGCGCCATACCGATACCTGCCGAGCCGCTCGCGCTTTCACGCTTTTGCGCCTTGCCGCCGATCCGGAAGACCCGCTCGCCCTGCGCAGCTGGTGCGGTTTTGGCGACTATTTGGCCCAAAGCGCCCTGGCAAACGCCGTCGCTTCGGGCGATGCAGCCTTAAGCCTCCGCGCGGGCGTCGCCTTCGCCGATGCTCCTGAAAGCGCCCTGCTGCGCCAGCAGGCCGCAAGCGCCACCACCGCCTTGGCCGAAGCGGCCGAAATCGTCGACCGCCTTTCGGGCCTCAGGGGAAGCGCGCTGATCGATGCGGCTATCGTTGCCGTCGGCGCGGATGACGATCAGGGAGCAGCGCTGCTCCGCGCCGCCGCGAAAGATGCGGGCGAGCAGGCCACGGCGTCAGCCCTGTGCGGCGCCGTTCAAGACCGAGTGCTCTCTCCCAGCTTCGTCGGCGACGGCGTGCGCGTGGGGCTGCCGGAGGATTTTGCGGGGCAGACCGCCTGTGTCGTGATCATGGCGGGGCTCGTGAACGGCCTCGTTCTTCCGCGCCGCTATTTCGATCCCGCCCAGATGGAGCGCGACAAGCGTCCGGCCATGCTGGCTGCCGAAATGGCCAAGACCTATGCTTGCGCCGGCAAGGCCGCATCAACGCTCCTATTCACGTACTTTACCGAGGCCCCGTTGGCGGAGGCCGAATCGTTGCAACTGAAGATCCATCGGGTACGGCTGCGGGAAGGCGAGCGCGTGTGCGAGGTACACCCCAGCGAAACCATCCGCGCCATTACGGGGGTGTCCTATCATGACTAACTATCGCCACGGACAGATGATCAACCTCATCGATGAGATGAATTCACCGCTGCTTGCGGTCGAGCCCCAGCGCTGCGTACTCGTGCGCCACCGCAACGGGGACTGCCTGCGCTGCGCCGCCGTGTGCACCACGGGTGCCATCTCCTTGGGCGAAGAGGGCATTGTCGTCTCCCCTGAGAAGTGCATTGGTTGCGGAACCTGCGCCTCGGCCTGCCCCACCGGCTGCCTTACCGCCGCCGACCCCACTGACGAGGAACTGTTCGGCGCCGTAGAAGCCGCTCTTGCCGAGAATGAGGGCCGAGTGGCCATCGCCTGCGAGCGCGCCTTTGCAATGGCCAGCGGCAATCGCATGAAGCGAGACTCCTGCGATGCCACCGCGCCCTCCTTCGTCCCTGGGAAGATTGCAGGTGCCACCTCCGACGGCCGGCCCCTTGTCGGCGTCGTCTGTCTGGGTCGCGTGGACGAGTCGCTGCTCGTGGAAGCCACCGCCCGCGGCGCCCGTTCCATCCAGCTCATCAGCGGCCCCTGTGAGAGTTGCCCTCATCGCTGCGGCGGCGCCCTCAGCGATGAGATCATCGTCTCCGCCGAAACCCTCCTCGCCGCCCTGGGAACCCCCTCCCCCATCGACCGCATCCGCCTCCAGCACGCCTCCGACACTCAAGAGATCCTTCGACTCCGGCCTACGGCCTCCGCTCAGGATGACACTAATGCCGTGAACGCCGCCACCGTGGCAGATGCCAGCGGGGGCACGGGGCGTTCTGACCGAGCGAGTTCCGCAGCTGCAGCCATGGCAAACGCCAGCGGGATTTCGGGTGGTGCTCACCAAGCGAGTTCCGCAGCGAACGCCACAGCCACGGCAGACGCTAGCGGGGACACGGGGTGCCCTGACCGAGCGAGTTCCGCAGCTGCAGCCATGGCAAACGCCAGCGGGATTTCGGGTGGTGCTCACCAAGCGAGTTCCGCAGCGAACGCCACAGCCACGGCAGACGCTAGCGGGGACACGGGGTGCCCTGACCGAGCGAGTTCCGCAGCTGCAGCCATGGCAAACGCCAGCGGGATTTCGGG
>OLRK01000126.1_pt1 | contig 93894 bp, 80 predicted proteins | sample 1672911 | NCBI WGS metagenome assembly OLRK01 (sample SAMEA3136736, study PRJEB25190) | human gut metagenome | biome: human gut; feature: human-associated habitat; material: faeces | place: Austria | collected 2013
TCAACGTCCTTGGAAATACCACGGCCAACGGATACGACTACCTCAGCGCCGGTCAAGTCAACCAGCTCCTTAGCCTCCTTGACGACTTCCAGAACGCGGGTCTTGATGTCAGCCTCAGAGATTGCTACCGGCAGCTTCTCAACAACTACTGCGTTTGCCTTCTCCTCGTTGTACTCGCCCTTCTTCAGTACGCCCGGACGAACGGTTGCCATCTGGGGACGGAAGCGGGGGCAGATGATGGTTGCCATCAGGTGACCGCCGAATGCCGGACGGGTCATCTTCAGGTTGCGGTCTTCCTTGTTGATGGAAGCATACTGTGCCTCAGGCAGAGTGGAGTTCTCCTTCAGGAATGCGATGTACTTCTCTACATCGACATCCAGATGGGTGCAGTCTGCGGTCAGACCGGTGTGCAGACGAGCTGCGCAGCGCGGACCCAGATCGCGGCCGATGTTGGTTGCTGCGATCAGCATGATCTCAGGCTTCTTCTCCATAACGACGTCGCAGATAACCTTTGCGTATGCGTCGGTGGTGTAGGTTGCCAGTGCCGGATCGTCGCAAACGTATACCTTATCAGCACCGTATGCGCCCAGCTCCTTAGCCATGCCCTCGACCTTGTCGCCCAGCAGCAGGCCGCAAACCTCTACGCCCATGTCGTCAGCCAGCTTGCGTGCCTCGGAGATCAGCTCCAGCACGGTCGGCTGCAGCTCGCCCTGGCGCTGCTCGCAGAATACCCATACGCCGGAGAAATCAGCCAGATTGGTATTGTTAAATTCAGCCATTGTAAGTATCCCCTTTCAATCAGATGATGTGCTTCTTCAGCAGCTCTGCAGCCAGCTCGGCAGCAGTATTCTTGTCTGCGCCTTCCAGCATGCGGCCCTGGCCCTTCTGCGGAGGCGTGAAGGACTTGAAGATGTTGGTCGGAGAGCCCTTCAGACCGATGGTGTCAACCTCGATCAGCGGATCATCCTTCAGGGTGTTGTAATCGTATACTTCTACCGGCTTCTGGTAGCAGTCGAAGATACCGCCAACAGACATGTAACGGGGCTCGTTGAGCTCCTTGATGCAGGTCAGCAGGCAGGGCGTCTGGGTCTCGATGGTCATGTAGCCGTCTTCCAGCATGCGCTTAACGGTTACCTTCTTGCCCTCAACCTTGACGTCTGCTGCGTAGGAGATCTGCGGGATGTTCAGCTTCTCAGCGATCTGAGAACCTACCTGTGCGGTATCACCGTCGATTGCCTGACGGCCGCAGAATACAACGTCCTCAGCGTCTACGCCGATCTTCTTGATTGCAGCTGCCAGAATCTGGGAAGTTGCAAAGGTATCGGAACCACCGAACTCACGGCCAGATACCAGTACACCGCGGTCTGCGCCCATTGCGAGCAGCTCACGCAGCATGCCCTCTGCCGGAGGGGGACCCATGGTAACAACAACAACTTCGCAACCGGTGTTGTCCTTCAGCTGCAGTGCAGCCTCTACTGCATTCTTGTCATCCGGGTTGATGATGGTCGCCATGGAGGCGCGGTTGAGGGTGCCGTCCGGATTAACTGCAACCTTACCGGAGGTATCAGGAACCTGCTTTACGCAAACGATAGCTTTCATAATTCAGTTACTCCTCCTATTTCCTTACTTACCCAGGATGTTGCCCGAGATGACAACGCGCTGGATTTCCGAAGTACCCTCATAGATCTCAGTGATCTTAGCATCACGCATCATGCGCTCTACCGGGTAATCCTTCGTGTAACCGTAACCACCGCACATCTGTACAGCCTTGGTGGTGATGTTCATAGCAGCCTCGGAGGTGAACAGCTTAGCCGTTGCAGCATCCAGGGTGAACTTCTCGCCAGCAGTCTTCTTCATTGCAGCCTTGTAGGTCAGCAGGCGGCCTGCCTCGATTGCTACGTGCATGTCTGCAAATGCGAACTGGGAGTTCTGGAACTTCGAAATCGGACGGCCGAACTGTACACGGCTCTTAGCGAAGTTCATAGCCTCTTCCATTGCGCCCTCTGCAATACCCAGACCCTGTGCAGCGATGCCGATACGGCCGCCGTCCAGAGTCTGCATTGCGATGTTGAAGCCCTTGCCTTCACGGCCGAGCAGGTTCTCCTTGGGAACGATGCAGTCGGTGAAGACGATCTCGGAGGTGGGCGAACCATGCAGGCCCATCTTGGACTCGTGCTTGCCTACCGAGAAGCCCGGGAAGGAGCTCTCTACGATGAACGCGGAAATGCCCTTGGTGCCCTTGGACGGGTCGGTCATTGCAAATACAACAAATACTTCAGCAACGTAACCGTTGGTGATGAAGATCTTAGAGCCGTTGAGGACATAGTGGTCGCCCTCGAGAACTGCGGTGCAGGTGCCCTTAGATGCGTCAGAACCAGCGTCGGGCTCGGTCAGGCAGAATGCGCCTACCTTGTGACCCTCGGTCAGCATGCGCAGGTACTTCTGCTTCTGCTCTTCGGTACCATGCTGGAGGATCGGACCGCAGCACAGGCCGTTATGGGTTGCAACGATATCGCCGGTCGAAGCGCACTGCTTGGACAGCTCCTCGATTGCAAGCGCACTGCACAGGTCGTCTGCGCCAGCGCCGCCGTACTCCTTCGGTACGATCATGCCCATTACACCGAGGTCAAACAGCTTCTCGATGTTCTCGCGGGGATAAGTGCAGGTCTCATCGGTCTCTGCAGCGATGGGCTTGACTTCATTCTCAGTGAAGTCCTTCATCATCCGGCGAACCAGATCCTGTTCACGGGTCAGATGGAAATCCATGTTCAAGTCTCCTTTTGATATTGGATTTAAATGTATTGTGCCGATGCCGGTTAGTACACCGGCTTTCTGCCAGGTAAAAATCTCCCGAAAAAACGATGATGGCACAAAAATTCCTGTTTTTTCAACGCTGAGAAAACAGGCCCTTTGTATCCTACCTTCATATTTTGCTCATACAGTATGTATTTTGCTCATATTCATGGTAACTCTTGTTTTTTCCCATTCAATATACCACATCCATCCTCCTTCGTCAACCTGGATTTCTTCCGTTTTTACCTGCAATATCACCGAAATTCACCGGTTAATTTGCCATTTCTCTGCGGAATTTTCACAATTTGCAACTTTTGAGTAAATGTTGGTCTAAAATTTTTATTTTTGTATTTTTTATGTGTCTTTCTTTTGCCTCCCCACTTGTTGCTTTGGTGATTTTGTGTCATACTTATCGTATCATTCACGATTTGCGCTCCGTGAAATAACCATAATTTTCCCTCTTTGTTGTTTCGTATTTACGAACTATGTACTGAATAATGAACATTTTCACCGTGAAAGGAGCCGCTTTTCATGAATTATGTACACGAATCCAACCGCATTTCCCTCTCTTCTCCACAGGGTGAATTGCTCGCTGAGATCACCTTCCCGCTCGCGCATGATCATGTTGTAAATATCAATCACACCTATGTTCATCCCGATCTGCGCGGCCAGCAGGTCGCAGATACCCTCATGCGTCTGGCACTGGATGACATTCAGAAAAGCGGTCTGACCTTCACAGCAACCTGTCCTTATGCCGTGCGTTGGCTGGAGCGTCACCCTGAACATAAGCCCTAAGTTGTGCCATCCGCCATGCACCAGAGCAGAAAGCGCGCACAACTTACGATAACCTGCTGCGCCTGATCGACGACCCCGATGTTCGCGACCCGATCAAGTTCCTGCGTCAGCGCGAGGTCGTTCACTTCCAGCGCTTCGGTGAAGCCCTGCGCAATGTTCAAGAAAATCTGGACGCACGCAACTACTACGCCTACAACCCCGAGTTCGACGTACAGCGTCTGCCCGACCCGCGCAAACGTCCCAAAATCTAAACCAAACCGTCTCCTCGTCCCGGTGTGCCCCTGCGGTGCACCGGGATTCTTTACAATTTGCGCTTGCACCCGCCCTGCCTTTCACGCTATACTGAAAAAGATATCAAAGCGAAAGGATCTTGTGTCTTATGAACCTTACCAAGCGCGATGTGCTCGAACTGCGCCGTCGTCTGACCAAGAACGGTTGTTCCTTCTCCCGTATGGCAGGCTGCTATGTCGGCGGGAATCGAACCATCATTACCAAGTTTGCGCAGCCCTTCCTCGATCTGGAAGACGATGCCTTCTATAAATACCTCGAAATCGCAAAAAAGGTGCTCTCGGGTACCCCCGGCGGCAATCTGCTCGAGCTGTCCATGGCCGAAAATGAAAACACCGCCGAGATTCGTCAATTCCTGATTGCACTCAAGGAAAGCAAGCTCAAAAACGACGGTATGCTCGACCGCTTCTACGAACTGGTCATCGAACACTACAATTATGCCGGAAATTACCTCATTCTGCTCTTCCACGATGTCTACGATGTGCCCTCGCGTGCCGAAGATCACGCAAAGCTCGATGAGTCCGAGGAGGTATACGAGTACTTACTGTGCGCCCTGTGCCCGGTCGAATTGTCCAAGCCCGGCCTGAGCTACCACGAGGACGACAACTCTTTTGGCCCTCTTGTGCGCGACTGGGTGGTTGGTCTGCCCGAGATCGGCTTTGTCTATCCCGCGTTTTCCAATCGTTCAGCTGATCTCAGCTCGGTTATGTACTTCGTCAAGCCCGGCAAGGACTCCCAGCATGACCTCATGCGTCATGTTCTGGGCTGCGCGGTCCAGCGCACGGCCTCCGAGGAGAAAAACGCCTTCCAGAATCTGGTCACCGAAGTCTTCGGCACCGAGAAGGAACAGGCCGAGAACGCCTTCCTGCAAATCCAGAAAAACCTCAACGAGCTGGTTGCTACCCGTGACGAGGACGGTCTGCCGCCCATCGAACTGACCGCTGAGGCCGTTTCCGACGTGATGGTCGACGTCGCCATGCCGCAGGAAGCCAAGGAACAGATCGTACGTGACTACCAATCCACCTTTGCAGATGCTCTGCCCTGTGCGCAGAACCTCATCGACAACAAGCTGGTGCAGGCTGGTTTGCAGCGTGAAGCTACCCTTGCCCTGACCAGCAAGATTGAATCCCTCGAGCAGCAGCTCGCCGAGAAAAACGAGCAGACTGCCGACTCCGACCTTCCCTGGGATGAAACCTCGCCCGCAATCGTGCTTCAGGTCTCGGCGGACAAGGCCGAGCACATCGAAGCACAGGTCATTGACGGCCGCCGCTGTCTGGTCATTCCCTTAGACGAGGGCGACTCGGCACGCATCAACGGCATCGCCGCTCCGCTCTGATCGGTACACGCTCAAAAATGCACCGTCTTTTTGTCAAGATTTGATCGTTTTTTTGCAAGTTATCGTGCCCTTCTTTGCTTTTTCTGCACCTTACTTGACCTGCCTGTCAAAAAAACGTATAATAAATCCTATACTGAAAAGGTTTTATTCTCTCATCAAAGGAGGAACTATTCCGATGGCTTTTGAACAGGAATATCAGAAAAAATTAACCTCGGCCGATGAAGCGGTCAAGGTTGTCAAGTCAGGTGATTGGGTCGACTTTGGCTGGTGCACCGGTACCCCCTACGCCCTCGATCTCGCGCTGGCAAAGCGTGTCCCCGAGCTGTCTGACGTCAAGTTCCGCGGCGGTATCCTGCTGCGTCCGCTCGCCTGCTTCTCGGCTCCCGAGGCAAACGAGCGTCTGACCTGGAACTCCTGGCACATGTCCGGCATCGAGCGCAAGATGATCGCAAACGGCAACACCTTCTACGGTGCGCTGCGCTACTCCGAGCTGCCCCGCTGGATTCGCGAGAACTGCGAGCCCATTGACGTGGCAATGTTCCAGGTTTCCCCGATGGACAAGCAGGGCTACTTCAGCTTCGGCCCCAACGCGTCCCACATGGCTGCTGTCTGTGAGCGCGCACGCGTTATCATCGTTGAGGTCAACCCCAACATGCCGCGCTGCCTGGGCGGCTTCGAGGAAGGTATCCATGTCTCCAAGGTTGACATGATCGTCGAGTCCGACTCCCCCATCGGTATCCTGGGCGGCGGCGGACCGGCAACCGAGGTCGACGAGACAGTCGCAAAGCTCATCGTTGAGGAAATCCCCAACGGCGCTTGCCTGCAGCTCGGCATCGGCGGTATGCCCAATGCTGTCGGCTCTCTGATCGCACAGTCCGACCTCAAGGATCTCGGCGTTCACACCGAGATGTACGTTGACGCTTTCGTCGACATCACCATGGCCGGCAAGATCACCGGTTCTCAGAAGTCCATCGACCGCGGTCGTCAGACCTTCGCATTCGGCGCGGGTACCCAGAAGCTCTATGACTTCATCAATGACAACCCGTCCTGCATGAGCGCTCCGGTCAGCTACACCAACGACGCGCGCACCATCGCACAGATCGATAACTTCGTATCCATCAACAACGCGGTCAACCTCGACCTCTTCGGTCAGGTCAACTCCGAGTCCGCTGGCATCAAGCAGATCAGCGGTGCAGGCGGTCAGCTCGACTTCGTTCTGGGCGCTTACCTGTCCAAGGGCGGCAAGAGCTTCATCTGCTGTTCCTCTTCCTTCACCGACAAGCAGGGCAACCTGCAGTCGCGCATCCTGCCCACCCTGGACAACGGCTCCATCGTCACCGATGCTCGCCCGAACGTTCACTACGTAGTCACAGAGTACGGCAAGGTCTGCCTCAAGGGTCTGTCCTCCTGGCAGCGTGCCGAGGCCCTCATCTCCATCGCGCACCCCAAGTTCCGCGATGAGCTGATCGAGCAGGCTGACAAGATGCACCTGTGGAAAAGATCCAACAAGCGCTAAGTAACACCGTTTTTCCGCCCCTGCCCTTCCGGCAGGGGCCTTTCCCAGTAAAGGAGGGATTTCTCTATGGCAACCGAAGCTTTCCTGCATGACGTCACGGCACAGGCCCGCGAAGCCATGGAAAGCCTGCTTTCACAGGCAAAATGCAAGCCGGGTGACCTCGTCGTCGTCGGCTGCTCGTCGAGCGAGGTGTTAGGCTCCAAGATCGGCACGGCTTCCAGCCCTGAGGTCGCACAGGCCATTTTGGCTGGTCTGCTTCCCGTATTGTCGCAGCACGGTCTGCGTCTGGCTGCGCAGTGCTGTGAGCACTTAAACCGTGCCCTCATCGTCGAGCGCTCCACTGCGGACGCATTCGGCTACGAGGCAGTTAACGTCGTGCCCCAGCCCAAGGCAGGCGGCTCCTTCGCCACCGCTGCCTATCACACCTTCTCTGACCCCGTCGCGGTCGAGCACGTCCGTGCACGCGCCGGTCTGGACATCGGCGGCACGCTCATCGGCATGCATCTCGCGCATGTCGCGGTGCCCGTCCGTCTGTCCCGCCATCAGATCGGTGAGGCCTTCGTGCTCGCTGCACGCGTACGCCCCAAGTTTGTCGGCGGCAGCCGCGCGGTCTACGACGAAGCCCTTCTCTAATCCATCTACACAAAGGACGATCTATGAAACGCAAAGCTGTATTTTTTGATTTAGACGACACCCTGTACAGCGGTTTCCCGGAGGGTGATGCCGAGGGATTTGTCCGCTGCGGACAGTATGCCGCGGCCAACTGCGGCGTATCTGCCGAGGCGTTCACCGCCCGCATCCGTCAGGCACGCGAAGACCTCAAGGTTGTACTGCCCCGTGAGCCCGAAATCCACGACCGCACGCTGGTCGCACAGCAGGCGCTCGAGGCCTTCGGCATCAATCCCATTCCGCACGCGGAAGCCATGCACGATCTGTACTGGTCGGCTGTCTTTGACCACATGATCGTACGTCCCGGTGCTGCCGACTTCCTGACCGAACTGCGCGAGCGCGGCGTCAAGGTCGGTGTGTGCACCAACATGCTGGTCGGCATTCAGATGCGCAAGCTGTGCCGTCTGGGACTGGCTGACAAAGTGGACTTTTTGGTCACCAGCGAGGAGGCCGGACGCGACAAGCCCGATTCGCCCATCTTTGAGCTGGCACTCAAAAAGGCTGGCTGTACGCCCGCTGAGGCACTCATGGTTGGCGACAACTTCACCCACGATGTCATCGGTGCCCATCGCGTCGGCATCGACGGTCTGTGGCTCCACGTGCACGGCGAGCCGTCTGTGACCGCTGACTTCCCCTTCCTCGAGGCTGCCGACTTCTATCAGGCGGCTGACCTCATCCGTTCCGCACTCGACAACTAATTTTCAAAGGAGATCTTTTTACCATGCAGCATTTTATGTGTAAGCCGCAGGGCGTTTGCGCTCGTCTGGTTGAGTTCGATCTGGACGGCGACACCGTTCACAACATTTCTTTCGTAGGCGGCTGCAATGGCAACCTCAAGGCCATCGGCTCGATCTGCGAGGGCATGACCGTTGATCAGATTGAAAAGGCATTCACCGGCATCGACTGCGGCGGCAAGGGCACCTCTTGCTCCGACCAGCTCGCCAAGTGCCTGCATCAGGCTTTACAGCAGGCAAAGGGCTAAGCCTTTACATGCAAAAAAAGAAGCACCGTCATCAGACGGTGCTTTTCTTATGTCCCAGGCAATTACTTCCAGCGCAGGCCTTTGGGGTAATGGTTCTTAAGCATGCCGCCCGAGGTCTTTCCCCATCCCAGGGAATAGCCATCGGTCAGCACCAGTGTCCAACCGTTCTCGCCTTCCCACGGGATTGCCTCGCCGCGCAGATAGCGCTCGACCAATGTTTCCTCTGCGGACAGGTCGATGACGCGCTGGGCATCCTCCGCGCGCAGCGCGAGCGCCAGTGCGTGCGCCGGTTCAAAGCGTCCCTTACGCACGGTGCCCAACTGTAAGCCCTGACGTAGCACGCGCAGACCGTTTCCGTCCGGCAGATCATCCGGGAGCGCCCAAAGCTGGTCGCCGCATAGTGTCAAGTTTTTAAACTTTACACACAGGTTTTCCGCCTCAAATGTACGGTATTCCCCGGGAATTTTCTTATCCGGCAGGCATTGTGCCAGTGCAGGTGCACGACCGGTTTCCCCACCCGTCTTACGCAGAACAGCGGCAAAATGTCCTTCGCCGTCCAAACGATGCGGGAACAAACGGAAGGTCTGTGCGAGCGACGGATGGCCGTTTTCTGTCCATTCCGGCCGACCGGGTGCAAAATACGCGTCTCCGGGCACGGTTTCCACCTGCATTTCCGGGTAACGATCGAGCAGGCGCTGCACGCTGCCTTCGTCCTCCTCGGGTGCAAAGGTACAGGTCGAATATACCAGTCTGCCGCCTGGCCGGAGCATGGTGACCGCGCAGTCCAGAATTTCGTCCTGTCTGGCTGCACACTTTACAGGTGCATCTTCGGTCCATTCGGTCACAGCAATCTCTTCCTTGCGGAACATGCCCTCGCCCGAGCACGGTGCATCGACCACGATGCAGTCAAAATAACCCGGGAAACGATCGGCCAGCCGCTGCGGTGTCTCATTGGTCACCATACAGTTACGGATGCCCGCACGCTCCACGCTCTGCGACAGAATCTTCGCCCGTCCGGGATGAATCTCGTTGGCGATCAGGATGCCTTCACCCTGCATGCGTCCAGCCAAATGCGTGGTCTTACCGCCAGGGGCTGCGCACAGGTCGAGTACACGCTCGCCCGGCTTGGGATCGGCCAGCGCACCGACTGCCATTGCAGACGGCTCCTGAATGTAGTATACGCCCGCTTCATAATAGGGATGCCGTCCCGGTCTGGTCTCGGGGTCATAATAATAACCTTCGCGTGCCCACGACACCGGGTGCAGTCCAAACCGCGCGGCAAAGGGCGGCTCGGTCTGCGGTTCTTTGAGCGGATTGATGCGCAGACCGAAGGCGCGCGGTCCCTCCATCGCACGGACAAAGTCCGGGTACTCTTCCCCCAGAAGCCTCTCCATGCGCGTCAAAAATGCGGTTGGCAGCGCCATACCGCACCTCCTTTCTCATCCGCTCGGCACTCGCCGCGGATGCACTTTTCTGATTTGTCTTTATTATAGCATGACTGCCTTCTCCCTGAAAAGCCGTCGACCCGCTTTTTGGGTGTTCGACCGTTTTCCCCGTCCTTTTCCATTTCTCTTTATGAATATCTTACAATTTCTGCCGTGTACATTTGTGCGTTCTGTCCTCGCGTTTTGCCCAAAACCCGGTTGACATTCCCCATCCCCTTTGTTAGAATATACTCAACGGCAAAGAAAATTTAAAAATCTGTTTACATTCTTACTTGGATTGTTACTGGTTATGCAGGCAAAACCAAATTTCTTCAGTATAGTAATACCTATACCCTGAGGAAGTTTGGTTTTTTTGTTTGCTCTCAACTGTGTGCATCGATCCTCTGCGCCGAAAACTCTATTTTGTGATAGAAAGGCTGTGTTTCTATGTTCGGAAAACTCAAAAGTATGTTTGGCGGTGGCGGTATCTCCATTCCCGCTCCGGTTGCCGGTGAGGCAGTCGCACTGTCTGAGGTGAGCGATCCTACCTTCGCGCAGGGCATCCTCGGTCAGGGCTGCGCGATCAAGCCTACGGTTGGCCGCGTGGTCGCTCCGGTTGATGCAACGGTTTCCATGATGTTCGAAACCGGTCATGCAGTCTCGCTCGACACCTCGGACGGCGTGGAACTGCTGATTCATGTTGGCCTTGACACCGTAATGCTCAAGGGTGCACACTACATCCCGCACTGCGCAACCGGCGACAAGGTTAAGGCTGGCGATCTGCTCATGGAGTTTGACATCGACGCCATCCGTGCAGCTGGCTACGACACCATCACGCCGGTCGTTGTCTGCAATGCCGATGACTTCAGCAATGTAAGCTTCAAGGCCGGTTCGGTCGAGACAATGGGCGAGCTGCTCACCCTCAAAAAGTAATTTATGATTGCAGGCTGTCCGCGCCTCATTCGGCAAAGTCAGCTTTATGATGTGTCCCCTACCGGATGCATCGCAATATAGTAAGCGCTGCTTCGGCAGCAAAAAATCTAATTCATCATTGGAGGGGTAAAACTATGATGAAATTCTTGCAGCGACTCGGTAAGTCTCTGATGCTTCCCGTCGCATGTCTGCCTGTCTGCGGTATCCTGATGGGCATCGGTTACGCGCTCTGTCCCGCCACCATGCAGGGTGGTGACGTGTCGGGCGCCCTTCAGATCATCGGCTTCTTCCTGGTTAAGGCTGGCGGCGCACTGATCGACAACATGTCCTGGCTGTTCGCTGTCGGCGTTGCCGTCGGTATGGCAAAGGACAACGATGGTACCGCCGGTCTGGCCGGTCTGGTATCCTGGCTGATGATGACCAAGCTCCTGCAGCCCGCTGTCGTTGGTACGCTGACCGGCGTTGCTGTTGAGGCGGTCAATCCGGCTTTCTCCAAGATCGAGACCCAGTTCATCGGTATCCTCGCTGGTATCATCGGTGCTGCTTGCTACAACAAGTTCAAGGACACCAAGCTGCCCGACGCACTCTCGTTCTTCTCCGGTAAGCGCTGCGTTGCAATCGTTACCGCAGTCGTTTCCATCATCATGGCTGCCATCCTGTTCTTCGTATGGCCGGTCGTTTACGGCGCTCTGGTTGCTCTGGGTTCCGGTATTGTCAGCCTGGGTGCTGTCGGCGCTGGTATCTACGCGTTCCTCAACCGTCTGCTCATTCCCTTCGGTCTGCACCACGCACTCAACTCGGTCTTCTGGTTTGACGCCATCGGCATCAACGATCTCGGTCAGTTCTGGGCTGGCGCTACCGCTGCTACCGACGGCCACAGCCTCGGTATGTACATGTCCGGCTTCTTCCCCTGCATGATGTTCGGTATTCCCGGCGCTGCACTGGCTATGGTTCACACCGCCAAGTCCAACAAGAAGAAGATCGCTGCCGGCCTGCTGGGCGCTGCTGCACTGAGCGCATTCGTCTGCGGCGTTACCGAGCCGTTCGAGTTCGCATTCATGTTCCTGGCTCCCGTTCTGTACGTTGTTTACGCTCTGCTGTACGGCATCTTTGCTGCTGTTACCGTCGCTCTGGGCTTCCGCGCTGGCTTCTCCTTCTCGGCTGGCCTGACCGACCTGGTATTCTCCGCAAGCCTGCCCGCTGCTGCTAAGACCCTGCTGATCATTCCGCTCGGCCTGGCTGCTCTGGTAATCTTCTACCTCGTATTCCGCGTCATGATCACCGCACTCAACCTCAAGACTCCCGGTCGTGAGGATGATGATGAGTCTGTTGACGAGAGCAAGGTTCAGCTGGCAAACAACGACTTTACCACCACGGCTCAGATCATTCTGGAAGGTCTGGGCGGCGCTGGCAACGTCACCTCGGTTGACAACTGCATCACCCGTCTGCGCCTCGAGGTCAAGGACCCCCTGCTCGTAGACGAGAAGAAGATCAAGTCCGCTGGTATTGCCGGCATCATCCGTCCGAGCAAGACCGCTGTTCAGGTCGTTGTCGGCACCAAGGTTCAGTTTGTTGCTGACGAGTTCAAGAAACTCATGTAAACTCATAGGTTCGGGGTGGACGATTTGCGTCCGCCCCGATTATCTATCTCTGATGTCCCTTTATTTCACCATACATATCAAAAAGAAGGAGTGCATTTTCCATGAGAATTATCGCTGCAAAGGATTACAATGACATGAGCCGCAAGGCCGCAAACATCATTTCGGCACAGGTTATCCTCAAGCCCGACTGCGTTCTCGGTCTGGCAACCGGCTCCTCCCCGATCGGCACCTACAAGCAGCTCATCGAGTGGTACAAGAAGGGTGATCTGGACTTCTCTCAGGTCAAGACCGCAAACCTTGACGAGTACCGTGGCCTGCCCAAGTCCAACGACCAGAGCTATGACTACTTCATGAAGGACAATTTCTTCAATCACATCAACATCAACTTCGACAACCTGCACATTCCGGACGGCGAAGAGCCCGATGCAGAAAAGGCTTGCGCAGATTACGACCGCATCGTTGCTGAGCTGGGCGGCGTTGATCTCCAGCTGCTGGGCATGGGTCATAACGGCCACATCGGCTTCAACGAGCCTTCCGATGTCTTCGCAAAGGGCACCAACTGCGTAGATCTGCAGGAGAGCACCATCGAGGCAAACAAGCGCTTCTTCGCTTCCATCGATGAGGTTCCGCGTCAGGCTTACACCATGGGTATCGGCACCATCATGTCGGCTAAGAAGATCCTGGTCGTTGTCAGCGGCAAGGACAAGGCTCCCATCGTCAAGAAGGCATTCTTTGGCCCGATCACTCCCCGTGTTCCGGCTTCCATCCTGCAGCTGCATCCTGATGTTACCGTCATCGCAGACGCAGATGCACTGTCTGAGTGTGAGCTGTAATTTAAACCATCAAAAAGGCGCATCCTTCGGGATGCGCTTTTTCTATGCTCATATTCTTTAAGCTTATGCAAAAAAAGACCGGAACCCGATCAGGTTCCGGTCTTTGCTGTTTGTCTTAAGACTGGAGCAGCTCGTTCAGAATCTTGTCGTGATTGACACGGGAATCAATCGAACGAATTGCGTTACGCAGCGGCAGGACAGATGCCGGGGATACCGACAGCTCGTCGATGCCGATTGCCAGGAAGGTCTCGGTCAGGCTGGTGTCTGCACCCAGCTCGCCGCAAATACCGATCCAGATACCAGCCGCATGTGCGTTGTCTGCTGCCATCTTGAGCATACGCAGAACTGCCGGATGGTGCGAATCGTAGAACTTATCCAGGTTGTTGCCCTGACGGTCAACTGCCAGCGTGTACTGGGTCAGGTCGTTGGTACCAACAGAGAAGAAGTCAACTTCCTTCGCCAGACGGTCACTCATCATAACTGCCGACGGGGTCTCGATCATGATACCCAGCTCGACATAGTCTGCCATCGGCACGCCCTCTGCTGCCAGCTCCTCGCGGACATTCTTACAGATGCGCTTGATCTCCTGAACTTCCCATACAGAGGTGATCATCGGGAACATAATTGCGACCTTACCGTATGCAGATGCGCGATACAGTGCACGCAGCTGAGTCTTGAAGACTTCCGGACGGGTCAGGCAGATACGGATTGCACGCAGACCCATTGCCGGGTTCTCCTCGTGATCGAGGTTGAAGTAATCAGCCTGCTTGTCTGCGCCGATGTCCAGCGTACGGATGATAACACGCTTGCCGCCCATGCGCTCTGCAACCGTCTTATATGCCTGGAACTGCTCTTCCTCGGTCGGATAGTCATTGCCCTGCAGGTACAGGAACTCCGAGCGGAACAGGCCGATGCCGCCGCCGTCATTTGCCAGAACTGCATCCATATCACCAGGGTTACCGATGTTGCAGTAAACCATGATGTTCTTGCCGTCTACGGTCTCGTTGGGCTTGCCCTTGAGCTGGTCGAGCAGCTCCTTGAGTGCGCGCTCCTTGGACTGCTTCTTGGTCAGACGGTCACGGGTAACCTCGTCTGCGTCTACGACAACTTCACCGGTCTGACCGTCAACAAAGACTTCCTTGCCCTCGTAAGCTTCCTTGAGCTGGTCGCCTACGCCGATGATTGCCGGGATGCCCATGGTGCGTGCCAGAATTGCGGTGTGGGAGTTGCCCGAACCGCCTGCGGTGACAAAGCCCAGAATCTTGGACTTATCCAGCTGTACGGTCTCGGACGGTGCCAGATCGTCAGATGCCAGGATAACCGGTACGTCGGAGTCGATACCGCCCTGAACTGCACCCATCAGGATGCCAACAACACGGTTGGAAATGTCCTTAACGTCGGCTGCGCGTGCCTGCATGTAGCTGTCGTCCATTGCTGCGAACATCTCAGCGAACTGTACGCCGGTGTCGCTGACAGCAGCCTCTGCATTCAGGTGGTCGCTCTCGATCAGGCCCTGAATGGCTTCTACATAATCGAGGTCATCGAGCATCATCTGGTGGGTTTCGAACAGGATTGCTGCCTCTTCGCCCGCCTCGTTCAGTGCCTTTTCGTACAGCTCACCGAGCTGGCCGATCGCGGCTGCCTTCGCAGCCTCGAAGCGTGCCCATTCAACTGCCGGATCAGCGTCGGTCACACGCGGTACCGCGCCGGTGCTGCGGCGGTAGAAATACAGCGGGCCGACAGCCACGCCGTTGGATACGCCCTTGCCATTGATCGTAATCATCATTGCTGTTCTCCTTCTACTCCATGATATCATTTTTCCCGCGCGGGTTGAATCCGCGCAATGTGGGCAGTTAAATAGAGCTTTTCGTCCGACGTCATGGCAAAATGGTACTGCTTTTCTACCATTTCACCGATGCGCTCGGTGCAGGCATAAGCCGCCGGATATTTCAGGCGGATGACCTCGAGCATTTCCTGTTCGTCATCGTCATAATGCGTGCCGGACAGAACGCGCTGGGCGAAAAACTTAAGATGGGTGATAAAGCGATAGTAACTGAGCGAGCTTTCATCAAAGTCAATCTGGAAGGTGTCGTGGACGATGGCGCAGACCTCCTGCATGATGCAGGTGACCTGATAGGCACCGCCTACACTCTGGGTATCATCTTCCATCTCCGCATTGACAAAGTGCAGCGCAATAAATGCCGCCTCATCATCGTCGAAGTGGATACCGGTCTCCTCCTCGATGACCCCAACCGCTTTGCAGCCGATCTCGAATTCATCGGGATAGAACCGACGGATGTCCCACTTGAGGGGATTGGAAAGCACGATGCCCTCCTGCTCCCGGGTGATCGAACCCGAGATATGGTCAGGCAGGGTTACATAGATGCTGTCGCTGAGCTTCTTGCCCAGATGGAGCTTTGCATGTCCAATAATCCGTTCGGCCATGAGCATGTGCTGCAAAGGAATGCTGCTCGCAATTTCCAGAAACTTGGCCGAGGCACCCGGTTCGGACAAAGTGAAGGTTTTTTCGACCTTAGACGGGTCGATTAGGTCACCGATACGGGACTTAAATGCCAGTCCCCGTCCCATAACCACAACTTCCTTGCCCTGTGCATTCCGCGAAACTGCCACATTATTGTTTAAGATCTTGGTGATATTCATGCAACATACGCCGACTGCACGCCGGACGTTCCCCCTTTTCTGCTCACATAGGCCAGCTTCACTATACTATTATACCGTTTTTATGCGCTATTGTAAACAAGTTCTCGGATTTTTTGCATATTGCTTTGTACATAGTGCACGACCTGCTTCCAGCCCTTTCCTCCGGCGATATTTGTCTGTTTTCATCGTTTTTCGCGACTTTTTCACCTATTTTCGTGCAACTTTCTTTCACATCTGCCTTGACGCAGGCACTGCGCCGTGGTATCATAAAATTAGGCTAAAGTTAACCAAAACTAACACCAGAAGGAGTCCTCTTTATGCATGTCATCAGACACATTTCTCCCGCGATCACCTGGGTCGGCGGCAGTGATCGTCGTCTCTCCCGTTTCGAAAACCTTTTTCCTATTCCACGCGGTGTTTCCTACAATAGTTACCTGATTTCCGATCAGAAAACCGCCCTGCTTGACACCGCTGATTCTTCCATTCTCCAGCGCTTTCTGGAGAATGTCAGCGCTGCACTCGATGGTCGCCCGCTTGACTACCTCATTCTCAACCACATGGAGCCCGACCACTGCGCAGGCATCGTCGCCCTGCTCGAGCGCTTCCCCAGCCTTCAACTGGTCGGCAACGCCAAGACGCTCACTCTGTTTTCGCAGTTCTATGACCTCCCGCTGGACGACGGTCGCACCATCACCGTTCAGGACGGTCAGACCCTCTCACTCGGCTCGCATACCCTGCAATTTTTCTTTACACCAATGGTGCACTGGCCCGAGGTTATGATGACCTACGAGCAGTCCGAAAAGGTTCTCTTCTCCGCTGATGCATTTGGCTCTTTCGGTGCACTGGGTGGCACGCTCTTCGCCGACGAAGTCGATTTTGCCCGCGATTGGCTGCCTGACTATCGCCGTTACTATGCCAATATTGTCGGTAAATACGGTGTTCAGGTGCATAATGCACTCAAAAAGCTCGCTGCTGTCGATGTCCAGATCATCTGCCCGCTGCACGGTCTGGTTTGGCGCAAAGATTTAAATGTACTGCTCGAAAAATATGACCTTTGGAGTCGCTATCAGCCCGAAGAAAAAGCTGTCGCTATCTTCTACGGCTCCATGTATGGCGACACCGAAAACGCTGCCGATCTGCTCGCCTGCGCACTCGCTGATGCCGGTGTACACAACCTCGCAGTCTATGACCTGTCCGAAATTCATGTCTCCGAAGCCATCTCCGAGATTTTCCGGTGCAGTCACATCGTTCTCGCCTCCCCCACCTACAATAACGGCATTTATCCGCCCATACTGACACTGCTGCACGATATGAAGGCACTCAATGTGCAGAATCGCACGGTCGCTTTGATTGAAAATGGTTCCTGGGCTCCGACTTGCGCGAAAAATATGCGTGCGCTCGTCGATGAACTCAAAAATATGTCCGTTCTCGAGCAGACTGTCACCATCCGTTCGGCAGTGAAGGCTGCAACTCGCACCGATCTGCTCGCACTTGCTCAGGCGATCGCACAGTCCGTATAAGGCTGATTTGCTTGACCCAATCCCCTTGACAAACACTCCGCGGAAGATTAAAATGTATCTATCCGCGGATGTAGTTTAGTGGTAGAACTTCAGCTTCCCAAGCTGACCGTGCGGGTTCGATTCCCGTCATCCGCTCCATCGTATCCGCACCGTCCTGTGCACATTGCTGCGCAGGGCGTTTTTTTACCTAAAAAGAAAAACCACCGGTAAAAACCGATGGTTTTGAAGTCAAATCAGTTTTGCTTTGCGAAGTTTAATCATGGCAACGACCAAACCGACCGCTTCTGCGATGGGAAAGGCCAGCCAGATGCCCGCAGCGCCCAGAAAACGGGAGAGCAACCAGCCGACCGGAACGATGATGACGAGCTGACGCAGGAGCGAGATAATCAGTGAATCGCGACCCTGACCGAGTGCCTCGAACACGCCTGACGCGACCACGCCGACCGTTGACACCATAAAGCTCAAGCCAATCATGCGCAGCGCGGTCACACCGCTCGCCATCAGCTCGGCATCGGCATCAAAGACGCGCAGAATGGCTGCCGGGAAGCACAGTGCACCGACCGTGCCCACGATCATAATGACCGCGACGATGCGCAGGCTGTACGAAATGGTCTGCCGCACGCGAGCATGCTCACCCGCACCGTAGTTATAGCTGATGATCGGGCGCATACCCTGAATGACACCGCAGGCGGGCATGTTGACGAAAGTCTGAAGCTTGTAATAGAGTCCGAACACGGCAACATAGACGCTGCCCAGTGCAGCGAGCATGCCGTTTAAGATACCGGTGAGCACGGACGGCATCGCGAGCATGAGCGAGGACGGAATGCCGATGTTATAGATGCGTTTTGCCAGAACTTTGTCCAGTTTCACGCCGCGCAGCGTGATTTGCACGCCGACATCGCGAGTCAGGAAGATTACGACATAGAGCAGCATGGCGACAATCTGTCCGATGACCGTCGCGATGGCTGCACCCCGAACGCCGAGCGCAGGCAGACCGAACCAGCCGAAAATCAGGATGGGATCAAGCACGATGTTGATGATGCAGCCGCTCGCCATGAGCACCATGGTGGTCTTCATGCGTCCAATGCCCTGAAAGATCTTCTCAAAACACATTTGCAGCAGTTCCCCGAACGACAGGCACATAACGATATACGTGTAATCACACGCCCCGGACAGCGTGCGTGCATCGTCGGTGAACATGCTCAGGAACGGTCGGGTGAGCACCACGCCCGCAAGGACGAAGATCACGCAATGGATGAGCACGAGCAGCACGCCCAGCGAGGCCGCTCGGTCAGCCTGCTTGCGCTCCCCTGCGCCAAGGTGCATGGATACGACCGAGCCGATACCTACGCCCATGCCCACGCCGACTGACATGATGGCATTTTGCAGCGGAAATGCCAGAGATACTGCGGTCAGCGCATCGGTGCCCAGTTTGGTAACCCAGATACTGTCGACGATGTTGTAGAGTGACTGAATGAGCATGGACAGTACAACCGGGATGGACATGGAGATCAGCAGTCCAAACACCGGTTTTCGCCGCATAAATTCTTGTTTTTCGTTCATTTTTACCCCTTTCTGCACAAAAAAATCGCCTTCCCAGCCTGTTGAATGCGGGAAGGCGTGCATGTCGTTATAATCGATTGAGACTTAGGTATTATAACACATCGGGGAACCTGACGCAAGACCAAAAAACTTGCACCGCAGCCAAAATGAAGCTTTCGCTCAAGCCTTTCTCGAAAGGCTTGCGGAGCCTTGAGGCTGAGCCTCAAGCCGCCGTCCGCAGACGGCGGAACTCCCCTTTGAAACCCTGTGTCCGCCCCGGGTTTCAGCCTGAGCATACACAGGGAAAAGACCGTCCTTTCGGACGGTCTTTTTATGAGCGCACTTTGTGCGCGGAGCATTGCGCGACCAGCGGGTCGCGCTTTTGTTCTCGTTTTGGTTGATTCCGGTCAAAGACCGGAATCAAAAAGGGGGTTTCGCCCGTTGCGACGGGCGACTCAGGGCTCTGCCCTGAGAACCTGCAAACCTTTGAAAAGGTTTGATCCAAACTTCAATTAGGGGTGCGGTGCTGTTCTGACAAGTTCCCCATTTATTTTTTCTCCCCCCTCTTGACAAACTGTGTATAACTGTATATATTGAGTATATACACTAGATTTGCAAATCACAGTAGAGGTGCACCGTGAATCTCATTATCCGCAATACCAGCGGCCAGCCCATCTACGACCAGATCACCGCACAGATCAAGGCCATGATTCTGTCGGGTGAACTCGCCCCCGGAGATGCGCTGCCGTCCATGCGTGCGCTGGCAAAAGACCTGCGCATCAGTCTCATCACCACAAAACGCGCCTACGAGGAACTCGAACGCGAGGGATTCGTCGAAACCGTGCCCGGAAAAGGCAGTTTCATAGCGCAAACCAACACCGAACTCATTCGAGAGGAAAATCTGCGGCAAATCGAAACCCACCTGTCCGCCTGCATCGCGCTGGCTGCACAGGCCGGTGTGACCGAAACCGAGCTGCACGAAATGCTCTCGCTGCTCTGCAAAGGAGAATAATTATGGATGCCATCCATTTACACAACGTTTCCAAGCGTTATCCCGCCTTTACCCTCGGGCCGCTTGACCTAACCGTTCCGACCGGCCGCGTGGTCGGCTTCATTGGGGAGAACGGTGCGGGAAAGTCCACCACGATCAAACTGATACTGGGTCTGCTCATGCCCGACAGCGGCAGCGTGCAGGTCTTTGGCGAGGACGGCTGCCGCGATCTTGAGCACGTCGGCGTGGTCTTCGACAGCTGCCATTTCCCGGGTGATCTGAGTGCCCGCGACATTGGCCGCGTCCTGTCTGTCTCCTTCCGCACCTGGTCGGACAAGGCCTTCGAGGACTACCTCACCCGCTTTGACCTGCCCCGCAAAAAGCCGGTCAAGGACTACTCGCGCGGCATGCAGATGAAGCTGTCCATTGCCTGTGCGCTGTCTCACGACTGCCGCCTGCTGCTGCTCGACGAGCCGACTAGTGGTCTTGACCCGGTCGTCCGAGACGAAATTCTGGATATTTTCTATGATTTTATGCAGGATGACTCCCATTCCATCCTCATTTCCTCCCACATCACGAGTGATTTGGAGAAAATCTGCGATTACGTCGCGTTCATCCATCAGGGACAAATCGCCCTCTTTGAGGAAAAGGACAGCCTGCTCGCACGGCTGGGCATCCTGCACGCTGACCCGTCCGTACTCTCGTCGCTCGACCCCGATGCCATCCTCGGCGTGCGGCGCGGACAGTTCCAGACACAAGCGCTGGTCGAGCGCGACCGCGTGCCCTCCAGTCTGCCGCTCGAGCCGGTCAAACTGGACGATATTCTGCTCTTTCTCGCCCGAAAGGAGGGTTAAACCATGCGTGCACTGCTGCTCAAAGACATCTTGGCACTCAAACGAACCTTACGTATCTATGCCGCCTTTCTGGTCGTCTACTGCGGCATCGGTATCTTCTCCGACAACCCCAGTTTCTTCATGGTCTTTATTACCGTGCTGTCCATCATGCTGCCCATCAACGCCATGACCATCGACAAGGGCTGTCACTGGAACGCCTACGCCGCCTGCCTGCCTATCCCGCGCAGCATGAGCGTGCTCAGCAAGTACGTCCTCGCCGGGCTGGGCATCCTCGCTGCCATCATCCCCTGTCTGGTTTTCCGTCTGGTTGATCGCTATACCAGTTTGATTACAGACACCATTTCCTGGAGTGAAATCGCCCTGATGACCGCACTTGCCCTGACCATTCTGGCTTTTCAGATGCCATTTTTGTTCCGTTTCGGTCCTGAACGGGGTCGGTTCGCCTCGATGGCCGCCCTGCTCCTGCTGTGTATCGGTCTGCCGATGATCGTGATGCAGGGTGGCATGGACGCTTTGACACAAACTCTGCATAGCGATTTCCTGTTGGAATTGCTTGGCTGGGTTGGCTCGCGGATGTGGGTTCTGATCGTTATCGCGCTGGCGCTTAACGTACTGTCCGCTGTCATCTCGATTGTGATTGTCAATCGACATGACGTGGACTGAAAATCTAACCACCGCAGCCAAAATTGAAGCTTTCGCTCAAGCCTTTCTCGAAAGGCTTGCGGAGCCTTGAGGCAGAGCCTCAAACCGCCGTCCGCATACGGCGGAACTCCCTCTTGAAACCCGGTGTCCGCCCCGGGTTTCAATCTATCTATACACAAGAAAAAGACCGTCCCTTCGGACGGTCTTTTCTATGAACGCACTTTGTGCGCGGAGCATTGCGCGACCTGCGGGCCGCGCTTTTGTTTTTGTTTTGATTGATTCCGGTCTTTGACCGGAATCAAAGGGGATTTCGCACTCTGCGGAGTGCGACTCAGGGCGCTGCCCTGAGAACCTGCAAACCTTTGAAAAGGTTTGATCCAAACTTCAATTAGGGGTGCGGTGCTTTTCTTAGCCGAGAACTTCTTTGGCGAGCTTCTCGAAGATCGGCAGAGCACGCTCGACAGTCTCGGTCTTGACGCAATACGAAATGCGCATATGACCCGGTGCGCCGAAGTCGGTACCCGGTACGACCAACAAATCATACTTTTTCGCCATCTCGCAGAACTTATAATCATCAATGCCCAAGGTCTGCGGGAAGATATAGAACGCACCGCGCGGCTTGACGCACTGATAGCCGTAAGACGTCAGCGCCTCATAGAGCAAGTCGCGGTTCTTTTTGTATACCGACATATCGGACGTCAGACCAGTACACTTGGCCGCGACGCGCTGGAACAGGCTGGGTGCGTTGACGTAGCCCAAGACACGTCCTGCGCCGCATACGGCTGCGTACGTGTCCTCAAAATCCTGCACGCTGTCGGGTACCAATACGTAGCCGATACGCTCACCGGGCAGGGACAGCGACTTAGAATAGGAATAGCAGACCAGTGTATTGTCATAATACTTCGGCAGGAAGGTCACGACGGTATCGGCATCGTACACCAGCTCACGATACGGTTCATCCGAGATCAGGTAGATGGGATGACCATATTGCTGCGAGCGCTGGGTGAGCAGCTCGGCCAGACGGCGCACGGTGTCCTCGGAATAGACCGCGCCGGACGGGTTATTGGGTGAATTGACGACCACAGCCTTGGTGTGCTCGTTGATGCGCTGGTCGAGTGCGTCGAAGTCGATCTGGAAATCCTCATTGCGCGCCGGAACGACAACCGGCTTTGCACCTGCTCCCTCTCCGATAAAGACCAGATACTCGGGGAAATAGGGTGCGAGTACCAGAAATTCATCGTCCGGGGATGCGGTCAGCGCCTTGAAGCAAATGGACAGTGCCGCCGCCGCGCCAACCGTCATATACAGATTGCGTCCGCCGTACTGTGTGCCAAATCGACGATTCAAGTCCTGCGCGATGGTCTCACGCACGAAGTCCGCGCCCTGCGCCGACGTATAACCATGCGTGACCGCCGGGTCTTCGGTATCCAGCGTATCCAAAATCGCCTGTTTGACCGCCTCCGGTGCCGGTACGTTGGGATTACCCAGCGAAAAATCCAGAATATTCTCTCGACCGACCACCGCGGCACGCTGATTGCCAAACTCAAACAGCTCGCGGATGGTCGAACGCTTCTTGCCAAGCGCAACTACCGATTCATTGAGCATATCTATCATGACCTCCCTCAAATGTCCATGTGACTTTATTATAGCACAGCGTGAAAGAAAGAGTCAATTTGCGTCTTCGCATTCCTTCTGATACAATAGACTCAGCAAACACAAGGAGGTTTGGCAATATGGGCCTTAACACCCTATCCCTCGCCCACGATTTCATCCGCCGTCACGTTCAACCCGGTACGCACTGCATCGATGCCACCGCCGGACGCGGACGCGATACCGCTTTATTATGTGAACTCGCCGGGTCTTCCGGTCATGTCTGGGCGTTCGACATCCAGCAGAGCGCCATAGATCAGACCAATGCCCTGCTCGCATCTCGCGGTCTGTCGGCTGAGGTGATTCTGGACTCACACGTCAATATGGCGCAGTATGTCCCGCCTGAGAGCATTGACTGTATCGTGTTCAATTTTGGTCGCCTGCCCGGCGGTGACCCGAACATCTTCACCACCCCGGATGCCTCCATTCAGGCAGTGGAAACCGGCCTCAACCTGCTCAAACCCGGCGGCGTGATGAGCCTATCCCTGTACTACGGCGGCGCGAATGGCTACCAAGAGCGCGACGCATTGCTGGAATATTTTCGCACCATCGACGACCGCAAATATTCGGTGCTGACCTGCGATTGGGCGAATCGGAAAAACGATCCCCCGATCCCTGTGTTCCTCTGGCGCGCCTAACACCGCACCCCTTATTGAAAGTTTCGCTAGCCTTTTCAAAGGCTGCGGGTTCTCAGGGCAGCGCCCTGAGCCGTGACCCGCAGGTCACGGAACTCCCCTCTTGAAACCCGGTGTCCGCCCCGGGTTTCAATTTAAAACAAACAAAAAATCGCGCTCCGCAGAGCGCGAAACCTTCCGTCCTCCGTTCATGACTTGGCCGAACAAGTCGGCCACAGCCTTACGGGAAAACGTCCCACTGGGACATTTTCTGAATCCGTAAGGCAAGCCACCGGATTGGTTTCCCCTTTTCTTTATTTCTACCCAACAAAAAAGCACGCTCGAAAGCGTGCTTTTCTTATTGACCTATGCTTGTCCATCAGCCAAAATGCCGTGCAAGCTCCATTACCTTCTCAACATCGCCCTCGATCTTGAGCTTGCCGTCCACATACGCCTGCTTAACGTCCAGCTTGCCCGTCAGCATACGATCAAAATTCGTCATCGTTACAGCCAGAATCGCGTCTCTGTCCAGATACTCATACGGCATCACCGAAACGCAGCCGTCCTTTACCTCGATGTAAAACACGCCGCCGATCTTGCCGGTCAGGTCGACCTGAATCGCCAGCTGACGGCCTTCTCCGCCGCCGAAATCCTGATCTTTGAGCTTCTTGTACGTCTTTGCAGTCAGTTGTTCGAGTGTCATGGTTCTCCCTCTCTCCTTGAATCTCGTCGCGTTTTTTGTATCTTATTCCATTATCGCGCAAAATCCTAAAAAGAGCAAGAGCTTTATGTCACAAAACTTATGTTTTCTTGGTGAACTTGCGTTTACAGTGCGGACAGGTGATCTCAATACGGCCTCTGCCGCGCGGTACGCGAAGGGTGCGGTCACAGGACGGGCACTTGTAATACCGATGCGCCTTGTCCTGCATCTGCATCTTCCGACCGGCTAATTTGCGCTGGATGGGCGTAAACCAAGCCAGAAACTTCTGGTTTTCCGCCGACCGTTTATAGATATTGCGCGAGAACATGCGGCAATAGATGAGGATAATAAGGGCAAGAATGAGGATGGAGAAAATTGCCCAGTGGGTGAAGAACCAGGGAATGAGCAGCACCAGGGCAATAACCATCAGGAACTGATTGAGCGCATCGCTTCCATAACGGCCATACATCAGGCGACGCAAAAAATCGAACATAGTAAAAGCCACCTTAACTTTAGATTACTATTATTATACGCGAAGAATGCGAGGGGTTCAATGTGTGTCGAGAAAAGTTCACAAACTGGTTAAATTTTAGTAATATGGTGTTTGCAGTTTTTTGCGAAAAGGCTGTGAAATGGCGGAAAAGTGGAAAAAAACGTCCCAGATTGGGACGGTTTTTCTAATGGGTTTGCGGTTTTGAGGGGATGACGCGCTCTGCGGAGCGCGTTTTGGTTTGTTTTTGGTTGAAACCCGGAATGGGTTCCGGGTTTCAAAAAGGGGATTTCGGACTCTGCGGAGTCCGACTCAGAGCGCTGCCCTGAGAACCCGCAAGCCTTTCGAGAAAGGCTTGAGCGAAAGCTTTATTTCGCACACTCATTTTATTCGCGCTCGGCGCGAAAATTATGATAGTGGCCTACGGGCTGCGGGCGGGAATCAGCGTTCCTCACGGAAGTAATTGACACCCAGCGAACCCGGGATATTGAGATCACGCTTCTTACGAATGGAACTGATGACCAGAATGATTGCAGTAATCAGGAACGGCAGCATGTCATAGAACGCGGTGGGCAGGTTGACGACCGACTGGGGCATGTAGTATTTGAGCACGCGCAGTGCGCCGAATACAAACGAGCCCAGAATGGACAGCCAGGGATTCCACTTTGCAAAGATAACCAGTGCAACGGCAATCCAGCCCAGACCGCCGACGTTATTGGAGATCCAGACGCCGCTGTTGATAATCATTGCACAGTACGCGCCACCGATGCCGCAGATACCGCCGCCGAGCAGAATCATGACATACTTCCAGCGGGTGACGTTGATACCGGCAGCGTCAGCTGCTGCGGGGTTATGACCGATCGCCTGTACGTTCAGACCCAGCTTAGTCTTTTTGAGGAACAGGCCAGCCAGAATGGCGATGACAACGCCCAGATAGATAAAGGGGCTGTACGAGAAGATGAGCTGACCCACGACCGGGATATCGCTCAGACCGGGAATGTGGATGTTGTTCATCTGCGCGGTGATACCCTCAGGCAGCTTGAGCGTGCCGTTCTCCGAAGCACCGAGCATGTAGATACCGATGAAGTTTGCCAGACCGATACCGAAGATGGTGAGGGTCAGACCGGATACGTTCTGATCGGCCAAAAAGGTGACGGTCAGGACAGCGTAAATGAGTGCAGCGATGACGCCAGCGACAAAGGCTGCAATGAGTGCGAGGACAAAGGAGTCGGTCTGCATACCGACCATGAAACCCGCGCACGCGCCAATGGACATCAAACCCTCAACGCCAAGGTTCAAGTGGCCGACCTTCTCGCACAGGATCTCACCGACCGTACCAAACAGCAGCGGAATACTTGCGGCGACTGCTGCGACTAAAAATTTCAGGAACATTTCCATCGCTTATTTGCCTCCTTCTGCTGCGGACTGTTTTTTGTCGCGGACGAACTTATAGCGGATGAAGAACTCGCAACCCAGGACGAAGAACAGGATGATGCCCTGCAGTACGTCTGCGCAGTCGGTGGACAGGCCGAACTGGGACTGTACGACCGAGGAGCCCTTTTCCAGCACCGAGAACAGGAACGCGATAATCAAGCTGGACACCGGGTTGAGCTGTGCGAGCCATGCGACGATGATTGCGGTAAAGCCGACACCGCCTGCAACGCCGGTGGTCAGCGTGCGGTCGGAACCGGTAACCTGTACCATGCCTGCGATACCGGCAACTGCACCGGACAGGAACATGGTGCGCAGGATGATCTTCTGTACGTTCATACCGGCATAGGTTGCGGTTGCGCGGCTCTCACCGACAACCGAAATCTCATAGCCCTGCTTGGTATAGCGCAGGTAGACGAAGAGCACAGCGACCAGAATGAGTGCGATGACCCAGCCGATCTGTACGCCGAACAGCTTGGGCAGCACAGCGCTCTTGTCAAAGCTTGCAATCTTGGGGAAGCCGTTGGCCGCCGGGTCACGCCAGGGGTCTTCCTGGAGCCAGCTGACCAGATAGAGTGCGATGTAGTTGAGCATCAGCGTGAACAGCGTCTCGTTGGTGCCGAATTTGACCTTGAAGAAGGCCGGAATCAGTGCCCAGATACCGCCGCCGATGATACCGGCGATGAACATGACCGGGAACAGGATGAAGCCCGGCCAATCTGCGTGGAAGAGGGCGAAATAGGAAGCAAACACGCCGCCCATGATGAGCTGGCCCTCACCGCCGATGTTCCAGAACTTCATCTTGAAGGCGAGCATGACGCCGAGCGAGGCGATCAGCAGCGGAATCATGATTTTGATGGTTGCCTGAATGGCCATCTCCGAGCGGAACGCACCCGACAGGATGGTGCCGTAAACGGCAAAGGGATTGTTGCCCAGTACGAGCAGGAACAGGCCGCCCGCACACAGTGCCAGCACAAAAGCGGCCAGACGCAGAAGCATCTGCTGCTTTTTGGATTTCTCTTTGGTCTTGACAATACGGATCATGCCTGTACCTCCTCTCCTGCGCCGACCATCAGGCGCGCAATATCGTCCTTGGTTGCCGTGCGACCGTCCACGATGCCGGTCACTGCGCCGTGGCACATGACCATGATGCGGTCGGACAGTGCCATCAGAACGTCGAGGTCCTCACCGATGAAGACGACAGCGACACCCTTTCGCTTCTGCTCGTTGAGCAGGTCGTAGACCGTGTAGGACGAGTTAATATCCAGACCGCGTACCGGATAGGCGGTGATGAGCACCTGCGGGTTAGACTCGATCTCACGGCCGAGCAGAACCTTCTGTACGTTACCGCCCGACATCATACGTACCGGCGTGTCAACCGACGGGGTGACGATCTCCAGACGCTCGACCAGCTCCTCTGCGCGTGCGCGTGCCGGTGCCGGGTCGACGAAGGGGCCGGGGTTTGCATCGTAGGTCTTGAGCATCATGTTGCCGACCATGCCCATGGACGCAACCAGACCCATGCCCAGACGATCCTCGGGGACAAAGCCCAAGTGAACGCCCAGACGGATGATCTCACGGGGCGACTTGCCGACGAGGTTTTCCTTCTTGTACAGGATAGCACCCTTCTCTGCCGGGCACAGACCGGCGATGGTCTCGCACAGCTCCTTCTGTCCGGAACCTGCGATACCAGCGACACCCAGAATCTCACCGGTGCGCACCTCGAAGCTTGCGTCGTTGATGGCGATGGTGCCGTCGGGCTTGCGCACGGTCAGGTCGACGATCTTGAGGATGGACTGGGGATCGACCGGGTCGGGACGCTCGATCTCGAGCGAAACCGGACGGCCGACCATCAGCTCGGTGAGCTGTTTCTCGTTGGTCTCCGACGTGTTGACCGTGTCGATGTACTTACCCTTACGCAGGATGGTCACGCGGTCGGAGATGGCCATAACCTCATTGAGCTTATGGGTGATGATGATGATTGCACAGCCCTGCTCACGCATGGAGCGCAGAATATCAAACAGGCGCTCGGTCTCCTGCGGTGTCAGGACGGCGGTGGGCTCGTCCAGAATCAGGATGCGCTGGCCACGATAGAGCACCTTGAGGATTTCGACGGTCTGCTTCTCTGAGACCGACATTTCAAAGGCGCGGCGGTCGGGATCGATGTCCAGACCGATCGAGCGGCTGATCTGGCAGACTTTTTCGCGCATAACGCGTGCGGACAGGCGCTTGCCCGGGGTACCGACCGCGATATTCTCCGCAGCGGTGAACACATCGACCAGCTTGAAGTGCTGGTGGATCATGCCGATGCCCAGCGCCATTGCGTCCTCGGGTGAGGAGATGGATACCTCCTGACCCGCGATTTTAATTGTACCGGCATCCGGGTGATAGATACCCGAGAGCATATTCATCAGAGTCGTCTTGCCCGAACCGTTCTCGCCCAAAAGTGCAAGCACCTCGCCGTAGCGAACGGTCAGGTCTACCCCGTCGTTTGCGACCACCGTGCCGAATGTTTTTGTGATACCGCGGCATTCGATGGCATATCCGTTGTTTGCCATAGCTTCCCCTTTCTGTCTGTTTTCCTGGCAAAAAGGGCGGCCAAAGTAATGTTTGACCGCCCCTCTACGCCTAAGGCAAATATTCGATTTTCGCCGTCCAGCCGTTTGGCTTTAAGCGACTTCTACGTTCTTGTAGTACCAGTTGCAGGTGCCGTAATCCTCAGCCTTGAGGGTGTGGGTCTGACCCTGATTGTCCTCGTACTCGGTGGTGCCGTCGAAGATATCCCACTCGCCGGAGATGATCTTGTCCTGAACTTCCTTGATCTTCTCTGCGGTGCCCTCAGCGCACAGGTCAGAGCACGGAGCCAGCGTTACCAGACCGTCCTGCATGGAACCGAAGTAGTTCTGGCCGTCCCAAGTGCCGTCGATGACCTTCTGAACAGCCTCGGTGTAGAATACCGACCAATCCCACATAACAGAGGTCAGGGTTGCGCCCGGAGCCTTCTGAGCCATGTCGGAGTTGTAGCCAACTGCGAATACGCCAGCCTTCTCAGCCTCGGTTGCCGGGTTTGCGGTATCGCAGTGCTGTGCGATGACATCGCAGCCCATGTCGATCAGGGACTTAGCAGCCTGGCCCTCGCCCTCAGGATCGAACCAGGAACCGGTAACCTTGACGTAAACCTTAGCATCCGGATTTACAGACTCAACGCCCATAGCGAATGCGTCGATACCGGAGGTAACCTCGCCGTTCTCGTTGTTCTGAGCGGCAACGTAACCGATCTTATTGGAAGTGGTCTTCATACCAGCAGCGATACCGGACAGGTAACGAGCCTGGTTGATCTTACCGAAGTAGTTGATGAAGTTCTTGCCGTTGGACTTGTAGCCGGTGCCGTGTGCGAACAGAACGTCCGGGTACTCCTCAGCGATCTCTTCAACGTAGTCCATGTAGCCCCAAGAGGTTGCGAAGACGATCTGGCAGCCTTCCTCAACGCACTCCTCGAGTGCGGTGCGGATAGCGGTTGCGTCGGTGTCGTCGACGTTGTTCTTGCGGATGATCTGGCTGTCGTCCAGACCGAGGTTCTTCTGCATGCCCTGGATGCCGAGATCATGGGTGTAAGTGTAGCCAGTACCCTCAGCAGGGTCGGTGATGTGAACGACGCCAACCTTGAGGTCTTCCTTGGCAACTGCCGGGAACAGGCCGGTGGATTCAGCGGTGGTGTCATTGCCGGACTCGGTGGTGGTGGTTTCCTCCCCGCCGGACGAGCAGCCTGCCATGAGCGACAGAGCCATAACGCCTGCGAGTACTGCACTCAGAAATCTCTTCATGCTCTTTGTATCCTCCTAATATTCGGTTGTGAGACTGGTGCGTGCGACGCGGCAGCGCCATAAAAATAGAGCAAAACACAGGCTTTGCTCTGGTGGGGCGACCGGATCGGGCGACCATATCTTCCTTACGAAAGTAAGTATAATGAAAATGATGGATTTTGTCAAGGTTTTTTGCGATTTTCTTCGTTTTTACCATTTGACCAAATCAAAAAAGTTGCAAATTTCGTTCTTTTTATCTCAAATTTTCAGGGTTTTTGGTCTGTTAGGCGACATAAAATTTTACATTTTATACAAAATTCATGATGATTTTTTTACGTTTTGCGACAGGCGGGTTTGAGTCGATACGAGAAGCGTGGAAACAGGTTTGCGGCTGTCTCGAAAGGTGTGGGACGAAGGTATGGAGATGTAGAAAAAGTGGTGCAAGGAAAGAAAAAGTGCGGGTGCGCAGGCAAAGAAAAAAGACCCAATCCAGCAGGTTGGGTCTTATGAGAGCGCTTGGCGCGCAAGGGGATTTCGCTCGCTGCGGCGAGCGATTGGGTTTATTTTTTGGTTGATTCCCGGGTCGGACACCGGGAATCAATAGGGGAATTCCGCCGTCTGCGGACGGCGGACAGCCTGCGCGGCTGGACCGCGCCGGGTCGCAGACCCGGACCCGCTTGTCGCCTGCGGGCGGGAACCCGTGCGGTGGTTAGCCGAGCCAGCCGACGATTACATGTCCGCCAAGGTATCCGCAGACAATAAACACGGTATTCCAGCACGTGATACCCGCTGCCGTCCAGCCCGCATACTCGCCAACCGGTACCTTCAGCAGTCCCGCGGGAATGGACACAATCGTGCGCAGCACTGGGATCAAGCGACAGATGAAAAGCGCGCGGCCGCCGTGCTTCTCAATCCGTGTATGACATTGTTCCACAAAATGCTGAAATTTCTTATTCCCGCCGAACAGCTTATGCAGCAGCGGCGCGCCGCCAAGCCGGCAGACACCGTACAGCGTCAGACTCGCCATCGTTCCCGCGAAAATCGACAGGATGAGTGCGAAAATCAGGTTCAGCTGGCTCTGCCCCGCCAGCACCCCGATGCCCGGCATGATGATGCCCGCCGGAAAGCCCGGCAGATTCAGGTATTCACAATAACAGATGACCAGAATAAACAGATAGCCATACTTAGCGAAAAACTCCAGAAAGGTCTCGAAGGTCACGTCTACACCATGCTTTCTCTTTTGATTACCTCCTACTATAGCAAAGCCCCGCCCTGCTTACAAGGCTATGCCGCGGAAGTTCAAAAAGAATTCACGATGTCTTAAAAAACCAGACATGATACCGCCCACGCGGCGCCCATCAGTCCACTTCCAAACAGTGCCGACAGTACCATCTGCGGTGCAGTGTACCGCCTCAGCGGCAGCGGTCTTGCCGGGTGTTTGGCGTGGTAGCGCGCCGCGAGGGCGCATGCTTCCCTCAGCGCGTCACCGCTCGCCGTCCGTCCCTCCCGTACGATGAAGAACGCCTGCTCGAAAAACCGACTGTCGTCCGGCCGTACCACCACGACCCGTTTGGATACGCCTTTTACCATGGCTCTTTTTCCTCCTTGCTTTTCACTTCCTCTCCATTATTCCCCAGTTCTTCCGGGTTTATACCGCCGGTTTCCGTCGCTCCAGCCGCACCACAAGGGCGGTCAGATCGTCCGACGCGCCGCGCTTCTCGGCTGCCGCCACCAGTCTGGCAGCCAGCTCCTTGGGGCTGTCCCCTACGCGCTCCTCCACGATCTTTTTCACCCATCCGTCATCCGTACCGTCGGAAACTCCGTCCGACAGCAGGATAAACAGATCGCCGTGCAGCATCCGTAAGGGTATGGGTGTCGCCTCCTCGGGCGACTCCATCAGTCCGATGGGTAAACTCTCTCCTGCAAGGGTGGTAATCCCTCCTCCCGTCTTGAGATAACTGGGCGCCGCGCCGCACTTGAGACAGCTCGCCTTGCCCGAATACAGATCGACCGTCAGCGCGTCCAGCGTCACCCCGCGCATGCCCTCGACCCGCATCCGAAACGCTGGCGCAACCGTGCGCAGTGCGTCGTCCACCGTAATGCCTGCCTTTAAAAATCGCTCCATCATGGACAGCAAAAGTCCGCTGTCCCCGGCCGCCTGCTGCCCTGTACCCATCCCGTCAGCCAGCAGCATACACGCCCGTCCGTCCTCGGTAACAAATGTATGTACGGTGTCTCCTGATACCTGCTCTCCCTCCTTCTGTTTTTGACTGATGCCTGCAATGACCCGGTAGGGTGCTTGTTCGCGCAGCACCACCCGGCTGCCAAGGTCATCGGTCAGCGCTTCGGGTTCGCTCAGGCCGCAGCCCAAGAGGGCCGACAGGCCGACCGCAAACCCTTTCCGGTCTTGCAGGATGCGCTCGGCGCCCTCGCCTGCAAGCTCGACCCTGAGCCGTCCGGACACGTCCCGGAACACGGCTACCTTATCGATCTTGCCGAACGCCTGGGCATACGAGCGCACCTGCCGCTCGCGGGCGGGCAGGGAGGCCTGATCGGCAGACAAACTGCCGCCCACCTGCCGCAAGATCTCGGTCAGACCGGCGTACTGCTGGGCGATGAGCGCACGATTGTCCAGCGCACGCCGGCGGTAGGCGCGGCGCTCGTGCAGGGCGGCAAGGCCGCGGTTGATGGCCTGCACCAGCTCGGGCAGGTGGACGCACCGACCCTGAAAGCCCTGCGGAAAGTCGTTCGCCTCGGCCCGTCCTCGTTTGAGCATGGGTGCAGCCAGCGTGCTGAACGCGTTCATGGTCTGGACAGACTCCTTCTGCCAGCACGCGCCGCACGCCTCGCAATGCGCGCAGACCGCGTCGGTCGCACGGTCAAAGACCGCCCGCACTTCGTCGCTGCTCTCGGCTCTGCCGTGCTCAAGGCCGCTTTGCAGCGCCTCGTACAGCTCGCCAAAGGCCGCAGACGCTTCATTTGCGTACCGTCCCGCTGTCCGCCGGATGCGTCCTATGCTCTCGGCCGTGTCTCGCCGCACCGGGTTTAGGCAGTCCTTTGCGTACTGCCACACACCGCCCGGCACGGCGGCGTAAATGAGCACGGCAAACACGCCCTCATAGAGTGCGAACACGAAAACCGGGTTTTCTGCGCCGACCAGGGCTGCACCCACGCCTGCGATCAGTGCCGCGACCGCAAAGCCCACCCGCCCTGCGCCCTGGAACGCGCCCGAAATGAGCGCTGATAATCCGTATGTACAGGTGAAGAACGCGCCCTGCCCAGTGCAGGCATCGAGCAGCGCGCCCGCTGCCACGCCAGCTACCGTACCGCTCGCGCTGCCGCCCAAGTAGGCCGCCGCAAGCACCAGCGCATACAGCAGGATGCGTGCCGGGGCGATCGTCCCCAATATGGTCAGGTCGGAAAGACTGACCAGCGCCGACGCGGACAGCGCCAGAAATCCGGCTGGCCGCATCATCCGCATGGGACGGGCTGGCCCGAGCGCGAAGCCGTAACAGGCGGTCAGCGCACCGGTTACCAGTGTCACGCATACAAACCGTGCGATTGGCGCCAGCGCGAACTCTGGAATGAGTACAAACCCGGTCGCTGCCATGCATGCCATCGCGCACGCCGGCATGAACCATACCTTCTGGCGGGTCTCTCGGTCGAACACATGCGCACACACCACGGCAAGCACACCGCCTGCCGCCGCGGTCAGTCCGTACAGTCCGCCGCACAGCAGAAAGCTGCCCAGCAAAAGCCCCAGCACTGCACCGTAGCCGCCGCCTGCACCCGCTGCCGCCGCTGCGACCGCTAATCCGAACGGTGCATAGCCGCCGAACATCGTACCGCGCGAGAGCACAAGCGCCAGCACAAACTGCCGCAGGCCTCCAACGATCACGCGCGCATGGTCGTCGTTCTGCACCCGCTGCGCCAGATTGCCCGCCCGTGCCGCAAGCGTGAACCCTCTCCTCGTAAACACATGCTTGTCCATAAACACGTCCCTCCTTTTGCTTGTGGGAACAGTATACGCCAAACCCTGTGCGCAGCCCGTCGGAAAATACAGCCGGGAATAACCCCACCTTGGGCTTTTTTTCGGGCGGGAATGGGGAAGCAATGGGACTTTTGACTGTTCGGGTGTGTTTGCTCCCGTCCGCCGTCGAGTTCTGCGAACGATTATAGGGATAAAATCCAATGTTTTTACTCCTTGCTTTTTGGCCGTCCAGCCGATATCATAGACATATAAGGGAAACGTCCCCAAAGGAGGAATTTTATTTATGGCTCGGAGGAAGCAACAGCCCTTCTGGCAGCGCGTCGCGCTGATCGTGCTCGCTGCGTTCGTTATGGCCTTCACCATCAAGAGCTTCGCCCGTCCGGGTGGTATCTTCTCGGGTGGATTCAACGGTATTTCACTGTTAATCATCGCATGCTTTGAAAAATTTGCAGGCATCTCCCCACCCTTCGCACTCGTCAACTACACCCTGAACCTCATCCCGCTGTACATCAGCTTCCGCTATCTCGGCAAAAGGCTGACCATCCTGTCGGTTCTGAGTGTCGTTCTGACCGGTTTCCTGACCGACGCCCTGCCCGCCTTCCCCATCACGCAAGACCCTCTGCTGGTCGCCGTCTTTGGCGGTATCTTCAACGGTCTGGCCGTCTCGCTGTGCCTGCTGGCCAACGCCTCGGGCGGCGGTACCGATATCATCGGTCTGTTCATGGGTGAGATCAAGGGACGCGACTGCTGGAACGCCATTTTCCTGATGAACGTCGTCGTGCTCGGCATCGCAGGTATGCTGTTCGGCTGGGACAAGGCGCTCTACTCCATCATCTTCCAGTTCGTCTCGACCCAGGTCATCCACACTCTGCATAAGCGCTACCAGCGTCATACCCTGTGGATCATCACCGAACACCCGGAGGAAATTTATCAGATGATCGCAGAGGTCACCAACCACGACGCAACCCTGTTCAAGGGCGTGGGCTGCTATAAGAGACAGGAACGTCAGATGCTGTACTCGATCGTGTCCAGTGATGAGCTGAAATTGGTGTGCTCGCGTATCAGCGCCATCGACCCCAAGGCGTTCGTCAATATCCAGCGCACCGAAATGCTCAATGGTCGATTCTATCAGAAACCGACCGATTAACCACCGCACCCATTCCTGCCCGCTTGTCACACACGCATCTTATTCGCGCACGGCGCGGGAATGAAGATAGTGACCTACGGGCGGGATTCTTAACCTTCAGACAGGCAAAAGAAAAAGAGACACCATTCGGTGTCTCTTTTTTCTGGCGAAAGTTACAGGGCTCGCTTTTCCTGCGGGAAAAGCTACTGCGGTTGAAATGATCCACCGGATCATTTCCAGGCGCCGCCTTTCGAGCCTCGTTCATGCGGAGATAAAAAAACAGACGCTTTCGCGTCTGTTTTTTTTGGTGGAAGTTACAGGGCTCGAACCTGTGACCCTCTGCTTGTAAGGCAGATGCTCTCCCAGCTGAGCTAAACTTCCATGTGGTGACCCGTACGGGATTCGAACCCATGTTACAGCCGTGAAAGGGCCGTGTCTTAACCACTTGACCAACGGGCCAAACTGTGGTAGCGGTAATTGGACTTGAACCAATGACCTTTCGGGTATGAACCGAACGCTCTAGCCAACTAAGCTATACCGCCATTTCAACAGTTCCTTCGCGCGGCTCTCTGCCAGCGACGATATTTATTATATGCTATGAGGTGCGTTTTGTCAACATCTTTTTTTATTTTTTTTGAAAAGAATTTTGGAGCGCTTTTTCGCGCTCCAAACAGGTCTTTTCCAAGGCGATTCTATCACACCAGCTTGACGGTGTAATAGACTGCGGTGATGAAGAAGTACGCGCCTGCGGCTACCATGCAGCCGAACGGCACGCGGCCGGTCATCATCAAACCTGCTGCCGAGACAGCGCCCATGATTACCGGAGTCAGGAACATCATCACGTATGCATTGCGCGAGAAGTCAAACACATAGCGGCGCTTGTCGCCCAGGCGGATGCGGCCGAGGTCGCTCTTTACCTTGGCAACGCCGATGATCTGCAGGACGTACAGCACCAGCACGCCCGCGAGCAGAATCTTCTCGCAGCCCTCGCCGACCGTGGTCTGCGATGCTGCAATCGCACCCGCTGCCGCTGCGCAGTCCATCGCGATGATGAAGAACTCAGGCTGGTAAGAGTGGTAAATCAGATACGCGAACGCGTATGCCGGAAGTGCAACGTACAGGAAGTGGATACCGGTCGCAGCGTTATAGTCCACGATCGAGAACACGATCGCCAGCGCAATACCGAATACAACCAATGTACTGCCCTTGAACACGCGATAGGACATATCAAATCCGCGCTTCTTCTCACGCAGTACCAGGAGCACGCCGATGACCGCAAGCACGACGCCTACAATGCGCATAACCCCGATTGCCGCGAGGCCGATCTCCCAGTACACCGAGTATCCCAGCACATTGTTGAGAAACATCAGTCCGAGTACACCCAGCAGGCAGCCCGAGAACACCAGAAGCACTTTATTGGTAATATAGTCGCTTCGCTTGGGGTCGGTCTTGCCGGGTATCGTCTGTTTGCTATTCTTTTCAGGCATCTGTGCAGCCAAAAAAATCAACTCCTAATACTTTCATAGATTGCCGCTCTCGTACAGCACCGCAGTGATCGCAGCCAAGGGCGCGGTCTCACAGCGCAGAATGCGCGGGCCTAAGGATACGGACGCAAGACCGCCCCGGACAGCGTCCCGGGCTTCCTCATCCGCAAATCCACCCTCCGGGCCGACCATCAGGGCGGCTGAGGCAAAGGAATGCGCGGTCAGCACCGCGCGCAGGCTGTTTTCCTGCTCACTCTCATACAAAAACAAGGGTAGATCGCTCTCGCTCGCCATGCGCACCGCTTCGGCAAAGGAGACGCACTCCCCGACTTCGGGCACGCGGCCACGGCCGCACTGCTGTGCGGCTTCCCGTGCGATCTTGCGCCAGCGCTCGATCTTCTTCTGGAGCGCTTTTCCGTCCGGACGCGACACGCTGCGTGCGCCCACGTAGGGCACGACCCGGCACGCGCCGAGCTCGACCGCCTTCTGGACGATGAAATCCATCTTATCGCCCTTGGGCAGCGCCATATATAGGGTCACGAAAACGTTCGGCTCCCCACGCGAGGCTTCGCGCGCGTCCACGCGGCAAACCGCCGTGCCGCCTGCGGTATCGGTCAGGGTACAATGGTAATCGGTTCCCGCACCGTTGCACACGGTCAGGGCTTCGCCCGGCTTCATGCGCAGAACACGCATGATGTGGTGTGCGTCATCGCCGGTCAGCTCGATCGTATCCCCACTGCACGCCCCGTCTACAAAAAATCTCGGCAAGGCGATCCCCCTCTCTCTCTTTCGCTATTCTCAAACCATTTTAGCAAACTCCCGCGCACTTGTCTAGGGCAAATTTCGTCGAAAGCAGCCCGAGAACTGCCAAAATCGGTCTTATCGTACCGCGGTAAAGGCTGCCCAGCCGTTCGAAACCTGACGGTCTGTGAGGCGGAATCCAGCCTGCTCGAGTGCCTGTCCGACCTCGTCTGCGCGCTCCTCGATGATACCCGAGGTGATGAGCGTACCGCCCTCTTTGAGCTTTTCAAAGAACATGGGCGCCATGCCGATGATGATATCGGCAACGATATTCGCGCAGATGATGTCATAGCCGCCGCCGATCTCCTCGGCCAGCTTTTCATCGCGCAGCGCGTCGCCGTGCAGGGTCTTTTTGATGGTCACGCCGTTGCGCTCGGCGTTCTCCAGTGCACAGGTCAGGCAGTGCTCGTCGATATCGACCGCGACCTCGGGGTTTGCACCCAGCATACCGGCTGCAATGGCCAGAATACCCGAACCGGTGCCCATATCCAGCAGCTTTTCGCCGCCCTTGACCGTCTTTTCCAGCATAGTGATGCACAGCTGGGTGGTGTCATGGGTACCCGTGCCGAACGAGGACGCCGGGTCGATCTCCAGAATCTGACGTGCGCCGGGATCGTCTACGGTCTCCCACGACGGCTTAATCAGGAACTTTTCACCCACCGGGAAAGGCTTAAAATACTGCTTCCAGCCCCATTCCCAGTCTTCCTGACGGGTCACGCTCTGGTCAGTCACCAGTCTGCCGAGTACGTCGTCGGTATCAGTCGCCTTGAGTGCGGCGAGACGATCATTGAGCGCTGCGATCTGCGCTCTGCCGTCGTCCGAGTCCTCAATGTAGACCTTGAGCTTGGTCTCCTGTCCGCGCAGCTCCTCGCACAGCTTCTCGTCTACATAATCCCAGTAAATCTCGGTATCCTGTAAAAATTCCTCGAAATCCGCGGCATCTTCCAGCGCATAGCCCTCAATGCCGAGGTCTTCGAGTACACCTTCGACCGGGTCAATGCCCGCCGTCGTGGTGAAAATCGTCACTTCAATCCAATCCATGTGGTTTCTCCTTTTGATGTGAGAAGATAAAGGTAAAGAAAAACGGCATCCCGCCCAAAGCCCGTAGGTCACTATCCTCATTTCCGCGCCGTGCGCGAATGAAACGAGTGGGCGAAAACGGGTCCGGGCCTGAGGCCCGGCGCGATCCAGCCGCGCAGGCTGGCCAGTCCAGGTGGAACCTGGTCGAGCCCGCAGGCTCGAAACTCCCCTTTTGATTCCCGGGATTCGGCCCGGGAATCAACCAATTTCTTTTTTTAGTTGATTCCGGCTCGGGCCGGAATCAAAAGAATCTTGCTCGCTGCGGCGAGCGCTTTGAACGAGAGTTTTGTTGAAACCCGGGTCGGACACCGGGTTTCAATGGGGAATTTCGGACTCTGCGGAGTCCGACTCAGGGCTCTGCCCTGAGAACCCGCAGCCTTTCGAGAAAGGCTGGCGAAAGCTTCCATTATTGGTGCGGTGGTTTGCTTTACATGCAAATCAAGCCGTATTTCTCGGTAAAATACTTCAAAATCCGCTCTTCCTGTTCCCAGGTTCCGTCATACAATGCCAGACCTGCGTACACGCGCAGCGCCTTTTCCAAGAGTTCAGGCGACTGGGCGCACAGGCATACCGGGCGGGTAATCATATACAGATTCTCCTCCAGTGTGATAACGTCCTCTTCCTCTTCGATGAGCAGTTTAAACGCTGCCGGGGCTTCGTCCTCGAGTTCAATCAGACGCTCGTCCAGTTCGTGATCGCACGGAATTTCGTCCGAAATACCCGTTGTCCAGTCGATAAAGTGTGCGTCTCTGCCGTCGGACACCAGTGCCACATCGTCTACTTCACGCGGGATGACCGTGCGGCCATGCGGTCTGGTGCGCACCAGATCGGCCAGACGTCTGGCACGTTCGTGCGGCAGCGGGACGAACAGCTCGACGTTGGGCAGCTCTATATCGCGCAGCAGCCAGACAGCCGGGCATCTGACACCCAGCGAGACCCGCGCATAGGGCGCGATGATGCGCAATGCGTCGGTCAAATCCTGGGATTCCTCAGCGGTCAGGATGATGGTAGACACGCCGATGCGCTGCAAGACCGCCACGGCGGCCAGCACGTCGGTACCGTCCTCCATGCGTCCGTCCGCGTCGACCGGCAGTTCGGCCATGAGGGCTGCGCCCGAAAGATCGGTCATCGCCAGCACGGCAGCGCGCAGGGCGCGGAAATTCTCCGCTCCGTGCAGGTAGTAAAACGCCGGCTGTTCCTGCACAAACGGCTTAAATGCCGCGCGGCAGGTGCGGATGTAGCGCTCGCACAGGGGTACGTCGCGATCTTCGGGCAGCGGCGGGCAGGCCGCCGACAGTCCCACCGGTACTTCCGGGCAGGTCATACGCATTTTCTGCAAGATGTCCAGATCGTGCGCCAGTGCGCCGCCGATCAGCGACGGGTCGCGCGCGAGCAGGGTGTGATCGTCCGGATTGGGCAGGATCAGCTGTCCACCGGATAAGGGAATGGGTTCCATGGTCTCCTCCTTGGTGTCAGGCGGCGCGCCAGCTGCCATTTGCCTGCGGCTTGTAGCGCAGCGGCTTCTGTGCCGCCTCGGTGCACAGGGCAAGCGCCGTATAATACACGTCATCTATCATGCGTCCGCGGTTCGATGCGCTCTCGCAGGCAAGGCTCAGCGCCTGCAGCGTATCGATATCCGCATTCAGGCGGGTGCCCAGTCCGACATCCGTCTGGAACCGGCGCAGTGCGCCGAGTGCAGGGGTATCGAGTACGTCGGTCGGTTCGGCGAGGTAGCCTAAAGCGTGCAGACGCTGGCAGACCGCCTTTGCCTGCTCACTCTGCTCGCCGTAGCGCACCGGTTTGGTCTCGTCCAGCGGGGCTGCGTCCTTGAGGTATCCCCGGATGGTGCGCAGCGCGTGCGCTTCCACATCGGGGGTCAGTCCCTTGCCTTCCCAGCCGCCCGACTTCGGCAGCAGCATTTCCAGGCAGGTCAGCACCAGATAGTCGCCGTCCAGCTTCAGATGGTACTGTCCCTGACCCTTACCGTATGTCTTGCTTCCGACCAGCGTTGCACCGCCGACCTCGTGCAGCACGCCCGCCATGAGCTCGGCTGCCGAGGCGGTATTGCCGCCCACCAGCACGGTGATTTTATTGAGCGGCAGACCGCCGCCGGTGGAATAGTAGATTTCATCGCCGCCCTGATCTTCGCGGTAGTGCATGGTGGCGATCTTGGTCTTGGGTTCGATCATCAGGTCGAGCATGGCAAGCGCTGCGTCGATCATGCCGCCGCCGTTGTCTCTGAGGTCTAAAACGACCGCTTTGGTCTCCTTTTCGTCCAGTCCGTTCCAGATTTCCTCGAAATCCTCGGCATCATTCATGGACGAAAACGCGCTGATCGCGATATACTCCACGCCGGGTGCAGCCTGACGGGCAGAGACGTTTTCGTTTAAGATGGTCTCGCGAATCATGGAAAAGCCCAGCTTTTTGCCCTCCCGCTCGACCGTTACGCGCACGGTGCTGCCGGTCTCGCCTTGCAGCAGCGTGCCGATTTCGCTCAGCGGGGTCTTTGTCACGTCCTTGCCGTCAATGGCGATCAGGCGGTCACCCACCTGCATGCCCGCTTCGGCTGCCGGTGAGTGGCGCACCACCTGCTCGATCATCAGCCCCTTATCGGTCTGGGACACCGCGATACCGATGCCCGCGTAGCCCGACAGGGTGGAAAATCCGGCTTGGTACTCCTCCGCGGTCAGGTACATGGAATGCGCGTCCATCCCGCTCAGAATGTCGTTTAAGATGTTGGAAAGCGCGTCCGGGTTGTCTTCCAGATAAACCGCGTCCTCGTCTATGGTTTCCTGCGGAATGGGTGACTGTTCGGCAATCAGTCCGCGCTCGTTGATGATGTCGGCGGCGCGGCGAAAACGCTCGGATGCGGTGAGCGCTGCCGCCTGTCCGGTCAAAATGGTCAGACACAGCACGACTGCCATACAGGTTTGCAGGATTCGCTTCAAGATACGCTCCTTTCACGGCGGATACCAGAGTTCCTTGGGTGAATCGGGCGCGAAGGCCGCGCCCGACCTTTGCTTACATCTTTTCGGGTGCGTCTACGCCGATGATGCCCAGCACGTTCTTGATGGTCTGCACGGTCGCCTGGCACAGGCACAGACGTGCGTCGCGCACAGCCGGCTCGGCATCCATAATACGGCAAGCGTTATAGAATCTGTGGAACTGCGCCGCCAGCATGACGCCGTACTTGTTGAGCTTGGACGGGTCACGCGACAGCGCAGCCTCACGAATCTCCTCGGGCAGCAGGGCGATGGCCTTAATCAGTGCCTTCTCGTCTGCGTGGGTCAGCACGGTCAGGTCAACATCGGCAGCCTTGGGCACAGATACGCCGTTCTCAGCTGCGTTGCGCAGTACCGAGCAGATACGCGCATGCGCGTACTGGACGTAGTACAGCGGGTTCTCGGAGTCCTGCTTAACAGCCAGGTCAAGGTCGAACTCCATCTGAGTCTCAGCGGCACGGGAGTTGAAGAAGAAACGCGCTGCGTCAACCGGAATCTCGTCGAGCAGGTCGGACAGAGTCAGGCTCTTGCCGGTACGCTTGGACATACGGACGACCTCACCGCCCTGCATCATGCGGACGAGCTGCATGAGGACGATTTCCAGACGGTTCGAGCCGTCCAGACCCAGTGCATCGAGTGCACGCTGGAGACGAGCGACATGGCCGTGGTGGTCAGCGCCCCAAATGTTAATCACGCGGTCAAAGCCACGGGTGACGAACTTGTTGCGATGGTATGCGATATCAGCTGCAAAATAGGTGTAGAAACCGTTCGCACGGCGCAGAACGTCGTCCTTGTCTGCACCGAATGCGGTGGACTTGAGCCACAGTGCGCCGTCCTGCTCGTAGGTTACGCCTGCATCGGTCAGCATCTGAACGGTCTCGGCAACGGCACCAGAGTCGTGCAGGGTGGACTCGCGGAACCATACGTCGTAATGAATCTTATAGCGCTCGAGGTCCTTCTGCATCTTCTCGATGTTGTGCGGCAGACCGTAGCCGACGATTGCGTCAAAACGCTCCTCGGGAGTCATGTCCAGCAGCTTGTCGCCGTGCATCTCGACCAGATTGTGCGCCAGCTCGCGGATATCCGCGCCCTGATACCAGGACGGGTCGAACTCGATTGCGTCCTCGCCCTTGAGCTCCTGAATGTAACGACCCTCAACCGAGTGGGCGAACTTGTCCACCTGATTGCCGGCATCGTTGATGTAGAACTCACGGGTCACGTCGTTGCCTGCCCATGCCAGTACCTCGGCCAAGCAGTCACCCAGAACGCCGCCGCGTGCATTACCCATGTGCATCGGGCCGGTCGGGTTGGCCGATACGAACTCGACCATGATCTTTTCGGGCTTTTCAGCCTTGGTCTTGCCGTAGTCTGCGCCGCAGGTCTCAACGGCACGGACAGCGTCCTGATACCAAGCGGGATTGAGGGTAAAGTTCAGGAAGCCGGGGCCTGCAATGTCGATCTTCTCGAAGCAGGTGCCGTCGAGCGACAGATTTTCCACGATTGCCTCGGCAATCTTGCGGGGCGCCATGCGCAGCGGCTTTGCGCACTGCATCGCGAAGGTGGAAGCCCAGTCGCCGTTTGCGGCATCCTTGGGCATCTCAACAGCAACCGGCGGCAGCTCGGCCTGCGGCAGGGTTCCGGCAGCGACTGCCTTGTCGTATGCGGCCTTGACGACGTCGGCAGCGGCCTGACGTGCGGTGTCTAACAGGTTCATAGATAATACACTCCGTAATATTCTTATTTTTATTTCTTTTTGTATTTACATGGGTTGGGTGGCAACGGTCAGCTCAAAGTGATGGCTGCCTGCGAGGTTGTGGTCAACCTCGACCGTGTAATCAATCGCCAGCTCTCCACCATTCTCGCCAATCGTGTTGCGAATGTGCGACGTATGGGTGGAAATGGTGACCGACATACCCATCGGGGTCTGATACAGACCGACGTGGCGCTGGTTCTCCAAAAACAGCATCTCGGACGGGCAGGTGCCGGTGCGAATCATGGAGACCGTCTTACCGTCGAGCTTGAGCGTGGTGCGCGTGCCCTCAAGACCGGTAATCTCGCTCTCGTCGTAGGCGATGTAATACTTGCCGTTGCGGCGATACAAACGTGCGGCGGTGACCAGATTGATTTCTTCCTGATCGCAGCCTTCAAAACACTGGGTTGAATGGATGGACAGCCAGACGTCTTTCTTGATATTTTCCATGGTTGTCTCCTCCTCTCTGTGTATGAGTCAAAGAGAATCCCGGCCGCAGCCGAAAATCGGGTCCGGGCCTGAGGCCCGGCGCAGTCCAGGCGCGCAGCCTGGTCCGTCCAGGTGAAACCTGGTCGAGCCCGCAGGCTCGAAACTCTCTTTTGATTCCCGGGATTCGGCCCGGGAATCAACTAATCTATTTTTTTAGTTGATTCCGGCTTCGGCCGGAATCAAAAGAATCTTGCGCGTCCTGCGGGACGCGCTTCTTTTTTATTTTTTAGTTGAAACCCGGGTCGGACACCGGGTTTCAATAGGGGATTCCGGACTCTGCGGAGTCCGGCCAGCCTGCGCGGCTGGATCGCGCCGGGTCGCAGACCCGGACCCGCTTGTCGCCTGCGGGCGGGAATGGGTGCGGTGGTTTTCCTTAATAAGCGTCGATATCGACCTGCTCTGCCGGGAAATCCAAGCTTCCATTCAAAAATCCCGGGGCGAGCTGATTAAAGCCCTGTGGGTCATCGGACACGAAATACCGGGTTTTTCCCTGTCGTTCCTCTGCTGGAACCAACATGCCGCGGACGCTCTCGGCAGCAGCTGCGCCTGAGTCGATCAGCGTCACATTTTCGCCCATTTCCGCAGCGACAACTTCGCTCAGCAAGGGATAATGGGTACAAGCCAGAATCAAAGTATCGACGTTCTGTGCCTTAATCGGTGCCAGATACTCGCGCACCACGGTCTCCGCGACGATATCGCCGCAATGCACTCTTCCGTTTTCCACCAGCGGGACAAGCAGCGGGCAGGGCTGCATGAACACCGCGAGGTTTGGGTCGGCGGCCTTGAGCATACGGTCGTACACGCCCGAGCGGACGGTCGCCGGGGTACCGATGACGCCGATCCGGCCGGTCTTAGTGGCGGCGCGTGCGGCGGCGCATGCCGGCCAGACCACGCCGATCATGGGGACATCGGTCTCATTTGCGACGATGTCCAGTGCGGTGGCCGACACGGTATTGCACGCGACGACAATCGCCTTGATGTCGAACTTGCGCAGAAAGCGCACGTCCTGACGGGTATATTTTAAGATGGTCTCGGCCGAGCGCGTACCGTAAGGCACGCGTCCGGTATCGCCAAAGTAGATGATATCCTCGTGCGGTAAAATCTCGTGCAGGCGGCGCACGGCGGTCAGGCCGCCCACGCCCGAGTCAAAGACCCCGATGGGACGGTTATCCATGTGCTTCCTCCAGCGCCAGCTCGATCAGGCGATCGATCAGTGCCGGATAGGACAGGCCGGCGTGCTCGAACAGCTTGGGGTACATCGAAATGCTGGTAAAGCCCGGAATGGTATTGATCTCGTTGAACACGATCTCGTTATCCTTATAAGTACAGAAGAAGTCGACACGCGACAGGCCGCGGCAGCCCAGAGCGGTATAGACGCGGACTGCGTTCTTTCGAACGGTCTCGATGGCTTCCTCGGAAATGTGCGCCGGGATATACAGCGCAGAAGTCTCGTCGTTATACTTTGCGTCGAAGGTGTAGAACGTCTGGGTGGGTGCGATCTCGCCGACGGTCGATGCGACTGGGTCGATATTGCCCAGCACAGCGCACTCAACCTCGTGTCCGTCGATGAACTCCTCGACCAGTACCTTGGTATCCCAGCGGAATGCCTCAGCCAGGCCGGAAACCAGGGTGTCGAAGTCGTCCGCACGGGCAACGCCGACCGACGAGCCGGACGAGCAGGGCTTGACGAACATCGGGTAGGTATTCTTGAGCTTTTCAGCCGCTGCGCGTGCGACTGCCTGTGCGTCCTTCTCGTAATCGGGACGCAGCGCGATGTAGTAATCGGCCTGACGCACGCCGGTGGTATCGACGATGATCTTGGTCAGGCTCTTATCCATAGAGTTTGCCGAAGCGGCAACGCCCGGGCCGACAAACGGAATGCCCGCAAGGGTCAGCAGACCCTGCATGGTTCCGTCCTCACCGCCCATGCCGTGCAGCACTGGGAAGCAAACGTCAATGCGGATGGTCTCACCGGTCTCGGGCAGGATGATGCCGTGGGTCTCGCGGTCGGGCGACAGCACGGCGCGGCGCAGGCTCGGCTCCTTCTCCCATTCCCCACTCTTGACCTTCTCCGGGTCGGCGTTTTCATACAAAAACCATCGTCCATCTCGCGTGATGCCGATGGGCACCAGATCATATTTTGTTCGATCGGCGTTTGTCAGAATCGAGGACGCCGAAATACAGGAAATGCTATGCTCGTTCGACAGTCCGCCGAATAAAACCGCAAGTTTTAACATGTTTTTCCAAACCCTCTTTTACATATTTACTCAGTATTTATTATACGATAAACCAGAAGGAAATACAAACGATTTGCATAAAAAGTCTTCCGAAAAGTGCTCTATGTCGCTCGCCTCCCTTGTGCACCCTGCGGCACAGCTGTGAACGATTTGTAAATCCGCTTCATACCTCTTGACACGTAATATTATATGCCGTATAGTATTATACAACAAGTAAGGAGGTGTGAGCCGTGTCTTTCCCCATCTCTGCCGCCCTGCTCGATGCAATCGTGCTGTCTGTCGTCTCCCGTGAGGGAACTTATGGCTACAAAATCACGCAGGACATCCGCAAGGTTTGCGACGTTTCTGATTCTACCTTATATCCGGTTCTGCGCCGTCTGCTCAAGGCGGGCGCACTCGAGACCTACGATCAGGCCGTCGATGGCCGCATGCGGCGCTACTACAAAATCACGCCCATCGGTCGCATGCAGCTGATGCAATATCTGTCCGACTGGGCAGACTACCGCGACAAGATCGAATCTGTCTTTTTTGGAGGGAGTTCCAAATGAACGCATACGAATATTTACAGGCGCTGCGCGCGGCGCTCGCCGTCCTGCCGGACGACGAAATCGACAGCGCCATGCGCTACTATGAGGACTATTTCCTGGACGCGGGGGATGAAAACGCAGCCCAGGTCATCGAGCAGCTGGGGCCTCCCGAGCAGGTCGCGGAAGCCATCCTGCGCGACTACACCGGCGTTGCCCGCCGTCGTCCCGAGCGCTTTGAGGAGGAAAAAGCGCAGACCGTGGACGGTGTCCCGCTCGGCCGGGACGGCAAGCCGCTCACGCGCAAAAAGGGCATCAACCCTTGGATGCTGGCCTGCATCGTGCTGCTCGCCCTGATCTTCGGCCCGGTCGCCGTTGCGGTTATCGGTGCCATCATCGTCGCGGTCGTCGGTCTGGTCATCGGCATTGCCGCCTGCGTGGTTGCCGTCCCGGCTGCCACCCTGATCGGCGGCGGTGCGCTCGTGCTGTTCTCCTTCCTGCTCTGGGCAACCCCGGCTTCCGCCCTCGCCACCCTGGGTGCCGGTCTGGTCGTCGGCGCGGTCGGTCTGCTGCTCGTGCTGCTGGTCATCAAGCTGTGCATCCTCTTCGTCCCGCCCATCATCCGCGGACTGGTCGCCCTCATTCGCTGGCCGATTGAAAAAATCCGTAACTGTCTGAAACGAGGTGCGTGAACATGAAATTTTTGGCAAAACTCGCCGTCGTGGTACTCATCCTCGGCGGTATCCTGTTCGCCGCCGGTCACGCCATGGGCGGCTCGGTCTACTCGGCCTGGTACAATGGTGCGCTTCACCCCTTCCGCGAGACGTTCAGCATCGGCTGGAGCAGCTGGCAAAATGAACGCGGCGATATCGTGGACGACGCCAAGGACGCTGCCCGCGACGCGCTGGATGATGCGCGCGATGCGCTGGACGATGCGCGGGACGCGGTCGGTCATCACCCGGAATCCGAGCACACCGGCTCCATGCAGAACGGTGAGACCGCCTTTTCCGACAACCACACCAAAAATCTGGCATTCAGCCTCGGACGCGGGGAATATACCATCGTGCGCGGGCAGGACGACCAATTTTCCATCTCAGGCACCGGTCTGGACGCGCTGACCAACTGGGTCGACGGCGATACGTGGAATATTTTTTACGAAGATCGGCAAAGTAAGCAGGAAGACCGCAAGGTCACCATCACCCTGCCCCAGAATTTCCGTCCCGAACAGGTTGAGCTGAACATCGGCGCGGCCTCGGCTGCGCTGTGTGCGCTGAGCGCTGACGAGATCGAGGTCAACGTGGGTGCGGGCAGCCTGACCGCTGACGCGCTCGACGCGGAAGAACTGGAACTGACCGTCGGCGCAGGCTCGGCCGATGTCAAGCTGGGCGGCGGCTGGAGCGACTACCGCTATGACGTCACCTCGGGTATGGGCAGTGTCACGGCAAACGGCATCACGCTGACCGAGGGTATCGCGGGTGAGGTCGCAGCCGGCAGCGGTTCGCGTCATCTGAACCTTGCGTGCGGTATGGGTTCCATCAACCTGACCACCCAAGTTTAACACAACTCCAAACGCGGAAAGGAGCGTTTTTCCATGAACGACAACAAAAACAATACCCCCAAGCGTCTGTATCGCTCGGCGGTCGACCGCAAAATCTGCGGTGTGTGCGGCGGTCTGGCAGACTATTTCGGTCTGGACTCCACCCTTGTCCGTCTGGCCTTCATTGCCCTCGCCGTGCTCGGCTTCTCCACCGGCATCATTCTCTATATCCTCGCCGCTGTGGTTATGCCCGATCAGCCCTAACCCTCACGATTCCCCCAGCCTGCCGCCCTCCTGCGGCAGGCTTTTTTGTCGTCAAAATACCGCGCTATTTGCAATTTGTTGATGATTTTCCCCTTGGTCTATGCTACAATAAAGGCAATCCCCGGAAAGGACGGTTACGAGAGAATGGAAGAGAAAACCCTGAGAGAAACCGACGAGACGGTCGATGCCGCACAGGCATCCGAACAGACCGCACCCGTTGACGACACCCCCGCAGAGCAGGCCGAGCCGACCGAGCAGGCCGTCACGCTGCGTGAGGATAAAGTCCCTGATAGCGAGGAATACGACGAGGACGAGGATGATGAGGAAGAAGACGAGGACGAAGAGGTAGTCGAAGAGGAAGTCGACAACACCCCGCCCTACTGCGACAAGGTGTTCGGTGTCTATCGTCTTGCCCTCTATGGTATCTGCTTCGGCTACGGCGGCGGTCTGCTGGTGACCGGTCTGTTCGGCATCATCACTGGCCGTGAGGTCACTACCTCCTCGATTCCCGGTATCGTCGGTGCCGTCATCGGCTACCTGATCGGTGCATACGCCACCAAGCGCCTGCAGGCAAAGGCTGAGGCCGAAGCCGCAGAAGCTGCTGCACAGTCCACCGAATCGCAGGCAGAATAAAAAAAGACCGCCCCATACGGAACGGCCTGACCGGTTCCAATACGGGAAGCGGAATCAAAACATTCATTTCAGTTTCCATGCTGGGAGCCAAGGACGAGGGTACGAACGTACCCTCTTTTTTTGTGTCACGGCGCCTGCTGCGCGCCCTCGTGCGCTTCCTTGAGCCAGCGGTAAAACGTACCGCGTGCAACACCCAGCAGGGCTGCCGCCTGCGTACCGCTGATCTCGTGGGTCTCGTACATCTGCTGCACCTGACGGAAGGACTCGGGCGACTTGCGCGACGGACGGCCCACTGACTTGCCCGCTGCGTGCGCCTGCTCAAAGCCCTTGCGCTGGCGCGCGCGGAAGCTCTCGCGGTTGGCGTCGGCTGCCTGCGCGATCAGTCCCTCGACCACCTCGGAAATCAACTGCTCAACCGTCACTTCGGTTTCACCAAGCTCCTGCTGCAAAATCGACGGGTCAATGCCCCGCGCCTTCAGCTTCTCGGTCAATGTCCGTTCAATATCGTTCTCTTGAATCTTTTTCAGCTCCGTAAACAGCATAGATACCTCCTACCTGCCCAAACCATCTCACACGCATCGGGCATTGCTTATCTTCTGTATTTATGATGCCATCTTCGCTTGATTTTTATGGCCTGATTCTTTTACGAATCATACCCACAAACCGATTTTTTTCTGCCGCAACGCAAATCGGTTCTTCTGGCAAACGATTACAAATTATATCCCTCGATCTTTTGGTTACTCCTTTGCCCAGCTCTCCCACACGTCAGGTGCATACCCCACTGTCGCCTGTTTGCCGTTGCGCACGATCGGTGCGCGCAGCAGAGCGGGTTCTTCGAGCAGTTTCTCCTCCTGATCGGACTCGTAAGCCAAATACCTGAGCGCCGCTGCTCCCTTGGCTTTCTCGTCAATCAGCGACTCGATCGATCCAACCGCACGCTTTACGCTGTCGAATTCCCCGCGCGACATGCCGTATCGTGCAAGATCAATCGACTGGAACTTAATACCGCGTTCTTTGAACCATCTTTCGGCCTTTTTTGTGTCAAACGACTTACTTTTTCCAAAAATTTGAATATTCATAAGAGGTTTAACCTCCTGTCACCTATTATGATGTCTCATTATAGCAAATTATTGTTTCAAAAGAAACCCTTTTTTCGGTTATTTAACCTTTTTGTCACTTTTTTTTACTGAAATCTTTGTAACTTTGACTTTTTGTCTCGTTTTTTGTCTTTTATATTACAATTTACTCTGCACCTCAAACACAAAACCCCTGCTGGTTAGCAGGGGTTTGCATTTGTGTGATCAGATATCGTCGATGCTATCTAGGGAGTAGTCATCATCGTCTTCTAGAGTGATAACCGCAAACGGGTTTTCCTCATCCAAATCGTCAATGTCAATGCCGCTGGAATTACCCGACCAGTTGATATTGATATCCGGATCGTCATCGGTATTTACCTCAACAAAGGAAATATATCCATCCTTCAGAGAGCCAATATCTTTAATCTTTGTCTTATTATCCTGTGCTCTTACTCTTACATTGGATAGATCATCATCCGTATCATTATATACGCCGATAATCATCTCATCATCATTGTCCGTGTAAACGCTTCCACTGAAACTATCTCTACTATCATCATTGACATAAATCAATGCATACGTATCGGCGTCTTCCAAGTTTACCGAAAAATAGTCAAAATCGTCATCGCCAGAACCATAGTATAGTACGATATCGTATTTGTCAGCTTCCGCGATGTCTTCTAGGACAATATACTCGCCAGCCTTCAGACCACTGTTGTCGTCCAGAATATCGTCGTCGCTGTCATAGTCATCAATGTCAAAGTCTTTGCCATCGCCCTTATCGACCAGATAGGCTTTTCGAATCTTGGTCTCGGTATCGTTGACAATCGCAACTGTAATATCACCGTCACTCGACGAGCCCTTGAGCGACAGCTTCTTGCTGCTCGAGAAGGTCAGGGTTGCACTCTTGACCGTGCTGCTCGAGAAGCTTACCTTGCCGCTCGAGTACTTATCGCCATCCTCGTCGACGACCTGGAAGTACCAGGTCTTGGTACCGTCCAGATCGATGTCGATGGTCTCGTCATCGCCTGCGTCGATGGTCTTGTCCCAGATGATCTCCGAGCTCGAAAAGCTGCTGTCCTTGGACATGTACAGCTTTTCAATATCCAGCTTGGAATTGTTCTCGACCTTGAGTTCGGTGTTGCCCGAAGATACCGTGATGGTCTTGTCGTTTGCCTGCTCGAACTTACCGTTCTCCTTGAGCACGACAGTGACATAGGCATTGACGCCGGTCAGGTTCAGGCCGTTAAAGAACTTGGTGCCCACGCCCTCGGTGTAGAAGTCATACAGGCGGGTGGTCGCATTGTCCGGTACCGAAATATAGAACGATGCGGTGCCGTTCTTCTTAAGGGTGGAAGTCAGAACGTTCTTGCTGTACGAATACGTGCCGGACTGGCCATAGTACAGTGCATTGATGTCTGCGCCGGACTGGTTGATCAGGTCAACGCGGTAGTTCTTGGAAGATACTACGGGGGTATTGGTCGGATAAGTAACCGTTACCTGCTTGGTTGCCTGATTCCAAGTGCAGGTGGTGTTATTGAACGCCTGGAGCGCACGCACGTGAACCAGCGTGCGGCCGGACTTATTGATGTATGCAGCCTTATAGGTGCCGTTGTTTGCCAGCATGTCCTTCTGGACACCGTCTACGGTCAGCTTAGTCGAGCCGATCGGTACCTTGATGGTCTGGCCATCCTTTACCATGGTAACGGTACGGTTTGCCGCATCCCAGGTCAGGCTGCCGCCCATCGCCTCTACCACGCCGCGCAGCGGCAGCATGGTATAGCCGCCGGCATCCAGTGTCGGCTTGCTGCCCTCGGCATCAATCGCCTTGGACGTGCCGTTCACCGTCATGGTCGGGCTGTCAATCGTCAGAACGATGGAGCCCATCGTCGTCGCCGCCGACGCAGTTGCAGGCGCGATTGCCGGCAGTGCGGTCAGCAGCAGAGCTGCGCTCACGATCAGCGCACTCAGCCGTTTTCGCAGTTTCATTGTCATTCCTCCTTGTAATCCATCGGATGTACCTGAATCGTCCTTTATCTAAAAATCCCCCGACCGGTATGGCCGGGGGACTTTTATACCGTGTAGGATTTATTCGCCATCCATGTCGGCGCCCTTGCGATCTACATTGATCTGTACAAAGTAGCTGTAATCGGTGGTATCCACGTCATCCAGAACGACTCTTGTACCATCTTCGTAGACGAACAGGAAGTCGCAATAACCGTCGTCACCGTACTTATCGTCATCAATGATCCAAGAGGTGCTTGCGCCACTCTTGAGCGAAGAACTCAGAAGATCATCCTTGTCGAAATCGCTGACGCGATCATCGTCCTCGTCGCCATCATCGGCATCACGAACATAAATTTCGTCGATTGCCTTCGAGCCATCACTGTTGTAGATCTCGAAGACCAGTTCGCCGTCATCCAGATCGTCTGTACCATCGTCATACTTGTCGTAGCTGAACGAAGAGCTGGTGATATCATAGATGCACAGAACGCCGATATCCGAGATATTCTTGTTGAAGGAAATCTCTCTCTCAACAAAATCATCCTCATCGGTGAAGATGATGAGTCTCATCTCGTTATCGTTCTTGCCGTACAGGTCGAGATCAAAGATATCGTACTCACCCTTGTCCAGATCACCGATATCGTCGTACTCATCGTTGAAGTCTTCATAATCCCAGCTATCCTTGATCTTATCATCCGGATCGATGACGAACATACCATAGATGTCCTTACCAGACAGATTGGAGATCAGCAGACCATCGTTCGAGGACGAAGACGAACCAAGTGCAAAGCCGCTCTTCTTGAGGGTGATGGTAGCGGTCTTGGGATTGGTGGACGAGAAGGTGACGCTGCCGGACTCGATGACGTCGCCGTCCTTATCGTATGCACGGATGTACCACTTGCGCATACCGGTCAGGTCGATGCTGAACTTATCGGTATCGCCATTCTTGGTGGTATCGATCAGGTTCTTTGCGTTGCGGAATGCCGAGTCGGTGTTGGACAGTGCCATACGAAGCTCGTAAACGGTCTTGCCGTAGCTGTTCTTGAAGGTAATCTCAGTGCTGCCGCTGTTGGTCGAGGTGGACGAGTTCGCGTAGGAAACCTGTCCGTTTGCATTGAAGGTTACCATCTGGGTGCCCCAGGACGAAGTCAGATTTACGTTGGTGTAAGTGACCTGCCAGCCGCTCTGGTAAGTAATGCGGAAGTCGTAATAGGGCTTCGCGGAAGCGTAAGGCAGGGTCATGGTGGCGTAGCCGCCGGCTGCCAGGTAACGGGTTGCCAGCTGCTCGTCAGACCATACGCCGGTTGCTGCCGAGCCGTAAACGATCGAGGTGATGACGTTGCCGGTGTTGTTGCGAACGGTCAGCAGGACGTTCGAGTCAGTGCCCGAAGCCAGTACGCCGTCCAGTACCAGGGTCGCAGCGTCCGCCGAGGTGATGGTCAGCGAACCGTAAGAGCCTGCGTTCGTAAAATCCAGGTTACGGATATAAGACTTATAACCGTAAGCGCCGGTCAGCTGCATATCGTACTTGACCTTCGCCATGTTTGCCGTGACCGTCTGGATGCTGTTTGCGTACAGCTGGGTGGTCAGGACATTACCGCCCCAACTCTCGGTACCTGCGGGTGCAAAGCGGATCTCCTTATAAGCAACGGTCGAGGTGTTGGTGATCTTGAGCTGTACCGGCTGGGTTGCCAGGGTAGAGCCCGCGACCATCGGGTAAACAACGGTTGCCTGACGGGTGTCTGCACGCCAGTCAACGGTTACGCCCGGGAAGAACTCCAGCGAGCGCAGCCAGACGTAAGTACGTCCGTTATCGGTGAAGGGTGCGACAGACATGGACTTTGCCACGCCGTTTGCATAAGCGGTCTTGGAACCCAGGGTCATGGTGACCGTGGAGCCGTTATACTTGAGCGTAATCTTCTGGTTTGCCGCGTTCCAGTCTACCGTGCCGCCCATGTTCTCGACGACAGAGCGCAGCGGAAGCATGGTATAGCCCTTGTAGAGAGTTGCGCGGGAACCCTGGGCATCAATGGTGGTAGAAGTACCATTGACCGACATGGTCGAGCTGCCGATGGTGAGAGTAATGGCTCCGGTTGTCTTTGCGTCTGCGGCAAAAGCTGCGGGAACCATGGTGGCCATCAGGCAGAGGGCGACAAAGAGCGCACCCAAACGCTTGATGAATTTCATTGAGTAAGACCTCCTCATTTCCGGTTTTTTTCGCCGGACGCTGACGGCGACCGGGCGATAAAGGATACCTTGTTATCCCTATTCTATCATAATAGACGAACGGGAACAATGAAAAGTTCCCCTCGTTTGTGAACAATTTGAAAAACTTTCATTAAGGTGACATTTTAGTTACAAAATTCCAGACTTTTTATGGAAAAATCTTCCACTTAAGGATCAGGTTTTTGATAGGAAGGCATAGAAAAAGGGCCCCGCCGAAGCGGAGCCCTTTTGGGAACTCAAGTATGAACTTGGGGGTTAATCACGGGAAGTGATTACGGAGCACTTACCTCGAACTCTGCGGTAGCACCCAGCAGGTTAGCAGACTCTGCCAGAGTTACTTCTACCTGAGTAGTAGCAGTCAGAGCATTCTCCAGAGTCATGGTGATGACACCATCAGCACCCAGCTCAACCTTGGTCAGCTTAGCAGTCTCCCAGTTGCCAAAGGTATCCTGTACACGTACAGAGAACTCTTCGCCGGTCAGACCCATAGCCTTGACATCAGCATCAGAAGCCTTCTCATTAACCTTTACCTTGATCTCATTAGCGGTGCTAGTAGCATCCTCCAGAGAAGCGGTAGCCTTCTCAACGATTACCTTTACGGTCTGAGTCTCATAACCAGCCTTAGAGACCTTGATGGTATAAGTACCAGCAGCAGTCTTCTCGGTGGTGCTTACAACCAGATTGCCAGCAGTTGCGCTTGCCATTCTAGCAGTCGGCATGGTGCCAGCATCCTGACCCTCTGCACCCTCAACGGTTACGGTAACATCAGAAGAATCCTTACCATCGACCTTGACGTTTGCAACAACTGCATTCTTCTTCTCGGTCAGAGCGGTGAAAGTTCTATCCTTCTCATCTGCCGCAACAACAGCCAGAACGTCGCTAGCCTCAGCAACGGTATCCTTGTAGTAGTATACAGCAACAGCATCGCCGTCGTCGTAGATAACGTCAGCTACAACGTACTCGTCGTCGTCGGTCTCGGTGCGGATGAAGGAATCCAGATCGGAAACGTCACCCTCAGAGATATCCTTCAGACGGAACTCCTTAGCGAATGCATCGGTGTACGGGTTCAGCATCTCGCCGTTAGCCGGGAACTCGAGATCAGTGTCAACCTCGTAGTACTTGGTATCATCGGTGATGTCAAAGTTCTGCTCCACAGTCTGAGCGCTGTTGGTGTAAACCTTGTCCTTGCCAGCGCTGATAGCCTGAGAGGTCAGGATGCGGTTCTGGGTAGATACACGGTTGATAACAACACGAGCTACACCATAACCCTTGATTCCATCAGTCTGAGCCTTCTCAACAGCAGCCAGGTTCTCGTAGGTATCGGTCATCAGATCGACAGCGATAACCTTGCCGTCTGCATTGAAGTCCATCTCAGCGTACAGACCATTCTTAGCCTTGCCGCCCTTGGTCAGCTCAGCGTACATGGCATCCAGATCCTTAGCACCCTTCATCTCAACATCATCTGCATCGATGGTGGTGAACTCGGTCTCGGACTCGCCTGCGATAGTAGCCTCGATTACGTAAACGTCATTCTTGGGCTTGTAGGACATCTTGGTAACCAGACCAGACTTGTTGGTGGTGTTACCGAAGTAACGGAAGGTGTTAACGCCCAGAACAGCAGCGGTGATGGTCTCCTTATCGGAATCCAGATCGTACTGAACGCCAGCATCCTTGGTCTTCTCGCCCTTACCGATAGACGGAACGTTCTTGTACTCAACAGCCATAACGTCGCCAGTGCCCAGCTCATCGGTAGCGCCATCCTCGGTCCAATCGCTGGAGTGAACAGCGAAGATTACCTTTGCCTCGTCGAGGTAATGGTTCTTGTCGTTTGCACGCAGAACGTCGGTCTTCTCGTTGAAGGAGTATTCGTCGTCGTTCTCATCGGTTGCAACGCGAACCAGCTTGGTGATCTGGCCATCATCGTTAGCAGTGTAACGGAATGCATGACCAATGATCTCAGAAGCATAGCCCATGTCGTAATCTGCATCTACGCCGTTATCCAGAGCATGCTCATCCTTGTCGTAAACATTCTCTGCATCCTTATCGTCTTCCAGATAGATTGCAGCGTTGTCTACCAGCTCAACGTCCTTAGCAACAGTGTTGTCGCCGTAAACGCCGGAAACAACCATCAGGTCGCGCTTACCAGTCTTGTTCTCGCCTTCTTCATAGCCAGTTACGAACAGGTAGCCAGTGGAGGAATCAGAGGACTGCATCTTGATGATGAAGCCGTTTGCATCACGCCACAGATCCCAAGTCTCGTCGGAATCCTCGTCCATCTTGTTATAGGTTACGGAAGCCTTCTCACCGTCGGTCTTGAAGGTGTAATCCTCGTCAGCAACCTTGATCAGCTCGTCATCGAACTCAACACCCTTCTTGGTGTCGATCTCGGTAACGTCCTTGGTCTCAGACTCAACAACCTTAACAGTCCAGTTGGAGATGCGCTCCTTCTTAGCTGCAACGTTGTTCATCGAAACCTCGATGATGTCGCCTTCCTTCAGGTCGGTCGGCAGCTCAGCCTTAACGGTGTACTCCTTGTTGTCGATCTTGACGTCTTCGGTCTCGCCGTCGGTGTCCAGGGTCATAGCAACCTTGCCGTCAAAGCCCTTCAGGCGAACCTTGTTCTTGGAAACCGAATCAACCTCGTAGTACTCGTAGGTAGAAGTGGTGATGAAGTCAACAGAACCGTCAGAATCCCAGTCAACCAGCTTGTACTTGTTGGAGTTCTTAACGTTCAGATTTTCCTCGATCTCCTTCTTGGTACCCTTCCAGAGCTGAACATTGTCCAGATCTACGTCGATGGAGTCGGTCTCGATGGAGCCATTGGTCTTCTCGTCGTCCATGGAAGCGTTGTAATCATAAGCCTTCTGACCCTTTACGGTCTTGATTGCCTTGATTTCCCAGTCAGAAGAGTAGATGTAGCCCTTTACCTTGCCATCAGCGTTCTCAATGGTGGTGTACTCCGGCTCAGAGTGGTCGCCCTGGCCCCACAGCTCTACCTGGTAGCCCTTGATGGAGTCAACGTCGCCCTCATACTGGAAGTAGTAAGCGCCATCCTTAACATTGTACAGCTCGGTCTCGCCGTCTTCGATCGGCATAGCCTTGATGTAGTTAACCTTGTCGATCTCAACTACGTTGCCAGTAACAACCCAGGTATGAGCCTCGCAGGTAGACATGTAGTCCTTACCGGTCTCCTTGTCTTCCTTCCACTCGCCTACTGCTGCACGGGACAGGCCCCAAACAGACTCAGCCAGGGTCGGGTAAGACTCAACAGAGGTGCCGTGGGTGGTGTTAACCAGCTTAGCGCCACGAGCGTAGTCTGCGAACAGAGCGTTGTAGATAACCTGAGCGTCCTCACCACGCAGAGCGTCGGTGGAAGCTACCATGTTGGTGCCGTCCAGCAGGCCTACAGCCTGAGCGTTGGACATGTAGGAGAACGGATAGTTCTGCTTCATGTCAGCGGTCTCATAACCCATTGCACGAACAACCATGGTTACGAACTCAGCGTCGGTGATTGCACGGTCCGGCTCGAACTTGTTGCCACCAACACCGATTACGATGCCGTTGATGTAGCAGTAGCCGATAGCGGAATCCTTCCAGGAGCCCTTCTGTACGTCAGAGAAAGACTGAGCGCCAACGTACTGAGAAACGTTCGGGTCGCCAGTCATCAGACGAGCGATCATTGCGCAAGCCTCTGCACGGGTAATAGTGTCTTCGGGATGATACTTGCCGTCGTCCTTACCCTGGATAACGCCCAGATCGGACAGCATGGTGATAGCCTCGGAGTAATCGGAGCCCGCCGGGACATCCTCAAACACCTTAGCGCCAGCGAACATGCTGAAAGTGCATGCAAACGCCAGTACCATAGCAAGAACCTTCTTAAGATTCTTCATAGGAATATTTCCTCCTTTTTGATCTCGCGGGACATTCCTGCCCCGCCTCTTTTATGCATACATCATAACAGTCTCAAAACACAAAGTCAATGTGACACCCCGAGACGTAACACAAGTGTAATATTACATAGGTTTCGTGACAACACTTTGTTAAAAAATCCCCCCTTGATTACACAGTGACCGATTTTTCATCCGTCACCGTTCAAGGGGGATTGTCTCTTTTGGTTCAGTTTTCCGCGATCGACAGCACGATCTTGGCAAATTCCGCCCGCGTAAAGGCGTCGGATGGACGCAGACCGTTCTCATCGCCCTGCACAAGTCCGGCTCTGACACAAATCGCTGCCGCACGGCGGCGGTTTGCCGGCACGCGCTCGGCGTCCGGGAAGTGCGAAATGTTACTCATAACCTCGTTCGCGCTCATCTCCGTGCCCGCGCGTCCCTGATAGGTCAGCACGTTCGCCAAAAGCTGCATCGCGTCCGCGCGCGTCATCACCGCGTCCGGGTCGAACCAGTACACGTCGAAGCCGTCCAGCAGTCCGGCCTCGTACACCGCACCCAGCTCGTCCGCGTACCACTTGCTCGCGTCTACTCCCGGCATCGTGCCGCCCGGCAGTTCAAGCACGCGCGCCACCGACGCGCAGACCTCGCTCGTCAAAATCGGGCTTTCCGGACGAAAGCCGCGCTCATCGCCCGTCATCAGTCCCTTGGACGACACCTCGGTCACGTAGTCAAACGCCCAGTGGCTATACGGCACATCGTCGTACACTGTACCCGTAAAGCCGGTCAGCGCACGGTAACACGCGCCGTCAAAGTTGATCGCCTCGGCCAGCTGGTCGAAGGTCAGGTGCAGGCTCTCGGTGTACGGCTGCGCCGTGCCCGTCGCCGGGTAGTCACGGAAAAATGTCACGCCGTCCTTGTCCATACGCGGCGAGCCGTAGTACGGTGCACTCTGCGGCAGCAGCTTGCTCGTGACCTCCAGCAGCTTATCATTAAACAGATCCTTGTCGGCTGTGTAGCGCGCGCCCGTGTTCAAATCCAGTCCGATCGACGTGTCCCAGATGGTCGCCGCCTCGCCCAGGTCACTCACGCCGCTCGCCCACACCACCAGCACGTCGCCTTCGACCGACATGCCGTAGGTCGCCGTCAGTGCAATCCGTCCCGACTGGCCGCTCGGCCCTGCCGTGAAAAATGCGCGGATGCTGTCGTTAATACGTGTCTCGACCGCCTCGTTCTTCATGCCGCTCAGGCGCGGGTACTCGATGTACCAGCCGTACTCGGTGCCGTCCTCCTGCATGCCCAGGTACTTCTCGTAGGTCTCGGTCGTCACGTGGATGCCGCCCTCAAGATCGTATTCGCGTACATTATTATATAAGGTGCGGCCATTGTAAATGTTGATATACTGGGTTATGCCGTCCTTGTACACCTTGGCGACCGTCTCCGCGACGATCTCCGGTGTCTCAATGCCCGACACCGTCTTTTTCAGACTGCCCGACGCGTTGAAGAACACCACGTCGCCGTCCGCTGTTCCGTGCCACGAAATGCCGTACCGGAAGGTCTGGAAGCCGCCCGCGTAGGTGTCCGTGCGGTAAACTTCCTTGCCGTTATGGTCGATGACCGACGCGCCCGCGTCCACGCCGCGCACGGCGTACAGGCCGTCACCCATATAGCTCATATACGGATAGGTCGGCTTGACCGCCTCGGTGCCGACCACGGTCAGCAGTCCCCAGTCGGTGCCCACACGCGCCATCGCGCGGTCTTCATGGAACGGTAAAATCTCATCGTACGAATAACTCGTCGCAAAGCGCATGTCCTCGACCGAGTACAGCGCGTACTTGTCGGCACGGTTATACAGGATAATGACGCAGTCATTATAAATGGTCAGCGTCGCCGGGTCTGCACCCGCGGGCAGCGCCGCCAGTTCCCGGCCATCGGTGCCGATCAAATGGCAGTTTCCCTGCAAGTCGCGCACCAGCGCGCGGCCACCCGAAAACTGTCCAGCCTCCAGATACACCGGTGCGATGACCGACGTACCGCTCAGGTCGACGTATCCATATCGTGCATCCTTCCCCTCTCCGGTCTTGACGCACACGCGCTCAGTGACCGGAAAACCAATCGCGCCCGGATATTCACCGATGCGCACGCCCGAGGACGTGAAAAAGATCGTGCGGTCGGTATACCGGAAGGCTGCGATGCCGTTTTCGTACTCGATCGACTGCGGTGCGGTCTGCCAGCCGGTCAGAACCTTGCCCTGTGCGTCGATCAGTGCCGCCCGTCCGGCGTCATCATACACCGCCGCGACACCCGACTCGTCAAACGGTTCGGCCGCCGCGTACATACACTCGATCACAACCTTGCCCGTTCCGTCCATATAGCCCCAGCGCTCTACGCCGTCTATACCGGTCTTGGGTACGGCAAACAGAGAACCCGCCGGTGCTGCCGCCAGCGCTGTACCAACCGTCACAAGCGCAAGCGCACAGAAAAATACCACGATGCGGGATATTTTGCGCAGCATAGAAATGAACACCTCCATTTGCAGATTTTATGCTTATCTCCAGTATAACGAACGCACATCAAATGGACAATAGGACGCTGGCAAATGAAATATATTTGTAAAAAAAGTCGCCAAACCGGAAATTTTTCCCGGGTTATTGGCGAGAAGTCTGAGCGTGGGAATAGAAAAAGGACACCCCGAAGGGTGTCCTTTTGGAACTCAAGTATGAACTTGAGGAAATCACGGGAAGTGATTACTTAGCAGCTACAGTTACGTCAGAAATGGTAGCAGCAGAACCAGTAGCCTCAGAAGTGAAGGTTACCTTTGCGCCGTCAGCCTTTACAGTGTAAGCAGTGAATTTAGCTGCTGCAATCTTAGCTGCAACCTGCTCAGCGGTATCGCCAGCCTTCAGAGAAACCTCAGCGGATGCATCGCCAACGGTTACAGTGATGGTGGAATCGACGTTAACACCAGAAGTAATGGTCAGCTCTGCAACAGCATTGGTTGCAGCAACTTCAGCCGAATACTTCTTAGCATTTGCAGTAGTAACAGCAATACCGGTTGCGCCAGTCTTTGCCTTTACGGTGAAAGCCTTAACGGTGTCATCGTTTGCAGTTACAGTTACCTTAGAAGCAGAAGCAGAAGCCTTTACATCAAAGCCCAGGGTGCTAGCATTGATTGCATCTGCCAGAGCAGTTGCATATGCATCGGTAGTATTGGTGGTGCTATTTGCAACTACATCAACACCATTGACCTGAAGATCCAGATCCTGGCTAGCGGTTACACCGCTGTCAGCTGCCAGATCAATTTCGATCGAAGCCTTAACTTCATCTACCTTATCAGCGCCATCCTTATGGGTCTCGGTGAAAGTCGGAACCTTAACGTCAGCAGCTACAACCTTGAACTCAACCTTATACTCAGTCTTGCCAACAGTAAACTTAGCAACATAGTCGCCCGGTACTGCGGTAGCCTTAGCCTGTACATTCAGATCCTTGCCATCCAGAGTGAGGGTAACGTCAGCAACTTCCTTGCCGTCCTTCAGAACCTTCAGATCCTTAGCGGTTACTGCGCTGCCGCCCTGTGCGCTCTTAACGTCAGCAACCTTGGTCGCCTGGTTGTTGTTCTGAACCTTAGCGTCCTTAACAGGAGTTACAATTGCGTTGTTAGCTTCCTTGTCGGTCTCGCCCAGGCTGCCCTCGAATGCGAATGCAGCAACGATATCGCCATTGATCTTGCGAGCCAGGTCAGCTACCTGATAGGTGTCAGCGTCATCGAACTTGTCGTTGACGTAGGACTTGATCAGGCTGGAATCGGACTCAGCAGCGATGTCCGGAGTACCGTCGAAGCCGTTGGCAACAGCCAGCTGGATACCCTTGTACTCGTTATCATCCTTGCCGTTAACTTCCGGACGACCCTTGATGCTGTAGTACTTGATATCCTTGTCGGTGTCGGTGTCGGTGACATCCAGACGGCCAACAGAGTACAGGTTCTCATCGTCGTAGTAGTAAGCAGCTGCGTCACCGTATGCTACGTTGCCATCCTTGACACCAGTGATGATGCGGCGGGATACCTCGTAGTAGTGACCGATAGCCTTGTTGTCCTCTACGTCCATGAAGGTAACGTTGGTCAGCACGCCGTCTGCATTGGTGGTGATCTCAGCGTAGAGAGCGTTGTTCTTCAGCTCGCGCGCAATGTCCTTAGCGTTCAGACCCTCGTCCTTGTTGCTGGTCTTGTTGTACTTCTCAACGATATCGTCGAAGTCTACCTTCTCAGCGGACTTGAGGGTGGTGACCTCACCGTTTACAGCAACCTCAACCTCTACAACGTCGTTCTTGTTGTAGGATACGCTGGTTACGAGACCAACCTTGGTTGCAGCATCGTTGAACTTGTTGAAGCTGTCAACGCCCAGAACAGCAGCGGAAGCTTCGCCGTTCTTATTAACCTCAGCGATGTAACGCAGGGAATTACTGTCCTGATTGCCCAGCCAGGTGTTATCCAGAGAGTTCTTGACCAGGATTTCAGCCTTGGTGTCGCCAGTCTTGGTGCTCTTGACAATATCCGGGATATCAGCCTGCTTTACAGCCAGAACGTCATCCTCGTCTACTTCCAGATCCCACTTGCCATCAACCTTCTTACCAGTGATGTAGCCTTCGCTAGACTCATGCGGCTTAACAGCAAAGACAACCTTAGCCTCTTCCAGAGATGCAACGTACTTGTCATCCTTATCCTTCAGGCGGTCAGAGCTTTCGTCATAGCTGTAATCGGTGCTGGACTTAACATCATTACCAGAAATTGCAGCTTCCATCTTGGTGATGACGCCGTCTTCGTCCTGCCAGTACTTGTAGACGTTACCAACAACCTTGGTCTCGTCCCACTCGCGGCTATCCTTGTCATAACCGGTCTTGCCGTTGTTCTTGCCGTCGATCTTCAGATCGGTAGCGAACTTCACGTCCTTCTTAACCGAGTTGTCAGCCAGCAGGATGTCAGCCTTCGCCAGCTTGCGGTCGCCGGTCTTATCCGAACCGTTACCGGTATCCAGAATCATCATGTAGTTCGAGGACTCGTTAGCGTAATCAGAGTAAACGATGAAGCCGTTGCGGTTCTTCCACAGAGCGAACTCGGTGCCCAGCTCCTCGTCGTCAAACTTCTCGTACTTATCCGGGTTAGCCGGGTCGATGACGTCGCCGAATGCAGCGTTCTGAGCGATCTTGGAAACTTCACCGTCGAAGGTCAGCTCCAGGTCGTCCTTGGTGGAAACCTTGTCGAGCTCAGCGGTATCAGCCTCAACCTTGGTAGCGGTTGCAGTGATAACTTCGCACTTCTCGCCCTTGTCGTAAGCAACCTTGTAGGTCAGCTCAATTACGTCGCCCTCTTCGAGGTCTTTCGGAACTTCGTACTTAACCTTGTAGTCCTTCTCGTCGTTCAGGTCGTCGAGCTTCCAAGTAACAGACTTGTCGTCCTTGTCGGAGTTCAGCTTCTTATCAGCTTCCATTGCGGAAACGGTCAGACGCTTGGAGTTTACGGACTCTACCTTGAAGTAGCTTGCCTGATCAACAACTACCCAGTCGATGTCGCCGTCGGAATCCCAGTCAACCAGCTTGTACTGCGCGCCGGTGCGGACGTTCAGAGCCTTCTCAACGTTCTTCTTGTCGCCGATCTTCTCGCCGTTGTACTCGTCCTTGGTCAGGTAAGTAGTCAGGTTGGTCTTGGTGGTGTTCTCCTTGGACAGCTCCTTAGCGTTGTCAGCAACGGACTCCAGCTTCAGGGTCTCTTCGCCGAGAACGATCTCGCCGTTGTCGTCCTTCTTGTCTGCCATAGAGGCATTGTAATCATAAGCCTTCTGACCCTTTACGGTCTTGATTGCCTTGATGGTCCAGTTATCGGAGTAGACAAACTTGCTGTCGCCCTTCTCCTTCTCCCAAGTCGGCTCGCCGTGCTTGCCCTCGCCCCACAGCTCTACCTGGTAGCCCTTGATGGCCTCGATGTCGCCTTCGTACTTGAAGGAGTACGGAACGTACTTGGTGTCGTTTTTAGCCTTTACATCGGACTTATAGATGTCGGTCTCATCGTCAGCGATCGGGTAAGCCAGGATGTTGCCTTCCTTAGTCTTATCAGCGCCTACGATAACCCAAGTGTGCGCCTTGCAGTTGGTCAGAGTTGCCTTCTCGTCGTCCTTGTTGTCCTTGTCCCAGGTGCCGACTGCTGCACGATCCAGACCCCAAACGGACTCAGCCAGGGTCGGGTAGGTCTCAACAGAGGTGCCGTGGGTGGTGTTAACCAGCTTAGCGCCACGAGCGTAGTCTGCGAACAGAGCGTTGTAGATAACCTGAGCGTCCTCACCACGCAGAGCGTCGGTGGAAGCTACCATGTTGGTGCCGTCCAGCAGGCCTACAGCCTGAGCGTTGGACATGTAGGAGAACGGATAGTTCTGCTTCATGTCAGCGGTCTCATAACCCATTGCACGAACAACCATGGTTACGAACTCAGCGTCGGTGATTGCACGGTCCGGCTCGAACTTGTTGCCACCAACACCGATTACGATGCCGTTGATGTAGCAGTAGCCGATAGCGGAATCCTTCCAGGAGCCCTTCTGTACGTCAGAGAAAGACTGAGCGCCAACGTACTGAGAAACGTTCGGGTCGCCAGTCATCAGACGAGCGATCATTGCGCAAGCCTCTGCACGGGTAATAGTGTCTTCGGGATGATACTTGCCGTCGTCCTTACCCTGGATAACGCCCAGATCGGACAGCATGGTGATAGCCTCGGAGTAATCGGAGCCCGCCGGGACATCCTCAAACACCTTAGCGCCAGCGAACATGCTGAAAGTGCATGCAAACGCCAGTACCATAGCAAGAACCTTCTTAAGATTCTTCATAGGAATATTTCCTCCTTTTTGATCTCGCGGGACATTCCTGCCCCGCCTCTTGTATGCATACATCATATCAGAGAGATTTTATCTTTTCAATATTTACAGTACATGTGTAACATAACCGTAATCATTTGTCATTTATTATATGTATTTTATTACAAAAATGCATCTTAAATCGTTTATTTGTTCTATTTTTATACATTTCGTATTCCATTTTAGACAGTTATAATAGCGAACTTATAGCACCAAGTGTCACAAAAAAAGACAGCCGCCCGCTCGCGTCGGACGACTGTCTTCATATACTATTATATTTTCGTACTTTTAACTTTTGTTATTCCAGGTTTTCGGCTTCCTTGAGCCAGACCTCGCTCACCGCGTCAGACGGCATACGCCAGTCGCCTCTGGGCGACAGCGTGACCGTACCGACCTTGGGGCCGTCGGGCAGGCAGGAGCGCTTGAACTGCTGGGCAAAGAAGCGGCGGATGAAGGTGACGAGCCACTTCTTGACCGTCGCACGGCTGTGTACGCCCTCGAAGGCGCGGCAGGCGATGCGGTAGAGCTTGCGCGGCGGGTAGCCGAAGCGCAGCATATAATAGAGGAAGAAGTCGTGCAGCTCGTAGGGGCCGACCAGTTCCTCGGTCTTCTGGCTGATCTCGCCGTCCTTGGGCGGCAGCAGCTCGGGCGATACCGGCGTGCCCAGCACGTCGAGCAGAATCTCACGCAGACCGTCGGGTGCACGGGATGCCTCGAAAGAGGTCAGATAGCGCACGAGCGTCTTGGGGATGGAGGCGTTGACGCCGTACATGGACATGTGATCGCCGTTGTAGGTCGCCCAGCCGAGTGCCAGCTCGGACAGGTCGCCCGTACCGATGACCAGACCGCCCATCTTGTTTGCGATGTCCATCAAAATATAGGTGCGCTGGCGTGCCTGTGCGTTCTCAAAGGTGACGTCCAGCATGTCCGGGTCGTGACCGATGTCGGCAAAGTGCTGGGTGACGGCTGCCTTGATGTCCACGCACCGCAGGCTGGTGCCGTAGGCCTCGGCCAGCTGTTCGGCGTTGGACTTGGTGCGGCGGGTGGTGCCGAAGCAGGGCATGGTGACCGTCTGGATGTTGCTGCGCGGCCAGCCGAGCAGATCAAAGGCGTGCACGGTGACAATCAGCGCAAGGGTGGAGTCCAGACCGCCCGACAGGCCGATGACCGCGGACTTGGCGCGGGTGTGGCGCAGACGGGTCGCAAGTCCAACCGCCTGCAAGTGCAGGATCTCCTCGCAGCGCGCAGCCAGATCACTCTGGTCAGCGGGTACGAAGGGAGTCTGGGCAAAGACACGGGTCAGCTGGGTCTCGCGCAGGGGCAGGTCGAAGTAAATGTCGGTCATGTGGGTCTGCGACTGACCGAAGGTGTTCATGCGGCGGCGCTCGTGGGCGATGCGTCCGAGGTCAAGCTCGGTCGTGATCAGGCCGGTGGTGAAGCGCTCGGACTCGGCCAGCATGGTGCCGTTCTCGCAGATGAGGTTGTGACCGGCAAAGACCAAATCCTGGGTGGACTCGCCCAGACCGGCATCGGCGTACAGGTAGCCGCAGGCCAGACGTGCCGACTGACCGGTCACCAGCTGACGGCGATACGCCGCCTTGCCGATGAGCTCATCGGAGGCCGACAGGTTGACGATGACGGTTGCGCCCGCCTCTGCCAGCTGGCCGGACGGCGGTGCGGGAACCCAGAGGTCTTCGCAGATCTCGCAGCCGATGACCAGACTGGGCATGGTGCGGCAGCGGAACAGCAGATCGACTCCAAGGGGTACCTGCTGACCGCACAGGGTAACCGTGCGGGTGACCATGCCAGCGCCCGAGGTGAAGTGACGCGCCTCGTAGAATTCGCTGTAATTGGGAATGTTCTGCTTGAGCACGAGGCCGAGCAGCTGGCCGCGGCAGCAGATCGCGGCGCAGTTATAGAGTGCGTTATCTACCTGCACGGGCAGGCCGACGGCGATGACCATGGGCGAGCGTGCCGAGTGCTCGAGGATACGGGTCAGACCATCCTCGGCGGCGCGCAGCAGGGCTTCCTGCAAAAACAGGTCGCCGCAGGTGTAGCCGGTCAGTACCAGCTCAGGGAAAACGCACAGCGAGACACCGGCGTCCATGGCTTCTCCCATGAGCTCGATGACGCGGGCGGTATTATAAGCACAGTCGGCGACGCGGATACGCGGGGTAGCGGCGGCGACCTTCAAAAAACCATCTTTCATGTTGTTCCTCCTTCAGATTGACCTGAATGCCTACCTATATTATATAGTCGGCGCGGGCGATGCGCAAGGAAAGCTTACCCATTACCCTGCCCCATGAGGGCTTCGACCGCACGCAGTACCTCATCGCGCGAAGCTGCGTCTGGTCTGTCCTGAAAGGCCTTGACCTGACGGAAAACTAGTTCGGTCTCGACGGCCTGCGCCATGCGTGCAGCGCTCTCGCGCACAGCGGTCAGCTCGTCTTGGGTCAGACGGCCCAGCATCTGTTCGAGTTTGTGATTGAGTGCGGCATACTGTGTGGCAAGCTCGCTCATCTCCTGCCGTGCCGCCGCGCTCATCTCCACTCTGGGCGGCAGACTGTCCCGCACCGTCTGGGACGGACGGGGCGCAGCCTGTGCGCCGGTCGCCTCGCCGTCAAGCTCGGACACGTCCACACCGAAGTAGGCCGCGACGCGCTTTTTGGTGGCGAGGGACACCGAAATGACCCCATTTTCCCACTGGGAAATCAGACTGCGGGACACACCGGTTTGACGGCTCAGCTCCTGCTGGGTCAGTCCGGACTGTTCGCGCAGCGTTTTGAGCCGTCCGGCTCCGCTGGACTCATACACGTTCTGTTCCTCCTGCGTTCGTTTTGTGTTCCGGTTTTGTTCTCCCCTATCATACCGGATTTGACAAAACTTGTCAATGTTCTGACATTCCGTTTGACATCTTTTGACATTCATTTGACGTGTGTTTAAACATTGTCAAATGTTCTATCTGAACATGTCAGAACAAATGTCAACCCGAACCAAACAGGTTTTTGACGTGTACGCCCGATTTCAGATGGTTTTTGTCGGTCAGAGATGGGGAAACCGGTCGGATTTTGTATCCGTTTTTCCGGTGTTCTCCCCTTCCCTGCCGTCCCGGTCAGTCGATGTTCAGGCCATCGCGTGACCGGTCTTTTCGTGTCATATTGTGACTTTTCTTACAGGTTTTGACTGTACAGAGCCTGTTTTGCTCCCGCTTTGTGCCGCGTCCGCCTACCGCACATCACAGGTCATACAGACCGGCGCGGTCGTTGATGACCAGCGCATTTAGCAGGGTATCGTTGAGCGGCAAGGTGCCGTCCTCCTGCCGTCTGAGGTAATTTTTTGCCAGCAAATAGCGGACGGTGTCCCGACCCCATTCGGGTACCTCGTCGAGTGTGCGGTACTGTGCTTCCATCGCGTTTTCTCTCCTTTCGGTTGTTACTGCCCCAGCTTGCGCAGGGCTGCGGCGCGCAGCGAGCGCGCGGTCTCCTTGTCGATACCGGCTGCCTTGAGCATCTGGTCGGTGGGCATGACACCGGCATTCAGAAATGCCATCGCACGGGTGTACGCCTGCTTTTCGGCCGACTGCGCCGCCGACTGGCTGAGCTTGTCGTAATCGTAGGTGCGGTCGTACCAGTCCTGCGCGGCGGTCTGCTCGCGGCTCAGCACGTCCTGATACTGGTTGTAGGCGAAGTCCCGCTCGTCCTTGTAGATCGCGTAGTCCTGCGCCAGACGGTCGGTCTGACGCTCGTAGGCCGCGCCCGACAGACCGGCCAGGGTCTCGATCTCACCGAGCAGGCTGTTCTGCTCGGACTGGTACATCTGCCACGCCAGCCGGTACAGCTCGGGTACGACATCGCCCACCTTGCTGTTATAATAATCGCGTGCCTGCGAGGCTGCCGCGACGGCTGCCGTGCTCGCCTGACCGCCGGTCAGCGCTGCCGCTTCTCCGAGGGTGTTCTTTGCCGCACGGTCACCCTCTCTGCGGTAGGTGTCGCGGTAGGACTGGAATACCGGGTCGGATTCCGGGTCGTAGGAAAAGGGCTCACGGGACTCCAGACGGCTCAGAGCGCTTTCCAAACGCTCGGCATAGGGATCGGTATACGATGCCGTACCGCCGCTCACAGCGCCCGTCTGCGCGCCCGTATTGTACAGTCCACCGAAGGTGCTGTTGCGGTTGATGTAATCGCGTGCCGCGGTGTAGTACGCGTCATAGGCGTATTGCTCGTGACCGGGCTCAGAGGTCGCCTTGTTGACGCGCTGGCGCAGCACACTTTCGACCTCGGCGGCACTGGCACCAGCCTGCATCATGCGGCGCAGGCGATCGGCGTAGTCGACCGAGGGATCGTAACTTTGGTAAGCCATAAAAAGAAATTTCCTCCTTTGTGGATTGATTGGGATGAGTCAGCACCGCACCCCTTACTGAAAGTTTCGCCAGCCTTGGGGGAGGCTGTGGGTTCTCAGGGCAGAGCCCTGAGTCGCGCTCCGGCCCGTAGGTCACTATCCTCATTCCCGCGCCGAGCGCGGATAAAATGAGTGCTAGAGCGCGAAATCCCCTTTTGAAACCCGGTGTTCGACCCGGGTTTCAACAAAACTCTTATTTCAAAGCGCGTCCGCAGACGCGCAAAGCTTTTCGCTCGCTCCGGCGAGCGATAAAAACGAAAGTTAAGTTGATTTCCCCTGGCGGGGGACGGGGAAATCAAAGGGGATGTTTCGAGCCTGCGGGCGGGAATAAATACGGTGCTATGGTTTTTTACACCACCTTCTCACTTCCGCGATAGATACCATCCGCGCGGAAGTAATAATCCACGCCGCCCACGCGCAGCTGGATATAATCATCAGCCTTCATGTAGATATGCCCCTGATATCCGGCTTCGAGAGCCAGCTGGGCATCGGCCTGGATGCGGATATTATTGCCGTAACGGCTCTCGATGAACAGATCGGGGTAAGTACCCGAATAAACCTCGATCGCGCCGACGATGTTCTCCATCGCGACTGCGCCGTTGTAGAAATACAGTGCGCCGACGCCGTCAGATGCGACGTGCAGATCGCCGGTGGTGATGTTGTTGCCGTTGATGACGCTCTGACCCTCCGCCTCCAGCGACTGGAAGGTGACCAGACCGGTGAAGTCGAAGCCGTCGACCGTCTGTTTGAGGCTGGAATACTTGCCGTTTAAGTCCTCGACACGGGTCTCGATCTTGTTGGCAGTGACATTGATCGAGGTCAGACCCATCTCGGTGTTGTAGACGCGGGCGGCGAGGGAATCTGCGGTCTGGGTGAGGGTGGACAGATTGCCTTCGGCGGTCTCGACGCGGGTGGTCAGACCGTCGGCGGTCTGCATGACGGCGGACAGGTCGCCCTCGGCGTTTTCCACGCGGGTGAGGATGCCCTGAGCGGTCTGCTGAATCTGGGACAGGTTGCCCTGTGCGTCCTGCATCTCGCGGTTTAGGGTGTCCAGTCCCTGCACGTTGTCCTCGTCCAGGTTCATGAGCACAAAGCGCAGCATTTCGGTGAGCGACGTGGTGTAGTCGTGCAGTTTTTTGACCGTCGCGGGCAGGTCATTGGGGTCGTATTTGGGCAGCGCGTCTGTGGTTAAGACTGCCATGAGAAAATCACTCCTTTCGGGTTTACAGATCGTCCGGGCCGTCGGGGTGCAGAATGCGCACGATCGATTGCAGGGTCACGTCTCCCCTGCCGGTCACGCGCAGCCAGAACTGCATGCCGCGCACGGCGGGTACGGGAATGCGCGCTCTGCCATCCGACAGTCTCCCGCTCGCCCAGACCGGCATCCAGTCGCCGCGCTCGGTGCGCACGGCACACGCCAGCGTGCACTCACCCACGCAGTCGGCCAGAATAGTCAGACCGGTCAGCACGGCGGGCGAAGTCTGGCGGAAGGGGCCGAACACGGCGGCAAAGTCGGTGTTTTTGCGGTCGGTGCCGGTCTGCCAAAGTGCCGTCTCTTCCGCCAGATACCGTGCCCCGTCGTGGTAGGCAAACTGCACAGCTTTCCGGCTGTCTACGGGCAGAAAGGCGGCCTGTTCGATGTCATAGACGATGGTCTCGGGCTGACCGTCTCTGAGGCCGGACAGCCACAGTTTGTGACCGTCCTCACCCATGCACATGTCGGTGTATCCGACATCGCCCAGCGGTGCGCTCAGGCGGTCGGGGATGCCGCCGCCGTAGGCCATCAGGCCATCGCGCGCCCACCAGTACACGGTCTCACCGACGTTGCGGATGGCACGTTCGCACCCGGCCTGTACGCCCGGAATGCTGCTGACCTGCACCTGAAAATTGGACGGCTTCGCGCCGTAGATCTTGTGCACGCAGTTTTCCTTGAAGCACAGCACGTGACTGGACGCCGCCGCAATGCCGGTGAACGCGCCGTCGGTGCCGACCTCGGCCTCAAACGCATCGGTCGCCAGACCCTCGTAGACCATCCAGTTGAGCGGGTCACCGAGCACCGAGCAGCACACAGCATTGTCATGCACGCCCCACAGGCGGTTGTCCTTTTCGCAGACAAAGGCGAGGTCGGGCACTTTTCGGGTGACGATAATTGCGCTCTCAGTGCCCGCGGTAAAGCATCCCTCGGAGAAAATCAGCGTATTGCCGTCAATCTCGCGCACGACGGCGGTCTTGTTATTTTCCGGGTAGCGGGTGCACTTTTCGATGGTCACGCCGTCCCCGACCGAAAAGCCCTTGGTCGTGGTCAGTTCGAGCGAATCGTCGGTGAAGGTCGCACCGCCGACCACGCGCGCTTCCATGTTCTGCAAGCCGCCGCTCTCGCCGAGGGTCAGGTACTGCTTTTCGGGGAACAGGAACAGGCGCTTGCCCAGCACGACCATCTGGTGCTTTTCGTCGCGCACGCCGCCCTTGTTGACGCCGTCGACGTACAGATTGCCGCCGCTCGTCCAGATGAGGCAGCCGCAGGCTGAAAGCAGGTCGGTGCACGCGGTCAGATCCTGAACTTTCTCGTCGGTCGGACACACGCGCAGGGCAGGCAGCGCGTCCGGGGACAGGTGCAGGCCGTCGCGCACCGCACTGGCAGAGGCGCGGTCACGGCGATCCAGACCGGAAAAGCTGTCCGTGCGGGTGCGAGCGGGAGACACGCCCGAAAGGTAGGGGTAATCAGCCATAGGCGACCACCTCCGCGCCGCGCGGGGGCAGGTTTTCGCGTCGATGTGCCCGTGCCCAAGTCTCGTACAGGCCGTTATAGAGCGCAAGTTCTGCGTTATAGCGGTCGTACACGCCATCCATCTGCGCGAGCAGGGCGGCGGCGAAATGGACGTAAGCCATGTCGTAGGGCGCGGGGATGGACAGGTCACCGCCCGGCGCTTCGGTCAGCGGCTGCTGACCGAGCACTTCCGCGCGGGCGATATTTTCGGCTTGCAGGACGAGTGGGAGCGCCTCGTCGTCGCCGTGGGCGGTGGGCCAGCGGCGGGCGAGCTGCTCGAGTGCCTGCTGCATGGTCATCTGACCGCCTCCCCTCGCTCGTGCGCCCGGCGCATCATGGACTCTGCGAGCTTGTCCTGCTCGGCCGAGTCAGCCAGGGCGCGGGCAAACATGGGACGCACCTTGACCGGTACGCCGCGCTTGATCAGGCAGCTCTCGCCGTTGACGCAGACGAACACGTCGTCCTGATAGCGGTCGCCGTCGGCAAACAGGGTGATCTCAACGAGCTCTTCTTCCTTCTGGTTGGCTTTGTTCATGGGTCAGTCTCCTCCCTTTTGTGTGTCACTTTGTTTTTGCAGGATTTTAAAATTATTCCTGCATCCTGTTATTCATCTTTCGGATAAATATTCTGAAATCACTCGCCGGTAAACGTGGACGTGGTCTCGATGCGCACCATGTACGCCTCCTGTAAGCGGACAGCGGCCTTGGTCGCCTTCCAAGCGACCGACGCGCGCTGATCGAGCGGATCGGACGCGCCGCCCGAGCCCAGCTGCTTGACGATGAGCGTCAGACCGCCGCCCTCGATCTCGGTGGTGCCGTAGGCGTTGTCGCCCAGGATCAGGGTGGCGTATACGTCGCGGCCTTCCGCGCCCGCACCCTCGAACACCTTAGCCTCGGAGGTCTCGACAAAGCGGACGTTCTCGATCTTGCCGATCTCGCCCTCGTAGATGCCCTCGGGGTCAGAGTAGGACTTGACGTTCACCCACTTGGGGTCACTCATCAGGTCGTAGGCGACATCCGGGTGGATGATACCGATGAAGCTGTCACCAATCGGCTCGGCATCCTGCTTTTTGAGCGTGCGCACAGCGCGGCGGACGGCATCGACGGTCAGATAGTGGTTGCCCTCGGCCTTGCCGCCGACCAGCTGGTTTCTCTCGGTGACCTGACCTTCGGCGTACTGCACATTGGTGCCGCCAGCCAGCACCTCGCGGGTGATGGCGTCCAGGGTCTTGCCTGCCTGTGCGCCCAGCTGCTTGGCGGCAATGACCAGATTGTTGTCGATGGCGGTCAGCACGACCATATCGGACAGCTCGACATAGCCGCCGTACTGCTGTACCGGAGCCTCGACGGTGGAGATGGTCAGCTGCTGGCTTTCCGGGGTCACGCCCTCGGTCAGCGGCGTGGTGGACACGGGCAGCGGGCTGACCTTGCGGAACTCGATGGTCTTGCCGCGGCCTGCCGGGATGGGACGCTTCTGACCGAACTGATCGTGCACGAGCTTGGGCATGGAGCAGTCGATCAGATAGTCGTCGTAGTAGGTCTTGATCTCGTCCGGCATGGTCTCGGTGGTGTTGATGGCGAACAGCTGATAATCAAACTTAAAGGACATAGATGTTTCTCCTTTCGTATGGAAAATGAATGTTTTTACAGCGTGATGCGCTCACCGCGCAGGGCACGGCGTGCGATTTCGGCGCGGGATTTGGGATCAGACGCGCCGTAGTGCATGGGCAGGCCGGCCTGCGGTGCGGCTCCGCTCTCGCGGGGACGGCGGGACAGCGCAGCCATGCGGACGGCGGTGCGCACGGCGGCTTCGCGTGCGATGTCGGCCTGAATGTCGTCGAGGTGGACGGCTTCATAGGCGCGGCATACAGTCATGGGACGCTTGGGGTCAGTGAGCAGACGGACAAAGTCGGGGTTTTGCAGCTCCCGCTCGAGCGACATGGCGGGATAACGCCGCTTAGCCTCGGCCTCCTGTGCCTGCCAGACCTTGTACTGCGCACGCACCAGCGCATCGTGCACGGTCTGGCGCACACGCTCATCGGGCTGTTCCCCCGGACGCGCCGGGTCTACTCCCGGACGCATGCCCTCGCCTGTCGGACGGTCACCTGCTGCCAGACGCACGGGCAGCGCGGTCTTTCCCGTTTCATCGGACACGCCCTGCTGCTTGGCACGTGCCTGACGCAGCGCGCGGCGCACGGCGATGGCGACTTCGCGGTTGAATTCCGGTCGGAATTCGCCCTGAATGAGGGCGCGGAAGCGGCGCTCGCGGGACGGGTCGGATTTTACGGACTGTTTCAAACGGATTCCTCCTCTCGATCGGCACAGAAATACCCTTCGGTGCGCATCTGGATGTAGTTCGGATAGGTGTTTTGCAGCTGCGCCAGACCGATGACGGCGGCGTAGAACAGCACGTCGGTGGCACCACTGGCGGCACAGGTGATGCGCGCGTCACCGGGCTGGAGCTTGGCACGGAAGCCGCGGCAGTCGAAGGCAGCGAGGGCACCGGCCAGGGTATTGACCAGTGTGCTGACGGCGGCGCAGACGATATCCTGTCCCTTGTTAGCGTATCCGGCGTGACCGGCGACATGCAGGGCGCAGCGGTCGTCCCGCCTGCCCGCGAAAATCATAATCATGGTGTTTCACCCTCCCCTGCCCGACTTGCGGACGTGCCTGTTTTTGGAATGAGCTGCTGGGCGACCGTGAGCGGTGCACCCTGTTTGGTATTCGATGCCGTGCCCTGCGGATTGACCACGGACTGCTGGACACCGGCCTGGGCGGCGATGCGCTTTTTGACGGTCTCGATGCCGTCAAAGTCCATCATTTCCAGCGCAATGAGCGCCTGACCGGCCAGATCGGGACGGAAAAAGCCCAGCCGATAGAGTTCCTTGGCCTGTTCGTTGCGGCTCATCTGGGTAAACGGACTCGCCTTCTGGGCGCGTACCTGAATGTCGAAGGCGACGTGACGGTCGCGCCGCGCCAAACCGCCGAGGGTCAGAAATACCGGCTTGCCGTCCTCGCCGGTGATGCGCACAGCGCGGCTGTCGTCGTAGAACTGCCGAATCAGCTCAATGACCAGCGTGCATACCTGGGTAAAGGCGCGGTAGCTGCCCTTGATGAGGTCACGGCTGAGCTTGCTGCCCGCCTCCTGCAAAGCAGCGATGGCCGAAGCCGCGGTGACACCGGAGTTGGTGCCGCCCTGGGCAAAATCGCGGTTGCCGCTGGTCTCCTTGAGTTCCTCGACCTTGTTTTGCAGGTGGTTTGCGATGAACGCGGGCAGCGGTTCGACCTCAATCTGCCGGAGGTCGTCGGGGTCAAGCCTGCCGGTGACGTGGACGAAATCACGGGTAAAGTCGGCAAATTCCTGCTCGTTGACGCCACACGCATCGCGATAGAACCAGCGCGGCCGACCGGCAAGACGGGCATTGTTTAAGATGATCGCGTCCAGCTGGTCGATGTACCCCTGCGTGCCCTTCATCAGATCGACATAGCCGAACCCAGCCGGGCTGTCCTCGAGGGGAAAGAGTACGTCGAGCACAAAGGGATACTGTCCGTGATCATAAAGCCCCTGACTCATAAACATTTGTTCGTTTTCAGAGGCGTAAAGCACGGTCGAACCGACGAACTTGCAGAAATGTACGGCGGTTTTGCCGTTCGGCAGACGTTTTTTGTAGTACCAGTCCACGACCTGCGACTTGCCCGAGCGGTCGAGCACGTCCTCGGGAATGCGCTGGTTTGTGCTGTCGATGGGCGCACGCAGCTTGCCGCGTAACGCCGGATAGGCCGCGTCCAGCAGGTCGTTGTCGCACTGGGTGACCAGGAACAGATTGCGGCTGTCCTGAATATCGCGCACGCCCGGTTCCCAGAAAAGGTTCAAGAGATCGACCGCCGTAACCCGCACGTCACCCCGTCCGTCCTCGGCTTCGGGGTCCCAGAAGACACCGTAACACGCCGTGCCGTGACGGAGTTTGGGATAGGCATTGCGCGAGTATAAACCCTCGAAGTCCGACCGCTCCAGAATGACCGGCAGAATCCGAGATAGGGTTTTGGCATCCTGCATATCCGACGGCTCACGAGGTAAAACGTCGGGCGCGGGGTAGTTGTCCATCATGTCGCCGTGCTTGCCGAGTAAGCTGTTGAGCAGCCAGCCGGACGCCGGCGCAGGCTCACCGGGGCGGACGGATGCACCGTGACGCAAGCGATACCATCGCTCATCTTCGAGAATGCGGCGGTCTAGCGATTGCTTGCCGCGCCGGTAGGCCTCGAGCAGATCGGCGGCGCGTTGGACTTCGGCCTTGCCGATCACGTGTTTTTTGGATTGCACGAAAGAAAGAACCTCCTTTTTTAAAAAGAATCACCGCACCCCTAATTAAAGCTTTCGCTCAAGCCTTTCTCGAAAGGCTTGCGGGTTCTCAGGGCAGCGCCCTGAGTCGCGTCCCGCAGGACGCGAAATCCCCTCTTTGATTCCGGCTTTGGCCGGAATCAACAAAAACTAATTCCAAGCGCCGCCCAAAGCCCGTAGGTCACTATCCTTATTTCCGCGCTGTGCGCGGATAAACGAGCGGGCGGCAAGACTCCCCTGCGCGCCAAGCGCGCTCATGGAAAACCAACCTGCGGTTGGTTTTCCCCTGCCGTAACCGCACCAGCGGTGCAGCTTCCGGGGAATCACGCATGAAGTACAAACGGAGTGCAAAAACGCTGGAGGCGTTTTTGATGAGCGCGCCTGGCGCGCGGAGTATTTCGCTCGCTGCGGCGAGCGATAAAAACGAAAGTTAAGTTGATTTCCCCTTGCGAGGGACGGGGAAATCAAAAGGGGTGTTTCGAGCCTGCGGGCTCGACCAGGTTCCACCTGGACGGGCTCAAGGGACTCGTCCCTTGAGAATCCCGTTCTCGCCTGCGGGCGGGACGAGGGGATTTTTTCGTTTTACTGCGAAAACTCCATGACAACATACCGCATTTCATCATAAATATGATCCTCCATCGACGTATTCACGTCCTCGACGTTGGTCGAATCATACACGAGTGCAGGCACGGTGCGGATAAAGTGCCGGCAGGTATGGAACACGGTCAGTCCGGGGATGCCGTTATGGTCGAACGCGAGTCGATGATGCACCTGCATTTTGCCCGCGATTCTGGCGTTATCGCCGCGATCGAAGAACACGCCCTCGCGCTCCATCATCTGCGCGACGCTCTCACCGCGGCTTTCATCGAAGATGGAGGGATCAGCCACGCCGCGCACGGTGCGGCCTTTGATGTTGGGGTCGTCCTGTTCGATTTGTTTGATTTCGCGTGCGATGCGAGCGGGTTCCCAGCGAACGCCCTCGTTTGGCGTGCCGGTGCAGCCGTACAGTTCGCGGATGCGGCACAGAGCGCCGTCCGGGCTGATGGCCCACCAGCCGACCGAGAAGGGACGGGAGTAGCCGAAGTCGAAACCGCGGACGATACGAAAGTTTTTGGGGATGGGGAACGGGTCGACAACGTGGGTGTAGCGGCGGTCGGCGTAGTGAGCAGGGTCAGCGCGCCACTCGGAAAAGACCTGACCGGCGAACGCGTCCCAGTCGCCGTAGAGCAGTGCACGTTTGTCCGCATCGGGCAGCGCTGCCAAGCGAGCAGCGTAAGCCGGGTCGTTTTTGAGCAAGATCTGGTTGTCAAAAACCGTACTGGGAACGAAAATTCGGCTGCGTTTGGCGTTGAGCACGGCACCGTCTGGCGCGAGCATGCTCACATCTTCCCATATCGTCTGCATGGGTGGTGCCGGGGTCAAAAACCGTGCTTTGACCCATCCGTGACCGATGCCGCCGGGGTTTGCCGAAGCCCGCAAGTAGACGCGCGTACCGGGACCGGACGCACGGTTACGCGAGAGCAGATAGAGGTATTCGTCCTGGGTAAAGTGGGTCAGCTCGTCGAACGCGATGTAGTCGTAGGCGCGGCCTTGGTATTTAAAACGGTCGTTTGTGTGCTGCATCGCGCCGAAACTGATCTTCGCGCCCGACGGAAAACGCCACTCATGCCGGGCTTCACTCCACTGTGCAGCGGGAAACGCGCCGCGGTAGTATCGCTGGGACTTGTCGATGAGCTCGGACAGCTCGGGGTAAGTTTTTCTGAGGATGAGTGCGCGGTAGTGCGGGATATGCACCTGCCGCAGCGCCTCAACCACCAACGCTTCACTCTTACCGCCGCCCGCCGCGCCGCCGTACAGTGCCTCGTCCTCGAAGCGGGAAAGAAAGATTTCCTGCCGCTTCTGCGGGCTCCAGAGCACCACGTTTTACGCCTCCTTTCGATGGTTTTCCGTTTTGCATAATTATGCTAAAGAATCGGCATACATGAAATTTGTAACATAATGTCCTGCAAAAACGGGAAAACGCGGGAAATGTGTGATTTTGGAAAACCGAGTCAGGATTCGGTTTCGGGTGGCATGGGCTGGGGCAGTTCGATGACGCCGCCCTCGGCTTCGCCGTCCTGCGCGGCGGGTTCACCGCCCCAGGCGCGGGGCATCCGGTTTTTGAGCCAGAACTGTTGTGCGGTGGTGGACGGGGAATCGTAGACTTCCTCGGTTCCCTGTACGATCTCCTCGTACTCGCGCAGTTTCTTGCCGGTCTGATCGTCGTACTCGACGCGCTTGACCTTAAACAGCTTGCTGACCGGCCGCACGCCGCCGACCGCACTGCGGAAGAGCGCCTGTTCGACTGCTGCGTCCTGCCGGCGATTGGCCATCAGGTTTCACCTCCTGTCGCAAAGTGTTCGAACTTGTGTTCGTTGTTAATAGCATAACATGGTTTTATGACACCGTCTATCCGGCGTATGTCTGAGATTTTTGTCCACAGGGTGTGGAGGCAGTGTCGAACGAAGTCGGTCTAAAGTGACAAAAAAACGACCGAACGCGCGGTTTTTCCGCAGCTTTTTTCGGTCGTAAGCGAGCTCATCCACAGCCCTGTGCATATTTCCGTCTTTTCCCCCAAAAAAACGACCGGTGTCATATTTGGGGGAAAATTGTCTTGTGTAGTGTTTGGTTTTACGCCGTCGTTTGCCGTCGTAAGACTGTCCGCTATGTCGAAGGTGCTCGAACATTTGTTTGAAAAATATCTGGACAATGGGCGATCTATGCGTTATCATGTAGATATCCCAAAGAAACGGAGGGCCTGCGATGAAACCCGTCAAACCGACCGCGGCTGTGCCGCCGCAAAACCTGGCTGCTTTGCAAGCGGTCATCGGCACACGCAATGCGCGAAAGTTGTGCCGAGCGTTCGGCGGCTCTACGCTGTACATCCCCAAGCTGGAGGGCGTTGACCGACCGAGCCGTAACCGACAGATCCGGCAGGATGCGGCGCACGGGGCAACGGTGGCCCAGCTGTGCGCAACCTATCACCTGTCCGAGCGGCAGGTACGTCGGATCTTGTCCGTCCGTCCGCCCAAAGATTTTTGGAGCGAACCGTGGTGATCGGCGGTTGCATAACCGCCGCACCGCGCATAGGATACCAATGAAAAAAGGAGTGATCTAGTTATGTGTGGAATTGCCGGAACGATTGATTTTACCCGTGACGTGCGCGAGATGAGCGATTTACCCGGACGTATGGCGCAGGCGCTGACGCGCCGCGGACCGGATGCCGAGGGTGTGTATCAGGATGCATGTGCGCTGCTGGTGCATCGCCGCCTGATCGTGGTTGATCCCGAAGGCGGCAGTCAGCCGATGACAAGCCCGGACGGGAATACAGTCTTAGTATATAACGGAGAGTTATATAATACTGACGAACTGCGTCGAGCGCTGACCGATCTTGGTCATCGTTTTCGCGGACACTCGGACACCGAGGTGGTGCTGCACGCCTACCTGGCCTGGGGATGCGAAGCCTTTGGGAAGCTCAACGGCATTTACGCCTTTGCGATCTGGGAGAAGGACAAACGGCGTTTGACGCTGTGCCGCGACCGGTTGGGGGTAAAACCACTATTTTACGCGCGCCGGGGCAAGATGTTGGTGTTCGGGTCGGAGCAGAAAGCCATCCTGTGCCACCCGGAAATGCGCGCCCAGCTGGACGAAGACGGTCTGCGCAGTATCCTGCTTTTGGGGCCTGCACGACCGCCATTTTCGGGCGTGTTCCACGGGATTCGATCGGTCACACCGGGACAGTATCTGGTGTTCGACGAGAGCGGTCTTGATTACCAGCTGTATTGGAAGCTGACCGCGAAGGAGCACACCGAAAGCCTTGACCAGACCATCGAACACACCCGTTTTCTGATCGAGGACGCGGCAAAGCGACAGCTGGTGTCCGACGTACCGCTGTGTACCTTCCTGTCGGGCGGCCTGGACTCGTCCATCCTGTCCATGCTGGCCGCGCGGGAGATGAATGCCAAGGGCGAGACGCTGCATACCTTCTCGGTCGACTACCGGGACAATGAAAAATACTTTACAAAGAGTATTTTTCAACCAAATTCCGACAGTGCGTATATTCAGACCATGGTGGACGCCATCGGCTCGACGCACCATACAGTCGTGCTCGAACAGGACGAACTGGCACGGGCGCTGCTGGACGCAACCGAGGCACGCGACCTGCCGGGTATGGCAGACGTGGACTCTTCCCTGCTGCTGTTCTGCCAGGCGGTAAAGGATGCAGGGTTCACCGTGTGCCAGTCTGGCGAGTGCGCCGACGAGCTGTTCGGCGGCTATCCGTGGTATCACCGCGAGGAGATCTTGTTCGAAGATTGCTTCCCCTGGTCGCGCTCCACCGCCCTCAGACAGTCGCTGCTGCACGATGGCCTCATCCGCGACGGCGAGGAATTTGTCCGCGCACATTACGCCTGCACCTGCCAGTCGGCGCCCAAGCTGGACTCAGATAGTCCCAAGGAAGCGCGTATGCGTGAAATGTTCGTGCTCAACCTGCAATGGTTCATGGCAACCCTGCTCGACCGCAAAGACCGCACGAGCATGTATTCCGGCTTGGAGGTGCGCGTCCCCTTCTGCGATCATCGCATCGTAGAGTATGCCTATAACATGCCGTGGAGCATGAAGGCTCTGGACGGTCGGGAAAAGGGCATCGTGCGCAAGGCGTTCGAAAACGACCTGCCCGAGGAGATCACCTGGCGCAAAAAGAGTCCATATCCCAAGACCTTCTCCCCTGTTTATACCCAAATTGTCGCGGACGCATTGCGTGAGAAGATGCACGATAAAACGTCCATCCTGCCGCAGTTCTTCCGCTGGGATGTTCTGGAGGATTTGATGGAACACCCGAACGACCTGCCCGAACCGTGGTACGGTCAGCTCATGCGCACGCCGCAAATCTTCGCGTATTTGCTGCAAATTGATCATTGGTTCCGTACTTATGATGTGGAATTGATTTAACGCGAATTGTTCTGTTCTGATTTTTTGTTCTGAGAAAAAAATAATATTTTGATTTGCTTTGTTTTGCGCAGCATGGAAAACCATGCTGTTTTTTTTGCGCAAAAAACGATAAGCACCGCACCCCTACTGAAAGTTTCGCCAGCCTTTTCAAAGGCTGCGGGTTCTCAGGGCAGAGCCCTGAGCCGCGCTCCGCAGAGCGCGGAACCCCCTTTTGATTTTCCCGATCTCCCGCGAGGGAAAATCAACCAAAATAAAAACAAAAAGCGCGACCCGCAGGTCGCGCAATACTTTCGCGCACAAAGTGCGCTCATGGGAAAGACCGTCCTCTCGGACGGTCTTTCCCTGTTTGTAAGTTTAAGTTGAAACCCGGGTCGGACACCGGGTTTCAAAGGGGGATTTCGCATCCTGCGGGATGCGTGCGACTTGAGGCCCTGCCTCAAGACTCCGCAAGCCTTTCGAGAAAGGCTTGAGCGAAAGCTTCAATTAGGGGTGCGGTGCTTATTCTTTCTCCTCAGAGATTCCCATTTCGAGCTTGGGCTGTTCCATGAGCTTCATAAACTCCTCGCCCGTGATGGTCTCATGGTCATACAGATACTTGGACAGCGCATGCAGCTTATCCATATTATCGCTCAGCAGCTGTCTTGCCTTCTCGTACTGACGACGAACCAGCTCAACGACCATACGATCGATTTCGGCCGCGGTCTGGTCAGCGCAAGCCATGGATGCATCGCCGCCGAGGTAAGCATTGTGTACCTGTTCGAAAGCGACCATACCGAAGGCCTCACTCATACCGAAACGTGAGATGAGCGCACGTGCCAGACGGGTAGCCTGTTCGATGTCGTTGGACGCACCGGTGGTGACCGAGTGCAGGGCAAGCTCTTCCGCAACGCGACCGCCGGTGAGGGTTGCGATCTTGTTTTCCAGTTCCTCGCGGCTCATGAGGTTGTGTTCCTCCTGATCGACCTGCATGGTGTAGCCGAGCGCACCGGAAGTACGCGGGATAATGGTAATCTTAGTAACCGGAGCCGAGTGGGTCTGGAGCGCAGCAACGAGCGCGTGACCGATCTCGTGATAGGATACGATGAGCTTTTCCTTGTTGGACAGAATCTTGTTTTTCTTCTGATAGCCAGCAATGACGACCTCCACGCTCTCTTCGAGGTCGGACTGGGAAATCTTGTCGCGACCAGCACGGACAGCGCGCAGTGCAGCTTCGTTTACCATGTTTGCAAGCTCTGCACCGGATGCACCGGCAGCCATGCGCGCGATGGCATTGAAGTCCAGACCTGGTTCGCACTTGACCTTCTTGGCGTGTACACGCAGGATAGCTTCACGACCGATCAGGTCAGGCAGCTCAACGGGTACACGGCGGTCGAAACGACCGGGACGCAGCAGCGCGGGGTCGAGGGATTCGGGACGGTTGGTTGCAGCCAGAATGACAACGCCCTTGCTGCCGTCAAAACCATCCATCTCGGTCAGCAGCTGGTTTAAGGTCTGCTCACGTTCGTCGTTGCCGCCGCTGATGCCGCCCGCACCGTCACGCTTCTTACCGATGGTATCAATCTCATCGATAAAGACGATGCAGGGAGCCTTTTCGTTTGCCTGCTTGAACAGATCACGTACCTTAGCAGCACCCATGCCGACGAACATCTCAACGAACTCCGAACCGGAGATCGAGAAGAAGGGCACGTTTGCCTCACCTGCGACAGCCTTGGCCAGAAGGGTTTTACCGGTACCTGGAGGGCCGACGAGCAGCGCACCCTTGGGGATGTGCGCACCGATGTCGGCGTAGCGCTGGGGATTGTGCAGGAAGTCAACGATCTCGGTTAAGAGTTCCTTTGCCTCGTCCTCACCCTGTACATCGGAGAAGTGGATGCCTGTCTCACTTGCGACATAGACCTTGGCGTTGGACTTGCCGAAGCTCATCGCACCGGCACCCATTTTCTTCTGCATCGAGCGGGTCATCCAGATGCCCAGACCGATGATAATGACCATCGGGAGCAGAGCGGTAAGGATGGGCGACGGGGTTGAGGGTGTAATTTTAGTGAACTTGACGTCGGCATCAATCAGACGCTCAACCAGATTGGGGTCATCGACGAGCGCGGTTTCAAAGACCTGTTTTTGTGTCTTACCGTCGGCTTGCTGTACCTCAGAGGTAAATACCAACCTGTTTTGACTGCTCTGAATCTCAGCCTCCGTAACCTGACCGGCTTCTGCCATATCGACGAACTGATCGTATGTGACCGATTGGGTTTTCGGAGCGATGAGGCTGGGCAGGAGCATGTTTGCGATGAACAGAAGCGCGATTGCGATTGCATAGAAATAGAATATGCGTTTTCTGTCGGGCTGTTTGACTTCTTTCATAATAATACTGCCTCATTTCCGGGGCATAGACTGTGCCCCCCTACTGTATAGATTGATTATAGCAGGGGAATATGTACGGAATGCGGATGAAGTTTGAACGAAGTGTAAATTGATGGAGAAATGTAACTTTGTCACGCAAGACCAGCACCGCACCCATATTGAAGCTTTCGCCAGCCTTTCTCGAAAGGCTGCGGGTTCTCAGGGCAGAGCCCTGAGCCGCGTCCCGCAGGACACGGAATCCCCTTTTGATTTTCGCCTTGCGAAAATCAACTAAACTAAAAAAATAGTCGCGCTCCGCAGAGCGCGAAATACTCCGCGCACAAAGTGCGCTCATGGGAAAGACCAACCGAATGGTTGGTCTTTCCTTTTTTGTTTGTTTTAATTGAAACCCGGGTCGGACACCGGGTTTCAAAGGAGAGTTTCGATCCTGCGGGCTCGACCAGGTTTCACCTGGACGGACTCAAGGGACTCGTCCCTTGAGAATCCCGAGCTAGGGGTGCGGTGCTTTTCTTTTCCATGTTTCACGTGAAACATTCTCTTTTCCCCTTCTTTCCCCAGACATACCATCCGCACCCCGGTCATAGAATAGCTATAACCATAAAAAAGAGGGAGTGATGTCTGGATGGCAGATGTGACGCAGGCAATAGGAAAGCTGGTGGTTGCGGTGACGACCGCGCAAGGGACGATTCCGCTTCCGGGTGCATTGGTGACGGTATCGGCGCAGACTGAGGACGGACCGGTTTTGTATCGTATCGTGCGAACGGACACATCAGGGCGCACACCGGTGTTGGAGCTTCCAGCGCCGTCGCTTTCCGATTCGCTCAGTCCCGACCAACCGACACCGTATTTAAACTACACGGTGAATGTATCGCTGCCGGGGTATCAGATGGCAGAGGTGCGAGACATTTCGATTTTCCCGGGCATCAAATCGACGCTGCCGGTACCGCTGACGCCGTCCACGGCGAGTGAGGAGCGGATGGAAATTACCGACCTGCCGCCCGAGCTGCTGGATACGCAGTTTCACGAGAGGGGGCGCAGATAACGGATGGCGCTGCCGTATATTCCCGAGACGATCACAGTACATCTGGGGCGACCGGATGATCCGACGGCGCGCAATGTGACCGTGCCCTTCCCCGACTACATCAAGAACGTGGCATCGTCGGAAATCTATCCGACTTGGCCGGAGACTGCAATCCGTGCGAACATGTACGCGCAAATTTCGTTTGCGCTCAACCGCATCTATACCGAGTGGTACCGCTCACAGGGCTATGATTTTGATATCACCAACTCGACGGCGTTCGATCAGGCATACGTCGAGGGGCGTGATATTTTCGATAATATCTCAGAGATTGTCGACGAGCTGTTTAACGATTATCTGGTCAGACCGGGTTCGGTCGAGCCGCTGTTTGCGCAGTATTGCGACGGCGATCGTGTCCAGTGCGACGGCCTGAGCCAGTGGGGCACGGTGCCGCTGGCAGAGGCTGGGCTGTCACCGTATGAAATTCTGACCGAGTTTTACGGTCCCGACCTTGCCATCGTGCGCGACGCGCCGACCGCGCCCAATCTGGGTTCGTACCCCGGCTCTCCCCTGCGTCTGGGCGACGTGTCCAACGACGTGCGCACCATCCAGCTGCGCCTCAACCGCATTTCGAACAACTATCCGGCCATCCCGAAGATTTACCCGGTCGACGGCGTGTTCGATCAGGGCACGCTGGACGCGGTCAAGAAATTCCAGCAGGTCTTCGGCCTGACCCCGGATGGCATCGTGGGCAAGGCGACCTGGTACCGCATCGCCTACCTGTACACCGCGATCACTAAGCTGGCCGAACTCAACAGCGAGGGCGTGCGTCTGGAGGACGTGACCGGCATTTTCCCGGACTACCTGCGACGGGGTGACAAGGGCGACTATGTGCGCGTGCTGCAATACTACTTGAACGCGATCGGCGTATTTTTCACCGGAGAAGACCAAATCCCGATCGACGGTGATTTCGGTACCCTGACCGAGCAAGCCGTGCGCTCCGTACAGCGCAACTATGGCTTACCGGTCGACGGCATCGTCGGCCCACAGACCTGGGCAAAGATCACCGAGATTTATAACGACATTGGCGCAGCCCTGCCCGAGTGGGAAGCCGCTGCCGGCGCTCCCCTGTTCCCCGGCCGACTGGTCGAGGGCATGCAGGGCAACGACGTGCGTCAGGTGCAGGAGTGGCTGAACATCCTGTCGACCGAATTCCCCGACATTCCCAAACTCACCGCCGACGGCATATTCGGCCCCCGTACTACCCAAGCCCTCACCACCGCCCAGTCCATTCTCGGCCTGACACCCACCGGCTTTGTCGGCCCGATCACTTGGGATACCCTGGCGCGCCAAGCCGCCCGTATCGAAAGCCAAACACAGGAGGTCACCCCATGAAACAACCCTACCCGCTCGCCTTCAACGGTCCACTCAAACCGGGCAGCCAGTCGGATACCGTCTGGCTGCTGCAAGCCATGCTGTCAGCCATCGGTCGCCATTATATCAACATCCACCCACCCAAACCATCCGGCCAGTATGATGAATCAACCCGACAATCGATCATGCGCATCCAGCGTGCGTGCGGATTAACACCCGACGGCGTGACCGATGAAAAGACGTGGGAGGCGATCACTTTGATGTTCAGCCGCGGACAAAGTTTCACGTGAAACATTATAAGGATAAGCACCGCACCCCTCACGAAAGCTTTCGCCGGCCTTTCTCGAAAGGCCGCGGGTTCTCAGGGCAGAGCCCTGAGTCGCTCGCCGCAGCGAGCGAAATCCCCTTTTGAAACCCGGTGTCCGACCCGGGTTTCAATTAAAACAAACAAAAAGGAAAGACCGTCCGAAAGGACGGTCTTTCCTGAGAATTGCGCGTCTGCGGACGCGCTTTTATTTTTAATTTCAGTTGATTTTTGCAAGGCGAAAATCAAAAGAGGATTCCGCCGTCTGCGGACGGCGACTTGAGGCTCTGCCTCAAGACTCCGCAAGCCTTTCGAGAAAGGCTTGCGCGAAAGCTTCAATTTTGGCTGCGGTGCTTAATTATTCCTCAGCGTTCAGCGCCTTAACCTTATCAAACTCCTGCGTAATCTCCTCAGACGGAGCAGGCGTGAGCACGCTCACAATCCAGATGACCAGACAAGCGATCACGAATGCGGGCATCAGCTCGTAGATATCCCACAGGCCGCCCATCGGAGCGATCAGGTACTTCCAAACGAAAACCATCACGCCGCCGGCGAACATACCAGCGATTGCGCCATAGCGGTTGGTTCTGCGCCAGAACAGAGCGAACAGAACGACCGGACCGAAGGAAGCGCCGAAGCCAGCCCAAGCAAAGGAAACGATGTTAAAGACCGAACTGTTGGGGTCGCGTGCGAGGAAAACGCCGATGATAGAGATACCGAGCAGGGTCAGACGCGCACAGGTCATGCTCTGCTTAACGGTCATCTTCTTGCCAAAGACACCCTGAATGAGGTTCTCAGAAACCGAAGAGGAAGCTGCAAGCAGCTGGGAGTCGGCGGTGGACATGGTGGAAGCCAGAATACCGGCGAGAATCAAACCGGCGAGCACGGCACAGACGAGACCGTTCTGGCTGAGCAGGTCAGCGATGCGGACGATGATGGTTTCGGAGGTCGAGCCTTCCAGGAATGCCAGATTGCCAGCCTTGGTCATGCCCAGACCAACCACACCGATCATCAGTGCAACGAGCAGCGAGATGACGACCCAAGTGGAAGCCACGCGGCGGGACAGCTTGAGCTTCTTTTCGTCCTCGATGGCCATGAAGCGGAGCAGGATGTGGGGCATACCGAAGTAGCCGAGGCCCCAGCACAGCATGGAGAAGCTGCTCAGCGCACCGTAATTCGAAGCCGTACCAGTTGCCGGGTCAAAGGTCTGCGTCATGCTCAGGTAACCGGGCAGAGACTTTGCGTTGTCCAGTACCGCACCGATACCGCCGGCCGAGTATACGCCGAAGCCCAGAACGACGAGCAGCGCGAAGGACATGATGATGGACTGAATAAAGTCGGTGGTGGAAGCTGCGAGGAAGCCGCCGGTTGCGGTGTAGCCCACGATAACGATGGCCGAAATCACCATCGCCCAGAAGTAGTCCACGCCGAACAGGCTGGAGAACAGCTTACCGCAGGCAGCGAAGCCGGACGCGGTGTAGGGAATGAAGAAGATGATGATGACGATAGCCGACAGACCCATCAAAAGACCGCTCTTATCGCGGAAGCGATTGTGGAAGAAGTCCGGGAGGGTGATGGAGTTGCCCGCAACGTGGGTGTACAGGCGGATGCGCTTGGCGACGATGAGCCAGTTGATGTAGGTACCGATGGCAAGGCCAATTGCCGTCCAGCCAGCGTCCGCGATACCGGTGAGATACGCCAGACCGGGCAGACCCATGAGCAGCCAGGAGCTCATATCCGAAGCCTCGGCGCTCATCGCAGTGACGAACGGGCCGAGCTTACGTCCGCCCAAATAAAAATCACCGGTATCGTTGTTCTTCTTGGAACACCAGACGCCGATGAACAGCATACCGATCAGATAAACGATGATCGTGACCGAAATGCCGATCTGTGCAGTTGTCATGTTGAAGTGTTACCCCTTTCCAATGTTCTTGTGCGACAATTTAGTTTATTATAGCATGACAAAAAATAGACTGCAATGTAGAACGAAGTATAGACTATATTCTATACTTATATAAAATGAAACCCGGAAAACCGCATGGAAATCCGGGAAAAAAGAGCTGTACGAAAATTAGGGAATCAGGTAATAACAGGGGCAGAATTTTTTCGGATTGTAGTAAGGAATCTGGGCATCATCTGCTTGCCGTAGGCGCGCAGCGAGTATTCCCCGCCCGAAATGCACCAATCGTAAATGAGCGCCCGCTCGCAGAGCGCGTACATTTTGACCATCTCGTTGACCGAGAGATCGTCGCAGAGCTGTCCGGCCTGCTGTCCCTCGAGGATAATCTGCCGGAGTAAGCGATAATAGAACCGCGAGCGGTCGAGCAGATGTTTTTCGCCGCGGGTGATGAGCTGGGAGGAATACAAACGGGCGAGAAGATCAAGCGAGATGCTGTTTTCGATCATGGAGAATAGCTCTTGGTTTAAGTAGATGAGCTTGTCGAAGCTGTCCATCGACTCATCCATCTGCGAGACGAGCGCCTCATATTTTTCATCGAAGAGATAGGACAGCGAGCTTAACAGCGCGTCTTTGCCCTCGAAGTAGTGGTAAAAGGAACCCTTTGACGTGCCGGATTCGAGGATGATCTCGTCGACCGTGGTGTTGTCATAACCCTGCTCATAGAATAACCGCCAAGCGGCGGAGACGATACGACCTTTGGTGTTGCGGGTCTTGCGCAAGAGAACCGACCCCTTTCTGGGAAATTGATGGTAAGAGTATGATAACACAATTCACAGAAGTTCTCCACAGGTTGGGGATAAAAACTGTGCTTAACCGAAAGCACCGCACCAATCCCCCGTCCCGCCCGCAGGCGACAAACGGGTCCGGGCCCGTGGCCCGGCGCGATCCAGCCGCGCAGGCTGGCCGCCGTCCGCAGACGGCGGAATCCCCTATTGAAACCCGGTGTCCGACCCGGGTTTCAATTAAACCCTCGTTTCAAAGCGCGTCCGCAGACGCGCAATTCCCCTGCGCGCCAAGCGCGCTCATGGAAAACCAACCCGACGGTTGGTTTTCCCCTCTCCTACCGTTCGTTCAATGCCTTCGTTCGAGCTGCCGCAGTTTGAGCAACGCTCATGGAATCCGTTCCCGTGGAACGGATTCCCCTATCCCCGTCCCTACTGCGCACCCTCTTCCCTGTCAGACCGCACTCTGGGCAAGGTACAAAGGAAAAGACCGTCCCGAAGGACGGTCTTTTCATGAGCGCACTTTGTGCGCGGAGTATTGCGCGACCTGCGGGTCGCGCTTCCATTTTTGTTTTGGTTGATTTTCCCTCGCGGGGGATCGGGAAAATCAAAAGGGGATTTCGGACTCTGCGGAGTCCGACTCAGGGCAACGGTGCCCGCGTGTTAGGGCCTTGGCCGAACGAGTCGGCCACAGCCTTGCGGGAAAACGCCCCACAGGGGCCTTTTCGGATTCCGCAAGGTTCGAGAAAGGCCGGCGAAAGCTTCAGTTCGCCTGCGGGCGGGTTTCCGTTCCCTTCTTACTTCTTGGGAACCAGAACCTCGGTGCCACCCATATACGGCTGGAGCACCTTCGGGATGGTGACGGTGCCGTCTGCCTGGAGGTGGTTCTCGAGGAACGCGATCAGCATACGCGGAGGAGCAACAACGGTGTTATTCAGAGTATGCGCGAGGTACAGCTTACCGTCCTCACCGCGTACACGAATCTTCAGGCGGCGAGCCTGTGCGTCGCCCAGGTTGGAGCAGGAGCAAACCTCGAAGTACTTCTTCTGGCGCGGGCTCCAAGCCTCGATGTCGCAGGACTTAACCTTGAGGTCAGCCAGGTCACCCGAGCAGCACTCGAGCTGACGAACCGGAACTTCCAGGCTGCGGAACAGCTCAACCGAGTAGCGCCACATCTTCTCGTACCAGTCCATAGACTCCTCAGGACGGCAGACAACGACCATTTCCTGCTTCTCGAACTGGTGGATACGGTAAACGCCGCGCTCCTCGATGCCGTGCGCACCCTTCTCCTTACGGAAGCAGGGCGAGTAAGAGGTCAAGGTCTGAGGCAGGCTGGACTCGGGAACGATCTGGTCGATGAACTTACCGATCATCGAGTGCTCGGAGGTACCAATGAGGTACAGGTCTTCGCCCTCGATCTTGTACATCATTGCGTCCATCTCAGCGAAGGACATAACGCCGGTCACGACGTTGCCGCGAATCATGAAGGGCGGGATGCAGTAGGTGAAGCCCTTGTTGATCATAAAGTCACGCGCGTAAGCGATAACAGCTTCGTGCAGACGAGCGATGTCGCCCATCAGGTAGTAGAAACCGTTACCAGCAACGCGGCCAGCGCTGTCCAGATCGATGCCGTTAAAGCTCTCCATGATCTGGGTGTGGTACGGGATCTCGTAGTCCGGGACAACCGGCTCACCGAAGCGAGCGACCTCAACATTTGCGCTGTCGTCCGGGCCGATCGGGACGGACGGGTCGATCATCTGCGGAATGGTCATCATGATGGTGCGAACCTTGTCCTGCAGCTCGGACTCCATAGCCTCGAGCTCAGCCAGACGAGCCGCCTGTGCGGTAACCTGTGCCTTGACGGCCTCAGCCTCAGCGGCCTTAGACGGGTCTTTCTTTGCCTGGCCCATCAGCGCGCCAACCTGCTTAGACAGCTTCTTGCGGTTAGAGCGCAGCTCGTCAGCCTCCTGGATGGCAGCGCGCAGCTTGGTGTCGAGTTCGATGACCTCATCGACCAGCGGCAGCTTGTCGTCCTGGAACTTCTTCTTGATGTTTTCCTTGACAGCGTCCGGGTTTTCGCGGACAAAACGGATATCTAACATAATAAATCTCCCCCTTGGTAGGATTCAAGATTGACAGAAATGGAATGTGTGATTACTCGGCGGTTTCGTCGGACGGAACGACGCGAGTCTGCTGGTAGAGTGCAGTGAAGAGGGCGGCAGACTCCTCGGTCAACAGTGCGTCCTGTGCGGTACCGTTGAGGCGCTCGAGGGTGTGGTTCGTGACTAAACCGTCGATGCGTTCCTTGGCCTCGGCATTCTTGCCCTGGCTGAGTTCCTGCTGAGCCAGGGTCATTTCATACAGTACCTTTTTCTGATCGGACAGCTTTTCGACTGCCGCGAGCAGCTCATCGGTGTTTTCGGTGCCGGTCTGCTGCATGAGCTGGTTTAAGACCCTGGTCTGCTCCTCAACCGACTGCTGCAAAAACTGTACGCGAGCGTTTGCACCCTCAGCGGCGGTGATCTGTGTGGTCAGCTGGTTGGTCAGCTCATTGAGCCTGCGATCGGAACGCACCTGCGCGATATAGCTCAAGAGAATGAGCGCAAGTGCAACGCAGAACAGACCGATGACGTAAAAGACCAGGAACTTTTTGGATTCCGGCTGTTTTTCGCCGCACGGCTGCGGGGCGTTGTTTTTTTCTTCCATGCGTTTGCCTCCTGTTTATACGGACAGTGTTTCCAGAGCGGCGACCAGTCGTTCGAGGTCGTCGTCTCCGTAGAACGCGAGTGATACCGTACCCGATGACTTCCCCTGTTCGATGCGGACGCGGCGTCCGAGGGTGTGTTCCAGTCGTTCTGCGAGTGCCGCGGTGTAATCGGGCTGAAATTCCGCAGGCTGGTCGGGTTCGGACTGAGGTTCGGGTTCTTTTTGCAGGCTTTTGGCGTACTTTTCAGCCTGACGGACGCTCATGCCCGCCATTTTTTCCAGTACGTCATGGGTGCGCAGCGCTTCATCCTTGATGGCGAGCACGGCGCGGGCGTGGCCTGCGGACAGCGTACCGTCTGCGAGAAGCTCCTGCGCCTCATCGGGCAGGGACAGCAGGCGCAGGGCGTTTGCGACAGCCGGACGGGAACGTCCGACGCGCTCTGCGACCTGTTCCTGGGTCAGACCGTACTCTTCCATCAGGCTGTGATAGCCCTGTGCTTCTTCGATGGGGTTTAGGTCTTCGCGCTGTAAGTTTTCGATCAGTGCCAGCTCCATGACCGTCTTGTCATCGGCCTCGATCACGAGTGCCGGGATCTCGGTCAAACCAGCCGACCGCGCAGCGCGCCAGCGGCGCTCGCCTGCGATGATCTGATAGTACCCGTTCTCGGTTTTGCGCACGGTGATGGGCGTGACCACGCCGTGCATCTCGATGGAGCGGGTCAGCTCCTGCATGGTCTCGGGTGAGAAGCGTTTGCGGGGCTGTTCGCGGTTTGGCTCGACGAGGGTCATGGGCAGCGTGGACACACCGCCTGATTCCTCCTCGGCCGCCATCAGGCTTTCGCCGAGCAGAGCGCCGAAGCCCTTGCCCAGACCGCCTTTCGCTTTTGCCATGGGACTCCCTCCTCCTTATTTACGGGTTCTTTTGCAGAAATTCCTCCGCGACCGCGAGATAAGCTGCCGCACCGCGGCAGGAACGGTCGTATGCGGTGATGGGTTTGCCGTGGCTGGGCGCCTCGGACAGGCGCACGTTGCGCGGCACGACCGAAGCGTAAACGCGGTCGCCGAAATGCTTTTTGACTTCCTCGACGACCTGCACGGCCAGATTGGTACGACCGTCGTACATGGTTAAGAGGATGCCCTCGATACGGATTTTTTTATTCAGTCCGCGCTGTACCGAGCGCACGGTTGCCATGAGCTGTGACAGACCTTCGAGCGCGTAGTACTCGGTCTGGAGCGGTACCATAAAGGAGTCGGCCGCACACAGACAGTTTAAAGTCAGGATGCCGAGCGATGGCGGACAGTCGACGATGATGAATTCGTAGTCATCGCGCACCTGATCGAGCACGTCCTTGAGACGGAACTCGCGGCGCGGGAGTGAGATCAGATCAATCTCAGCACCGGCCAGATCGACATTGGAGCCGAGCACATCGACCCACTCGGTGTGTTCGATGGCGGCGCGGACATCAGGTTTGTCGGAAATAATCAGTTCATAAATAGATGTCTCGAGTTCGTGGGGTTCGAGACCGACGCCCGAGGTGGCGTTGCCCTGCGGGTCGAAGTCACAAAGCAGGACTTTCTTCCCTTTTTCGGTCAAAGCGCAGGCCAGATTGACAGCGGTGGTCGTTTTGCCGACGCCGCCCTTCTGGTTGATAAGCGCAACGATTTTAGCCATTGGCGTAGCCCTTTCCCGGCCGCAGAGCGGCTTTCGCACCGTTCGGGCCGATTTTGATATGCTCTATTATTATAACACAACGGGTTAAGATTGCAACCGCAGTCGGGAAATGTTTCACGTGAAACACTGGATTTCCCGATGAGCAAAAACGACATTTCCCGCCCGCAGGCGACAAGCGGGTCCGGGTCTGCGACCCGGCGCGATCCAGCC